>Ga0068857_100000008_pt1 | contig 131451 bp, 216 predicted proteins | sample KBSCornC72_FD_66591 | JGI IMG/M metagenome (GOLD analysis project Ga0068857, IMG submission 66591) | Corn rhizosphere microbial communities from Kellogg Biological Station, Michigan, USA - KBS Corn C7-2 | ecosystem: Host-associated > Plants > Roots > Rhizosphere > Soil ...
TTCTATTTCATCCTCTGATAATTCTTCAGTAGGATTTTCAGATTTAATTTCATTGTTTATAATTGGTTCACTTTGTTTTAATTCTTCAGTTTTAGGAACTTCAGGCAATTTAGAAGATAATTCAGGGCTAGAAACTGTTTTATTTGCCATTTCTGCTTTAATTCGATCTTTTTCATCATCTAATTCATTTAATTTATCAATAACAGCTTTTCTTGTAGCTTTATCCATATTTCTAAATTCAGGATATGTATTCATCTTACCATTATCATATGGAGATTTAACTACATCAATAATACGACCTTTATCAAAATAACCATTACTTAATGTAGGTAATTCTGCCAAAAATTTCGGATCATTTAATAACTCTAAAGGATTACGTTTTGGAGCTTCAACTTCTTTAATCGCTTCATCATAAGTTACTGCATCAAGTTTCCAACCGTCTTCTTTATACATTTTAGCAATTCCAGCACCATTTTCTTTAGTAACAAAACGGATCGGATGTCCAAATTTCTTTTGTAATGATTCCTTAATTTCATCCAAATTATCAGGTTTAATTTTTGGAATCATAACTAATGTTAAAACTTTATCACTAGAATTTAAAGCAGCATCTTCTTTAGAAATTGATGAACTTTCTTCTTTTGAAGATTCTTTTTCATCCACAGATTCCGGCGTTTTTGGTTCAGTCCCCTTAATATCAACATGAACTGGCTGAGTTTTTGGTGCAGTTGTTATAGTGGGTTGGCTCGGAGCTGATTTAGGAGCAGCTGTAGGAACTACTGCAGGAGCTGAATCAAATGGATTACTTGAAACTTGAGTTGGAACTTCATTAGAAATAGGCATAGAAGTTACAGCTGGCGCGGTCGGTAATGGATTTTTTCGCGGTCTGCCACGTCCACGCTTAGGTGGAGCTTCAACGGTAGTTTGTGTTGGTGCCTGAGGAATTTGAGGAATTGGTGCCGCTTTAGGAATTTCTACAACTTTAGGAGCTTCAACAATTTTAGGAACTTCTACAGGTTTAGGAAGTTCTTGTTTAATTGGTTGATTGACAATTGGTTTGGGAGCTTCTACAACTTTAGAAGTTTCAACTTTAGATTCTTCTTTAATTTCGGGTTTTACTTCTGGAATATTAACCTTTTCTTGAAGTGGTTTGACCGATTCAATTTTAGGCTGTTCTATAGGCTTAACTGATTCAACTTTAGGTTCTTCAACTTTAGGTTCTTCAACTTTTTCTTCAGTATTTTTTTGATTTCCCTTTAAAAAATCCTGAACTTTTGACCATTCCTCTAATTCTTTTTCATTTTGTTTTTTAACTGACCTTGGATCAGTTAATGCAGGACGACCTTTATCAAACTTAGCTTCTTCTACAGGTTTGATAGGCTCCTTCTTATTTTTTAAATCGAAAATTAATTCTTCTTCATCTTCCGGTGATTCATTAACTAAATCATCCGCTTCCTCTGCTTTATTAGCTTTTGGAATTTGTTCATTTATAGGTTGAGAAATATTTTGAGCTGGCTTATTAGATTTAACAATATCAGCTAATTCCTTTAAATGCTTATCGTATACACTCTTAGCAAAAATTTGAAATTCACCCTGTGCTTTAGCAATTCTTTGTATATCTTCAATCCAAGCTCCAATATTGCCTTGAGCCCGAGCATTTCCCATTCTATCTAACGATGAATAAGTCATTGCAACTAATTTGCCAGTTCTATTAATTAAAGATTGTACCGCCATTTTACTTTCTTTAATTTTTTTCCAATATAATTTTTCTATAGAATTTCCAAATAATCGATCAAAAATTCCAGCAGTAGCAACTAAACCGTCATCAGCAGAAAAATAATTATGTTCTGGATTTGCATCTTCATGACGTGTATAATATTCAGCAACTTCTGAATCACGTAAATCAGTGACAGGCTTAGAATCCTTAATCATTAATTTAACGCCATCATTTATCATAGCGCACCAATGAGCTACATCTAAATATCTATTATCTTTAAATGCATTTTCAGCACTTTTTAAATAACCTTTAAATAAAGTTGCCGTTTCTCTCATGGAATCATCTGCTTCACGCAAAGTTTCCATACGCTCTTTATATTTATCAGATCCTACTTCGGAAATAGCTCTTTGCCAACCAGAAGGCGTAACATACTGACGTAATTTATGCTTAAGTCCGTAATTTTGCGCCTCTACCTTTAAATCTTTTTTATAAGACATTCACTACTCCCAAAATCTATTTTTAAATAAAGTTCAATTATATACCTAAAAAGTAGTTATATATCAAATATTTATTTTGATAATGGAGCGGAAGGACTACTAAACGGAGAAGGATTTGGTGGAGGTGGCGGAATAGAATTTCCACCTTCAGACCCAGGTATAGGTTCTTCATACGGAGATTCACCCGGTAACCTATCTACTATTTCCTTAATTTCAGACTCTGTACCTAATGCTCTCAAATCATTTAATGACATAGCATTTAATGTATTTACTTCTCTAGTCTGAATAGCTAAATCAATTTGCTCTCGACGAATCTTTCTTAATTCATCTTCATACTCTAAACCGAGAGATTTATATAGTGTTTGATTACTAACTCTTGGAGGTTGAGCTGTAGCCAATGTAGTTAATTGTTGAATATAATCACTAGTATCAAATAATGACATATGATTCCAATCAACATCTGGAACAATTAATATTTTTTTTCCATTTGAATAATCATAAAATTCATTCATCTTAGATATTGGAGCAAATATTTTCCTACGAAGCCAATTTGTTAAATAATTTCTAAATTGTGTATAACGCTGTCTTAATACGTCCAACGCCACCCCACCATTTTGATAAGAAATATCTCCACCGCCATCCATAATAACATTTGGAACCATCAACCCAATATACATTTCCTTCATTAATTGCGTAATATCTGCAGAAGTATCGTATATTCCGGATCCTGCCCCTACAGTTTCAGCACTAAAACCATCATGAGTAATTAATTTGAAATTTTTATTATTAGAAGCTTCCTCAATAACTAATCTCCACTGTTCTAAATCTGCAGGAGTTGGTTGATAATTAGAAACACCCCCACCTACCTTAAATATACGCAAAGGATTTATCATATCGCCAGTTTGAGCATATTTACATTCTTTAATTTGATCCCATAACTGAAGTGATCGAAAACAACTTACAATTAAACTAGTACCCCTAATTTCATATGGACTAATTCTTCTAGCTAAATGAGATACATAAAAATTACTTAATGGAATATTTTCACCACGTTTAACTGCTTCAATTATATTTTTGCTTAATGATTTTTTTTGCTGAATATCTGAAGGTTTATTACTAGTACAAATTCTTCTTAAATTTTCATCAGGACGTAAACTAATAATAGGTTCACCAGCAACAACTGAACGTTGAACAACTATATAATCTGGATTTTGAATTAATAATCGGCTCCATTTTAAAGCTCTTTCATCTAATTCAGCGTAAACAAATGCCTCACCTACAGTCCAATATTCTTGAGCTATCTGCGTGCAAACATTCATTAAATCTATTTCTTCACACATTTCCTGGAAAAATTTCTGTACTTTTTCATCTTTACATTTAATATTTAATTTAGATATCGGATATGTAGAATGTAAAGAAATAGCATTCTGAACTATGGGATTTAATGCAAAAAATGCACGAGCCCAAGCATTAACCGTTGCTCTATCTCGAGGTAAATTTAAATTAGAATTTAACCATAATGGCGAATAAACCTCGGGAGTCATTTGAACTGTCCCGCCCGATCCTCGCCAATTTGCTCCACTCGTCCCAGAAACTGAATTAGCCTGTTGTGCAAATTTAGCAGCAACTACATTTCCAGCTCCACTTTTAGAAATACCGTAATTTGGACTTCCACCAGGCTCACGAAATTTACCTTCAGAAGCCTCTTGTTCCAAAAGATCTCGCCTATATGCTGATACACTTTTCCACATATTTGGAGTAACTAATGGCGGTTGCTCTCTGGATTTTAAAAACTCTTCAGATTTATTCATATTATTATCTTATATATCAATTAAAACTTCGCATGATTATATGGAAATTTATTGATATAATGTAATTTAATAAACTATCTGAATTTTGGAGCGAAACCCAAAACTGCCGGTATTTGTCTATTTCCACTTTGATTAAATGGACTTCCTCCAGGTCCATTCTTAAAACCCTTAGTTATATCAAATTTATAAGCAATATAAGCATTTATTAACGCAGCAAAAGCATCGTTAGGCGTAGGTCCTTTCACATACTTTTGCTGAGGCTCTCCTAATCTATTCATTGTAGTTTTTATTTCCATACTACAAATATGCTGAATTAAAGTAGCTATCTTTTCATAATCACCATATGGAAATCTAATCATTCCCTTTTTTAATAACCCATAAACTTCAGCAATATAATAATCTTTTTCAAAAACTACACGCTTAGGAAAATATTCATCAACATATTTTTGATGACCATTTACATGTCCAGAAGCTTCGCTTGCAATAAATCGATCTCCATGCTCCTTTTGCAATATTTCAGTTAAATCATTAGCATATCCAATATCACCAACCCCTAATTTAACACTATATTGTCTAAACATTTGATCTACAATTGATTTTTTCTCCTCAAAATCATTACGTTTTAATAACGTAAAAAATTCTACACTTAATAAACCTTTTCCATCATCACTCAATAAAACCGTTGTGCTATAAGATTGACCTTGAGATCCTTCAACATCTTTTTTCTTACCCCAGTCAAATCCTGCATATACATTTTTATTTTCTGAAGAACTAATTGATGCTCTAAATTTACGACCAGAATCAGCACATTTTTGTTGAATTTCCTCAGGTGTAATTGGACTAGCGTCTCCAGAATAAAATTCTCCAAGAACTTCATTTTGATACGCTCTTTCTGTATTAATTGGATGATTTTCTGGTTTTTGAGAAATAATATATTCTTTATCAAAATATGGTAAATATAATTGATTAATGTGAAATCCAATATATTCAGCATCAGGATCTCCTAATGCTACCCATTTTCCTCTTTCTGTTGCTTCACGTTTATCTTGCTCACAACCACAATGAGGACACTTAACTACAAATCCATAAAGCCAAATTTTTTCCCAAGCATCTGACCCTGGCGTATACAGAGGAAATAATTCATTACAAGATTCACAACCTAAATGAAAATATTGTTTTGTTGACGCATTCCAAATATTCCAATAAGCTGAACCTTTTTGTTTAGGCGTACCAAAATAAAGCTGAATACCTTCACCAACTCGCCCATAATGAGCAGTAGTTAATAATTTATTTGCATTCGATATAGCTTCAGCCGGAATATCCTGAACTTCATCATAAAAATTACAATCACCAGTAGAACCACGAAGTCTTGATGCATCTAAACCTGTAGATTCAACTCGTAAAAAATTACCTCCAACAAATTGTTTATATTGTAAAGAATCATTCGCCGGAGTTGAAACATCCAGTTTTTCTTCAATTACAGATTTAACTTTTCCACGAACTTTATTAGGAGATAGTACAGCCGAAGAAATAGTTGGATTTAATTTAGTTTTAGCATAAGTAAAAACGTGAACTAATGTAGGAAAACAATGAATAACACGCATTGGAGGCCGATTGCCGGTTCCAAAAATACCAGATGCTCCAAAATATAAAGATAATGCACAAGCTAAACTCGAACCACCAACCTGACGGCCTTTTACTAAACATATAGGCTTAGAATCACGTTGAGTTGCAGTTACACCAATATATCTATAAATATCGCTAAATGCTTTATATCCATTTCCGTTAATTCGGAAAGGTTTACCGTCTAAAGTTAAATTTTTTTCTATCCAATGTACAGGATCTAAATTCGATATATTATCTTTAAATTTTTCAAAAATACTATCTTGCATTTAATACTTTATTTACTGGGCATTAATCCACTCCAAGGATCTTCATTTTCAAATACTAGGTCTTTTCCAACACCAAAGCCTAGTTGCCCATTATCAGAATCACTTGGAAGCATTTTTTGCTGTTCTAAAATACAATCACTAAGATATTTAGATACTTCGTCATTTAAAATGTCTTGAGGAGCTAAACCATCTTTTGAAAATAATGACAAAATATCATGCTGTAATTGAGGTACAGAATTTCCAACACCATTTGTATTTTTTATATTATTTTTAATATAATTTACAATATTACCCACAAAATCATATTTTTTTAATGATTCTGGAATATCCACTAATTCATGAGCTTGCTTATTTACTTTTTTTTTTGCAGATTTAATATTTTCAAGATGAAGATTTAAACCAGTACGCTCTTGCATATCTCTTACAGCATCATCTACAGTGGCATATCGTGGTTTATTTGCCATGATCGAAGTTAATTGTTGCATTACTGATTGAGCATTTCTTGCACGAGCTTGTTCTACTGCATTTGGTGGAATTACAGCTTTTGCAAATTGCGATAACATAGGAGATAACTTCTGTTCACCTTCTTCAAACTCTTTATCTTCTGCATATGTTGAAATTTTAAGAACTCTAGACATTATTTTTCCTATTAAGCGAAGTAATTAGCAATATAATCTGGATTATTTTCTGAAGAAGCGTCAAAATCTGAATCCAAATCAACTTCACGATGACGAAGCGGAAAGCCCATATCACATAATAACTGTATTAACTCCGCTTTTTCCCGTGTTGTTAACTCATATTTTTTTGCCATTTGATCAAATACTTGTTCTAAATTTTTGCCGGCACTAACAACACTATTAATACAAACTCTAGCAATATGTGAAATTAATAAAGGTACGACCACAGAAATTCTACCGTAAACTCCTGCGGCTTTTTGAGCTTCTTTTACAAATACTTCAGAATCCTCATCAGCTTTCTTCTTTTTCTTAAATTTATTACTATTTATACGATCTAATCTTTCATTTAATCGATCAATTGCCTTATGAATTTCTTCACGTGCTTTTTCAATTAAATTAATGTTTAAAACACCATCTACATCCAAACGAACTGCTTGTGATATAATCGTATTTAATTTCTGAAAATAAGCTACACAGCGCTCAATACCTACTGAATCTAATCCAGTATGCTTCGGAGGATTTGACATCATATTCTTCAACCAAATATGAAAATTCTTAGGAAAATGAGCCTTCCAATCCCAAACGCCAGGCTCAGCTACCTCTATTTTATCTTCCTCTTCTTCCACAGATAAATCATTTTCGTCTTCAAGCTCATCCTGAGAATCACCACCAGGAACTAATGGTAATTCAAAAGAAATTTCCTCAACTTCTTCTTTTGGCTCTTCAGTAACCAATACAATAACTTCTCCGGAAGGTTTATCATCTTTATCCTCCGGCTCACATTCCTCTTCAGATACAGATAAATCTTCGTCAGTTATGTATAATAGATCTTTATCTAATTTTGAAGATGATAATTGTGCAGTTTTTGCTAAACTCATGTTTTTAATTCCTTAACCAGACGAAAATACTTGGTTTTACTTATAATATATCGAATTATTACTTATTTAATCAAATCATAATATACTTCTGCCAATTTACTAGTATTATTTATTTCATTTCCCCAAACACTATATAAACCAATATACCCATTTCTCATCGTATCATTATCAAATAAATACCCAACCGGCTGGGCAAAAGAACTATCATATGTTGGATAAGGATCGACTCTATTAATAAATGAACTTCCTACCAAAGCTACCTCTTCATCCTCATCTTTTTTATCTTCATCCTCATTTAATACATCTTCAGGTATATCACTCAAATCTTCTGCCATTAAATGAACTAATTTCTTTTTCCGCTGCTTTCTTTTCATTTTTCTATCTGAATTAATAAAATCTTTAACCGATTTATATTTATCCATTTTACCATTATACAATCCGCCACCAGGGCCAGATTCATTATTTTCTTTTTCAGATTTAGATTGATCTATATAATCATAATTTTTAAATAATATTTCTCCAGCTTCTTTTGGTTTTAATGCATTATTTCTAGTTAAATAATTCATAACCATACACTCTAAAGCTTCACAATATTCTCCAAGATTTTCGACTTTCCAATCATCTCTTTCAAATTTATTCCAAAGATATTGAAATTCTTTATTCATCGCCTGAAATGATTTAGGATTTTTCATACTCTCTCCGGATTTTTAGCCATTATTGATTGTAAATCTTTAATTGGAGGAATAGATTTCCACAAATTCATTTTATCTAATAATTCTACAGTTTTATCTTTATTATACTCAATTGATTTAGCTAATTTTTTTATTAAATAATTTTGAGAACAATTAGCAATACTACTTGGATTTTCTTTCACCCATTTAATTATCTCTTCATCTACATCAAAATTAAGTTTGGCGGCCATATAAAGAATTCTTACAACTCTTTTATTATCATAACCTAAAGTTACAGCTGCAGGTAAACAAGTTCTTAAAATTTTTGATTTAATATCTTTTAAAGCTAAACCAGTTGGATCTAAAATTTGCTTTAAATCCAAACTCATAAGCAAAGTATTACAAGTAAAATCTCTAGAATATAATTCAGCCTGCATATCACTAGGGCCTTTTAATCCAGCCTTTTGCAATATATTTTTAATATCAGGTATATTAAAATTAGAAGAAAAATCTAATTTAAATCCACCAATAGTTATCTGTGCATGCCCATCATCTAAAACTTTATATACAGAATTAATATCTTTTAATTTAATTGAAGCTTCTTTTGCAATATAATGAATTTTATTATCGCCAGAAGTTAAATCTATATCTTCAATATTATTAGATAAACCCATAACCTTATCACGTGGAGCTCCGCCAACGATAAAAATATTACTATTCATTTCGGCAGCTATTCCGGATAATATGCTAAGGATTTCAGATAAATTCATTCATTAAACCCTAACTCCTGGAGCCGTTGGAGCTTGAACTTCAGTCGGTTGATTTAATGCTTCTGTATTTACTGCCTGAGGAGCTTGTTTATTGCTTATTGCCGCATCTTCCGCTGCTTCTGAAGCTTCTTCTCTACTCTTTTTACGAGCATCTTCTTTCTGTTTTTCAATATTTAATTGATTTTTAAGATTTACAGCATTACCCTCAGCTGCACCAGGTTCATTTCCTTCTAAATCCAAAGCTTGATCAGCCGGTACATTAACACTACCCTTTAATCTACCTAAAATATCTTCAACACGAGTAGAACAATATTGATTTGATTCTAAAGATTTCGAAGTTGCTTCAGCTAATTCCGGGAAAAATGATGAAATGCCAAGTTGATCCATCATTATATCTACCATAGCTAACTGTCTTGAAATTTCACGATTTTTAAATATATTAGAAACAACTTCTAATTTACCAATAACTTCATCAATTGTTACATGTGCTAATGCCTGTTCTAACTCACTTCCTAAATCTACTGGAGCTTTTTCAACTGGACTTGCCGGAAGCACTGGTGCCGCTTGAGCTGTAATAGTTAAATCACCATCCGAAACAGAAAGTTCATCATCTGCCTCACTAGAATCAACAATACCATTTAATCCATTTAAAAATTCTTCCACCCAATCTTCATCTTTTTTATCATTTGATGGTTCTATATTAGGTAATTCTGTTGGCATTTCAGACGTAGCCGGATCTGTAGTAGTTTCCAAAGAAGGTTCTGCTGGCAATTCCGGAACATTTTCTAATGGCGGTGGGGCTACTTGTGCTAATTTATACATAATTTGAGCAGATTTTTCATAACCATTAGCAAATAATTGATTACCCTTCCTAACAATTAAATCAATTAATAAAGATGATTTTACAGTTCTAAAAGGAGCAACTTGGATTTCTCTTTTTAAATCATGAAGCGCTTTTAACCAATTTTCATATACAGGACCTAAAGCTTTATCAATACCACGAGTTGTAGCTATTCTTTCAGCGGCATTTAATCTACCAATTAATGCTTTAATTTGTTGATCAATATATTCTTTCTCTTGCTTTTCCTGCTCTTCTCGTCTTTGTTTGTCAGTTTTTTGAGATATAATTTCTTGATTTGGAACTTCATCTTCTTCATATCTTGTAGGAACTCCAGGAATTACAGAACGTAATTCATTCATATCCAAAAAAGCTCCAGGCATATATTGAGCATTTTTTTCTAATTCTGCTTTTTTATATGCCGTATGACCACCTTGTTGATAAAAAGCAATCCAATTTTTAAAATCTCGCTTATCCATATTATCCCATTTTTCAGTAATTACATCTAATGCTTTATTAAAATCCATACCCTTATTAGTTAAAACATAAATGTGTTTTAATGTATTCATCCATGCTTCAATATTATGCGGAGGATTTACATATAAAAATTCTCCACCTACAGGATATGCAATTTTATCTATTGGATTCACGATTTTCCTTCAATTTCTTCTAATTTTGTAGATAATACTTCTGCCTCCAAATATCTTTTCTCAGTTGTTAACGGCTTACTCACCTTCATTTGCTCAGGAAGTTGTAAATTTTGGAATTTTTCATTAAATTTTTCCATAAATGAAAAGGCAGAATCAGGATCGATCTCAGCTAACGTCTCCCTTATTGCATCTTGAAAAATTGCAACATATTGATCCATCACTTGAACCGTTACATTATGTTGTATAATCTGATCTGGACTTTGATTTACAATTTTATTATACTTTTCTGTATAATTCATAAGTGTTTCAAAATATTTCAATAAACCATAATCAGCTTTTAAATTAGCTGGATTTTCTTGCATTTTATCCCAGAATTGCTCTAAACGAACTTCAAGCAATACTGCAACTTTTTGTAACATTTTCTTAACATCAACTTCTTTATCAGCCATTTCGACCATAATTTGCTGATATGTTCTATTATTTCGCAAAAAAGCTGATACTTTTTTATCAAGATTGCCATTTTTTGCAGCTTGAATATCTTGATTTAAAGTTTCGTATAAATTTAAATTAGAATCTATAAAATCTTTTAATAAAGCCGCAGAAAGACGTAAATGCGCTTCATCTTTACCTTGGTATTTAATTTTTAAATACTCAGCTATATCTTTCGGAGTAATACCAGAAACTAATTTACTTATAATAGATTCAGATTCTGGATGACTCAGTATTTTACTATAGTCAACTGCCATTAATCTGCCTCTTTATTATTTTGTTTAAATTTATTGTTAATCGGCATTTATACCTCCATTTAAAGGTAATCTATATCAGCCGTTAAGCTTCTGCTCACGATTAGAAAAATTAATATGTTCCGGTGCGTGATCTCTTAAATTTTGAGTTTGATTAGAAACACTAGTACCTGGAACTTTATCACCATCTAACGTTGTATAACCACTATTAAAATCGTATATTTTTTTATCTAATTCACACTGCCATACACCATCGCCAATTCGCATTAAACTCACGCCAGCATGATCTGGACAATATCTAGTATTTAATGCATGCTCCATAGGCTTATATTCTTTAACTTTTTCATTTATTGCCTTAACTGCAGCATCTTCCATCTCTTGTTTTTTTTCATTTCCTAACGAAAAAAAATCCGAAGAAGGCTTACGATGTTTATTTCTTATTTTCTCAATTTCACTATCTTCAGCTGATTTAATCTTTTGAACTGAATCTTTCGGTGCACCAATAGTTAATAAAATTTCATCTAACACAGAAGCTAATTTATTTAAGGATTCATTTTCTGATTTATCAAATATTTCAGCTAATTTACCAACATTTTCAATCGATTCACTATCTTTTTCAGAAGATTTACTAAAAAGATCTAAGGCAGTATCAATACCATCCGCATATTTACTCAATTCTTCATCTAAATCTAAATCTGCCGCCACTAATGATAACTCTTGCAAACTATCTGCATCAATAGCTGGCTCAATTTTTAATACATCTTTTGCCGCTTTTCTTAAAATTCCAGCCGCATGTACCAAAGCATAACTTACAATATTAAGCATATGCTCATCATTTTCTGAAGCCATAATAATTTCACTATCAGGATCATCCAATTGATTAGCTAATTTTTCAAGTAATATCGATACTTTGACCATTTTTATCCTATATAAATTTTGGAATCAAGAAATGATCCACTTTCATTTGTATGTTCAGCATTTTTACGATAAAGTGGTAAACAGTTTCCTTGAGCATCTTGATATACTTTATTTAATGGCAAATTCATATGACCACACATTATATGTATACTATTCGGACTCTTTATCTGCATTGCACACTTATGGACAGATGCCGTCTTCTCTACACCCTTTGAACCAAGCTCATTTAAATATACACTCATTCCAAATTGATACGCTTTTTCATCTCCAGAATTAGCTAGTACATTTAACGCATCTTCAGCCTTAGTAAAATCTCGATTACTCATTGAAACTTTAATGGTTTCAATTAATTCACTAGGCTTTGATCCGTAAAATTCTGAAGCTAATGAAGCCTTTGCAAAATCTTGTTCACTAAATAATTTATCAACTCCATCTTTATCAAATGATTCAACCATACCACCAGCCAAAGCTACCGTTGGAGGTACTGGACGATTATTTGCAAATTTAACCGGAACTTTTAATCCAGTTACTCCATTAGATACTGCATAAACTACCTGAGTATTATTAACATCCGCTACTACAACCTGAACTTTATGCCCAAATGATTCCATAGCTTGACGAATCATAGTTCTGCCAACATCAACTACTGATTTACCATACGTTACCTCAGCTATACCTTTCGCTGAACTTAATTTTTGAGCAAATGTTTCAACTTCTTCAGCTTTTGATTCTAATTTAACATCACCTGAATTTTTATCATTTAATTCAAAATATAAACCATTTTCAACAACATTAGCTTTTTTATTTAATGAAGCCTTTATTACAATCTTCTCAACATCATTTAATGCTTCATCAGGCTTAACTCCATGTTTTGCCGTTTTTATTACATTTAATATAGCATCAACATTAGCTTTAAAATTTTTCCCTACACTAGCAATTAAATGCTTACCCAAATTATCATGATTTAACGTCTCAAAACCAGCTTCACTTACAAATACCGTTGGAAACAAAGCTTTATCACCAGCAATTTCTACAGGGATTAATACATGACTCTGACCTTTTGGCGTCTCATAACTAGCTTTGCATAAAAGAACATCCTCATTACCAGCTACTGTTTCAATTTTTGCAGGCTGAACAGGAAAATAACTCAATTCTTTATTACAAACATTTTCAGCAGATTTCGCAATTTCTTTTGAATATAATTTTAATGGAGCTTTAGGATCAAAAGCCGACTCTAATGCATTAACTAAAAGAGGATCTGCTGACTTAAAATAATCGTAACTCCCTTCATTCGGGTCACGATTCATTTTATTACCTTGAAAATCAGCTTGTTTTGAAATTTCTTTATCAAAATATTCAGCACAATGAGTCCCGGTAGTATAAAATTTATTATATACAGAATTTAATTCAGCTTTAGAAATAAACATCTCTTTTTCAGCTTTTAAACGAAGAAAAGCAGACATCGAATGAATCGTTGTATCTCCAGGATTCTCCTCGGCAGCTCTACTTAATCTTATCGCTAATGGACCTACTAGAAACTTCTCTTTAGCTTCTATTACGTTGGTTACTACGTCCATCGCTTTCTTAAAATTGTTAATATCATTCGGATTCATTTAAATTCCTCATTAGCCTAATTCTGGATATTTTTTAATAAGATTTGACTTATCTTCGCTATTTAATTCTCTCAACATTTGCGTACGAATGCTTGAATTTTCAGCCAAAATCTTCGGTAAAGTCTCAATAAATGAAACCGTATCCTTTTCCTGAATACCCAAAGAAGCCATAGCTAACTTAGTGATTGGTTCATTTTTATAGAATATATGAACATAAGATGCGGTTTTATCTGGAACTGCTGACCATGAAGAACGCGTTTCTAATTTCGGCGTCTCTTCATATAATGCCACAATTACTTCACCATCATCTGCACTTTGAATTTGCCACAATCCATCGATATTATCAGCATCTTTAAACTTAACGACATCAAAAGCTACTTTAATTAAATGATCTTTAACATCATTGTATTTATAAGCTTTTTTAGCCGTAAGCTTTTTATTTATTGACTCATAATCAACCGAATGTTTGTCCATTAAATTCTCCAAAAATACATATAACTCAAATTTATGTCTTTAAAGTAGTAGAATTATTATAAAATTAATACCCTGTTTTAATACTATAACGCACAAAATAAAAAATCCGGATATTTTATTCAAATATCCGGATTCCATAAATTTAATATATTGTTTAATTATATCAAACCATTATTCTTTTACTTTCACGATTAATTGCCATCCTAGCCTTATGGCATTCTTTACAAATTCTAGCTAACCCATCAACTCTTGTTAAATCTATATAGAAATTAATAGAATCTATATCTTTTTGACACGTTCCGGCACAAAATTTAATAGGAGTTCGAGCAAATATTTGTTCTTTGGTTAGTTTTGAATTAGCATCTTTAACTTGCCGTCTATACTCTTTATCATTTTGAAGTAAAATTTCTTTATTATCGTCTTTATATTGTTTATTTTTTTCCTTAATTATTTCTTTATTTTTTTCAGCATATTCCTTTTTATAAAGACTTACTTTGTCTTTATTATTTTCATAATAATTTTTAGCTTGTTGAATATAAGGTTCAGGATTTTTAGCATAAGCATCTCTTCTAACTTGATTTCGACGTTCTTTTTCTTCTTCAGAAAGTCCAGATTTATATTCAGCAGTAATTTTAGCATGACATTCTTTACAGCAAAAACAAATGCCATCATGACTATATGCATTTTTAGTATAATCATCTTCTCGTGATTTTACTAATTTACATCTCGGACACTGTTTATGAGAATCCGTATTTAATGGATTTGAGTTTCCAAATCCACCACCACTTAGATTATATCCTACATCATTATTAGTGGCATCTAATTCCTTAATCCAGAAAATTTCTCTTTCATCAATCCCAGCCTGATCTGTGACAATTTCTTCTAAAATTTCAAAACTAAAGCTTTCGTAGCCATATTTTCTTAAAGCCCTATAAAATAAAGGGCAAGCCTCACTGTTCTTTTTCGCTGCTGATTTATGAGCTCGTTTTCGTTGTTCTATATTAAAACATTGCCCTACATAGATTTTATGATTAGCATCAACTAAATTAGTATACTTATAGATATAATAAGTTCTCATTTTAGTTTTTCCAATTTTTTAGCTGCTTTACAAATTCTTGATAAACCGTCTTTTTTAGTCTTATCAATAAAAAAATCTTCACTATTGTGTGATATGTTACATTTAGGACAATATTTTATTGGAGTTTTACTATAAATTTCTTCTTTAGTTAGAAGGTCATTTTGTTCTTTAATAATTTTTCTTTTCTCAGCTGTAGAATTTGCTGAAGCTTCTTTATTAGCTTCATAATATTGTTTATTTAGCTCTTTTCGTTTTTCAGCATTTAATTTACGATATTCTTTTTGTTTATTTAAAACAGATTCTTTATTGTTATAATAATATTCAGTAGCATGCTCAATATGAGGTGTTGGATTTTCTGCATATTTTTCTCGGCGAATTTTATTTGCTTCATCTTTATTATTCATATGTATCTCCTTGAGTAGAAACACTATATGCATCGCACGATTCGAAGTCAACGCAGAAATGTAACCAAATCGATCTTTTTCCAAATTACCCCTCAGAAGTCCGTGAGTAACAAATGTAGAAAAAAGTTTCCCACGGAGGAGCTTTTCATTAAATAAAAATCAATTCAATATATTAAAAAATATCACCTTCTATTTCACTAATTCTATTTAAAATTTCTTTTATTTCGGAATCTTTATCAGCAATTTTTCTGAGTTTCTTTTGAGCTCCACCATAAACCTTTTTACCATTACGATAGTCACAATTACCTCTAAGACTTTTCGTGATCGAACTTTGATTAATACCTAATTGCTTCGCGATTTCAGTTTGAGTCTTTCCTAATGCGTATAACTTTATAACTTCTGCTTGTCTATCTGTCAATTCTTCTTCAATCAATCTCCACATAGCTGCTTTTAATTGATCTCTTAATTCAATTAGTTCTTCATTATAATTAAAAGGATTAAGTTGCGTGGAGATACCGTCCCCATCGGCTACTTCAGTGAGCATTTCGGGGCTACAGGGGGCTTCGCAGATAATTGGCTGATAATGGTCGGACCTATTTTTGGTGCGATCGATGGATTCTCCGCCCCCTGATATACCGATACCTTTTTTATTTTTTTTAGCTTTTGGCATTAAACTCCTCTGTGAAAATAAATATTATAATTCTAATATATCATGATTTGGGCTATTATTTAAATATTCATCTATATCCTTAAATTCTTTAGGAATAATAATTTTTTGAATATTAGCATTATTAGAATATTTTAATTTAGCTTTTTCGAATCCTTTTTTACCGGCATCATCATTATCAAACACAAAATACAAGTTATTAGTGTATCTTTTTAATATATAGAATTGATTTTTACTTAAATTGGCGTTACCTACAGCTACAGCATTATGGAAACCATGTCTATAGCAAGAAATGAAATCGAATTGACCTTCTACGATAAATACTGCATTTTTTTGAAGAATAGCTTTTTTAGATTTATATAGACCGAAAAGATGTTTATTTTTTTTAAATTCAGTATTTTTGTATTTGGATATATTAATTTGTTGTTCTTTAGGTAATAAAGTTCTACCTACAAGTGCAATAATATCCCCATAAAGATTTTTATATGGTAGAATTAGGTTATGATTTTCTAATGGTAACGAATTTTCTTTTAGAAAGATACCATCGGTTAGAAAATCTCTTTTATATAGAAGGCCTAATTTATTTAGTTTATTTTCACCATCATCTAATAAATTAAGTAGATGAGTTAATTCAGAGAGTTTAGGGAAATAACCAAAATTAAATTCTTTTTGATAATGGGGTGAACATCTTTGATTTAGATAATTTCTGGCATTTTCGGCAATTGGGTGATATTTTAATAGAGTGGAACAAGCACTCATAACTTCGGCAAATAGTTCAGATTTAAATATTATTTGTTTAGATAATTCAATACAATTCATTCAATTATATCTTTTATTATTTTTTCTTCATTAGAAAGACAGAAAACATTAGAGCCTGCTCTTAAATTTCTTGTAGTTGATTCATATAATATATAATTACAATATTTACAATGATACATATCAAATAATTTAATACTGATAACTTTATAAATTAAATGTTCGCCAGTTGTTTCATCTGTATATTTAATATATTTCATTTAATTTATTATATCTATTATAATTCTTTCTTCATTAGTTAAACATATACTACTTGTAATATATGTATTACGTAATTTTTTAAGTTTACGATCAAAAATAAAAACATATGTTAATTTAAAATTACAATATTTACAATTATATACCTGTGCCGCTCCATGAGAAGTTGCACAATAAATCAAATGTTTATCTTTAGTTTGATCGTCTATATATTCGATATATTCCATATTTAATCAATTAAATCTTTAATAATTTTTTCTTCATCATTTAAACAATGATATTTATTATTAACTTTAATATCTAAAGTCGCCAAATGTACTAATACGAATTCACAATATTTACAATTATAAATAATATTACCACTTATAATGGAACTTAATGGATCTTTGTAAATTACATGCTTACTTTTTGTTTCTTCGTCTATATATTCAATGTATTCCATTACTTAATCTCGGCTTTTTTTAAATATGAGAGAAAGAAATAGAATAATACCCGCAAAAACAATAATTAAATCCATTTATAAATCTTTATTTTTTAATTTTTTCTCGAATTAAGGTAGCAAAAGGAGCTGAAATATTATCTAAAACATTTTTGCAATTCGAGCATATTATTTTATTATTTTGGTCAACTGATGGGACGCAAACTTTGTTACATTTTTTACATTCTACAGCGAAGGCTTTCTCGCTTTTTTTCGTACGTTTAATTTGACCGAGACCTTTCATAGAGATTTTGGTAGAATGAGGGACTGTGATATTTTTGCCACACTCAATACATTCAACTTCGTTATTTTCGGTATTTAAGACGGCTTCATTTTCTTTGCCGCAGCCTTTATTAGTACAATATATTCTAAACATTTAATTTCCTTAATCTATTATGGATTTGATAATATATTCAGTGCAGGTTAATGTAAATAAAATCAATTTAAACTTTTCTTCTGAATAATATAATCGATTACAATCATTACCAGATATATCCACTTTGCAATTACATTTTTCACAAATATAAATATCATAAAAATTATCACATGTATCAAAGTAAATAAAATAATGATCTAGATATTTAAATGATTTTTGATTTGTAACTGACATATTTATTCTATAATTGATTTAATTATATATTCATTGCAATATAATTTTAATTGACTAAAATCAAATGAGTTTAAATCAGATAAATAATCTAAATTATTATCAAATATCAGAATTTTATAATTACATTTTTCACAAATATAAATATCTTCCCGAGTTTCTAAGAAAAATGTTACTTGAGACCATAAAAATTTATGTCCTAAACGAACAAATTTCTTATATTTTAAATCTTTCATATTATTCTATTATTGATTTGATCATATATTCATCGCAGGTAAGAGTAAATTTAATACCTGGATATAATGCTGAATAATCATATATTTCATTACTATTATACATAGAATATACTTTACAATTACATTTCTCACAAATATACATACAATATGCATTACCTTTGATTTCTAAAACAAATTTATGAGTCAAATAATTAAATTTAGATTTAACTGGAATGTCTATATTATCCATTTAATCAATTATTTTTCTAATAATCCATTCGTCACAGGTAACAAATGATATAGTATTTTCAACTTTAGTTCCATTTTTCGTAATTAAATAATAATTCCCATTCATATCCTGATACAACATTATATCACAAATATCACATTTAAAATCATAATTTTTATTAAAGCCATAAATTTTACATTGGCTTAATTGATGAGTTAAATATTTCATTCTATAATCTTTTTGATAATAACTTCATCGCAAGTTAATACAAATTCAGTTAATTTTACATTGTTTCCATTATCAGTAATTAAATAAAATTCTGAATGATTCTTGAGCAAATATACTCCACAGATATCACATTTATAATCATAGATATTATCTGTACCATAAATTTTACATTAGCTTAATTGATGAGTTAAGTATTTCATTCTATTATTTTTCTAATAATCCATTCGTCACAAGTTAGCAAAAATATATTAGATTTAACATTATTTCCATTATTTGTAATTAATTTATAATTACCCATTGAATTTAAATATAATATTACGCCACAAACATCACATTTATAATCAGAAGTGTTATTAGTGCCATATATGTGACATTGACTTAATTTATGCGTTAGGTATTTCATTCTATTATATTTCTAATAATCCATTCATCGCAAGTAAGTGAAAATTTATCATCTTCAACATCATTTCCATTATTTGTAATTAATAAAAATTTACCAAAGTAATCTTCAAGTAAATACACTCCACAAATATTACATTTATAATCATGGTCATTATATGGACCATAAATTTTAGTTGGGTTTAATGTATGAGTTAAATATTTTTTCATTTAATCAATTATTTTTTTAATAATCCATTCATTACAAGTAAACAAAAATACATCACTTTCAATATAATTTATATCATTTCTAATTAAATAATAATTTCCTTGTATTGAAAAATATAATATTACATTACAAATATTGCATTTATAACCAAATTGCTCAAGTCCATATATACTACATGGACTTAATTCGTGGGTTAAATACTTCATTCTATGATATTTTTAATAATCCATTCATCGCAAGTTAAATTTAAATTAATTAATTTTTTATTACTCGTATCAATAACTTTCAAAACTATTTTTTCATAAGGAATTTTATCATTTATATTAAGATAAGCAACGCAATTACATTTTTTACATAAATAAGTATAATTTATATTTGTTGATATACATTCAAATTTATGTTCTAAATATTTAATTTCAGCTAAATTTATCATTCTATTATGTTTTTAATAATTATTTCATCACAAGTTAAATTTAACTTTTCATAATATTTATCATTATCATACATTAAAAGCAAATTATCATATTTAGCATGATTATTTATATAAAGATCTACTACACAATTACATTTTTCGCATAAATAAGAATAACAAATCCAATCTTCATAAATTAATTTAAATTTATGCCCCAAATGTTCGATATCTACTAATGGCATCATTCTACTATATTTTTAATTATTATTTCTTCGCAAGTAAAAATTAATTTAACATATAAATCATCAATAACTGAATATGGAATAGCAGGATGTGTATTATGACTATCTACTACAATATTACATTTTTCACAATGATAACTAGAATATTTTATATTTTATATTTTTAAAAAATTCAGGATTTTTTTTCAATTAATATAAAATTATGATTTAAGTAATTTTCATCAAACGTAACTATCCTGTAATATTACTAATAATCATTTCATCACATGTTAATTTTAACAATTGATAAGATGTTTTACTATCATCCCAATAATACCAACTACTGTCATTTTCTCTGTTAAAACATCTAATATGACATTTATCACAATAATAAAATGAAATTATATAATTTTTATCTTTATTAGTAAATTTAAAAATTTTAACATATGATTGATAATATGAACTAAAATTATGATTTAAATAATTAAGCATTATTCTATTATATTTTTAATAAGAACTTCATCACACGTTAATTTATTTATTTTATCCAAATGAATATCATAAATTTTATACCTCGTGGCGGTTTTATGACACATTAAATATAATTCAGTATGTATAATATATATTGAATCACATATTTCACAGCTATATCTATCATATTCTGCTAAAGAATTTTTAAAAATAAATCTATGACCTAAATATTCAATATTTGGTTTCATTATTCTAATATATTCTTAATTATCATTTCATCACAAGTTAACTTCAGTGGCCCATATGTTCCATCTAAATAAATTAAATATTCATCTTCCATTCTATAATTATATACAGTATTTTTTGGATAGAGCGTAAACTTATAACCACACCTCAAACATAAAAATACAGTATAATAAGTACGTTTATTTATGATTTTACAAATGTGACCTAAATATTCGTGGTCTGTGTTTATATTCATTCTATTATATTTTTAATTATTACTTCATCACAAGTTAAATCTAAATCTCTAAAATAATTTATTCCATAAATATAATACTCGTGTTTACTATTACTACGCAAAAAAGATTGAATATGAGAATTACATTTAACACATATATAAGTATATAGACCATAAGTTTTATGTAATAATTGTAATTCATGGCCTAAAATAATTTTATTCATTATTCTATTATATTTTTAATTATTATTTCATCACAAGTTAAATTTAATGAGTTATGGAATACATACAATTGATTAAAACAAACCCAATATTTATCCTCTTTTACATTACTATACGGTATTCCAATTTCACATTTACTAATTTTACAATTACACTTTAAACAAAAATAAGTAACGTAACAAGTGGTTTTAGTTAAAGGTGAAAAATTATGTCCTAAATATTCAAAATTTGATAACATATTTATTCCACTATATTTTTAATTATCATTTCATCGCAAGTTAAATTTAATATTTTATACGGTTTGCCATAAATATCATGAAGCCAATATTGATTTTTATTCGATTTATAATATGGAGTATCTATAAACTTATCAACTTTACAATTACACCTATTACAGGTATAAGTTTTACCATAGTTACTTATTATAATTAATTCAAATCTATGATTTAAGTATTCAATAATTTCATTTATTACAGAATCCAATTTACTCACTCTCAAGCAACTCAATTAATTTTTGAGTATCCTGTGGGTAATTTACACTTATATTAAAAATATGACTACCATGTCCCTCAACTCCATACCCATGTACCTGTACAGAATTTCCATTTTTAATATTTGCGGGTATTTTTAAATTCATTTCCCCTTTTACCGTTTTTACAGGTTTTAACGTTCCCTTTAAAGCTTCTAAAAGAGAAATATTTATATCGGAAACTACATTACCATCTTCCAATCTCATATCAGAATCAGCTTCTACATTTATTTTAATAAATCCACCAGGAATTTTTAATACATTATTATTTAATACACCACCAGGAATTTTAATTTTTTTGTTCATTTTAATCGATGTAAATCCTTTTTCCTCACAAGGTTTACACGGATTTTGAATTTTGCCAGTTCCCTTACATTTTTGGCACTGTTCAATAAAACTCATAGCTCCACGCGAAAATGAAGCTTGTTTTGCCCCTTTACCCTGACAAAAATTACAATTATTTACATCAGAAGTAGAACCATTTCCATGACAAACACCACAAGTTTGATTTTGTGTAATTTCTAATTCTTTTTCTACACCTAAAACAGATTCAGCAAAAGAAATTGTAGTATTATTAGGTGCAATGGGGGCAGGATTAGAACCAAAACCACCGAATCCGCCGCCAAAAGGATTACCACCAAATGCTTGATTAAAAAGATCCTGAAAATTTATATTAACAGAATTATTAAAATCCTGTTGTCTAGGAGAAGGATTTGTTAATAATTGATAAGCTGAATTAATTTCTTTAAATTTACTTTCTGCATCAGGATTATCTTTATTTAAATCTGGATGATATTTTTTAGCTAATTTTCTAAATGCAGCTTGGATTTCTTCCGGAGTAGCTGAAGGTTGCAATTCTAATATTTTATAAGCTTCTTGTGAATTCATTTAAATATCTCTTAATTTTAGATTTTCACATATTGAAGCTATACCATCTTCTTCGCTCGATTTTGTGGTTTATCTTTTTTAATTGCTTTTTTCTTAGATTTTTTAATTTTCATACCATTCGTTGATTTAATTTTACCAGAGCGTAAACCATATGATAAAGCTATAGATACTGCAATAGAATCACTGCGGTCAAAATTGAAATCTTCAATTTTGCCTTTTTTGTTCTTTAACCATTTCCATTCTATATTTAATATTTTACAAACTAAAGGAAGAATTTGTTCTTTTGAAACTCTTGGAAATTCATAATTTTTTGGTTTTATTAATGCTCTAATAGTATTTACATTTAAAATCCAAGGCTTTTTATCAAAATATTCATAAATAGTCATACACACTAATCTATTTATAATAGCCAAAGAAATTGTAGAATCTGCCGAAGAATTACCTTTCATAAATTTAATGAATTCTTCTATACCCACTTCATCAGGCGAAAATTCTTCAAGTTTAGATAAAATATACTCTTTCACCCATTTTAAAGTATCTAAAGGATGAGTATTCTTTTTTATAGGATTATAATGCTCTACGTGTTTAAATAATAAATAACCATCATCAGTCTCCTCAATAACCGATACACCTATAGTAGTCGTAGAACAATCTATACCCATTATAATTTTTGACATATAAATTATATATCCGTATGCATAACATTTATACTTTTAAAATGATGATATATAATTAAATAAGTACCGAAATTAAAAAACAAATGAATTAGATTTATTTAATCAATGAAAATGAAAATTTTGAATATTATTAATAAAATACAATACAATTTTTGGCTAACGAATTTAAAAATTAAAATAAAGTTACTTACAATAAAATATAAAATAAAACAATTTAAATTAAAAATTACGGATTATATAGTAAATTTTATTTATAAACTTTTTTATAAAAATGAAATAAATAAATTTCAAAAAAATGCTATTATTTATAATGATAAAAACAAAAATTTACATAAAACATATTATCAAAATCAACAAATATCCAAAAAATAGACAGCTATCATAACAAAAAGGCAGTTAAAATTAATTAACTGCCTTAAGAACTATTTTAAATTATATTTTATTAAGATTAGTTAACCGGTGGAAAGTCAAAATCATCATCTCCACTATTATCTGAATCATGATTTTCAGAAACTGACGAAGAAGCCGAATTTGACATTGTTACTGCTGCTCCATTCGCGGGAGTTTTAATTCCAGCTTCAGCAATAATAGCTTTAACACGCTCTTCCATACTTGCAATAGTGGGTGGCGAGCACCTCCGTTTAAGATCTTCCAAATCTACATTCTGCTTAATCTCTAAATCAGCAGGAGAGAGCGGCTTAGCAGGCTTCGGCACTACTTTGTAATATCCAGTAGCTCCGCCTTGCTTATCGACCTTAATATCGATATCATAACCCTCAGTCGGACCATAATCAGAGTCTCGAACTAATTCACGAATACCATCAAATACTGACTTCGAAATGTCTAGAAGCTTATATGATTGAGTCTTACGATCAATAACACCAACAAGCCAACGACGCTTAGCCTTTAAATTCCACGGCGGCTTCTCTAAACAATCTTCACCATAAAACTTTGATGACATTACTTTTTTGCCATAACCTGGAGCTTGAGGATCAGGCTTAAAACCCTGATGGACCAAATACTCATGCGGCTTGGTAATAATTCTAATAACGTTACTACCCTGTTCTAGACGTAAATAAAGGTCTTTTGCTGACGGACCTTTCTTGAACGAAGAACCTGTGTCTATATCCCAACTAGTTGCACCGAATTGATTTTTTTCACTCATTTATTTTCCTTATTTTGCGTTTTTATTCTGATAGCTTACATTCTGTATTTCAATTATTCTGTGCCAGGGAATTTTTATATCTACGACATTTCCCTTATTGGCTTCAGGTAAAGGTTTTAAATCTTTACTTGTTTTTTTTAATACTTGTGAATTTCTATCTGTTTTTTGCGTTTTCTTGGTTTCTACTAAGATTTCAATTCCTGTAAATTGAACATAATTTGGTGTTTCAACTAAATTTTTAGAAGAATGAAACTCCCTTTCATTTCCATACAGGCCTTGAACTCTTATAATATATACCGGTTTATTGATAGAATTCTCGCGAATTCTTGCAATTGCGTCCGAATCTGCAGAAGCTAAAATTGGATCTCCGGTAACAAAATCTGATGTACCGCTTTTTAATTCCTTAACCATTTTGTCTTTCTTTTATATTTAAAAAATTTGAAATTCTCGACAAGAACTTCAGGTTTATTTTTAATCAGCTAGTTCCACTTCGCCATTATCGCTGTCATCCCAACCATCTTCAGATTTATCTTTTTTGGTCTTTTGCTTTGAAAGGAGATCGATGCCACCAGCTGTAATAACTAAATCAAGCTCAGCAATTGAATCATCACCGTCAAATAAATGATTTTTCTTAACTTTAGCCCGTGTAACAATTCCGATTTTACGTTTAATTCCGTCTTTAACTTTAGTTAAATCAGACTTTCTAGATAATTGAAGAATTAATGAAGAAAAATATTCTACTTTTTGGCCGCCAGCATTTGTAGATCCTACAGAACCTATATTAGAATATAATTGATTTATTAAAAGGATCGTAATAGTCTCTTCGTTAGTTTCACGATTTTTATATTTTTCCATTAATCGAACAAACGCACGCATTACAGCTCCATTTTCTTTAGCAGCGGCGGCCATTTGTTTTCCATCAAGTAAATCGTGATCGTCACCCTCATTCTTAGCAAGACTGCCTCCGATCGAATCCCAGACAATTAAAATTCTACAATCTGAATCTTGTTCTTTAGCCGCAGTAATAACTTTTTCAATCTCTGAGGCACCTTCAAGAATCATTTTAGACGAAATAGTAATTAATTGTGACGAATCTCCACCGAAATTCTTATCAAATCTACGGGCAGAGAATTTACCTTCTGTATCCCATAAAATAACTAATACATTTTGTTCTTGTGCAGCTTTCATAAACTGCATAGCGTGGGTGGATTTCCCTGAATCTGGACGGCCTGCAATTTGAATAATTCTTCCAAATGGTAAACCTGGAATACCTGTTAACTCGGCCCAAGGGGAATTTTTCCAACATACAAAGGCATCTTCACCGGTAGGACGAGAAATTGATGAACCTGTTGAAATTTGTTTAGCTAAATTTTGTTCATTTTTTCCGTATGTTGCGCGAACTGATTCAACCAATTTATTTAAATCTAATTTTATTACTTTTTTTTCTGTTTTTTCGGTATTTTTTACCATTTATTTCCTTAATTTATTTAATATTTTTTAATTATTCTTTTTTATCAAAATTACGTCCAATCGTTCTTCCCCTTCGCTAATCCTCTAAAAAATACATGAGCATCTTTTAACATCCCAAATAAATTCTTATACTTGGAAAAATCAGATTCAGCACTATATTGCTCTTTCTTTGCAGTTAATACTAATTCATCCTTAGATACTAATCTCGTTAAAGCTACATCTGAAGTTTTAGATTCAGAATTTTCTTTATAAAAATAATATCGTTCAGCTTCTACTCGTTCAACTTCAGCTTTTTTTTCTTTGCTAATTAATTCAGCATCGGATAAAAACTCTGATAATTCTTTTTGAGCATCTAGAACTAGAGCTGCAGTTAATTCAGCTTGTGTGGCATCATATTTCTGACTATGAGCTATTTTTAATTCTTTTGATATTTTATTGATTAAATATTCAACGCGTTCTGCATTTGATAGAAAACCCTCATCTGTCTTTTCAATCTGAGAATTTCTCTTAGGAGGAAGAATAACATCTGTGGGTTTACTTGATTCTGATAAATTTTGTTTTGTGGGGAAAGGTTTTACTTCCCAATCTTCTTTTGACATATATATTTTATTTTAAGTATTCTTTCAGCTCGAATTTTTCTTTAATTCAGTTAATAATTCGGTTATTTCAGATTTTAATTGTTTAAATTCCTTCATTGCCAAATTATGTTCTGAGGCGATCTTTCTTAAATGCTGATGAGTCATAATATTATTTAAATATATGATAATTTCCATACTAAATGTGGTTTTAGGCGGTCTTAAAAAAATAATTATTCCTTCATCGTCTGTTTCAAATAAGTCGTTAAAAAGATCTTTACCATTGAAATTGTCACGATTATATGACGCACAAAGTTCTTCATATATTTTATACTCCTCATCAGTTAAATCTATTCTTTTATTATTTATTATTCTTTGCATATTATGATCGTTTAATTATTCCAGTTCCGCCAAAAGATGATAATTCTTTTTGTTTTTCTAATCGTTTCAATCTATCCGCATGTAAAGCGGGATGTAAACCATCTAAAGATTCATCAATTTCTGGTTCATTAAATTTCGGCATTTGGCTTTTATTAATATTTGGCGAAATCATAGTTCTCATTGCTTGTTTTGTGAATTCTGGATCCTCATCTTCTACAGAATCATCAATTTCTTCAGGTTCAGATTCATTTCCCTCTTCCATTGCATTTATTTGAGCGGCTAAAAGAGCATAATCCTTTTGTTTATTAGGATCTATTCCGGCATTTTTTAGAAATTTATGAACTGGATTTTTAGCTTGTTTTAAATTATTTTGATCTTTTGCAGCTGGCGTCTTTGAAATACCATAAAATCCAGTAGGTTCGCCGGTTCCTACTTTTTCCATGCGATAATTAGATAAAAGCCATCCAGCAATACCTTGGGCATCATTTGGCATTTGCTCTAAAGCTGATTTTAATCCGGCCATAAGTTCAATTGTTTGATCGGACATAATAGGCCCATCACATGCAGGACAAATATTAACTTTGATTGCTTTTACAAATGCTGGCGGGATTTCTGCATTACAACTATTACATAACATCTTATTTTCCCTTATTTATCGGCTCATTTTTATTCATTTATAATAATATATCACCGGACTAAATTTTGCTTTTATTATAAATAAATATCTACTCTATAATATTTTTAATAATAAACTCTTCTTCAGTTAAATTAATATAATCTACTATTTCATCAAATGTTATATTAAATTTATTTAATACATGTTTTTGATACATAAAATAAAAAATACTAATCTGCCAAAATATTTCAGGTGTAGAATTTGATTTAAAACCTAATTCTAATTTAGTCGAATTGTCACTTTTTTCAATTTTTTGGCCTGATTGCTTAATATCTTTTATCATTAAGCTAAATCGGTATATTTATTATATATCATTTATTCTATTATATTTTTAATAATAAATTCTTTTTCAGTTAAATTAACATAATCTACTATTTGATCTAAAGTTATATTTAATTCATTTTTTAATTCTTTTAGTGAATTCGTTGTAATTAAACTTGAACTCATAACAAAATGTATTTTATAATTTGCTTGTGAAAATGTTTTAAATATTAAATCAATGGAATTATTAATTTTTATAATTTTATGATTTAGCGCTTTCATATCACTTACCATAAAAGATAAATTAGTATATCTATTAAAATAATGCTCATTTTTAAAAAATTTAGTCATATTAAATTATATTTATTCTATTATATTTTTAATAATAAATTCTTCATCGGTTAAGTTAACATAATCAACTATTTGATCTATTGTTATGTTTAATTTATTTAATGAATTATTTTTTTTAACTAAATCTAACCTAATCATCCAACAAAATTTAGCAGTTGATTCTGAATGTGATTTAAATTCTAATTCAAAATAATTATCACATTTTACAATTTTATGGCCAGAATTTTTCATATCTTCTACCATATAAAGTAAATTATCATATCTATTGAAATTATAATATTTACCAGTAATCATAATTAAATCTTTAATTATACAATTAATCTATTATATTTTTAATAATAAATTCTTCTTTGGTTAAATTCATATAATCATATAATTGACTATATTTTATATTTAATCTAGATTCAATTATTTTTTTACATTCTTTAAAAGGCAAAATAACAAACCATACTTCATCATTATCACGTAAACGAAATCCGAATTCCTCACAATCAAATTTGGCATGATAATAAATATCAATTTTATGTGTATCTTTCTTAATATCCTGAATCATTGATATTAAATCATTATTATCATATTCAATATATTTAATATTATATTTAATATATTTTATCATTCAAAATTATGTTCCTCTAAATCATTTTCATCATCTAAATCAGCAAATCCAGATTCTGCCAATTCATCTTCAATTTCTTCTAATAATTCATTTCTATCCATATTTTCATCAACTACCTCTTCTTTTGCCTTTTTTACCGTTTCAGTTTTCTTGGCCTTTAAATCAGCAGGAAGTTGTGGTGGAGGACATGCATTAGCTAACTCATCAAATATTAATGATAAATTTCCTTCCCACCATTGTAAATTACCTGTCATAGATAAACCCATACCTATTTCAAATTTAAGTTTAGCATTAATATCTTTAATTCTTTCCTTTAAGTATTCCCACTTTTCTGGAAAGCAAGTTATACTTAATTCATTTCCATAAGGATCTTCAATAGATATTTTAGCCATCGTCTGACCAAATAACTTACTCTTTTCCTTTTTAATCTTAAATTCAAATATAGATTTAACTATACCCTCTACAAAATTGACTTTTTTAACATAATTTTTAAGATCTTTTTCATCCATACCTTCAGGTGGTGGCGGATGAAAACCTACAAAATCAGCAAAATTACGATGATGTTTACTAAAAAATCCTTTATAAACATCAAATTTAGATCCGGTTAATCCTTCACCAATATAAAAATGCTCTAATGCATTTATTTCAGAAATTGACCATTCCCCAGTTTCAGGCCAAGGATAAACGAATTCTCCACGTTTTTCTGGTTTCTTTTTAAGCCATACTTGCAATTTTTTCTTATAATCTGCAGCATAAAGAAACATTTGCTTTCGTGGCATATTAAATTCAGATAAAGCTCCTGAGGCCGCTAATGCTTGAATTGCTGGAGCTTTTACTTTTGAAGAATCTGTTCTAGTCAAAAAATCTTCAAATGATTTAAATGGCCGTTTTGCTAATATTTCTGGAATTGCATCTTGACCCATATACTTTAAAGCATTTAAACCTGTAGCAAGTGTATTTTCTCCTATAATTGTATAAACGGCCCCTGAAGTATTTATATTGGGAGTAACAATTTTTGCGTTAAATTTTCTAATTTCTTCTTTATATTTAACAACATCATTTTTTGCTTTTTGAGCTTTTGAACTTACTTGTTCCATTAAATTTGCTACAAGAAATTCAAATCTATAATGTGCTTTCAAATATGCAGTATGATAACTAATCATTGAATACAATACTGCATGTGATTTATTAAAGGAATATTTTCCAAAAGGCTCTATAATATCAACCCAAATTTTTTCAGCTATTTCAGGTTTAATATTTTTTCTTTCATTAGCATTAGAGATAAATTCTTCTTTCCATTTCTTAGCTTTAGCCGGATTCTTACCTTTTTCTTTAGTTAATTTACGAAGTTTATCGGCTTCATTAAGATCCCAACCTGCAACATCTTCGGCAAGAATTAATAAACTTTCATCATAAAGAGGAAATCCGAGCGTTTTGCTAAATGCTCTTTCTAATAAAGGATGAAAATACGATATTTCTTGTTCTCCATTTTTAACTTTGAAAAAATCATCTCGAATTTCTTTTGCTGCTGGTCGTGCAAGAGTAGTAATAATCGCTAAATCTTCAATACTTTTAGGCTGATATCTTTTACAAAGCTCTATAGTTCCACCAGATGTGCCGAATTGAAAAACACCCATAGTATCACCATTTGAAATTAAATCGTAAGCATCTTTATCATAAGATTCATAATCAAATTTATCATATGGAATAATTTTATTAACTTTTTTTATTAATTTATATGTATTATCAATGACATCAAGAGTTGCCAATCCAAGCAAATCCATTTTAACCATACCATTTTCTTCTGCGCCTTCTTTCTCATATTCTAAAGAAACTGAACCTTCTTTATCTCTACGAAGAGGAACTAGTCCTGTTAGTTCTCTTTTACTAATAATTAGTCCTGCAGCATGCGTTCCAATAGCAATAGGATTTTTACCAAATGCATCAGAATATTCTTTCAATTCTTTATATTTTTTACAATACTCATTTAATAATGGAGAATATTCAAACATACGAGAAACTGTTTTAGCTTCAGCTGGAATTGTGTCAGCTAACATAGTACCAATTTTAACTGCCTCAGATCTATCACCGCCATATAAAAAAGTTCTTGCTATAGCTTTAACATAAGGTTTCGGAGTCAATGTATTAAATGTTGAAATACTTGCAACATGTGAAGAACCATATTTTTCAATTAAATATTTTTCAACTAAATGCCTATTAATTTTAGAGATATCTGAATCGCAGTCGGGTGCCGAAATTTTCATTTTTGAATGAAAACGAGCAAAAATTAAACCATATTTAATTGGATCAGCCTCATGTATCCCTAAAAGATATCCAATTAATGAACCTCCAACTGACCCTCTACCAGGACCAACAGACACTTTATTTTTTCGTGCCCATTCAAGAAAATCCGCAACTATGAGCATATATCCAGAAAATCCTTGACTTTCTAATACATCTAATTCTTCATAAATTCGTTTTTTATAAATATCTGCTACATTTTTATATTTAGGATTATTAGCGATAATTGTTTTATAATTAGTTATACACTTATATCTTAAATATTGAACATCTTCTTCTAATGTTTGATTTTTTTGTTTAATAAGCCATTGTTTAAATTCAATATAGTCTTCTTGATCCTTTACTGGAAAGGTTGGAAGCTCTTTTCCGGATGGATTAGAATATCTAGGATCAATCCATTCCGGATTTTCACATTTTTTAGCAAAATCAATTGTATCTTTTAATAATTTAGTAGCAAAAATTTCCCCGTCACCATTTAATTCATATCCCTGAGTCCTTTTAAAGAACTCAAATACTTCTTTCCCAGATTTAATGTAAAAATCATTAACATTAAAACTTAAACGGTTACCTGATGATTTTGGTTGAGAGCTTTGCATAGCAAGCCACGTATCATGAGCATCATATTGTTCAGGATTTATATAATATGAATTCGTTGCAGCAATTAATCTAATATTAAGTTTTTCACCTAATTTTTTTAATTGCCTATTAGCCTGAGCTTGATCAGCTATTTCATTATAATTACCCAATGCTCGCTTTAAAGCATTAGGCTGTAATTCAAACGCTAAATCATCACCAAATATACCTTTTAATCTTAAAGCTTGTTTTTCAGCTTCTTCAAATTTCTTATCATTTAATAATCGTGGAATAATACCAGAAGTATCTCCAGTAATACAAAGCAATCCTTCTTTATATTCTTCTAAAATTTTCCAATCAATTCTAGGTAAAGGATTTTTTCTTGCTATAATAAAATTATCATATCCAATTTTAGATATTTTTAATAAATTTTGATAACCTTGAGCATTTTTTGCAATTAAAACAACATTACGCAGTTTAGAGTCTAGAATAGATACATCATCTACAAATGAAATTTCTAGACCGGCAATTAATTTTACTCCAGTTTCTTTTGAGGCTTTTAAAGATTCCCAAAATCCAGCACATGTATTTTTATCAGTTACTGCTATTGCTTTTTGACCTAATTCTTTGGCACGTTTAAATAAATCAGCCGGCTTTATTAGCGATTGAAATATTGAATAGGTAGTATGATTATGTAATGATACGTACGGGTATTCTTTAATTTCTACAGTTTCTGAATCTTTTACAATTTCTTCAGTCATGTTTTCCTCTAATAAGCCAATAAATAAGAGATTGGGATCCTGTTAAACTCGACGGCATTTTGAAAATAAAAAAGGCGACCTATATGGATCGCCTTTAATATTAGTATTGTTATTTATATTTAACTATTTAAAGCTTGATTAAGAATATTTTCAAATTCAGCTAATTTTTGGTCTCTTTCAAAAGCACCACATTTTACTGTTATTTTTGTAGTACCCATTGAAGTATTTGCTACCAAACCATCTTTTCGAGCATAAAAAATACCAGAATTAGTATAATGGGCAGGGCAGGTATATCCGGCCGCTTCAAATATAGGAACCATAAGCTTAGTAATTGGTTTATCTATATAAAAAATAATAGTTGAACCAGTATTACCACAACAAGCCTGCTGAATTGTTTTCTTAATAGCCAAAATTATTCCTTATTCTTCACCACGAGTTCTTAATAAATGAACGCAATACATGGTCTTGGCCTGTTCAACTTTGGCTACATCTTTAAAAGATCCTACTATATCCTTAATTTCATCCTTTAAAGCCTTCAAATGTTCATCAGCTTCCATATCCTTTTCAATATCAGAAATAGATTTTTGAGCCTTTACAATCGTTTCCTTTAAATCTTCCGTTGACATTGAGTCTAAGGATTCTGTTAAATGCTGAATTAACTTAGCATATTTAGGATTAAAATCAGTATCTAAATTCTCGTCACTTGTCTTACTCTTTTTAGCCATTTTATTTTCCTTTTTTATTCTACAATCTTAGCATTATCAATTAAATATTGTAATGTAACTTCATTTCTAACTTGAGCAACAAAACCTAGTAATTTCCCGTTTTTCTGAGATTCTTGCAAAAATCCATCAACATCCTGAACCTGATTTGCAACTTTCGCTTTAATTATATTTAAAATCTCTTCATCAGATAAATCAGCTTCTGGAGTATTTTTTCGAATAGAATCTAAAATCAACGCAAATTTTACGCTATTTTTTGCTTGAGTAATTAAATCAGATTTAGTTTGATCTGAAGCTGTAGCAAGATCAATACTCATTCTTTGAGCTACCTGCTGTAATTCCATATTTGTTAACCATTCCGGAAGTTCAAAATCATGCATATCAACTAATCGCTTTTTAATTTGATCGGCAATTTGTGCATCTGTATGTTGCTTCAAACGATTACTTGAAATACCCTCAACTACCTTGCGAAGTTCGGCTAAATCTTTTAATCCAACTTTAACAGCTAACTCATCATCTAGACCACATAAAGTTTTTTTCATACCCATGTGTAGAAGAACTTTAACGTGAGATTTTGCATTTGTGGTGGGATTAAGTACATCAAATTCTCTACTTTCACCAGGAGCCATACCAATAATATTATCATCAAATTCAGGCAAAAGATTATTTCCAACTTTATATAATTCACCTTCAGCAACTTGATCATCTACGGTATAATCCATAGTAATAGTATCGCCGGCCTGAACAAAATCTCCATCAGCATAAGGGACGGCATTACTATTTTGAGTACGTATTTCTTGGAGCATTTCTTCTACGTAATCATTTTGTGTAATATTTTGATGTGGTTTAGGTATTTCTAAACCTTTAACTTCTTTTAATTCAAAATCAGGCTTCTTTAAAAAGAGAAATTCACAATTAAAATCATTGCCATCAAGCTTCAAATCTAAAGTTTGAGGAAATCCAATAGGTTGTATTTTAGTTTCAAATAAAATATCTTCATAAGATTCAGAGATCATTTCCTGTTTAACCCAGGCGTCAATTTTAGCCTTAAAATGATTTCTAATAGCCTGATCAGTAGCTTTATTGGGTCGAAAGCCTGGAACTGGCAATTTCTTTAATTCAGAAATAGCCTTTTTATATTTTTCCTTAACTTTATCTGAATCAGCGGTATATTTTACTTTTACTTTACAATATTCAACTTCATTTAATTCTAACATTTAAACTTCCTTAATTAAATTACCAATCAGTTTCACCAAATGACTTACCTGCATTTTTTTCTTCATTTCTAGATTTTACATAATCAAATCCAGGAGTACAGATATCTTTTTCTGCAAAATCACAATATTCACATAAAGGCGTAAGATTTGGTCTATATAATTTTTCTTCCTCGATTTTTTGTGCGTAATCAAGAAATATATCACCCATTTCCATTATTTCATTTCTTGAAAAGACTTTTTCTATTAAATGAAAATCATGACGTAACATTATATATGAACATCGGACTTTTTGCAGAGTCGGATCTTCTAAGCACATTACATATGCATAAGTTCTTAATTGAAATAAATCTTTCTTATATCTTTTATATTTTTCAGATTCAGAAAAAACGCCATCTGGATTTTTTTTATCAATAAGCAGAGTTGTTTTATAATCACCTACATGTAATATTCCATCCGCATCTAGTTGCACTCTATCAATAAAACCATTTAATAATATTTTATTATTAATATTTATATAAAATTGTTTTTCTACATCTAAAACTTGAGCAATTCTTCCTATTTTTTTATCTGTATCTAATTTAATAAGATATTTTTTAATAATATTTTTACATTCTTTAATTTGATCTTCATTTAATTTATTTTTAAAGTTTTGATAAGCAGATTTAAAAGAACGAGAAATAATAATATTATAAGGATCGGTACATCCTGCTATTAATTCTTTATGAAATTTTTCTAAAACTTCATGAAGAAATTTACCAAATATATGGTAATCTCGTTCTTTTTGTGGTAATCTTTCAATATAAGAGAATCTAAATTTGGCTTGACAATCTTTAAATGATTTAGCTTTAGAAACTGATAGATTTAATAAAGATATATTTTTAGGTCGATCTTCTAATACTTCTGTAAATTCGACAGGCATTTAAACTTTCTTTTAAGGTAAGACTCTCCTTCTAAAAATACCCCAATCATAAACAAATTTTGAACCCCTATCTCTATTAGGGAATACCATTGTTGCATAATTAAATAAGTCAGGAGTTTTAGCTACATAAGGCTCTTTTGAAATAATCCAACGTAAAGCCTTGCTATCAAAATAATAATAAGTAATCGTTTGGTCTCTCGGATTATAAAACTGTCTTAAAAATGAACCTGATAAAGTCGATCCTTCAAATGCAGTTTTTGTATATTCTGTACCATCCGTAATATTTGGATTATTTAATGAGAAAAATGGACGATTTATTAATGCTATATCAGGATTTTCTGGAGGTTTCGTACCATCTTGAATAATTAATAAAGATTTAGGATTGAATAATTTATTACTAGTATTTGAACTTTCTGGAGGTGGCGGTGGTACATATATTTTAATTGTAGCTGGTAACGTTCCGATACCTTTACCAGTTTCACCTAATCTATTTGTTGTAGAATATAAAAATTGATAAGAGCTCAGTGGTTCATCGGTAAATGTTGCTGGAGTACCTGTAGCTGTTCCGTCATATCCGTCTGGAATCCCTACAGAATCAGCAGCATTTACAATGATTCCACCAATATTTCCAAAAGTAACATTTGGATTTGGAGAATTAGAACCGAAAATACCTAAATTTGAATTAGATTTATTATCTAATCCTATAACTTTATCTCTAGCTTGTCTTAAATTAGAAATTGTTGTATTTTTATATATTTGGGTAATTATCGCAGAAGTAGTGGTTCCATCAGTTGCAAAAGCTTTAAAAGTTATAGAATTATTATTTGTGGGTAAATCTATGCCTCCTACAATGATTTCAGAATCAACGGTAGGATTTGTGCCATCTAAAGTAAAAAATACTGTAGCTGGAATATTGGTAGAAACATAAATGCTTTTAGGTATTCCAGAAACAATTTCTATAGGACTAGATGCAATAGTTAAAGTAATAACGGCCATGAATTATACCGCCCGAAGAAACTTTTTATTTATTGGTTTATTAGCATCTTCTTTATTAAATTGTCTATATAAAGTATGAGCAGCTCTTCTGAATAATTTTCCAAATGTAGAGTATAAATTTTCTCCAGTTCTACGATTTAAAAGAAAAAAAGCATCGGATAATTCTAACATATCTATTTGGGGAGTAGGATTTCTTGTTGATTGTTTAATTCCAACAGCTACCGCATGACGATAAAATCCGTCCTCTCCTTTTTTATCGAGTATTTTAGTATATTCCTCTATATGCTTTTCTGTTATATTTTTAGCCATTTGTATATTAATATATCAAAATATTATACAAATTACCTTTTAGACAATATATTATCTATTTTTAAATACAAATCCTCTAAAGACCCATTATTAATAATAATTTCATCAAAATATGAATTAGGAATTTCATTTTGGTCTGTTTCTGAACTATGCCCTCCCAATTTTCCTAATAAATTATTTTCTGGTCTAATTATTCTAATTAATTTAGCATTAATTTTTTTTAATGCCTCTAATTCATTTAGATAACGTCCATCAGATATAATTATAGATTTAGAATCAAAATCATAATCATAATTTTCTTGTAATCCTAAATGATCTATATAGGTCCATCCGGTTGTATTATGAACTTTTTCTATAATGTTTACAGTTTTGTTAATCCAAGTACTCAAACATAATTCTCGGCCTTTATCCCCAAATCCTTGAATAAATTCTCTGACAGCTTTTCCATACCTTGGGTCTATTTTACCTCGCTCTTCTGAAGGACCCCAAAGTTGAGTATATGTAAAACCATAAACTTCCATTAATATTCGTTTTATTGAATCAGCGAAAGCTATTTTAATAAAATTATGATTTTTTACTATATAATCTGAAATTGTATCTTTTCCAGACCCCGCTTTTCCACTAATTCCTATTATCATATTTTATTCCAATTTTTTAAATTTATTACTAAATATAAAAATGTAATTATAAACAGTAAACAAACGCTAAATAGGGCAATTGAATTTACACTAACAGCAATAATAATAAAATAAAGAAAAATAAAATAAATATTCTTAATCATATTTTTATGCAATTAAAAGCCAAATTATAAATAATATTAAAAAATTATATCCCATTATACTTCATCCCAACTTGTAGAATAATGAGCCTTACTTCCTTGCCTATCTTCTCCTTCAACAATAATAAAATCAGAGAATTTTTCTTTTAATTCTCTATTATGTGTAATTAGGAAAATTTTAAAGTTATTTTGCCATTTTTTAATTACTTCGGCTAAATCATCTACACCAGATTTATCTAAAGATTGATCTACCTCATCTAATAAAATAAACTTAATATCAACACCTAATCTTCTTTGAATAATTTTAGATAAAGCTAATTTCATACAAATATTAATCATCATCTTTTGCCCACCTGAAAGCAAACGATAACTTCTTTCTTTATCATGAACTTTATAAATAATATCTAAAACGTCTTCATCATTTTTGTCTAACTTAAATTGAAATTGAAGGCTGGGACGTAATTGAGCCAATAACATATTAGCTTCAATTTGCAGATCATCTAAAATTGTATTTATAATTAACGAAGGAATTCCATGAGAAGAATAAGCTTTTACAACTTTAATTTGTAAAGATATTTTATTTTCTATATCTATTTTTTCATTTAATAATATTTTTAGTTTTAAAATATTTTCTTCAGTATTTACTTTCTTCTCTTTTAAAATACCTAATAAAGTGTCAGCTGAAGAAATTTGTTGAAGTAATTGTTTATTTTCATTTTCAAGTTTAGATATTAAAATATTAATATTATCAATTTTAATATTTAATTCATTTATATTAGTCTTTTTTAAATTATTTACAAGAATAACTTGTTTGGCTTTTAAAGATTCTAATGATGAATTTAATCTTAATAAATCTGTATTTTTTAAATCTATTGTGCCATTATATTGATTAACTAATTCTTGAGTTTTATTTATATTATTTTTCCAATTAGCTATTTCAAGCTCCATAGAATCAATTTGAGCTAATTTTTTAGCAGTTTCACGTTGCTCTAATTCTAATTTTTTACGTCTAGAAATACATTTTTCCATACCGTCATTGTATTTTTTTAATTCATTTAATACGGTTTCAAGATTTTTATTAGCTTCTTCCAGACATTTTTCGCGATGATTATTGGTAATTTCTTGAAAACACATTACACATTCGCCAATTTCTGGAATAGATTGGCTGAACTTAATTTTATCTGCTTCTAATTTTGCGATTAAAACTCTACCACGCTGCTCTTTTTCAATAAATGAATCTAACTCATTTTGTATAGTTAATGGTGTTCTTAATTCTTCAGATTTAAGTTTTTTTAAATTATCTACTTTATCTTGCAATCCTGATAATTTTAACGCTAAATCTTTTTTAAATTCTTCCATTTTTTTGGAAGATGAAGAATGTTCTGAATTAGTTCTAGATAATTCAGTTTCAACTTCTCTAATTCTTTGCTTAACTTCAAGTAATTGAGCGTTAATATCAGTAGATTCCGATTTAATTAATTTTTGTAATTCTGATAATTCTACTTTTTTCTTAATTAATTCATTTTGAGAATCATCATATTGTTTACGTTTTAATAAGATTTCATTTTCAGCTATCTTAATTTTATTAAATATTTCTTCTAATTCTTTTTCTGGCGAACCTAAGGCTTGAATTCCATAATTATTTCTATCTAATTCTTTATTCTGATCATCTAATCGTTTTTTAGCTATTTTGTGAAATTTGTTATAAATACTAATATTTAACGGCTCTTTTAATAATTCTTTTCTTTTATCCGGCGTAGCTGAACAAATTCCTTCTAAATCCGATTGAGCAAAAGAAATTGAATTTTTAAATGCTTTATATGATATTTTAATTAATTTATGTAATTCAGCTTCTGTTTGCGTATTAGTTTTTGCAGTTAAAGATTCCCATTTATCACCAATAAATTGATTTAAATATATATGAGTTCCGCTTTTAGATCTTTGTCTAATAATCTGATAAATTGCATTTTCTAATTCAAATTCAAAAATCACCTTACAAAGTTCTGCTTCATCTCGAATAATTTCTTCAATTTTATCACATGCATATTCACCATATAAAACGAAATCTATAGCTTTATAAATCGTACTTTTGCCTACTCCATTGGAAATATTAGGATTTTTCTTATTTTTTCCAACAATTAAACATGAATTAAATTTGGTACAATCAATATCAGTTTCGATATGACCCATAAAATTTAACATATAAATTCGTCTAGGAAGCATTATTTACCACTTTCTTTGTACTCATCTATAACTAGAAAGCATTCTTTTATAAAAGCATTTTTTTCATCATCATTTTTAAATGTCATAGACGAAGCATATAATTTAATTGCAGATTTAGGATCTACAGTATTATCAACAAGTTCTCTTTTTTCTTGAGTTACTACAGAAATATTTCTCGACTCGGAAATATTGGAAATATAAAAAGCACCTAAAGAATAAATAAATTCTTCGATTTTTTTCTTATCAACTCCAACTTGTTCCCCATTTATCGTTATTTCTAATTTAACTAACGCATTTTTATAATTTAATGTTTCATTATGAGTCTTAACTGCTTCAATAACATATTCTGTAGAATCATTATTTTCTGGTATAGAAATTTTTAATCTACGTAAAGGCCTAGATGGAACAGGAATTTCTTTAAAATGGTCTTCAAGATTAGGATCAAATAATATCAAAATTTTTGTATGATTTGTTTCACCATAATCCGATAAATCAAGACTTCCAATATGGGCTATATGAGGTTTATAACTGGCTATTTGAGGACGATGAACATGTCCCATCCAAGTGTATTGATAATTTAAAAATAAAGATAATGGACAAATTAATTCATTTTGAAAATCATCAATTTCATCACCAACATATATGGAATTTTCTAAAGCTAAATGTCCTACTAAAACCTTAATATCATCATGAGGAATACCTGAAACTTCATAACTAATACAATCTTCTATAGATTTTAATGCTTGAGTATTCGTTTCAGCATTCATCCCTCTACGATCTTTATATGGCAAAAGAGTAAAAGAAACGCCAGGAGTATGTACTGTTGTTAAAGATTTATGATAAAAAATATGCTCAAAATCTAAACTAGAAATAATATCTAAAACAGAAGAATATACATTTCCAGAACGTTTTATATCATGATTTCCAGAAATAATATGACAATCTACACTTTGTAATTCTAATCGTTTTAACCAATCAATAAATATTTTAAATAAATAAAACTCAGGCCTTGTATCTTCAAAAATATCACCAGTTAAAATAACTCTATCAACTTGATTTTCTTCAATAACATCAATAATCCAGTCTAATAGCCGAATTTGATCATTTATACGGCTATTAAAGGCATTTCCGATACCAGGCTTACCTAAAGATAAGCCTTTTCCTATATGGACGTCGCCAATAATTAATGTTTTACTCAAATTTAGCCAACTTTCTTTTCATAATATTTATTCTGGCTTCTAAATTTTCTATCTCGATATTATTTTTGGCTAAATTTAACCGTTCCAAATAAATATCTAAACTCCATAATAAATTTTCAGCAAAATTTAATAATTTAGGCTCATCTGAATGAGTTTTCATAAAATTTTTAAAATATTCAGAAGATGTTAATATTAAATTATCAACTTTTTTTCTTAATTCGTCATCAATTTCTTCAACTACATCTTCTAAATCGCCATACTTAGCTAGTAAATCTTTAGCTATTTCAATTTGCGGTTTATTATTAAAAAATGATAAAAATTGAACAGCTCCACCGCCTTTTTGACATCCGTGACACTTAAAAAAGTTATCTACGGAATTATACCAAAATGATGGACTTTGATCATTATGGTCTTTAAAAGGGCAATTTGTATTATGAGTCCAACCACTAGGACTATAAATAATATTACTAAATGATATATTCAATGATTTGAATATATTCATTAAATCAACCTTTTGATTAGCTAATTTAATTAATTTCCATTCAAATTCTTTAGATTTTTCCTCTATGGATGAAATTGAATCTGATTCGATTTCCCATCCAGAATCTTCAATAAGATCTCCTGCCTCGCTATTGAGACAGCTGTCACTATCGGATCCAATTGTATTTTGTATTTCTCGCAAATGCTTACATATTGTGAATAACTCTCTTTTTCATCCGAAAGGAGAGTTAAAATATAATCTATATCTAAAATTTTATTCGCCATTACCAGACGCACTCGAATTTTTCTTTAATTTAGAAATATCATAACGCAATTCATTTATAAAATCCCTCTGTACTAATACAGTTTTTAATAATAATAAAATCATGCCAGCCGAACCAATTCCCTCCGGTTGACTTTGATCTTGATTTAATTCTAATGATAAATCCGTAAGTTCTTTACAGATTTGTTTTTCCATTTCGATTAAAACTGGACCTTTATTTTCCGGTAAATTAAGCCTTTGGTCCTTTATATAAGACATAAATTGTGAAGATAATTCACTAGCTTTTTTAACAAGAGCCGCTTGATTTTTTTGATAATCATCTACAGATTGATCAAATTGAGCTTCTTGCTTTTTTTGCTCTTCTGCTTTTTTTGCAAATCTTGATTTAGTATTATCTAACTTTACTTTTTCATTCATCTTCTTCAACCGATAAAATTAAGGTTTGTCTTGATTCTCCAGCTACTGTAGGCTCAAAAGCTCCAATACCATGACTCATTCCAGTTTTTGCTCTTAATTCTGATACTAAATCTTTTGCTACTTTTTCAACAATATCTTGAGCTTGAATTGCATCTATAGACGCATTATGGAAATCAGCAAATCGAATGACAGCTTTCCAAATTGAATCTTCCACATCATTCTGAAAATCTTCATTAGAATATGTGTAAGATTGTAAATTAGCTCTAACTTCAACATTTTCAGCTTGATTTATTAAATGAGCGGCTGTTTTAGTTAAACCTTGAAGTTTAGCCTCTTCAGCTTGGGCAACTAATCGTTCTTTTAAATTTTCTGTTACTGTACGCATTTAAATATCCTTTTATGAAACAATTGAAGATCCAGAGCCCATTTCGCTCATAGTCATATATCCATAATTATTTGAACTTCTATCTATTGGAGAGATATATTCTTTTGTAATTCTTCCTGGATGTTGTAAATTACTTATTTCACCATTTTCATTTTGCTTTAATAATCTAGCTAACAAAGCTTTTCTAATGGCTCTATTTCTATTTGAAATGTTTTTTTCAGCAATTTTTCTCATAATATTATAAGAAAATATTGATATCAGGAAGGTACTCGTCTAAAAAGACCACTAACAATTTTAACTCCACCATCTGGTCCTGGAAGTAATTTATCTTTAATTTTCTCGTTTGATTTATTTAATATTTCTACAACAGAAGCTAAAATAACTCTCGAAGCTTCATCTGGAGTAGAATTTTCAATTACATTTTTAACTTTAAAATAAAAATTATTAGTTTCTTCAAAAGATAACTTTAAAGATTCATCTAATGCTGTTATTAAATCTAATTCATTTACCATTAACATTCTCCTGCATTTTTATATAACATCCATAATATTTTATCAATTGAATCTTCTGAAGAAATTTTAACTAATTTGTCACGAATTCGATAAAATCTATCTGTGGCTAATAAAATTTCTCCATAATAACCTTCCGGCCATTCATCAGAATCATTTGTGTCTAAAATGGATTCTAAATAATTTAATTGACATTTTACAATTAAAAGATGTATTATTAATGGATTCTTAAAAAGTGTCACATATGTATACGAAATTAATCATCAATTGCTAATTCTTCAAATGTTTCACATTCGCCAGATAAACATTCGGCACAAACTAACAAAGATCCAGATTTAATTAAATTACCGCATCCATAACAATGAATAGATTTAGAAGAACTTTTCCTGGACTCGAGAATTTCAAGTCCGGCCAAAATAAAATATTCTTCATCTGAATTAGAATTCATTATTGCTCCTGCGGGTTGTATTATTATGCTAAATTATTATCTACGAAATTTGATTAATTTTAAATTAACTTTGGGGTTAATTTTTAATTCTTCATTTTTTTGAGCTTTAATAATTACTCCTTTTTCTTCAGGAGTGAGTTTTTCGACCGTATTTTGGTCTAATAACGCTAATTTAACGTAACATCCGCATAATTTATGTTCGGCAATAAATTTTAAATAAAGATTATACTGTTTTTCTGACCATAATCTACGACCAACGGCTATTTGATCGTATCTATCCTGCATATTTTTAATAAAATGAGCTATAGTACTATATTCAAAAATCGGTCTGTCAAAAAGACGGCAAGCTTCCAAATAGTCCATAATTTCGTTATATTTATCAAGACGAGCGTTTACATTTAGGATTTTGTTTTCACAGCTAGAACAGCTTACAAATCCATCATCATTCCTTCCAAAACATCCAAGTATAAGATACAACTCACCCACGTAAACGCTCGATAATTCCTATTATGGTATTAATATTCATATTTTAGCCTTGATTATTTAATATATCGATAATTTAAAATATTAATTAATTATTTGAAATATTAACCATTCTTCATCAGTTTTAATGTCTGGATAACAAATATCATTTAACCAATATTCTTTTTCTCCATCATTATATTCTATAGCTGGTCCATCTTCACTATGAGAAATTTTCGTACCTTCTTTAAACTAATAAATATTTCCATATTCATTTTTTCCACAATATGATTTAGTCATTTAATTTATAATTTGAAATATAATCCATTCTTTATCGGTTTTAATATCTGGATAATATTTCCCATTTAAATAGTAATATTTAAATCCATTAATATATTCTATTGCAGGGCCATCTGTTCTGTGGCGTCTATCATTTTGATACCACCATTTTGTTCCATCATTCCATTCTAAAGCTGGACCATCTTCCCTATGAAGAAGATTTGTACCTGTTTTGTACCAACGAATATTTCCATATTCGTCTTTTTTTGAATATACTTTAGTCATATTAATTAATTATTTGAAATATCAACCATTCTTCATCTGTAGTGATATTTGGATAATATTTATCATTCAGATAATAATATCCACTTCCATTCAATATTATTGCTGGGCCATCCTTTCTATGACATAATCCATTTAACCAATATTCTTTATATCCATCAATATAATCTATAGCTGGACCATCTGCTCTATGGAGTTCTCCATCATAGTACCATTCTTTAGATCTATTTGAATATTCTTTAGCTGGACCATCTTCTCTATGAGGAATTTTAGTTCCTTCTTTATACCAACAAATAGTTCCATATTTATTTTTTTCAAAATATACTTTAATCATATTAATTTATTATTTGAAATATAATCCATTCTTCGTCAGTTTTAATATTTGGATAATATTTTCCATATAACCAATATTCTTGATCAGCATAATCCCAATCTTTGTTCCCGTCATAGATATTATTATCTATCGCCGGGCCATCCGTTCTATGACGTTCTCCATTTTGATACCAATGTTTAGCACCATCATAAAATTCTACAGCTGGACCACTTATCCTATGACATAATCCATTTTGATACCATAATTTAGTTCCATTGGTCTGCTCTATAGCTGGTCCATCTTCTCTATGTAGAATTTCTGTACCCTTTTTATACCAATAAATAGCATGAGGATATTTTCTACTACAAATTCCAGCCATTTTATTTAAAATAAAATTACTTAGTCTTTTTTGAACGATTCGGCAAAACATCAGAAATTTCTACTGGCTGTGCTGCTTTTCGCTCAATTGTAATATACGTATCACCCTGATTTACATCAAATTTATGAGAAATTGCATTCTCTAATGACGTAATTACGGACGATACTGATATCTTTACATACAATTTACTCCCAGGAATTTTATTAATTGGAGTTACATATTGCGATATTTTTTGATTAGGTAAACCAAACATATCAATACTAAGATCTTTAATTTCATCCCAAATTAATTCAGATTCAAATTTCTTTACTTCTTTTTCATCAGCCATATTATCCTCTTTCTTTTAACAAAACTTATCAACTAAAATATATCAGTAAAATTATTTATTTAGTGAAATTTATAAAGGCAGTTCTCAACGGTGCTACTAATGTCATCCCTACAATTCTATTTATTTCAACTCCATCTTTAACTAAGACTAATAAAGGCAACGATTTTACATTATAAGTTGTATTAAAATCCTTAATTAAATCAACATCAATAGAAATAAATTGAACATTTGGAAATTCTTCTTCCATCTTATCAATATTTGGCTGCTGTTTTTTACACGGACCACACCATTCAGCAGTAAATTTAATAGCAAAAAGACCATTACTTACATTTAAATCTTCAGCTTTTTCTAATTTAATCAATTTACTTGACCTTCTGGAATTTTTTTAGTTTGGTTTAAAATATCAGTCATTTTATTAACAGAATTAGTAAACACTTTATTATATTCTTCAATAGAAATAATTTTATTATCAATTAATATTTTTTCTACTGTATTAACTTTTAATAATAGTTCTGCTAAAAGTGCATCAAAAAGATCTCTATCTTCTGATAGTTTTTTAACTTCAGCTGAAATTTTTTCTAATTCATCATTATCTTTATTCATATTACTTCCTATTTAAAACAACATCGTTTTGCTTTTTTACCTGAATTGCAAGAACAAGGATCATTTGGCCGAACTTTTGATTTAACTGCTTGTTTTATTTCTAAATCTGGCAACAAAATTCCATTCAAATGATTTAATTCATGCTGTATTACAACTGCTGGTAATCCTTGAGCAATAAACGAATTTACCTCTCCTAAGTTATCAACAACATAAATCTCTGAATATCGTAATGTTTTTACATATTTACCAGGAAAAGATAAACATCCTTCATCTTCAAAAATTTCTTCATCATAACCTTTTTCTATTCTACAATTTATTAAATTCATAGAATAATTTTGATTAATTCGAATTATTGCAGCATTTTTAGCTATACCAATTTGCGGAGCAGCTAAACCAATCCCGTTACCAGCTCTTTTTAGTTCTCTTTCCAGTTGATCTATTAAAGACCCGATTTCTTCTGGTAAAACATTTTCACATTTTACGCGAAGTAATTTTTCGTCAGTAATTATCATGCAGCTTTTTTACCAATTAAAGCAGTAAGAATTTTACCATTTAATGACGGTTTTTCTATTACATCAGCATTTTCAACTAACTGAATGAATGTATTAAATTGTTCAAAAGCTATTTCTTTATAATTAACTTCTCGACCTTTAAATACAATATTTACCCTAACTTTATCACCATCGTCCAATATTTCTTGAGTTTTTGCAGCTTTTACTTTTAGATCATTAATTTCTGTAGATGGCCGCAACTTTATTTCTTTAATTTTAATTTCAGATTCTCGTTGCTTTTTTGCAGCCATTTTTTGATTTTTAGAAATTTGGTACTTATATTTACCATAATCTAAAATTTTGCAAGTTGGTACATTTTCTTTAGCGTTAAAAGAAATTTGTACTAAATCTAACTCATTATCCCTAGCAATTTGAAGAGCTTTGTAAGTTTCAATTAATCCTAAATTATTCTGCAAATGATCAATACACTGTACTTTTGCTGATCTAATTTGATTATTAATTAAAGTTACGTCTCGTTTTTTGCTATTATTTTGAAAATTGTTCAAGTTGTTTTATTGTCCTTACGGTTTATAGTTAGTAACTGTATCCATTAATTCTTTTAATGCTAAACGCATTAAGCCATTTTCTTCTTGTGTAATTTGGCTATTTTGAACGTCATTTATCTCAGATATTAATATCTCACCAAGTTCATTGTTCTCGATTTTGAAAAGCTGTGTGCCAGTATAATCGATTATTCCTCGTTTATAATATTGCTCCACAGTTCCACATTTTTTAGCCCATTCTTTACAGGCTATTTTTAAATCTATGTGTATTGTAGTGGTACTAGTATTTCTAATAGAAGTATGAAAAGAAATTAATCCAGGACGGGCATAGTGACCCTGCTCATATGCTATTACAGGATATGAAATAATTGTTTTAGATAGTGGATATGTGCTCTTTTGTTCACAATATTTACAATTATCTTTAATACATTTAATATAATTTAAATCTAAATCAAGTACTGATTGGTGCCAACTATTTAACCAATATTCGCCCAAAATTTTAAAAGTTGTGCCAGAATGATTAATTTTTTGTTTTCGATCAAAAATATCTATATGCAAAATAGACCTAGAAGATCTAAGTACATAAGGAGCTAATTCGTCAATATTAGATAAATTTAAAGATATTAAATCCGGAGGAGATTCAATATAAGGTTCAAATTCTAAAGCAGTCTCATTTGAATATTTAAAAGCTTTAATTCCTATTTTACAGCATAATAAAATCTTTAATACAGAAGAAGGTAATACTAATCTTTTTCTAGCGGCTTTGTATACAGCTTTAGAAATTACTTTATTTTTATGGATATCTAACGGCTCTCTAACGATAATTATAGAACTATTGTCATCTATAATTGAAAATTCTTCGTTATCTTTCGGGTTTAATATCGATAAACAAGCTTTATCTAATTCTAACCTACCATCAGATTGGAGGCGGCAAATTGAAATATATCTACGAGAAATATCTTTTGATAATGCTTTTAAAATTTGATTTCGTGACTCTATCATTCTTCCTTTTATAGAGTTAATTAAAATAAATCTATTATTATAACTTTAAATTCTTCTTTTATTTCTTCTTTTTTATATGGAAGAGGATATTCTTCAATCCTTAATTCTTCTTGAATAAATTTTTCTTTCGGTTTGTCTATTTTTTTAATTAGCCAATCAGGTAACATTTTTCACTCCTAAAATTAGCTTACATTAATATACGAAAATATTACAAACCTACTTTAACTCCACCCAAAACTGCAAAATCACCATGTACATCAATCCCTATATCAGTAGACAAATATAAATTTTTCATAAATGGTATAAATTGTCCAACATTATAAGAAACCGGTGAAACCATAAATAAAACATTTTTGCCAGCTGTATTATACCCTAATCCCAATCCTAAAAATAACCAACTTGGATACGTAGATGTAACTCCACGAGAAAATAACATTAATTCTAAATTAGGTACAAATTCAAATTGTGGTTTTAATAATGATACTCCAAAATCACCACCCATAAATAATCTTGGAGAAAATCTAAATTTATTTTCAGGTAATAGTTCAGTTAATTTGGCATCATTAATATCCAAATTATAAACTTTACCATTCGTCTCTACGGCAAATTTAGAATATGTATAAGTTTTTCCATCTTCATCCGTACCTAGAACATTAATTACACTATATTTTCTAGGATATTGTAAAACACTCCATGGTTCTTTTTGCCATGCTTTAAAAGTAACATTACCAACAGGAATAGTATTTTTTCCAAAAGTTTCAGATAACGTTAAATTTTGAGCATTTCTTTGATATCCAAATTCATCTACAGGTTCATTTTTAGGAATATCCGTTCTAGGCGTTACAGAAGTAGAATTTAAATTAGTTTTATTAACTCCATCAGAATTCACAGAAATAGTTTGAATTCCGGTAATGTGAGCTTTCAATGAATTTAAATCATCTTTAATCGGACCTAATTTTAGATCTAAACTATTGGCAATTTTATTAATATCTTCAGGAGTAGCATACTGAGTCTGATTTCTAGTTACATCCCCTTGTATTTTTTTCATTTCTACAAGAGAATTTTGAATTATAGCTTGTTTATTAATTATATCTCTTTGATATTTAATAACTAATAATAAACCAGAAATTAAAATAATTAATCCTACTACAGAAAATATTTTTTTTTGCCAATCGTTCAAAATTAAATCCTTAATTATAAAGAGGAGCTGCGGCACCAAGTGTTTTAAAATATAAATATTCTAATTGCTCTGGTTCTATATCAAAAAATAAGTATAAATCTTCATCAATTAATTTTATTTTTTCCATAGCTTTTCGAATAATATCTTTATCTTCATCAGTTTTAGGAAAATTATCTAATTTATATAGAATTAATAATTGTCCAAATTCTTGTTCTACATAATCTGGTTTAACATTTATTTCAGCTAATTCTGTTAACATTGAATCAATTACTATAATCCAAGCTTCAGGAATATTTTTAAAATAAATATTATTCCAATTTTTAAAGAATACATTTAATTCATCACTATAGAAATCATGCCTGCGAACAAATTCTGTATTAAAATTTTCGAAAAAATTCATACTTATTTTCATTTCCACTCAAATGATTTAATATTTTTTCTATTTATAAATCCGACTAACTTTTCTTTGTGGGCAGTTTGATCGAATTCATAACTTGCGGTAACTAGCCCGTAACCATCTTCATCAATTCCACATAATCCGTTTATTATTCCTAATAAACCAACTTTATATGTAGGAACTTCTTCCGTTCCATCATTCACAACCTGCACTGTTTCATGCCAGGCTAATTTTTCATTAACTGGAACCCGAAAATCAATAAGTTTTTCTAGTACTTCGGGGTCTAACTTGTGAATTTCATTTAGAAATTGAATTACAATATCAGGATTAATTTTAATCATTTTTTTTAAAAAAGTACGTGTGGGTTATTTAATTCATGAATTTCCATAGAACGTAATGTAACTGTTTCATTATATGACCAAGGCTTTGTTTTTGCCATAAATTCTTCTTTAGTTATCCAACCACAAATTGTACCAACATATGAGGTATCTGTTTCTTCTACTAAGACAGATAAAATAATATCAGCATCAACATTCTTTAACGTATAATCACTTAACTGTAAACGATCATTTTTATGAAAGTGAGCCTTAACATCTAAAGTTTTCCCTGTAGACAATCCAGATAATTCAGGTTTAATATCAGTAAAATCATGCTTACATCCATGAAAATATTGAGAATTCCATTGATACCGAGCATTTCTCATAGAATCAATAAAAAATACCAATGTTTCCGCAACCCTAGCTAATCTTAATCGATCTTCTTTAAAGAGATAAAGATCATCAAACATTGGGTCATTTTTAGCAACTGAACAAGTTATAAACTTATTATCTTCAACTTTTTCAAGAATATCTTTGACAAAAGCAGTTGATGTTTGCTGTGGAATTGAAACTGATTGAGGTACAGAAACAAAATCAGCAGCTTTTTTAGCTTTTATAATTAAAATTCTCTTTTTCGACTCTACTGCACCTAATTCAGATAGATATTTTTCAGGAAGAGCGATTTTATCAATTTTATTTGTACCTGGCCGAAATTTAATATATAATGATTTAATCGAACACTGATCGTCATAAAAAGCGTCATTAAACCATTCTACTGGAAATGACACAGGCCGATCTCTATTTCTAAAATAGAAAGATGCTAATAAATATGTGGTCTCTATATAATCAATATCTATTTTTAGATATTCGGGCAGATTAGGATTTATAGAATATAAAATATTACTATTCAATTTATTAGAAGTTAACTCTTCTACTGAATTTAGAGAAGATTTGTATTTATTAAATTCTTTGTATTTAATAAATTCAATAAAATCTTTAACTTTATCTTGATCATGTTCAGATAATTTATCTATCTCTTCTATTAAATCAAACATTTATTATTTCTTTCTTATTTATAAAATCTAATTTAGATTTTCGTCTAGTTTTTTCGAAAAATTCTTTAAATTCATGCCAATCATTATTTAATAAATCAAATGGAATCTTTTTTAAATCCCTGGCAATATTTTTCATACGCCATTCTAATTGATTTGAATTAGTAAATTTTAAATAATCTTCATCAAACAAATTTTTAAAAAAAGGAATTTCCATTATTTGTTTATTCGTAAAATTGCTATCTTTTGCCGTAACCAAAATAGTTAAAGCTTTTTTGGCCGATTCACGATTTTTAAAAATTTTTACAAACGAAGGATCATTTATTTTATTGGACATAAAATGAAATCTCTTTTTAATATAGACACATTTATAGAGTGCTTTTTTCTTTTGCACTCGAGATCAAATTCTGAAAAATTTTATATATTTCTTTAAATTGCTCAAATTGATATTTATAATTATTACCGTATCCGAAAATCTGATGGAATTTTTTATGACAAAATTCACATAAACACGCAGAATTATCTAAATTGTAACGATTTTGAATATCCCAGTCCCAGGAATTTAAATGATGTGATTCTAAATAAACTCTATTTCCATCTGCAAAACAAATTACACACTTATAATCAAATTTTACTTTAACAGCTTTTGCCCAAGAAATATATTTAGGATCATTTGATCGATCGAAACTCATGCAAATAAATCTTGCAATTTACTTTCATTAGCTTTTATCCAATTAGAGACTTTATTTTCTTCTGCTTGAGCCGGAGATTCGCCACCAACGAATTTTTCTCCATCAAAAGATTTTACGTGTCCGGCTTCATGGGCAATAGAAATAGCAATATTAATAACTAAATTACGTTTAGAATCATCTTTTTTAGTTTCATTTAATATTCTGTTTAAATTTATATGAATAATATCAGGTTCTTTTGAAGATACGTGTCCATAATTAGCTTCTGGTCCAGCTACTATCTTTTTAATTCCAACGAAGTAATTAGAATCCATACGTTTTAATAAATTTACGGCTGCATTAATATTTGGTTCTATAGGCTCAACAATTACCTGAGGATCATTATTTAATTGACCAACTCTATGTAATTCATTCAATATTTTTGCCGCTTGCACAAATTGTTTATAAGCGTCAGTTGAAGCATGACAAATTGTACATAAATTTAAAACTCTAGAACCAACTTTTGCAGGTCTAATTTGATAATTATGTACTTCACGATTACAGGTTTCACAATTAACCGAGTAAGCTTTTATAACATTCTTCATAGATATAATGCTAAAATATTGCTATTTAACATATTGATCTAGTAAAAATTGACCACAACTCGAGCCAATATCTGAACCCGGAGGACTATAAACTTCCACTTTAAATCCATTTTTTTCTAATTCGGATTTAAACCAATTTACTCGTTTTGAACCACGCATTAATGGTTCATTTTTCTTTTCGGCAAACTTTAAAAATTTAATTGTAGGTTTTTTACTTACATATTTAATAAAATTATTTAAATCTTCTTCTCTATCATTAATTTCATCCATCAACGTATAATGAATTTCTACTGGATTTCCTGTTTCTTCTATATAATTATCAATCATTTTTAATGCATCGGGAATATTTAAAGCTGCTGGCATTAAATTTTTTCTACTTACAGAATCCAAAGAATGTAAAGACCAATGTAGCTTAAAGTCTAATTTATGTTGCTTAATTGATTTCTTGAATTGATTAAATTTAATTTCATTAGGTATAATGGTGGAAATAGCAAATCGTATTGTATTATATTGATTTCTAATATCTTCAAAAGAACTATGGTCTCGCATATGAAGGGCTGAGCCTAAGACACCATCTAAATTCATTAAACCATCACCAGCACCCATATAGCTAATTAATAAAGTTTTATTTGCTGGCAGTTGATATTTCAATGAAGCTTCAATTAAATTGATAATTCTTTCAGAATTTAAATTTTTTGCTTTGATGCCTAGTCCTGTGAGATGGCAAAAAACACATTTGAGATTGCATGAAGTCTGACTTGGAACGCATAAAATATCTTTTCCATCTCCTTTTCTAATATAGGAAACTTCAAGAACATCATCATCTTCAAAAATTAATTTATATACATCTTCAATTTGAGATTTTTTTGAATCAATTAATTTTAAATTTTTCATTTTAACCAAAATTCCCAATCTTTATGAACCGTTTGCATTTCCGGAAGAAGATTTTTCAATCGTAAATCTGGAACATGTGGCTTATTTATCAATCTCATTCCAGCTTCTTCTGGAGTTCGATTATCTTTATAAAAATTACATTTTTCGCAACAAGCTACAGTATTTAACCAATCATGCAATCCTCCCTTTGATTTAGGGATTATATGATCAATAGTTAAAGTGTTCGATGTACCAACCTTATTACAATATTGACAAGCGTATAGATCTCGGCGAAAAACGGCCATCCTATTAAATGGCACTCGTTTAGGAATGAATTTAATATAATATTTTAATTTAATTACAGCTGGAATTTTCATAGACCCCGAAGTCCATGAAATTTCTTCGTCCCAATTAGATAATACTTCTACTTTATCATTGAAGTAGAGTTTGAGACCTTTAATTTCAGGTATAAAAGCTAACCCTTCATAAGCTGAATTTAATAAAAGACATTTCATTTATTTATTGAATTATACTATATACTAGTGCGTCAACTACAGTTAAAATTTCTTCATGTTTCCAAATTTTTCTAATCATTTTAATGTTAAGTTTTTCATCATATCCATAATAAAGATTATTGGAAATTTTTATTACACAATAACTAATTTCTTTAGCCCCAAAATAATATTTATTTAAATAATATTCATCTACTTCTATTAAGTTATCAATTACTTTATAATTTAAAAATATTCTACTTTTATATGATTTATAAATAAATTCATATAAATCTAATCTAATTGGTATTAAATAATTTATATACATTTAATGTATGTATTAATTTTATTTTTTAAATGATATAAATTTTAATTCTTCCGGCGATAATTTATTTTTAATATTCTTCGTTATTTCTTCAATTTCAGCTTTACTTTTTAATGGACTAGTTTTATACTGCTTTTTCATTTTAGTATTATATTTTTCAATACCATCAATCGTATCATCTTCAAAAGAAGATGAAAATAACCAATCAATAGGAAACATTTGATTTAAATTAATTTCTTCATTATTATGAATAATCATCATTCTATAACAATCAAAATCATCAATTTCTAATTGAATATATTTATAACCGAATATACATTCTTTAAAATACATATTCCGCTGCTCTCTATTAAATAGAGGAAATATATCATTATATATTTCATTTATTCTTGTATTTAATTTAGCTACTAAAAATTTTAAACTTGTTTTATGATGTTCGATATCATCAAATATTTTTCTATCTAATTTCATAGTTTTATCAACTTTTCAATAGCATCTCTTACATCACCATTATATTCGTTTGGCGCAGGGATTTCATTTCCAACACAGATAAAATCTTTATAATCTTTTCTGGCAAATATTTCTAATTTTTTATTATAATTTGGATACATTTTTTCTAAACGTTCATGTAAAACATAAGGTTTTTCAGAATGTTTAGGATTAGGACCGAAAAATACTGAGATTTGAGATTTATTTTTTCGATCATTTGAAGTTTTTCCCCTACTACCAATTAAAGCGACTTCATGAGTTTGACGAAAAAATCTTCCTAAATAACATTTCATCGTATCATTTAAATCAAAATTATCAATCAAATCCAATACTTGTTGATCGTTTTTTTCTTTTAATGCTTTTTTGACTTGTTTTTTTAACTTAATTAAAGGTTCATTTTTAGATTTTACCCAAATAAATGTTTGTTTAAAATCAAATCCATAATTTTCCATGGCTGATAATCCAACATCAATTAATGTTGACGGTACCCATAAAGCCAAAATAGCATTATCTTCAGCTAAATCTTTTATATTTAAATTAATTATATCGTCACAGGTTAAAATAGATTTATATTGAGATTCTGCCCCGCGCTTTGTTTTACTCATAGTCAATCTATCAGAAAAAGCATACGGTGGGTCCATTATTATTAAATTAAATTTCATTCTATTATATTTTTTATTATCATTTCATCACATGAAACTGGAAAACTATTAAACTAAAATCACAATAATGAAAAATTATTTCTATTCATTTAATAATAATTTAATTTTTGTCTGTAAAAGTTCAATATTTAAAATTTTTTCTTTTCTAATTAAGGAATCTCTATTTTCAATTAAGTTATCATATTCTTTACGCATTTTACAAAGAGAATGAACATCTTTAAATGTAAGTTTTTTAGAAAAATCACCTTCTAATTCTCTCAGATTTTCTGCTGGCAAGGAGTTTAATAATTCTTCCATCGGAGCGTCTGAAGAATCATTTCTACCTTTTCGATGTATAAAATTTACAGCATTTTTTATCACTTCTACATTGGAAAGATTTGTATCCAAATGTTTCTTTACATCAAAAATAGAAGAATTAATATCAATAATTTCTTTATTTTTACTAAGATTTCGTTTAATTTTATTATAAACTAATTTAACTTCTTTTTTTACCAAAATACAAATTCCTATTTTAGGATCACTTCGTAACCAATTTTTTTCAAAACACCAGCGACAATAGATCTATAATTAGACATTCCAAATCTTTCATTTGAAACTAAACTATCACCATCTTTAAATGGCAATAGTTCCATCATAGATATATTTTCCTCTATTGAAGCTTTATGTAAAGATTTATAAAAATTTTTACATTGTTCATAAAAAGCTGTAGTAAAATACTTACTAGCTCTTTCTTGAGCATCCTTATTTTCTTCAGATAATTCTAATTGAATTTTACGATATTCTTTAATAATATCATCTGATGGTGTTAATTGAGGATATGCTCCGTCTATTTTTATATCATATTGTTTATTTTGAGCTTCAATTTGAGAAATAATTGCATATATTTTACCAGTTCCAAGATTTTGTGGCTCAAAAGCAGATACTAAATAAATTTTCATCAATTAGTCTCAATATGATCTGAATACCCCGGATCACACTCTGAGCAGCCTTCACATTCAGGCTCATAACCACCTAATTTCATTAAAAATACTTCTACATCTTCTCTTACATGTATAGTTGAATTAAGTTGTGCAGCTAATCCAATTTTTAATGATGGGTCTTTACATGCTTTAAATTCTTTAACCAACGAATCTCTAACATCATTAAGAATTTTTAAATCTTTCTCAAATTCACTAAATTCACTATTACTCTTTGCTTCTTTTGTCATTTAAACCCTATTATGATGATATTGAAGGTAATTCTACAGGCTTATCAGATTCTGGTACAACAAAATTACTAGAAATTGATACATTTTGTTTCGTCTTATTTCCATTTTTAATAACAGAAACGGTATAATTTCCAGGCTCTAATACTGTCATCCACTTACCCATAGCATTTGTTTTTAATTTTTTAGGGGAACTTAAATTTCCACCAGTTATTTCAACAGATGCGAGGCAAATATTTTTACCATCTGCATATGTAATTTTTTGTTGAACAGCTACTTTTCGTCCAACTAATGATTCATATTCAACATTTACAAAATCATCATCAGAATCATTATTTGATTCTACTAAATTTGATTGATTATTCTGCTGAATACCAGGAAATGTTACACCGGGTTTTAATCCAGGTAATTGAGTTACCGAATTAGTAGGTTGAACCTCTGTTTTTAACCTGATTGAAGAGTCAGGTTGCTCCACTAATATTTGATTAGATGGAGCAACCGGTGAAGATATTTTAGAAATTTTATTATTTAAAATTTTTATTAAATTATCTTGATTCTTCACTATTCCTAATATAGTGTCCAATTTCTGATCCATCTCGACCAGAAGATCTGACGCCTTTTTAGGATTTTTGTCTTCACTCACTAATAATTACCCCAGTATAAAAATTCATTTTCTTTAAAATTACAATTTTTTCAACCGAAATATTATAATCCCCGGAACCTAAAATTTCCTCTATCACAGATTGAATCTCTTCCATTGTTCCTGATGCTATTACTTCATTATCATACATGAAAATAAATTCACCAGTTTTAATTGAACACAAATCTGCTTTTTGTAATTCATTATTTTCATAATGAATTTTTGAACCGGGCAACTCAACTTCTTCTTCATTAATTTCTTCAACTTTTTCTAACGAAAAATCAGAAACAGCCTGAGAAGCTAAAGGCTCATCATAAAATGAATTTTTTACCGAATATTCTACAGTTTCCGTTTGTTTTGGTTGAATTATAGCTGCTGGAATTCGTGATTGCATCCAAGCCGGAGATACATCTTGACCAGAATTTATTTTAACTTGGGGTGGTACTTGTGGAGTTACCTTAGTTGGTGGCTTTCTAAATTCTTCACGAGAAACAGGTAAAGCTATAGGGGTTTTTTCCAATCGTTGATATTCAGGAACATAAGCTTCCTGTTTAATATTTTCTTGTTTATTACGATTTTTATTTCTATAAATCATCATTTGACTTCTTTTCTGACTTATTAGAAGAACGCTTTAATTCCTTCTTTTGCTTTCGTTTTTCATATTCACCAGAATCAATTAATTTTTGCTTAATTTCAGCCGCTTTTAATCTTTGTTGAGCTGCTGCTGATTTCATTCGCTTTTTAACTGAAGGTTTAACATAACGAGATTTATCATTATATAACGTTAAAACTTGTTCTTTTTGAACAATAGATTTAAAAATTTTCGTAGCTTCATCAATTCTGCCATTTCGCACATGAACTTCTAATGGCGAAAAATAAGATAAATCTATTGGACGAAACCCTGATGCATTTTTTTCAACTTTAATATTCTTTTTCAATTTTTATTTCCTTATAATATCAACCAAAACCGATTTCACCACTATTTAAAGTGGTTTCAAATCCATTTTTAACGTTTTCTTTATCCTTCAACATACGCTTTTTAACGATATTTACATCATTAAGATTAGGAACTTCACGTTTTTCAGAAAGTGCATTATATACTGAATCAATATATAATTGCTTTAAATAAGCAAAAGAAAAATTATTTTCATACGTTTCTTTTACTAATTTCTTCAATTCGGCATCCTTTAATATATTCCCGAACCATTTCTTTAAATATTTAAAAGAAATGTCTTTATCCGGCAATGGAATTTCCCATTTACGATCAAATCGAGACGGTCTATCTGTAACCGATTCTTTTAATTTACTTAAATCATTTGATGTAGCAATTACCATCAACCCCCTTTTAGTCGAAACACCATCCATCATATTTAAAAAATGCGATAAACTAATCGTCTGTCCAAGCAAAGTATCTAAATCTTCAATATAAAGAAGAGCTGGTTCTTGACTTGCTGCATATTCAAATGCCTCAGTGATCGTATCATCATTGGTTTGGGTACCAGATTGAACAGTAACAGGCTTAAAATTGTAATTAGAAATTATAGTCTTAATTAAAGACGTCTTACCACAACCGGGAGAACCATAAAATAAAGCTCCAGTTCTCCAACTAACCTTCATTTTTTCATAAATGTGACGGGAAGACAAAAAACCTTCAATATAATTTCGAATATCAGCCTTTAAATCTTCTTCCAAGAATACATCATCCCAAGACATATCTCGAGTATACGGATACCCTTCAGCTCCAATTACATGAACTTCAAGATGATCCCTGTCTCTTGCAACAAGCCATTTATCATATTGATTACGTAAATCAACATAATCTTGAAATACATCATTTGATACAATCGTAAAAAATGATACTTCATCTTCATTTTGATTACCTTTATGAAATAAAGCACAATGAAGAAAATCAAAATTATCATTGTAAATTCTAAAAATACCTTGAGCCATAAAATGCTCATGATCATGCTTATCAGTTTTCCAAGAAGCAATAGAATCTCTCATTAAACATTCAATTTTAATATTGTTTTCTTCGGCAAATTGCATAAAGGAGCCATCGATTACAATTTTATTATGTATATAAACTTCCATTTGTGAGGAATTTGATTTACAATATTTCGAATAATTATTTTTGACCCAATGCATCAAATCAATTAAATTTGCCTCAGGTCTATTTTTTAGATAATCTATCCCAGATTGATTCCATGCAAATCTAGGAATCAGAGATTGAAATCGTTTTTTATTTAAAGATTCTTGACTTTCAATTGTATCTTCATTTAGATCAGATTTTGTATCGATATTTATTTTAGTTGACATATTTAAAATTGAACCTCTTACTTTAAGTAGTGCAAAGTAAATCAGAACTCGACGCAAACAAATTTATTATTTAATAGTTTTTGCAGCTTTGAATATTTTTTTAATCTTCTTGGGAACATCATCAATTTTTGAATATTTATTTGGATTCAGAGCTTCATTTTTTAAATCTTCTCTATGGTAGCAATTAGGATATCCCATACAAAATAAAACATTTTGTTCTTGATAAATTGTTTGATATAAATGATTTCCACATTTTGGACACCGTTTTCCATATGGAACTTTACTATTACCTTTACAAGAAATATCTAAACAGGCTAAATAAGGACCAAATTTTCCATCACGTTTAGTCATTGGTCCCGAACATTTAGGACAAGTGATTCCATCGTAAACTTCTCTATTATCTTTTATAACTGGTTTCCCATCAATAATTGTGCAAGAAACCGTATTTTTACAATCAATTATATGTTTTCCACCACATGATAGATAGAATCCGTATTGGCCATGCATTATTATAAAATTATACTGTTTGCATTTATTACATAATATATCAGTTTTACCTTCATCACTTCTATGTTGATAAGCTATTTTTAATTCTTTTTCAAATAATTTATAAAAATCATCAACCGCATCTTCATATGATAATTTCCCATCAGCAACTAAATCTAATTTTTCTTCCATTAAAAGCGTATAATCATAATCTATAAATTTAAAATGTTTCTTAAGTTTTTCGATTACTTTTTTACCAATATCAGTTCCATGATAAGTTTTATTTTTCAATTCTACATAATCACGATCTTTAATTTTTGTAACAATTGTAGCGAAAGTACTCGGCCTTCCAATTCCCTTTTTCTCTAATTCTTTAATTAATGCACCCTCTGAATATCTTGGTAAAGGCTGTGTGAATTTTTGTTCACACTTTACTTTTGGAGTAATAAGATTTAATTTATCTCCAATTTTTAAATCAGGAAGAGTAATATCATCGTCTTCATCCTGATCTTGAGTTATCGCTAACCATCCTGAAGATTTTAATGTTTTTCCATTAGCTTTTAATTCATGTCCAGAAGAAGATTTAATTAAAACTGTAACCGTATCAAAAATTGCCGGCTCCATTTGAGAGGCTACAAATCTTTCCCAAATTAATTTATATATTTTTTTATGATTTTGGTCTTCAAAAAATATATCTTCAGGATCTTTTCCAATATCGGTAACTCTAATAGCTTCATGACCATCTTGAGCATTAGATTTAGCGGTAAATAAATTTGGTTTAATAGGAATACTATAATTATTATTTTTTAAATAATTACGTAATTCTTCTATAGATTCTGGAGATGATCGTACAGAATCAGTACGCATATAAGAAATGTACCCTCTTTCATACAAATTTTGAGCAATTTTCATGGTTAAGTCGGCACTTAGTCCAAATTTAGCTCCAGCCGCTTGTTGTAATGAAGATGTAATTAATGGAGGAAATGGATTTTTCTTCTTTTCTTTTGCCTCAATATTAATAATAGTAAAATCATCACCTTCTAAATCTAATTTTACTTTGTTTGCATCATTTTTATTTAATATTTTCTTATTATATTTGGCTTGGAATTTATTCTCAGCATCATTTTTAGTTAAAGTTGCAAAAATATTCCAATATTCTTCAGGTATGAATTTTTCTATCTCTTCTTCTCTATCAATAATCAATCGTACAGCTGGACTTTGAACTCTGCCAGCGCTATAAACTTGCTTTTTTTCAGCATTTTGGACTGATTGAAATGCGGTTCTTAACCATGGACTTGCTAAATATCCTGTTATTTTATCAATAGCCATTCTGCATTTTTGAGCAGAAACAAGATTATGATTTATTTCATGTTTATTTTTTAATGCATTTAATATAGCATTTTTAGTAATTTCTCCAAAAGAAATTCTATAAATTGGGACTCCTACAGATTCTAAACATTCATATAAATCTTGGGCTATAGCTTCTCCTTCTCTATCAGGGTCAGTAGCAATTAATATTTCTTTACAATCTGTGGCAGCATCTAAAATAACTTGAAGTTTATCTTTTTGCTTAGGAATTAATGTTTTACACATTCTATAATTAGATCCAGGTGTAATATCTACACCTAAACCATTATAACGTTTATCAGAAAGTTCCATTACATGACCAAATGAAGCTCTTACTAAGTATTCTTCATCAGAATCTTTAAGATACTTTTCAATTGTTCTTTGTTTTCCAGGACTTTCAATAACAATTAATATTTTATTTTTAGTTTTTTTACGTACCATAATTAATATATCTACCATTATATATAACCTCGAAGTTCAATATTTTGTAATAAAATGATAATATTATAACATATATTTAAATGATTATTAAATATGTTTCTTTAGAAGAATATTTTAATGATAAATTAAAAATGCTGGAATGCAGAAAAAACACATCTGCATACATTTACAGCAGTTAGATATATTCTTATCGTTTATATCTTTTATTTGTATCCGGGACTACAATCTCCGAACCATTTAAGTTAAAAAATCCCTCTTCTTTCCAGAAGAATTCTTTAATTTCTCTTAAAGAAGCAAAAAGAATAAACGAAAAAGAAAGTTTGATTTCATGATTTAAACTTGCATTTAAATCCGCATCTGTTTGAAAAGAACAGTGTTTACAACTGAAATCCTTACCTTTTCTATTCTTCTTACTTACATAACCACATGAACTACATCTCTGAGAACGAAATGGTGAACTCTGCTCAACAATCCGGACGCCAGATTGTTGAGCTATATCTATCAATTTCTCTCTTATCAAAGTTTCATTAAAGTAGTTTAAAAATTTCCCCACATTTTTCTTATACCTAAAATTTGAAATTTTTTCTAAATTAATTTGAGATATTTTAGAAAAATCTAATTGTTTTATTGACCAATTAATATAATTATCTCTCTGGGCTTTTACTTTATTAAAAGCTTTAGAACCTTTAGTTTTTCTTTTAAGTTTATTCAAAATATAATTTAAATCATGACCATGTTTATTTTTAGGAGTAATTTGAGAATCCGACAAAGTTACACAGCTATTTATACCTTGATCGGCTCCAACTACTCTTCCTTCTTTTTTCGGTTCAGGTATAGGAACTTCAAAAACTAATTTAATATTATTTTTTGAAATCATTAAACCAGAAAGCAATTTTCCTTCAGATTCTAATTTTCTTGTATGTTTATGATAATTAAAAGGAATTTTAATTTTACCGAAAGTTTTGCCGATAGAACTCAAAGTTAAAACATGATCAAAATGTTTAATATTTGATTTTTCTACTCGGGAACAGATTGAATTGAGATTCGGTTCTATATAGTCAACCGAAGGTTTTTTTAATGTAAGATTATTAATTTTACGAGTCAACGAACGAGTTCGTTGACCATCATTTTGAAGCTTATTTCGTACATATATTAATCTTTTTCTTTTATCAATATGGCTAGCAATTATTCCACAAGCTTGATTTGCGGCACATTTTAATGCTCTTGCGGATAAAATTGTTTTATAATTTATATTAACAGTAGGGATAAATTTCGGACAATCTAATTGATCATTTTTAACATCAAATATTTTTTCAGAATCATTTGATTTATAAGTAATTTTATTATTCCAGAGGTAATCAATGAAAAATAGGGTAGCCTTGTAATATTCATCAATAAACAAAGACAAATTTGAATCTTTAATAAGATTAAGATTTGAAATTTTAATAATCGATGTTTTATACGTTTTGTTCATTTAAAATTTTTTTAATTTTATTTATTTTATTTTTACTTCTTCTTAATCCGTATAATCTACAACAAAATGATGTAATAATAGATACAAGATCTTTAATTAAATCAACCTCATCTTCTTTATCATAATTAATGACAATGATTTTACAATCAAGTTTAGATAAAAGTTTTTCTAAAAAATTGAATCCAAATCTAGTTAATCGGTCTTTATTTTCAACGATAATAATTTTAGGATTCGAATCTATCATTTTTAATAATTCTCTGCGCTTATCATTCATACCAGATGCTACTTCTTTATATATTTTATTAACTGATAAGCCTTTAGACCTTGCAAAATCTTCACATCTTTGAACTTGGTATTCTAACTCTTTTTTTCGAGATTGATTAGAAACTCTACAATAAATAACACAAGAATTATTATCTGATATGTTTTCTTTTTCTAGAGATATTAGAATGGTACCTGTATCATATTGTTTTGCGTTTGGTATTTTACCAGATTTAAACCATTTATAAGCAGTTAAGTAAGAAATACCTTGTAATTTAGCCCAATCGGATAATTTCATAAACTTATACACAATTATTGATATAATCTATAATAAAAAATAATAAAAAGATATATTACCATCTAAATTTCGCTACACTTTAGATAAATATAAAAATTCAAACTCTGACTTATCTAAATCAAGTTTGACAATAGAATATTCTGAAGCTAAATTCAATTATAGCTTCGAGAAATATCAAAATTTAGCAGATTGGTTATTTTTTATGGAAAGTATGTTTCCTGAAGCTTTAAAAGGAGCTTCAAAGGAATATTATCATTCCATTGCCCAAAATGCTTATTATAAATGTTATATTTTATTAGGACGTAGTTGGATGCTATTTGAAGAAATAGCTGATAAATTTCCAAATATTATTGAACAACTACAGCATTTGATGAAAAAATAGGTTTAGTTTCATTAATTTTTAATTTAACTAAACGATTATGACCAGGGCTTGCGCTAAAAGCTTCCATTGTATTTAATTCTAATACAACTAGTTTACCGCTACCTGAAGAATCAAGCATTAAAAATCCTGGTGTAAAAAATGGTCCTTCATAATTATGTCCAGCAACAATTGTATAATCCTTAGCCCAAAATAATTCTTGACCTTTTGAAGCTAGAGATTTTACAGTATTATATAAAGAACGATCCCACACTAAAATTTCTTCTTGCTGTTGATCTATAGCAATATTAGGATCATAACTAGCATGAACAAAGATATAATTATCAATTTTAGCTATTAATTGTGTTTCTTTTTCTAAAAAATCTAAATGTTTAATATCTAAGAATGAAACAGCTCTATCAATTGTAAGATGTTTAGGATTCTTTAATTCGACACCTTGCCTTGCTGCATATTGCTGAAAGGTAAGATCTCCACCATTATTCATTAATATACTATAATCACTTGGCAAACTCGGGTCGAATCCTACATTATTCCGACCTGCAACTGATAATAATAAAGCATCATGATTTCCACGAATGAAAATACATTGCTCTGAGGTATATTTTTCGCGTAATTTAACACAAATATCTAAAACACCAGGAGAATCTGGGCCTCTATCTGTATAGTCACCTAAAAAAACTAATTTATCTTGATCTCGTAAAGGAAGAATACGATTCAAAATCAATTTTAATTGTTCACTACAGCCATGAACATCTGGAATAACATATATACAATTTCCAGGTTCAGGATTTGGACGCCATTTACTCATTATTTATCCTAATACTTCCGCAATTATCATTTCATGACAATCTCTTAGAGGAAAAAAACCACCTCTAGTATAATCTAAAAAATACCACCAATTACCCATTTGCCATTGAATTATATTATCACATTTTTCACATTTAAAAATACGTTTAGAATTTTTAATTGGGGTTAATATATGATTTTTATATATCATTTATCAACCTAGTATATTTGCAATTATCATTTCATGACAATTTTTTAAAAAATAAAATCTACCATCAATATCATTTAAAAAATACCAATCATCATGATAAAATGTTTCACATTTGATTATGTGATCACATTTTTCACATTTAAAAATAGTTTAGAGTTTTTAATTGGCACTAATACGTGATTTTTCCTGTCATTTATAATCTTGCAAAGAATTGATTAACCAATCATTAATTTTAACACGTTCCGGCTCATTACGTAAATTTGAGGTTTGATACAAATCATCTAATATAGTAGCCTGATTTTCATACCAACTCATTAATTCATCATAAGACCATAAACCATTTCGAATAGCTAAAAGAAATTCAGCATCAGGACGTTTTACATTAATTTTATGCGTCCCAAGTATTTCCTTACACATTAAAGTAAGACGTATGAGATGGCTAGCATGTTTCGTGTCATAGGTATACTTTTCTTCCAATTCAAAACGAGCTTTATTTCTTTCCAATTTCCACGTTTGCCAACATTTATATTCATGCAAAGCAAGTTTATATGCTCGTTCTCTTTGAAAAGCTTCGGTTAAATTATCATTCAGTCCTAAACTTCTAGCAGCATACATATGAAAATCTTCATGATTTAATTTTAAATCAATTAAAACATCTTCTAATTCATTTTTAAACTTAATTTCAGCAGCCGGCTCCATTCCAGTAGTATCAATAGTCCAACCATCCAAAACTTTTTTAATTTGAGCTTCTATTTCTAGCTGTTGATGCTCAGGAATTAATTTATGTGTATCCGGCAAATTATAATCAGATCTTTCAGGTTTTTTAAGTTCACCTTTAAGGATATAATTTCTATGAAGTTTTATACGTTTTAATTGACTTGCAGCATAACCGGAAAAAGTATGTTTACATTTTTTAGAAATAAATAAATCTCTAATATTTAATAAAGAATTACCTATTTCATTAGAATAGATGATATCATCAAAATCAACAAATAATAACTCTAATGCATTTGGATTACCCTGCATAGCTAAATATACAAATTTTTGTATACCAAAAATAGTACAATCATAAGGTTCATTAGTTACGGCCTGTTCAAATTTATCTAAAACACCAAATAAATAATTTATCGGAGGAATGCAAATACCTCTAATATCAATATCTGATCCTTTAATATTTGTACCATATGCATGACTGCCATGAACAACTTGATAAATTGTATTATCTTTTAACCAATTTTGACTAAAATTTTTATAAATTTGGTCAAGATCAATATCGTATTTAATATTACTCATTTTTCTAATTCTTTTAAAGAATATTTAATTTCCGTTTCAAATTCATAAATACATAAATCGTTTTCTTCAATTTTAATTCCGTCAACTTCATCAAGAAGTTTATTCATTTCTGGACCATTAGAATCAATAAATTTACCAGCACATTTTATAGTATTTTTAATCCAATCAGATGGAATATCATCTATATTATTAACTAATAACGCTTGGAACGGATCGCTTGTAATTATAGTTGATCCTTCTGCATGATATCTAAAGAACCATTTTTTATCTTTTGTTCCTAATAAATATTTCATAGTTTATTTCTTAATATTTTGCTGATAATTCCAAGCTTTTCCGTTTCTATGTCCGCCAAAAATGTACCCCATATCTTTTTTATTTTCTAAAATCCTAATAGAACAATTTCCTGGAGATTGTTCAGCTTCATACCATTCTGGAGTTTCATTCAGCCAGGCCATAGCAAATACTTTTATTACAATTCCATGACAAACTATAACTGCATCATTAATTCCATTTTCTTCATCTTCTTTTAGCCGTTGAAAAAATTGACGTAATCTAATTGCTACATCAAAAGGCGATTCTCCGTGGGGATACCTTGCCCAAAATTTACCATTATGTAATTTTGTTTTAATGAATAATTTATATTCATTAGGATATTCCCTTTCTTGTTCATCATCTTCAGCGCCATCAAATAGACCATGTTGCTCTTCGCAAAGTAAAACATCTTCTTGTACTTCACATACTAATGGTTTTATCACTTTTAAAATTTCATTTGTAGTTTCTCTAGTTCTACGATATGGAGAATGATATAATTTAATTTTTGGTTTTAATTCATTATCTAAATAATGATTTGAACCATCTATATTTGATAATAAACCTTTCATTATAGATTTCAATTGATTGTTTTTACCAAAAGCATCAAATAATTCATCAATTTTACTTTCGGCTTTTTCTTTAATTGAAATATTATTATTGTAAATATCAGCGTAAATTTTTTCAAAATACGCTTTTAAACATTCTCCAGCATATTCAGCTTGAGAAAATCCTAATGATGAAAGAGAGATTTCATGATCAGGTATAATTTTATGTAAAGTAGAATCACAATTACTTTGAGATTCACCATGTCTTACTAATAATATTCTCATTTTATCCAATCTATTCTATGTGCAGAACAAGTTCCATATTTTTTAATGGCTTCTCTATGTTTATCAGTAGAATATCCATTATGAGAACTAAATTTATAGTCAGGAAATTTGCTATCTAATTCCCTCATTGCTGAAACTTGTACATTTTTAGCAATAATTGAAGCTGCAGCTACATTATAACTCAGTGCGTCAAATTTAGCTCTATATTCAATATTATAGAGATCATTATCATATGTGTCAAGACCGTCCAAAAATACTACTAAATCTTTTTTATTAATTTTCATTGAATTAGTTAATATATTCAATCCATTAATAAATTGAATTCGAAATAATTCATTCAAATTTCTACCAGAATTTATTTGATTTACAGAGACTTGCATAACTAGATGTCTACTATTATTTCTAATAAAACTATCTAATTTAAATCGCTTTTCGTCATCTTTAAAAATTTTAGATAATTTTTTACTATCATCTATTCCTGGATAAGATGATAAAGGATTAAATGAAACAAATCCTATATACATATTGCCAGCGATACAACCTCTACCGACATCATCTACGCCGATAATTGTTTTACCTCTGGCAATATATTCTTCATCTATTTTACCAATTTCCGAATTATTTTTGGACATTATAATTTAATAGGATCTTTTGATATTAATTCTACTTCTATAGCATTTTTATTAGACATAGCGTACCAAAAAATATCTAAATCTTCCATTAGACGATTATAATTTGATTCATCTTCATTTAGAGGACTTTCTTTTTCTGCAGCCTCTAATAAAACTAGATAAAAGGATTTAATATCTTGCTGCGATAAATTTTCTCTGATATAATCCGACTTTTCATACCAAATATTACAATTTTTATCTTTTAAAAGAGTTGGAAGAATATTAAGAGGTTCACCTATTAATAATGAAGAATATTGTGAATTCATTTATTCTTCAAATCCCTGTCTTTTTAATTCACCAAGAATATCAGGACCTACCCAACCTGGAGGCTTTAATCGTTTTCCATCTTCAGGGCGAATTGGACCACCTATTTTTCTCATATTTGCGGCTTGAATTTCGGCTGCAATTCCCTCTCCATTAATACCAAATTCTAATCTAGCTCCTTCATTGACATAATCAATATCACCCAATGAATCAGCAAATTTTTCCATATTTACATCTATTTCACATGAATCAACTATAAGATTCAAAATAAATTTAATAGAAAGTAATAAAAGACTAGGTATATTGTATGTTGCTTCTAATAATTCAACAAATTCTTCAGCAATAAGTCTTAATCGTAACCTAACTCTGTTTTCCGATGGAACTTGAGGTTTATTTAAAATTGGTATGTCCATCGCCTCATGAAACGCTTTAACATTATTTCTTATATTCGTCATCTATCTCCTTTAGCTTGCCATTCGCTTTTTACCATGCAATTTAAAATACACACCATCGACAATTCGTTTTCTAATTCTTTGTAAATAAACTAAACTACCAATTTCATAATGTGATTTAATTCTAAAATGTTTTACTGTGACAGGCGTATTATATAATACTTCATCTGTCATATTTATTTGTGAAAAAGTATAATTTTTAACTTTGTCTTTTATGGAAAATCCAGTATTTTTGTCAACTACATCAATTAAAGATCCGATAAAGCATGGTCCATAATCTTTAAATGATGTTCCGCCTACATATGTTTCTATGGTTTTATTAGGTATAGAGTGATCGTACTGTACCTCTGTTTCAAATTCAGATTTCCCTGAGAATAATTGTAATTGTGGATCTAATAAATCATAAACAGTATATTCTCCAAAATCTCTTTCAATAGTAAAAGGCAAAGATTCCTGCATTAATTTCGCATATTCTTGAAATATACGGGATTGAATTGGAAATTCTGCTGCTTGTTTTCTATGAACTAAATAAGAGATCATTTCTTCAGGAAACTGCTCTAACATATTTTGATATGCTTGATACATAAGCAATTTTTGCATCATTGTACTAGAAGAATTTATTCTTTTTATTGATTTAACTTGTTCATCAATAACTGAAGTTAGCTGTTCAAATTCAATTTCTATAGTTTCATTAATTTCTAAATTAATATCTGCATCAATATTATCTGCTTTTATATTTAAACTATTTAAAAATACTGTGTTTGGTCTACGTATACTATTTGCGCTATTATTATCTTTATCTTCAAAATGCATCATAAGTCTTGTTGACATAGATACAGGATGAGCCATTATCTCTAATTTCTCAATCTTAGAGAAGAAATCACAATCATCATATGGACAAGATATTCCGTGATTTGTCGCCAAAGATTCAGGAATAAATCTTTGACAATCGGTACAACGATATCCTTTTTTAGAATGGATAGCAAATGTTTTATGAATTCTTAATCTAGATTCGAATAATGAAATATTTTGTTTATCTTGTATAGATAAATTTATTTTGTTTTTTAACAACAAAATTTCATTAGGAAGTCTATCTGATTCTTTATTACAATAATCACATTTTAATAATTTGCCTTCAGCAAATAAAAATGTTTTAATACCAAGATGTTTACATCCAGGGCAAATAGGACAATTATATTTTTTTACGTTATCAACATCAGCTAAAATTCTATCAGACAATCTATTTAAACATGTATGTAAGTAACTATTTATATCTCTACCTGTTCTCCAATGTTCTGACTTGAATAAAAATGTATTTAAAGCTGATTTTAATTCAATTTTAGCTTGTTCCTTAAAAGCTAAAGAAGCTACTCCAGTTGCCCTAGCCGTTTCACCATATGATTTAATCGCTAAACTATGAATTTTATTATGATAATAAGAAAATAAAATGTCGGTCCAATCATCTAGCTCTTCAACAGTAATAGTTGAAGCTATTTTATTAAATTTTTCAATAACGCTTATGGAACTTTCGTCACTCATTCGGCACCATCATTTTTGCAAAAGTATATCATACCAACTATTTAAAATTGGATAATATGTCTTGCTAAAGTTTTTAAACGTTTATTTTTGTGGAATTTTAAAGTGTTTCCACAATTATTCACTTATTTAAGTCTAATGTTAGTTAGACTAACGAGAATTTTAAATTCTCGTTGCCACAGTCTCTCGAAAATTTTAAATTTTATGTTTTAAAACTTATATGAACATATCTGTGGCTGATTGATCATCATCCTACTGACTTTTTGGCCACAGTCAAGTCTAAATCGAAGAAAGGTTGAGGCGAAATATGACTACATTTGCATACTTGGCCCACCTTCATTATTAAATGATTTAACAAATAAATTGTCGAAAATTTAAAAAAAAATATTAAATTATCTAACTCTGACCACATAAACCGTTCCATAAAAACTTTTTCATAGAGAGCTCTAAAATTTTTCTAAAAATAGCAATATCTTTAGCCAAATCAGCATTTAAACGCAATGGAGAAACTCTTACTAATTTTTCTACTTCTGGATTCATTTTATGATGACTTTCGCTTGTGTTTTCTTTAAATCATTGCCAAAATATATATCGTCTACATCTTTAACAACTATTTCAATAGATTGTTTTAGTTCTTTTGAAATTTCTCTGACGATATCTGGATATTGATCTTTGTAAAATTTAAACAATTCTACTTTATACATTCCTGTAAAGTCTTCTCTTTTTAGAAGAACATTTTGAATATTTCTTTTTAAATTTTCACATTTTGCTCCATTGCCGGAAGCAACTAATGCAGAATAACATTTTGGTATAGTTAACATACTTATATTCTAACCACAAATATTATAAATTGTCAAGAGGTAAAATTTAGTTTCTTTATAATTTTTTTACTTAAAGTTGGCACAGAATATTTAATTGAAACTTCTGATCCTATAGTTATATTAAATTTATCCGCTGTACCTTCTGGTAATTCTATAACTAAATCCGTTGGTTCATCTGGTCCAATAAGATCAATAGAATATGGTTTACCTTTTTGTATATCTATTACTTGACCACATCTACAAAATAATATATCTAATGGAACAATAGTATTTTGCATCCAGAACTTATGTATATCTAATTTATCATATGGAAAACTCATAATAGGCGTTGGAGGTTTCTTCCACATTAATCCATTTGAATGTTCTTCTTCAGTTATTGCAATAAGAGTATCAAATACATAATTTCCAATTTTTACTTTATCATTCATTTTAATTTAGTTTTTAATAATTCAACTTCATTTTTGAAGTTTTTTAATCTATGTATCATTTCAGTTTTAATTAAATTAGTAGAAGGTTTACCATTTAATCTATTTTGTTCATAATTATCATTGTGAGTTTTAGCCAAATAATATAAATCATCAGCTGTTTCTGAAATTGCATCAATAATATTATTAACTTTAGATATTAAAACATCTAAATTTTGTTCATTTTTTTCTAATAAATTTTGAAAATCATCTATTAAGTTAATTAAATTTGTTATTTTTTTAGAACAATCTAATTTAATTCTATCCATCGAATCTGGTAAAATTTTTAGTTTCTGTCTATCAAGAAACCGTTTAAACGATTTTTTTGCTAATTTTTCAAAATCTAAAGAAATTGCAGAAGTTTTAGCAAGTAAAATATCATTTGCTTGACTTAATTGCTTTAAAAAAGAATCATTATTAACTTTTAATAATTTCGCCGATAATAATTTTAAATCATTATAAGAATTAATTGCATTATCGAAAGAACCTTCATTAGAAATAGAGATACTATCTAATAATTTTCTTAGAGCTTTTACACTAGATTCGAAAAATATTACATCTTTTTGATCTATTTTAAGTAGATTCATAATCTCAACTAATCGTCCACAATAAACAATATCTGATAAAATCTGCTTTATATCTATTTTTTCTGAATTTTTACTCTCTGATTCTTCACGTATGTTAGGAAACTTTTCTGCGGAGTCAAATTCTCCTGATAATACAGATTCATCTTCACGTCCTGATTCATTAACAGTTTCTTTGAAATTGTTTTTCGAACTGTTTTCGGCATGTTGAGTTTCATTTATTTTCTCTATTTCAATTATTTTTTTCAAATTTGAAATTAATAATTTATTAAATGACGATACAAATTTATCAAAATCATATACTGCATTTGGTGTTGCATTTATATCATTAGATACAATATCACCATCAATAATTTTTAATTTTTTGATTAAATCAGTAGATATTTTTAATACTATCATTCTGATTTTAGTGGATTCATTTTTAGAAAGCCAATATTTAGGATTTAAATATTGATTTTTAGTATAAGTTAAAGCTCTACTTCCCCACCAAGAAGCTATTTTCATTATTTCTGGATCAAAATTTGCAGTTTGTTCTTTTAATCCTTTTTTTCTGTTTTCTGAATAATGATTCTGTTCTTCAATAATTTTATGAGCATCTGAAATGAGTCTATTATAACGATCTGCTAATTGATCTAAATAAGAACCAATTTCATTTGGTACAGGATCTTTTATAGATCCTGGAGGTAATCCTACCTTAGGCTCACCTCTACCATTTAATCCACGTTTGAATGCTATTAGTTGAGCAATAAGTAAAGAAGCTTCATGATTCCATGTGTCTTTATGCTGTCTTAAAGCTTCTTGAACAGGATCATCAGACCTTTTCCTAGCTGTTATAATAAACTCATTCATACAATCATGCAAAATTATTGATTATTTAAATAAATTTTAGTTCCATCAAATTTAGACATGTTATATTCTTTATATATGGTTTTATAGCAAAATTTGCATGTAATACAAATTCTATAAGAATTTCCATGTAATCTTGGTTTAATTAATGAATATACCTGTCTTGAAGATTTTGGAATAAAATAATTTACATTTTTTTTAATTGCATTTATATTTCTTGAAACTGAACAATCAAGTTTATAGAATATTTTATCTGCAAAATAAAATGCAAGATCGTCAATTTCAATATATGTACTATCAGAATATGGTTTAAAACACTCTGTACATTGATGACTAGAGAGATAAATTATTAGATTTTTTCTAATATTTTCCTCAATATCACTATACATCAACTTTTACGTCTTCTACCCATAACTTTCTTTGGAGTTGAAACAGTTTTTGTTTTTTTAATTAAACCATCAATCAAACCGTACTCTAATGCTTCTTGAGCTGTCATATAAAAATCATCAGTTACATCGTTTTTAACTTTTTCGAAAGATTGGCCACTATGATCAGCAATAGTTTTTAAAATTTTATCATTTAATCGTTTAATCCTAGCAGATTCCTTGATAACTTCAGATGCTGGTTTATATTGTTCACCACCACCAATTTGAAGTTGGTGGATCATTATTTCAGCATTTTCAAAAGCATATCTCATGCCTTTTGTACCAGCTCCTAAAATAACAGCAGCAGCAGAACAAGCTTGCCCCATACATACCGTCTTAATTGGTGCTTGTATTGACTGCATTGTATCATAAATGGTATACAAACCATCTGTTACAGTACCACCAGGAGAATTTATATATATAGAAATTGGTTTTGTTTTACTTTGATGATCAAGAAATAATAAAGTTGCAGAAGTAGTGACAGCTGTTTCACAATCAATACCTTCACTTCCAGATAAAAATACAATCCTATCTTTAATTAATCTTGAAAAGACATCATACAGAACCTCACCGTCTCGAGTTTTTTCATAAATCATGGGATGGATATTCCTAGTTTTACTGATTTTCTGCATTGATTACTACTTTCTCTTGAATAGCAACCTCAATAATATGAGGTTGCATGCCTATACATTTATCGTTTAATTAATTATATTAATTAATTTACTGAAAATAGTCAGTAAATTCAACAACTTAAATCTTTTTACCAGAAAACATTTTCGCTTCTAATTCAGCTTTTTGTGCACAGAAAATACAAAATTGAGTATCTGGACAAGCTTCTAATCTCTTGATTGTAATAAATTCATCGCAATCTTCACAGTTTCCAAAAGTTCCATTATCAATTTTGGTTAATGCTATATTGATTTTAATCAATTTTTTAGCTTCTCTTTCTAAGATTTTTGAATCAACATTGTGTAAAATGGAAGCTTGGATTATATCCACTTCATCACCTTCTAAATCAATTTCAGAAGTTTCACAATTTTTTTTACATATATTTTCAATATCTTCTTTTTGTTTTAGAAAAAGGTTTTTGAAAAATTCAATTTGCTTATTAGTTAATTTTTTACTCATTTTTATTAATTCCGTATAGTACCGGCCTTATATGCCGGAAATTACGGTAAATCTCGACAGAAATGTGCAAAAATATTAAATATAAACGAAAAAAATGCCTCCAGAATATTAATATTCTGGAGGCATTTAAATAAAAAATAAATGTATTGTTATTATTCCGCAGCTATTTCAGAATTATGTTCAGAATTAGGGCTCAATTCCTTAATATTCTTTAATTCTGAAACGGCCTTAAATGCATCATTTGGTCGAGCTCTTTTCTTTTCACCAGGAAAAAGCTCATAACGAAATGTTACGCGTACATAATCAGTCCGCTCGATTCCATCTTCATCAATAAAATATCGTCCCAAAACTCGCCAATCTCCAAAATCAGCCTGAATTTTACGATTCGTCCAAGATACATTTTCTTCTGAAAATTTCGGACTTTCTCGTTTAGGTGAGGAAGTTTGAGTTAAATTAGCATCAAAACACGGACCTTTAACAAATTTAAGATTTGGTTTAATATTAAATTTGCCTTCGAAAATTGCGCATGCTTCTAACCGCATGTCCTCTTTAGTGATGTTCTCACCACGAGTTACAGTAATTTTTTCTTGAATCAGCTGTCCGTTTTCATCAATGGCTGAAATAATAAAAAATACCTCACGGATTGCTCCTGGAGGACGACCACGCTTTTTAATTGCTACTGAATTATTCTCGTCTAACATTTTATTTTACCTCTGATATGCCCGTGTATGGCTTAACGTCTAAATTAGATCAAGTCACATTATATGTCAAGCATGTTTCGAGTTTAAAAGTAGAATTTTAAGATTTTTCAAAATTTTTACGTTTTTTTTCAATTAAATCTAAAAACACACTATGTGCCCGAAATACCAATTGCCTTGCTGGCACCGTTAAAACGTATGCTTTTTTAAATTTTGACCATATTTTTCTGGATTTTGATACTTTTTGACTAATCGTACCAAAATTATCAATGTAAATAGGTTTATTATTTATAATTTCTTCATATAAATATTGATTAATTATATTAAGAATATCATCTAATTGACGTGTTGAGACTTTTTTATTTAATTTTTTCGCAATTTTCGGTATGAATTTATGCATTAATTTTACAAATATAAATTAGGATATTCATCCACTATATACATTTCTTTTTCACAATCATAATCGGTTATCAGTATTCTTTCACCTTTTTTAATTTTTTCACGATAAGAATAACAAACTATATTTTGATTACAATTTTCATTTATTTTAAATGAAGCTATTCCATATAGTAACGTTATTTCCGTTTCAGCAATTCCAGCTGAACCTACATTTTTAAAACAATTTATTTGTTTTTTCTTTATTTTATTAAAGAAAAGTATATTATATAATATAGTTATTAACATACTACTTAATAACAACAGTATTAAAACACTAAACATTAATATTATGCAGTTTTATTATTTAATAATTGCGGACGTTCATTCCATTTAGGACCTTTAATAATTTGACGTTCTTCATTACGAAGAATGATACCATTATCAGCTAATTCTTTAATACACAAAAAAGTATCAGAAGCATTTTCTATTCCAGAAACATGATTAGCAATTTCCCTAGTAGTAAATGGTGATTCAGAAGAATCAATATAATCACAAATTTTAATCATAACTTCATAAAAGAATGATTTAGTAATATCGCCGCCTTGGTTTAATATCACAGTATGATCATTTGTACGATTTTTACGAACAGATTCATGATTAAAATTTTTTAAAACCTGTTTTAAGTTTTTAAATCTAATTCTTAATTTATTGGCTTCTATTAATTTTTTATCTATAGAATCCATTTCTTTTCTAGCTTCATTACATATATCTTTTGTGGTTTTTATTCCACGATCAATGCATTCGGAAATATATTCGTTTACAAAATCATCATCATTTTTCATGAAAACCCTCAAAAATAGTTAAAAACTAACATTTATTTAGTCGTTCGCGGCTCTCTATCTCGACTAATTCGAATTCTAGTTTTTCCAATTGTGCGAGTTCATGAATTTTAATTAAATTATCAATTTTAAGTTTTTTAAGCTTATTAATGTGAGCTTTAATAATTTCTGAATTTTTATACAAAAAAGGTGAAGAGCTCATTTTATTATTTTTTCATCTGTGACTGCAATAAAACTCTTGATAGTTCTTTTACTGCTAAATAAAGTTCAAATTTATCGGAATTTTCTGACAAATTATAAATTTTATTATTTATTTTAACAGTAACGGAATCCAATTCAGATCCTAGTTTACTTATTGTAACCATAATTTTTAATTTCCTTTATTTCTATTTCATAAATAAAATTAGCTTTTTTGGTTTTTATTTTATTCAGAGCGATTTCCAAATCATTTAATATACATGTAGTATTTAATTCAGAAATTTCTAATAAGTCATCTATTAAAAAATCAGCCGGTGGACCTTGTGAATAATTTTCTCGCAAAGTAGCAATGGGCATTTTGGATGCAATATAAATTTTCATAAAAAAATCCTAGTTGCATCTATTTTATCTCCGATTTTTTAATTTGTCAAGCGTTACATTTCTGCAAGTTCGACTAGATTATTATAATATTCTTCTGGACTATCTTTTTCCCAAAAACCACCAGAATCATTTAATTTTTCAATTCCAGCACAAGCTACAATTTTGTCGTACATAGATATTTTATTCCAAGATCCTGGTGATTTGGATATTAAAAATATACTATATCCTAAACCATCTGTCAAATCTAATTTTATTCCATAGAGAGGAAAATTATCCATTTTAAATAATGCAATATAGCTTATTTCATCTGCGTAATTCAAAGATGCAGCTGAAACATGTAATTTTGATTCTGAAATTTTCATTGAAGCAGAATAAATTGGATGTTTTTTAACTATATTTTCTTCATATTCTATTTTTATATTATAATTTGTTTTATATTTTTCTTTATATATTCCTATGGTATCATATATAATATTTTGTCCAAATCCAAAACTATATAAAATATATTGAACTAATTCTGTTGTTAATTGTTTTTGGATATTCATGCTAATATTCCGTGCACTTTATTATCATAAACTAAAGCATAAATTTGATAGTCTATTACTAATATATTTTCTTTTTTAAGAAGTTTTAACAAAAAAATAATTCTAGATTTTAATGAATTATAATCATTATCTAATCCTTCATAATAATTATCAATTTGATTTAAATTTCTAATAAAACCATATTCTTTACATGTTTTAGTTAAAAAATCATATCTATTATCATTTTCATCAATGTTTTCTATGCTAATTTTTGATGTAAATTTAATTGGTTTATTCATTTTTATTTATTAATTATTTATTTGTGGTTTTAAATCTTTTAATGACGGGTCAACTTTTTCACATAAAGATAATATTGTATCTAAAGATCCAGAAGAAATTTTACCATTTTGTTGTCGACCTAAGGCAAATTGATGAATATTTTCTATTTTTTTACGTTTTAAAGCATACATAGCTGCTGGCCAAAGTTTAAATTCAGCATACCCAGCAAATTCTTTCATATTTTCTACATCTTTAATTTCATTAAAATCAATTTCAGTTTGAGTAAAAACTTTTTGAATTGCAGGTTTTAGTCTAATTAATCTATCAGAAATTATTGGAGGCATCATTCCAATTAAATCATCATCTTTACCTAATAAAATAGCTTCAATACAACCTCTAACAGAAGTTGAAAGACTATCTCGCATTTTATTAAATAAAGAATAAGCTATACTTTTAATTTTTATTCTATTAAAATTCTTATCTACAACTACAACACCCTCCTTTTCTTCAGGCTTCCAAGAATTTACAGTATTAATAGTTTCATTTATATCTTTAAATGAAAATACTTCAGAAGTTTTTAACCCATATAATTCAGTTTTATCATTTAACCAAATTTCAGGATTTTGTTCCTGAAATGATTCGTTATCTCTTACTCCCAATAATGTTAAATTTAAACCATAGTAATTACATACAATTCTATTTAATGGACTTGTTAATTCAAACATAAATGTATATTTTTTAGCATCTTCACCAAAACAACTCATTAAATCTTGAATATTTTTCTTTCCCGAAGGATTAATATTATATGTTTTATAATATTGATTTATATACATTTCAGTTACAGTATGATCAAATAGCATTGAAAATGTCAACATTCCACCATCAATACCTACATCGGCTTCAGGTTTTGACCTAGTGCCCATGTACCAACAATCTTTATAATTATAAATTATACAGAGTGTTCCGTCAATTTTATTATAAATTTTTGCCGAATTCCAATCAAAATCTTTAGGAATTAGGGATTCTTCGGCTAGATTAAAAAATCTTTTGAACGGAAACGCTACAATGTTATAAGTATTTTCTTCTAAAATTAAACCTCTGCATTCACAAGCTAATGGATCTGATGGCCTTGATTCAATTTGATCATAGGATAATCCAATTTTTCCATTGGTTATATTTGAATATACTCCATGTTCAATGATAAGATCATTTAAAGTTTTACCTGAACGTAGATAATCTTGAACTAGTAAAGTTTTCATTTAAATTATACCTTTTCCTAATATTTTAGAAATATTCGTTAGATCGTTTGGTTTTGGGATATCTTTTATTTGTTCTTCAATATAATCTTCAAATTTAAAATTATCACCTGCGGATCTGCGGTTCATTAATTCTTCCATACACTTAATGCTAAGATCTTTATAAATATTTAATAATTTATAAGTTACAACGTATCCGGCTAAAATTTTCGATGAAGCTTTTTTAATTTCTTCATCTTGATTATTATTTAATTCATTCTTCTGATTGAACATATTTTAACCAATTTTTCATTTTTTTAAAAGGTTTTATTAAAGGCATTATTTTTTTCTTGCTTGTTCCGTTTTTTGGACACTGAATATATAATTTACCTATATCTTGAATATATACAATATTTCCATTTAACATTTCATTTCTTATTAATTGAAAATATTCTTTAACTATAGCCTCACAAGTTGTATAAGATAATCCTGTATGAACAATAATTTTATATACCAGATCTTCTAAACCTTTTGCGGTTACAGGTTTGTTATCATTGATCTGTTCTAAATATTCGTTTATTCCGGGAAGTAATTTGGGCATTTATTTTATTTAATCAAAGATCGTTTTAAATCAGTTTTAAAACGTTTTCAGATTCAGGATGACTAGTTCTTCATTTGAGTTCTATTATTTACATAAACTTTAATTATGAGTCTGGATATTAATAATCTAATAGAATTTGATCAACTGTGTTTTGTATTTTCAAAATTCTGCTAGATCTTGGATTCGCAAAACTCATCCAAGATCTGGATTTTAGATTATAATTATTTAATATAACTTGATTTTATTAATTTTAATATTAGTGTTTTAAAATTTAATTTAAATATTCAAAAACTGCTATATATTAGTATTCGTAAACTCATACTAATATATGGTTTTATTTTACATATTAGATCTTTAATATATTAATATACTAGATCTAGTATATAAGATCTTACGCGCGCGGGAGCGTACACAGGAGCGCAGGCGGGAGCGCGCGCGAATAATTGTAATTTTTTTCTTTCTCGATTTTTTGATTTTTACATTTAAATATTAAAATTTATATATAATAAAATATTATTTATCATCAATTCGAGATCTAAGTTTAGCATTTTATATGATAAATGTCAAGCCGCTTTTACTATTTAATTGATTCTGGGCCTACTCAGATATATTATTAAAGCAGCAATGGCAATTAAAAATTAAGCCGTTCCTGCTTTTTGTTTTAAAAGGAACTGGTACTTACAATGAATATTATAATTGAACGTGGACGAGTTTGGGAATTAAATGAGCTACCGAGTTATTCTATTGCAATTGATGGAGCAGTTTCTGGACCACAAATTGATGCTGAAAATAATAAATTTTCCTTTGATCATCATGCCGGATGTTTACGATATTGCACACTTGCTGCATGTGAGCAAGCGCGCGTAGCAGTTTTACTTGGTTTAGATCCTAGTAAATTTACATTTTATTTAAATGATTGTGATATCGATGTAGCTATGACTGTTTGGATTCTTCAAAATCCAGATAGAGTAAAGGAACCATTAGTAATTAAATTAATTAATGCTATAGGCGTTGCTGATGCTCATGCAGGAGCTATATGCATAAACGGTATGACAAAAACGGTAGAATGGGTTAGTGCGGTAGAAATTGACTTTAAATCCGATAAGTCTAATTATGAAAAAATATCTAATGGTAATTTAAAATACATTCTTGAAGCTACCTTGCGAAGAATTGATCAATATGTTGACGGAGAAGCTGGTTTAGAAATAGCTAAACAAGAAATTAATTCAGAATATAAAATATTAAGAAATCAAAATGATTATGTTGTAGTTCAATCAGATAATCCGCACATTTATTCTACACTTTATGCTGCTGGATTCAATAAAATTGTACTAGTTAGACCGTTAGAAAATGATAGTTTAGCAGTTTCTTTGGCAAAAAAGAGCGATTTTGTTAGTAATTTTAACTTAATTAAAATGTATGAAAAATTAAATGAATTAGAAGAAGGTTGGGGTGGTTCTAGTAGTATTGGCGGTAGTCCAAGGCATTTAGATGGTACAAGAAGTAAATTATCCTTAGAAAAAATAATAGAAGTAATAGATTCGGTTATAGAATAGGAATATTATTAATTTGATTATGACATTTTTTCGAACAAATCCATCTTCGAATATCAAATTCAAAATCATGACCCACGGTATTTATTGTATTACGATGTTTATTACATACTAAACAGCGCATGTGAGCTGGCTCTGCGTCATATTTAGGTGAAGGCCAAGAGAGTTTTTGATTACATCGATCGCAAAAAAGTGCAATATTTCCAAAACCCATAGACCATTTATGGCATCCAAGAAAACATAAAAATCGTCCAATCATTTTAAATCACTTTCATTAGAATTTTTCTTTAAATTTAAATTATTACGCCTAAGTCGTTCAGGTCTAACGAATATAAAATATCCTAAAACTCCTACAATTATCCAGGTGCCGATTATCCAGGTGCCAATAAATATTTTATAAAAACGTATTATTGATATTATATTATTTATAAACATTTTATTTTTATTTCATTTTTTTACATTTATTTTTTCGAGTATTGTGAGTATGACGAATAGGAAATTTTCCATTATTACTTTTATAATAAATAAACGGAGCTTCACACACTAAAATATTTTCAACTTCAGTACATTTATATAATCCATTCGGTGGAGCTATATAATGACCGTGAATCCAGCAAACATGTTTTTGCCCACAATCATCTCTATAAACATATTTATATGGTTGTAAATCTGTATAAGATATAATCAGTGGTGGAGAACCAAGTCATGGTGATAAATCCAAACGACGATTCATGATAACCACATCATTTCACGTAAATCAATTAATTTTTTCATCATTTCATTATCTGTTCGCCTAATTTTGTTTGTAAAATCGAAATCATAAATAGGATCACTATAAGATAATTTTATTATTTTAGGACGTTCAACATTCCACCAATATTGGATATTTAATAATTCCTGGCAAATTTTGATACTTTCGTTCCAATTGTAATTTTTACAATCGGGATCTAAAGTTAATTCCTTTTGTAAATAAATTATTCTATTAGCTGTATCTTGAGCTTGAATAAATTCATTTAAAATAGCCATTAAGCTATATAATATTTTATAATCAGCATCAATATACCCGTATTCATATTCGTTATCTTTATTTCTTAAATCTAATATATGATATAATATTTTAATCTTGATAATCGATTAATAATTTTATGATCAATTTTTCTCTTTAAAAAATGAAAAATAAAATACCTTATAGGATATTTTATTTTTAATTCTTCATAATAATCTTCCCACGTATACATATTATTATGATTAAAATTTCTCATTGGTAATGCGTTATAGTCACTTCTTCCTAATTCTTTGGGTGAAGGTAATTTAAATTTATTTATTATCTTTTTAAACATTTTATTCAACTATAGTTTTAATAATATATTGTTCACAAGTTAATAAATCGGATTCTTTATCAAATTGTTGAATTGATTTCAATCTATCATTTTCACTGTATCTACTACATATTATAAATTTAATATCATTAATATTTATTAAATTATGTTTACAATGAATATTAATTATATCTTCAAATTGAATTAAATCTATATCTAGAGCAATATTAACTACACATATAAATATAGTATAATTACATTTTTTACAAATACAATCAAATTTAGGATACCAATAAGATTCACTAATTGAACGCTCTGATTTATTTTCCATACGAAAAGAATGATGAAATTTATCTTCTAGATAATTTTTAATTATATTTTCTATCATTTATTCAATAATTTTTTGAATTACATATTGATTACAGGTTAATAATGCAGATTCATTATCGTATTCTCTAACTGTTTTAGAGGTAATTTTACCATCATGATTTATGATCCTTATAATAAATTTAATTTCATTGATTTTTATAAAAATATTTTTGCAATAATTATCAATGAATGATTCCTCACTACCTAGTTTTTTAGTATTAATATTCTTCACACATATAAATAAATTATAATTACATTTTTTACAAAAACAATAAAATTTAGGATACCAATAAGTATTGATATTCCAGTCATTGTCTTTTTTTATTTTAAATGAATGACTAAATTTATTTTCTAAATAATTTAAAATTATTTCAATTATTTTATCACTTTCCTTATTCATAATTAATTTATATTATTGTTATTGTCTTTTAGTTTATTTTTCATACCGCCAATAGAACGACCATTAATAAATCCTTCTAATATACAATTATTATGTTTGATTAAAAAATTAACTATATGTTCTGGAGGATTTTCTTTCATTAATTCTTGCTCTTTTACATCAATAAGAGAATCACAATTACAACAATATAATGAAAGTGATATTGGTTTTTCAGACATATTATTCCTTAACGTTTAATTTTGGCTTAAACGGTGTACCAGTTACAGTAATTTGTTCACCTAATTTACCTTCAGAAGTAAACATTTGAGCTGTTAAAATTCCAGTATCAAAAACAGCTGAATCTAAATTGCATGAATAATTATAGTATTTAGCAATTCCATCTTTTTGAGCATTGTGGCCAGATGCAATATAACCAAATCTACCATCATAATACGAATGCCAACTTTTCCCATCAGGTTTTGCAGGAATTAATGTTTTTACACCGTTAATTACTTGCCAAACTAACGGAATCATTCGTAAATTTGAATCAATATCTCTAATATATACAACTTCAGTATTATTTTGAATACTTTCCCAAGACATTGAAGGTAAAACACCGGCATGTAAACAAGTTAATAATGCACCTGATGCAAATTCAAATGTAATACTTAAAGGTTGTTTTTTCCACCATTGAAGTTGACAGGATAAATCATTTTTATTGCGTTTAATCATTTTAATTTCATGATTTCCACGGCAAGCGTATCCTATATTTAGATATGATAATTCCATTAATTTATCAGTAATAGAATTAAATTCTTTCTCACCAAAACCTTTTTCACCCACATCGCCTAATGATACAATCCAAGTATTTTTGGAAGGTTTTATTTGATCTAAAATTTTAAAAAATTGCTCAGAATGTTCATGAATATCACCAATTACTGCAATTTGTACATCATTTGGTACTAAAATTTTTTTCATTTTACCCAATTTAATTAAATACTGATATCTATAATATCGTATAGAGATATGAAAAAATACGCTAATGATCCTGTTTTAAAATTAATGAATACTTATATTGCCCATCTTAGAGCTTTATATTTTATACATCAATCAGGGCATTGGCAAACAAAAGGCTCATCTTTCTATGGAGATCATTTACTCTTAGAAAGATTATATGAATCAGCTCAAGATTCATCTGATAAAGCGGCTGAAAAAACTATAGGATTATTTGGGCCTGCATCTTTAAATATAGTGATGCACGCCGAAATTGTCAATGAAATTATTAATAAAGTTAATAATTTAGGTATTTTAGAACGTTCTTTAGCAGTAGAAAAAGAATTTTTAAATATATCTAAAATCACATATGAAAATCTTAAAAAATTAGATGAAATGACTCTTGGATTAGATGATATGATAATGGGTATTCATTCAAAATCCGAAGAAGCATGTTATTTATTACAACAAGCTTTAAATTAAATTTTTAGGATACTTTTTATAATATATAATAATTGAAAATATTAATAATTGAATTGTATAACTTAATATTAATTGTATATTAAATGTTGTAAATAAAACATAAATTAACATTAAACTCATTCCAACTAAAACTAAAATGAGATAATACCAATGTAATCCTATAGCATTTTTAGCTTTAACTACTTGATATAATTGTGGAAAACAAGCAACAGATAATAAAATTGTTCCAATCCATCCGAATAATTGAATTATATTCATTATATTATAATTTCTAATTAATCATAATTTAATTTATTATTTGAAATATAATCCATTCTTCATCAGTTTTAATATCTGAAAACCATTGTCCATTTAACCAATATTCTTTGTGTCCATCCGGCCATTCTATTGCGGGACCATCAACTCTATGAAGATGACCATGTTGATGCCAACACTTAAATCCATCACCCATCTCTACAGCTGGACCGTCATCTCTATGAAGAATATCCGTATTTTCTTTATACCAAAAAAAAGTTCCATATTCATCTATTTTTGAATAAACTTTTAGCATTTTAATTTATTATTTGAAATATAATAAATTCTTCATCCGTTTTTATATCTGGATATCATCGTCCATTTAAATAATATTCGTTATCCATAAAATTATTAGCATATTCTACTGCTGAACCATCTAGTCTATAGAGATATCCGTTTTGATACCATTCTTTATCTCCATTCCAATATTCTATGGCGGGTCCATCTTCTCTATGAAGAAAATTTGTCCCTTCTCTATACCAAGATATATTGCCACTAGAATCAATTTTTGAATATACTTTACTCATATTAATTAATTATCTGAAATATAATCCATTCTTCATTAGTTCGAATATATTCGTAATATATTCCATATAACCAATATTGGTTTTCTCCATTACTATATTCTACAGCCGGTCCATCTGTCCTATGACGCATGTCATTTTGACACCAAACTTTAATTCTATTGGCATATTCTATAGCCGGTCCATCTACTCTATGAGTTTTTCCGTTTAAATACCAAAATTTATCCCCGGTATACCATTCAACCGCAGGCCCATCTTCTCTATGAAGTATGAAAGTGCCCTCTATATACCAATAAATAGTTCCTAGTTTATCTGTTTCTGAAAAAATTTTAAACATTTATAATTTGTTTACAGAATAAATATTTTCCTACAGGATGTTTACCTAATTTATCGGAATGAAGTACGATATAATCTCCATAATAACCTGTTACTCTAAAAATATTATCTGAACTGTCTTCTAAAGCAGTTCCTATTTTTAATTTAGGATTATTATCTAATATTTTTGTAAATGTAGCATCAATTAACTGTAATTTAACATGAGTTAATTTACTTTTTGTAATATTTTCAACTATATTATAAAATAAAATTTTCATATAAATATACTATAATAGTTATTCATTTTAGGTAATTTTTAATTTTCCAATTTATTTTAGATGAATCACATAACGATGATGGTATTTCCTTATCTATATTAGGTTTTATTTTCTTTTCTAATGTTTCATTAACCTTATCATTTGCAAAAGATAAATTAACAAAACTAAAGCATATTAAAAATGCTAAAATCTTAATCATTACAGTAATATAGGTAATTTAAATTAAAATGTCAATCATTCCGGATCGAATAATTCAATTTTTAATTCTTCAATTTCTTTTTTTAATGCTGAATAAACATCAATATTTAATTTTTGGGAAATAAATGAAATATCTAATAATATTTTTCCAATTATTTCTATTTTTTTATTTTGGTCATTACAATTAATTAAACTATCTAATTGTATTTTTACTTTTTCAATAACTAAATTGACAGGATCATTATAATATAATTTAGTATATTCTTCTGATTCAACCCACAAATCTTCAAAATGTTTCATTTAATTCCTTAAAATAAAAAAAGGCTAGATGAGCTTATATCATCTAGCCTTTTTTCAGATATACTTTTGTAGTATATAAAATCACGCTACAACATATTTAGTATTCGGCCGCTCACCAATCATATTAACCACACCATCATTTTTCATACCATTTAGTGTAGTATAGAGAGTAGCCTTAGTTGGCGGAGTATAGCGCTTATGCTTTGCCGCCGTAATAGCTTCAAGAATTTGTCCAGCTGAAAGCCCATCAGCAGATGTAGTTAGAGCGGCCAAAATGGCAGCTTTATGCGTTACATCTCCATTTTCACGAGCACTTGCTGGTTCTTGCCCTTCAGGTTTCTTTTCCTTCTTAGGCTTTGCTGGAGCCTTATTCTTGGAACCAGCCGGACGACCACGCTTCTTTGTAGGAGCTTCTGGCGCTTCTTGTTTTTCAACGCCATCAAATGACAACTTATTCAAGAAATCCTTAGCCTTAGCAATTTCAGTCTTTACCAGCTTATCGAATTGATTTCGAAAATCCGGAGAAATTGTATAAAGACTTTGAACAGTTCGCAAATTTTGATTATTTAGAATTTCAGACATTTTAATTTTTTCCTTTACTTGGGTTTTTGCCCTGTTACTACTCATAATGGATTTAAACTGCTTTATTGTCAAGACCGTTAAGTTGTTTTTTTAACTTATTTCGTGATTCTCGCGTAAAAACAACAGGACTTGGCGCATCAATAGAAGTCACCATAACCGGGTCTAACCCATATGCGATAAATGAAGATCGCTCAACCCAACTAGGAACATTACGGTTGTGCATAGCTAAATTTAAAGCTTGAACGAAAACATCCTTCAAGTTCAATTTCTTCTCTGTCTGAATATCATAATCCACGTAATTGAACTCTAAACGCGGATTTGTTTCACATTGTTTTCCAGTTACATCTTTTCGATCAGTTCGCCAACAAAGTAATCGACCAATAGCAGCATTTCGGGCATTTACTTTAGAAAAAGATTTGTTATCTAACGGAGAATACGAAGAAAAAGCCGCCCGATAAGAATTACTAGTAGAGCCTTTTTCTGGTCTTAATAAAGCAACACAAACATATCCAATACCTTTATTCGTATGAACTGTAAAATACGAAATACGAATATTTGAATTCACTTCAGTTTCTTTACCAGATCTCTGATTAGTTAATTTCATTTTAGAATTCTCATTTTTTATTTTATTTAATGACATTTTATTTTCTTTCTACCCGTTGTGCTTTTTTAACGTAATTTTTTTCTGGATCTACTACGGCTATTTGTAATTCTTCTTCACCTTCATCAGAAATGAAAGCTAAAAATACAACGCCATTAGAACAGTCCAAGTATCCATCAAATTGAATTCTGCCAATATAAAATCTTTTTGGTTTATTTCCAGGCTTAGGATCTTTTTCATACCTAAGACTTAGTTCTATAGGTAAATTTCCATGTTTAGTTCTATTTGGATTAGACCTGCGAACACCATAATATTGAAAAACATCTGAAATATCGGGGTGATCAATTGGACAAAAATGAAGTTCTGGAAATTCATCATCAGGATATAACATAAAAGCCACACCATTTTTGAAATTTATGGTAATTGGACTTTTTAATTTTCCTAAATAATAAATTTCTTTATCATCATCTTCTTTCGGATACATATTAATTCGTGCACGTTGCATTTTTATTTATACCTGTTTATATTCGTAAACTATAAGTTATACTATTTAACTTATTCATACAGTAATAAATTTAAGCACATGCAGGCATATTGTCAAGATCAATTATGCGGTATGTAGTAGCAGCGTTAGAAATGAACATACTTTCAGTTGTTCGATCTAAACCATTTAAATAAGTGAATTTACCACCATCTTCATGATTATGACCGCACAAATACAATTTTGGAAGCCTTGGTAATTTATATGATACCAGAGAATTCATTACTGAATTTCCAATATTTTCATTAGAAGCTTTATCTAAAATTCCATGCAAAGGACAATGAGCAGCAATAATATCTAAAGAATCTAATTTATTAGAATCTTTTAATCTATTAATCATCATAGATCCTTCATATTGCATTTGTTCTAAATTTTTTTCATAATTCCAATTATATTCCATAACAGGAATATAAGGAAATCCATACCAGGTAAAACCCATAAAATCTACAACTTTATCAGTTAAATCAATCGCATTTATTCCACATTCTTGAAGAATACGGCAAGGATTAATAAAGTCATGATTACCGCCACAAAATAGAAAAGGTTTATTTTTAATACATTCTTGTAATGATTTAGCTTGTTTACGAAGCCAATCAGCTTGAAAATGTTTTTCTTTTTCAAGTTTATGTTTATTTCGATTGGCTCCCCAAATTTTATTAGGAAGAAAATCTCCAGTCATTACAAAAACATCAAAATCTTTATCTATTTTTGGAAATAGAGTAACAACTTCATAGTTTTTACCTGATATATCTAACGGAATTTTATATTGACAACCATGCCAATCAGAACCATGACAAATAATCATATGAAATTCAATTAAGTATTAATTGACCTTAATGGTGCAACTCTTCCAAATGGAACTTCTGGCATATGTTGGTTAGTAATTACAAATACTGTATCTACAGGTGGAGTTTTACAATTTAAATGAAAACCTCCATCAGTAATTACAATAATTAAATCAATTCGTTCTTTGATTCGTTTTTGATAGGTGTCGAAAAATTCATCAAATACTGTTCCACCCCGGCCAGCCAAATTGATTTTGGGAAGATCAAACATTGATTTAATCTTAACCATTTTATTCCAATGGGGTTCGGCATCTACTGGTACAACAATACCCTCAGATCTACTATCTAATACTTTTAGTTGAGAAACTCCATAAGTCATATCATCCAAAGACATGCTACCAGAAGTATCCAGTAAACATAACCATCGAATAAATTGATCTTTTTTCTTAGGAATATATAAACCTAAAGGTATAGACTTCCTTCTAAATCGACACCAATCGTTTCTACCCCCAAACTCTTGACGGGTATATTGTAAACTTTGTCTACAAATATCTTCCCACTTAAGTTTAGGATTTTCTAATTCATTTAAAGTATCCTCAAGACAACCAGGAATAGTACCATACATTTTCCTAGAGGCGGTAGCTGCACTTAACAACTCTTCAAAAATTGCCTTTTTATCTAAATCAGAATCTAAATGAGAATCATTTGTTAGATATGAATCCATTAAATCATTTAAATCACCATCAGATAAACCTGATGATTTATATGCATTCATTATTTCTTCATAAATAGATTCTGGAGAACGTTTATAAAGAGTAAAATCAACAAAAGTACATTTATTATTACTCTTCTTTTCCGCTTCTAGTTTTTTATTTTTTTCTTCTTCTGATAAACCTTTATAAGATAAAATATCAGCAATTAAATCAGCTAATACATATGGTTTATGAAGATTACCATTCCAAATAGGATGTTCTGTTTTATTTTTGTAAGCAGCTTCACAATTAGCTGTGAAATTATTTCTGTCTCCATTATTGCATCTGAAATCATGTTCAATAGATGCATTAACTACATAATCAACAGCTAAATTCCAAATTCCATGATTCTTTCCAAAAGATCTCAATGGATTACAATGCTGCATCATAATGTGATACGTTTCATGACAAAAAATTATCTTTAATTCATTAATTGATAATTTTTCTAAAAACGCAGGATACCAGAAATATTTCTTACCATTAGTTGCAGCAGTACCTTCAACTTTTTCTAAACCAGCTCCATCGGTTTTACCATCTTCTGATTGAGATTTTTTACCTCTACCAATTTTAGTAAAATCGTCTAGATAATGCTTTTTAGTAGCAATAAAGGAGTAAACAAATGGCATACCTCCGTGATCAACACTTCGGGCCATTATGCTTTTAGCTGCAGAGATTTTTTCGTTTAAACGATCAAAATCACTTTGACTTACTAAGTTCTGCGGATCGTTCAGCATTTAATTTCTCCCATTTCCTAAAATTCTTATCAATATCAATAAACACATTGGTAAATTCAGGTATTTCAGATAACTTATACTTTTGAATTACACCTTCAAGACCTTTAGAAGCATTAAAATTACCACCAAAAACCATACGAATAGATCCAACTTGAACATCAGGCGGTAACGTAGCTAACCAATTAAAAGCATTTTTTACATATTTTTCAATTTGTGGACGATTATCAGGCTTAAGTACAGATTCAACTTTAGAACAAGCAGACAAAGCGCAGATAAAAATATCTTCAGTAGCCATATCTGGTTTGGTTTTAGTTGGATAAACACCCTTTTCCATTAAATCATTAATAAATGGATCAAGTTGATGATAATGCTTATACCAATTATTAAAATGAATTGCAGCAGTAGAACCAACAGCCCCTGAAACTAATTTCAAACGCAATTCTTCATTAATATTTTCTTCTTTTTCCTTTTCGAAGAATTTAATAACTTTATTAGCAATTTCCCAAGTTCTAGGAGATGGTAAAGCATAAGCTGTATCATCACCATTAGCCGTCTTGTATAGATAAGAATTATTTTGACGTAAGAAGCCGGTAATCAATGGACTAATACCATTATTGACAGCCCAAGAAACCCATTGTTCAAAATTTAACTTTAGTTGAAAAGTTAACCCGCGCTTAGTAATAGCATGAGAAATTTGATTTGAATGCGCAAATTCGTCAGGCATGTTAGCTGTCATAATGCAAGTACGAATATTTAATTTACGACCATTAATTGATCCAAATTGCAAAAATTCTAACAGGGTATTTAAAACTTCAGTCATACCCTTATCAACTTCATCAAACATAATGACAATAGGAGTTTCCTCATTAACTGATTGATCTAATCCGTTAATTCTACCCTTTAATTCATTAAAAGTTTCGTTATTAGGTAATGAATTAGCAGATTGCTTTAGAAGCTTGATTTCTTCTTCCGCATCAATTTTAGAAATTTCACCTTCAAGAAATTTAATTGCATCAAATTTATCTAAAGAATCAATATTTTTATTTGGCTGTTTATTTAGCCAAGAAATCATTGTATTTATGGCTTCTTTTTGCTTTCGAACTTTAACATCAACGAAAGGTAAAAAGTCAGGACAGGCATAATTTACAGTTTTATTATCATCAGAAATAACAGGTAAACCTTGAAAATCAACACGCTCTAGTACTGACATATTGATGTAAATCGGCCGGCATTTTTTCTTAGCGATAACGGAAAAACACATTTGAGTTTTTCCACCACCAGAAGGGCCTAAAATTAAGACGTTGGTGCCACTATCAATGGCATAGCTATAAATATTTTGAAGGTCTGCTTGATCAATTTCAGGTACATCAGTTAGCATTTTCTTTTCTTTCTTGGGTTTTTATAAACGTATCGTCGTAATTAACAATTAAGTCTTAAAGTTTAAATTGTCTAGGGTCTGAAACGTATTTTAAAAAAAAGTTATTCTATTATATTTTTAATGATCAACTGCTCGCAACTTAAATATGCATCATGATCTTCGTTCTCGGCAACAAAGTATCCTAAACTACCTTTGTCCTGCATTGCAATTAAACCACAATCAGCACATTTTGCTTTATTATAACCGTTACTAGAGAGATAATCAATCCATGTGTGACGATTTCGAATAAAATATACTGGAAGTCTTGCCGCAGATGAATGCCGCATATACTAATGCCATTTTATTCATTTTTATTTTAAAGTGAAAATATAAAAATAATTAAAAATTAATTATTTTAAGACCATCTGCAAAATGCAACATTTTTCTGCCAATTAAATTTTCTATAAGATCAGTAAATCATCCGGCTAATAATGGTTTGTTAGCTGGTTTATTTAATAAATGAAATTTTATAGGTTTAATCAAATTAGAATTATAATTAAACATTTCTGCAATTTTTAATACAAATTTATATTTAGAAATGTAACCGCTGCCAACTATATTGACAAGGGCATTTTTGTCATTTCTTAAGGGTGCCAGAATACCACTCAGGAACAGAAGAATATTGATTCACTTTAGCTAAAGCGTTTCTAGCTTGATTTTATTATTTATCAGAATATGGTTTTTATTATTTGAATTTTTTGAAAATTCTGCAGGGTATACACAATATCCACGATTTTTGGCTAATTTTTCAAATTTATCAGCCAAAATGGAAATTCAATCGTCTATTTTAATATCTCTATTAGCACGAATAATGTCAACTCCAGAATATATTATATTACTTAAAAAACTTTTATCTAAAATAAAACTAGGAAGATTTGAGTCTATTATCCATTTATTTTTTTGAATTTCACCATCTATAGTTTTTATTATTTTAGGAACTTTATAAGCTCCAATTCCAAATCTATATGCTTTAGGATAATTTTCATAATCAATATTACACTCAGATTGTAATAATTCTATTTGTTCATCTAAATTTTTGCCAAATAATCTTTTATTCGCTTCAGTTTTTCCATATATTTTAGTAAATTCTGCATTTGCCGCTCTAAATACAGCGTCACCATAGCATAATTGCTGTTTTAATATTATATGATGAACTGCCTCATTAATAGAGGGCATAGCAAATACTTTTGTTTTAAAAATAGCATCGCCATCAAGTTCATTTAAATCATCTTCTAAAACCAAATTTTTAAAAAAATTAATTGATATCATACTAGATATTACACTAGCGATATCTTGTACTTTATTTTGACACCAAGGTTGATATTCGTATGATCTATCATTTCTTAAGACAAAAGTAAATTCATCACTATATTGAAAACCAAATATAGCATCATCTATTACTTGAATAGTTTGTAATAATGTATTTTTAAATACATTGATTAATTTAATACAATATGGACGATCTAATCTTCGTGTTAGACGAGAAAAATTTCTTCCATTTACTCTTATAATTATAGGAATTCTATCTATAATTTGAAGATCATAGATAGATTCATATTTATCATGTCTATTATTAAAAGGTGAATCCATTCATCATTTATATATCCAATCATATTTTAGATATATTATCCTATTTTTTTATAAGAAGCTGGTAAAAATGAATCCTTATTCCACGTTCCACTAGGAGTTTTACTCGATTGCGGAGGAGAAAAAGGTCTATTACTTCTAGAATACTGAACGTCTACAGCTTTTCTTGGATTTTTCGGATTTCTAGTAAAATTTGAATAAATTGTATTATTTATTTGACGAATTTCTGGACGACCAATATGGCCACAATTTGTGCACTTGGTATGAAGTCCACCATTTACTATCTGTAATATTTCTAAATCACCTTGACAAAGCAGGCAATGTACTCCGAACATTTTCATTTGAAATCAATTCTCCTATTGAGGACGATCCCAACTTTAGCATATTCTGTGCCAAAAGTGAACTATTCAAAATCATTACGGTTTTTCTGAGGTGAGGTAAGGTGTGTGGAAAAAATGCATGTAGCGAAATGGCTTATATATGTCAGTTAGTCACGTAACGAATTTGCAGTACTATACATCTGCTACGCACTCTAACGGCTTTTTATCGCCATGGATTCTTATAAAAACCGGAAAACGAAATTTATTAGTATCCTCTTGACGTTCAGAAAATTTCACTTCAACAACAATATCATGAGATGTGTCTTGAAGATCAATTTTTAATGCGTCCTTATCCTTTTCAAAAATTGGGATACCCCTATCCTTACACATTTTTGTCATCTCGTCAATATCATTTTCCGTAAAACCTGACCCCACCTTGCCGCAATTAAAAAATTCCCCAGTTTCTGGATGAATTTGCTTTACAAATACGGCTCCAACCTGCCCCATCCTCTTACCAGATCCTGAAGCTGCCGCAAATACAACACAATCTGTATTCGATTCTGGTTTTAATTTATGATGTCCTTTTGGTCTTTGTGCAGTACCATCAAAAGAAAAGAATTTATCTCCTGGTTTACTATCCCCATCAGTAATAACAAATCCTTCCCAACGATTTTCTTTAGCAATTTCCATCCAATTATTAGGATTTATATCGTGATAAGTAACCGGATTAATTAGATTACCTTTAAATTCTCTCCAAATTTTAGCACGATCGTCATAAGTAACATCTGATAACTCTTTTCCATCATAAAAAAGCATATCAAAAATTAAATATAATGGTTCTGGAACTTCTTTATCCTCAACTAATTTTCTAGCTACCTCAGCATCCGATCTACAAACTCTAGAAGTAGCTTTAAAATTATCAGTTCCATCTTCTCGTTGACAAACCATCTCGCCTACAAGAATAGTACCTACAGGAATATCAAAATTATCTAATTCAATAATATGATTAGGAAACTTTTCAGTATTTAAATCCATACGGCGAGAATAAATTTCCCAACCCCAAGGATGTTTTACTAATGCATGTTGTTGTCCATCAAACTTCCTTGTATATCTAGCTTTACCTGCCTTATGAATTTTTTCTAAAGTAGATTCAGAAATATCCGTTTGCGGCTTATATCCTGTAAAATTTTTAGGTAAAACTTTATTAAAATCTATAGATGTAGCAACTTCAGTTACATATTTACCATCAATAAATTCTGAATATCCTGCTTCTTCCTTTTTTCGAATTTCTCTTAAAACATGGAAGGAACAATTATCTACAGGTGATAAATAAGCTTTAGTACCAGCCTTTCCTTTATCTCCCGGCTTATCTGAAAATGTTTGCATGGCCCCATCTAATTGACCATGTTCAGTAACTAAAGTACCGCCTTCTTGTTTAATTTTCCAAACAAGCGTGGCATTTTTACCTCTACCTTCTCTACGAAATTCTCGCCAATTATTCATTTAAAAGAATCCTTAAAACAACATTCTTCATCATCAGAGTTACAATTGCAATTTTCATGATGTGAATTATATTCATCACAGCTATAATTGAAACAATCGCATTCTTCTGTAATATTATTTTCGGAATTATAACAACCACAAATATCACAACCACAATTATGACATTCATCATCATTATCGTCATCTGTATCAGAATTGTCAACTGAAGGTTTATAAAATTTACCCTTCATTTCTTCAACAACTTTAGATAACACTTTATATCTGCAAACTCTCATTTTTGTAAAATCATATGCGTTAGGCATAGAAACTACATCTTCAGGATTAACAGATACCATAATCATATGGCCACCACTTCCATATGACCAACTGAAACCCCAGTTAGCAACGTGGAAACCTCGACTGCACGCCACTTCTGGATCATCATTGACTTCATTTCTTGGCATAGAAATTGTTTCGCCAATAGTATTTAATATTTTACCGGTATAACAATCAGTCCAATCCTTATTTATTCCCTTATAAGCAATAATATCTCCATCTTCAGTGATTGGATAATTATTTTTATCTAAAAATTCAAATAAAGAATTTACTACATGATAACTTGGATTGTTTTGTAATTTATTCCAAAAATTCAATAAAGGCTTATACGGCAAACCTTCTTTAGCGAAATCAATAATTTTTTTGCTTAAAGCTTCAGGTACCGGCTTTCCTTGTAAATGCACAATATTATCAACAACTTCAAATACACCATCTGAAAAATTATATATCGTTGATTTAATATCTAATAAATCAGGAATTATATCGAAATTTCTGTCTTTTATTGCTTGTAAAACCGTATCATAATTTGCATGACCTTTTACAATAGTTTTTGGTTGGCCATTTGGTAATATAACTGTAATTTTGTCATCAGTTTTAATCCAAGTTAAATTCGTGATTGTCATTATTTTAAGCTCCTACAGCTATATTTATTGGTTTTGTTTCTTTATGAACTAGCTTTTTATCACAAGCATTTATATAATCAATAATATCAAAACAAGATGCTTCATTCGATATAAAATTTAAAAGCTTATATCGACTTTCCATTTCTTCAATTAATAATTCATTTTTCTTTTGGAAAATATTTAATTTCTTATTATCATTAATTAAATTTTCAAATTTAATCAAAAAATTATTAATATTAATATCTTTAGAATACGTTAAAATTTTACTATATTTTAAAAATAAACTATTATTATTTAATATTTTATTATTAAATGTTTTTAATTTATTTAAATCACTTAAAAAGCTGTTATGACGTTTATATGAATCATTATTTATTAACATTATAGATAAGAAATTATAATAATCATCAGATATTAATTCATTAAATTTCTTTTCTATTAATTCTGATAATGGTTTTAATTTTGTAAATTTGGAAATGAATTTTTCATTTACAAAATAAATTGATTCATCTTTAAGTAATTTGCAAATACAATTTATATCATTTATAGAAAATTTCCAATTTTTTGATTTATATTTACAAATAAAATTATTATGTTTATTATTGGAAAGCGAAATTTGAACGTAATATCCCTCAGTATCTTTTTCAATAAAATCTTCAGAGAAATTATCTCTTAACCGATAAGAAACATAATTATTTATATTATTATATTTATATACTTTAATTTTATTTTTAATTAATGGTTTTATTACTTTAATAGTAGATTTAACTTTTATTTGTTTATCTTCAATAATAGAAGAAAGTAATTTTGGTTTAATTATATCAAGAATAAATGAATTATCTACTTCGTTAGATTGAATGAATTTAGCTGATTCTGATTTATAATCATTAACAAAATCATCATAAGTTTTATTAGGTAAATAATTTATTATTTGAATATAATTATTATTTTCTAACGCTTTAATATTTTTATTTCTATAAGTATGATTTGGGTCTAAATCGTTATAATAAATTTCAGTTTTTTTATTTATATGTAATTTAGATACAAAATCTCTTTTAATTGATGTTCTATAATTAGATGTATGTTTTCTAAAGCCATAAATGTTACTTTTGATATTTTTTAAAACATTATATCTAAGATCAACATCTTCACCAATTACTTTATTTCCCCGCCAAAGAAAATCTTTATTTTTTAAAATTCTATAAAAATATTTCTCCATAAATTCATAAAATTCAACAGCCTCTACATAAGTTTCTTTTTTATCAATAAGTTCAGATATCTGTTCACTTAGTTCTTTTTTAATTAATTTAATTTTATTATTAATTAATTTAATTGTATTATCGTCATATTGAATAGCTTCTCTAGAGGCGGATAAAGAAAGTTCACCGATATTAAAAATCATATGAACATTAGATTGTAATATCCAACGATCATCTGAAGCGATAAAAGATTCATCTATTTTATATTGAATTCCATCAATTATAGCTAAAGATTCAGCTTTAGTTGAATTATAGAATCCTGAATTATTCTTAACGTTATAAATATTCCAATTTTCACCAGAAGCTAATAAATCACCAATAGTTTGTGGATATTCTGGAACTGGATTAATACCTTTTAATATAGGTTTAATTGGCCAATATTGAGTTGATTTCAATGTTGAAGTAATAAAACTTTCAAAATCTTTTTCTTCAACCGGTATTATAATTTCAGTACCAGATGACAAATTTAAATTTTCTTCAGATACTAATGCTAATATACCTTCATTAGATTCGTCAATATAATAAATATAAGTTCTGGTTGTAAAAATATTATTTTCTTCAGTTGTAGTTTTAATTGTAAACTGATTAGAATAAGCTAAAGGCGTTTTACTTCCTAAACCAAAAGCACCAGTAAATTCATTACTGTCTCGTTTTGTAGAGTTTCCATAATTCATATAAACCTCATCCATCCTTTGAGGAGAGATTCCGGGTCCATTATCACAAATTCTATAATTATTATCAAACGCATTAGGAAAATGAATTTCAATTGGAATATTTCCTTTTGAAACTTCCCTATTTGCATCCCTGGCATTACATGAAATTTCTCTTGTAATAGATTCAATTACATTAGAATATAATTTATTTCTTAAAATATTTAAAACAATAGATAAATTTCCAATTTTAGATCTACGTTCCATAAATTGAGAAGATTTTTCAATGATTATTTTATTTTCAGGTAATTTCATATTTAATGATCTTTATATAGTAAAAGAAGGTAGAAAATTCTAAAAAAGAAATTCACTCATTGAACCGTTCCTCGGCAAGTGAAATTTGAAATTTAATCCATTCTTCATCCGATTTAATATCTGGATAATAAATATCACTTAAATAATAATATTTTTCACCATTAGGCCATATTATAGCGGGACCATCTACCCTATGACGCCTTGAGTTATAGTACTATTCTTCCCCACCAAAATCCCATTCTTTAGCTGGACCATCTTCTCTATGAAAAGATTCATTTTTATAATAAATAGTACATCCATAGTTAGTTTTTACAGAATATATTTTATCCATTTTAATTAATTATTTGAAATATAATCCACTCTTCATCATTTTTAATATCTGGATAATATTTATTATTTAAATAATATTTTTTAATTTCATCTAAATATTCTATTGCAGGACCGTCTTTTCTGTGAAGTTCACCATTTTGGTACCAACATTTAGTTCCATCATTCCATTCTACAGCTGGGCCATCTTCTCTATGTAAAAGATTATTATCTTTTCTTCGCCATCTAATCCAATTAGGCTTTATCTTTTTATATATTTTAATCATTATTATTTAATAATAATATTCATATTTTCAACAGCTTTAACTATTTTTTCAAAACGAACTGCTAAATTTATCCTAATAAAATTATCAACACCAAATGGAATTCCACCCATAATATTTACATTAACATTATTAAAATTCTGTATTTTTGAAGGGACCCAAGCGAACATTCCGTAATTTATAATATTATTTTTATTTAAACTTAAATTATCATATAAATAATTTCTATTTATCGATATCATATCATATACATAATTTTCATATTTTATTCTAATTTCAGGATTATTTATTTCTTGGTCTAAAATATGCATCAATATTCTTTGAGAAGGAGTTGATACACCTGCCGTAGTTGCTTCCACAAATTTCATTAAATATGAATAATATTCTTCATTATGACATACAGCAAATCCTAACCTCGCTCCCGATATTCCGTACATTTTTGCCACAGAAAATATTTGAATATCTCCAAATGGTTTTAATTCTATATTTTTAGGCAAATAAGAATGTGTATAATATGCTGCATCATGAATAATCGGTCCAGAAATTGAACTATTTAAATTCATATACCCATCAGGATTATTTGGACTTACAATTAATGAACAATCACATTCATCTTCTATAAAAGAATAACCTAAATTTTCTCTGGTTATTAGCGAAGGAATACTCGGCCAATATGGTTTTCGAAAATGTATTTTATTTTTACCTGTAGCTTTCATAGCATAGAAAGCTCCCGATAAAGCAGATTTAGCTCCAGAAAAAACTACTACTTTAGCTTTATATATACTTTCTAATTTTTCTACTAATGGCCCATATCCTTGCGGCGGAGCGTACTCAAAAATATTAGGGAAATTTTCAAAAGAAATAGTTTTTAACTTGTAAGCTTCAATTACAAGTTCACGTAATATATGATTTTCACCAATACCCAAATCTATTGTTGATTTAGATAATTGTGATTTAGCAAATAAATAATCAAAATCTTCAGGCATATTTTATTTCCAACAAATTTAATCAATTATATTTTTAATAATCCACTCATCACAATTATATTTTAAATCTATTAATAGTTCTTTACGATTCATAAATGTTCTAATATTATCGTTTATATTAAAATATTGTGAATGACATTTAAGATATTTTATATTACAAATTCGACAATAATAAATTATTAGTAATTTATTACTAGTTATTACAAAAAAATCATTCCACATATGTGCATAATTAAATTGTTTATCTGCTATATTTACAATATGATTAATATCATTATTATTAATTAATCGTTTTTTAAACTTATGCATAATTTATTCTATGATATTTTTTATTATAAACTCTTCACAAGTTAATTCATTTAATTTTTTAATTAAATTTTTCTTCGTTACATATGAATCTATTTCATTATTTAAATCATAATAAATATCTCGATTTACTAAATATTTAATATTACATGTTTCACAAAAATAAATTTTAACAGAATTACGTTCAATACAATATATTAAAAAATCATTCCAAGAATGATTCATAAATTGACTATCGGCAATTTTTAATATTTTATCACAATCATCTTTATTAAGTAGTCTACTTTTAAATTTATGCATTATTCAATAATATTTTTAATAATAAATTCTGCACATGTTAATTTATTTAACTCTCTTATTAAGAGAGATTCATAATTAAAAGAGTTAATTGTATTATTTATATCCCAAAAATAACTAACAGATTTATTAGATAAATAACTTATATTACAAGTTTGACAAAAATGAATATTTAGATTAAATCTATTTTGTAATAAATAGATATACCAAGTATTATTTTTGAATAAAGAGTTAGCTATTTTTAATATTTTATCACAATCATTATCATTAATGTTTCTTATTATAAATAGATGCATAATTTTATTCGATAATATTTCTTATTATAAATTCTTCACAAGAAGAATATTCAAAACTTCCTAAAGAAATATTATCTAAACAATAAGTTCTATTAATTACTTGGTTATTAAAAATATGACACATACTGAAAATTTTTTCGTAGTTAGTACGACGAATTAATAAACATAATTTGCAATTATTACATTCTAAATATTCAATATTACCACGATTTGCATATTCTTCAGGTATTGATTTTTTGACGTATAAATGTTCTTTCATAAAAAATCAACAAATGAAAAATTCATATCGTATAAAATATTATACCAATTTAATTGTGCCTTTAAATCAAATTCTAAACCAGTTCCAGCAGGTAAATAAAATATTTCTCTAGGTAATAATTTATTAACTGTACCAATTTTTACAAATTTAATAGGCGTTTTTAACCATTTTTCTTTGGTTATTTTAGAATCACATACATCAACTGCATTATAGGCTTTTACTTTAACAGATGTTCTATAAACAAAAATAGATTTATTCTGCCATAAACAAGAACCTAAAGCAATTAAACATCCTTCAATAGTACTTGAAACACAAATTCTTGATATTTTAGGTTCTAAAATAGATCTATGTTGACCTTGTATTTTAGGATACAATGTAATTTTTTGAGGCCATTTTTTCTGAGTAATGTGATAAAAATATTCACGATCAGTCATAAATATACTTATGCTTCTCGAAACATTCACTCGGTTTTTAAAATTTATAAAATAAAAAATTAAATCATTCGTTGAAAATTAATTCAACTTCACGCCAATTCTTTTTCCTGGGACGGGCTTTTCTTCCTTTACCTTTTTCTGTCTGCACTGTTCTCGATCTGTATCGCTTATAATCTTCTTTTTGCACTATAGCCATAATTACATTTTTATTTTTCATAATTAATTTCTCCATTAATAATATAAAATTATAGCTATAAATAATATATTTATTTTTTTATAACTAAAGAAAATCTTGGGTCAGCATAACCTGTACCATATATCCAAATCCAATCTTTTAAGCTTCTAATCCCATAACTACCAACTTCTATGCCATCTATTTCTAAATCGATGCCTTCTTTTGTAGAAACTATTTTTATTTTTTTATCAGGCGCTAAAATATTAAAAAATTTTTTTGCTGCATCAACAATATCAATTAAATTATAATTTAATATTAAAATTTCTTTTTTATTAAAAATAGAAATTAATTCAACCTTAAAAAAGGATAATGAGTGTAATTCATCAATAATATCATCTCTATAACAAGGTGACGCTGCAACATATTTGCCAGCTTCAATTTTATTATCTAACATTAGTTGGACAAATGATTGTTCCGCAGATCCAACCATAGTCCCCACATCACAAGTAAATTTTATATTATTTTGAGAATATGTAGCTTCAATAGCAGGTTTTGAAACAAACCAAGGAACTTCTATATATTTATATCCTAATGATTGGTAATAATCAATAGCTTTAGCAACATTGTGCCAATTAATCATTTTCTTTCGCCAGATTTAAATGATCTTTTGGTTGCATCAGACATTTTGGCAATTTCTATAATATTTGTTCCAAGAGTTTCTGCCAAAGCTTCAATAGCTCCGTAAAGGTCAGATAATTCTACTAAAGCTAAAATTCTATTATTTTGCTCTAAAGATTCAGCTAATTCATCAAGCTCTTCATAGACTTTAGATAAATCTCCGTATTTACCTTTTATTATAATTGGTCTTAAATGATAACTCATAATTTTTATTAAAAGCGCCCCCACCAGGTTACGATCCTGGCTACGGAGTTTAGAAGACTCTGTTGATCATCCAGATCTAGGGGCTTTAAATTTTACAACTATTAACCGTTAATGTCTTATACTTTATAATCGTTTTTTTCTAAAATGTCAAGTGCTTTAAATAATTAAATTTTCCAATCAGGATTATTTATCCCTAATTGTTGAGATAATCCAATATTGAATAATCTTGGACTAATTTCATTTTCTATACATAATTTTACCATTTTATCTTCAACAACAGGCAAATTATGTTCTTTTAAAAAACGTTTCACATGACGATCTATCGGAAAACAATTTTTAATTTTTAAACTATCTCTACAAAATAATGATAAAACCTTAGCGCCTTTTGGACAATCACAAAGATTATATAATATCAATCTGTTATTTGAAATAATTAATTCTTTCTTAATTAAATCACAATATTTTTCCATAGTTTTATTTTGTAATTTTAAATTCTTTATAACAGAAGTTAAAAAGGAATTCTGCCAACTTAATGGAAAAAATAAAATTTCTTCATTTATTTTAGATAAATCTCGTCCGGCAACAAAATTTATTGCTTGAGTTTGAATAGTTAATCTTCTATTAATTCTCCATGGTCCACTAGAAATACATAATAAAAAAGCTTCAGAATAAGACCGTCCATCCAACCAAGTGTTTTCTTTTATTTCTCCAAATGAATTAAATAGTTCAATTAAAGATTTATTCATCAAATTTAACATCCTCAGCAAGATATTTATATTGTATTACTTTATAATTATTTATAGCGTTTTGTAATTTATTTACTTTTTCATGATCTAGCATCACACAATCATATTCCCATTTCACATCAATTTTAAATAAATATTTTATAGCAATTAATAATCTTTTATACCAAGGCTGAAAAGAATTTAATTTTACATTAATATTTAATGTTGGGATTTCATATCCATCATTCCAAGTAGAAATAACAAATTGATGTGAAATATCATTACAATTACATACAAATAATTCATAATTATTTTCTATAGACATTATATTTATCCTTTAAAATTCATCTTCTTCATCAAAATTATATAATATTTTACAAAAAGCTTGCACAATTCTTACAACCGCCCAACAAAAAATCATAATTGTTAATAGAGTAACAATTCGATTTCGTTCAAAAAATTGTAAAAATATTACAAACATATATTTTTATTATTTAAATAATCGACTGTTTCTTTAGAACAATTACTTGAACAACATGGTGCAAAATTATCTAGATAATATAACTCTGCGCAATTTATGCATTTTCCAACAGGTAACGGTCCATGATTAATTAAATTATATTTTTGATATTCAATTAAATTATTAAATTGACTTGCTGTTGGATCGATAATTTCTCCAGCTAATTCTAGCCACCAATGCATTCGTTTTCCCTGAGATAAATCTATAATATAACCTTTTTGAAGTTCTAATTCGGGAAAAACTTCTTGCATAGCCAAACAAGCAGGATAGCATCTACCTGCAATAATTTTATTTTCCAGTAAATAATTATCTATCCAAATTTTATATTTAGAATTCATTTTAAATGTATTTAATTAAATAATATATAAAAACAACAAGATATAGAAAAGCCATAGTGCACATTATAGATGAATTATAATATTCACCTACTCCAAGTATAATTGATGAACATCCAATTCCCAATAAATTTATAAGAATTTTATTTATAAAGTAATTATCTTTAGCCATGGTGTTTATCTAGTATTTAATCAATATAGGTAGCTAATATTGCTATAGATGGTATCAATAATAACGGAATTATTGAAATTAAATAATTATAGTTATGATTTAAATATGCTATTAAAAATAATTTTAATGAAATTATTATTCCTATAAAACCTATAATTAGTACAAATTTTGAATTATTTTTAAACATATAAACTTTGTATATAAATTATATAATTTTATAAATATTTAAATTCAGTTTTAATTTCGGCTACAAAATCTGCAAATTCCCGCGTTATACTGATATTTTCACGCCAAGCTAATCCTCGCTCAATTAAATTATATTGCTTTTTAATATAGGCACCAGGAATAATTTGATCTTTATCATCTCTATCTCGTCCTAATAACCAAAGACGATCAGAAATACTTACCAAAGCATTAATATCATGAGCTACAACAAAAATTGTATTTTCTTCATGAAGATTAGCAATAGTATTAATCACTGCACAAACTTTATCCTTAGCTAACGGATCTAGTCCAGACCAAGGTTCATCCATTACTAAATAATGTTCAGAACATAAAAGTTCTTGAATAATACTTATCCGTTGTTTCTGACCACCGGATAATTGATTTGGATAATATTTAGCTTTATCTTGTAAATTAAATTTTGTTAAGTAATCAATAGCTTTATCAACAGCTTCTTTTGCAGTTAAATTAGTATGTTCTAAAGCTACTAAAAGATTTCCAATAACTGTTCTATGATTAAACAATGGATAATTTTGAGCGACATAGCCAACAACTCCTGCCTCCACAGGTTTCCCAGCCACTGTAACAGATCCAGTTGTTGGTTTATTTAATCCACTTAAAATTCGGCTGAAACAAGTCTTACCACAGCCTGAAGGTCCCAAAAGTCCTACTACTTGACCTTGAAGCACATTCGGGCGAACAATATCTTTAACTTCAATTGAAATTGGCTTTAAAATTTGATTACCGTCAATATTTAAAGATACATTATCAATTTTAATTAATGTATCTTTTTCTTCATATAAATAATTATTATTCATTTTATTTATTTCCGCTCCAAAGATAGCTCAGAATAAGGGCAAATCACCTTTTTTATCAAGCCAATCATCTTATCTTGAGTAACTCCAATAAATAAAATCGTCAATTGAATTGCAAAAACAGCATCTAAATGAAAATGTTTACCTTCATTTAACATTAAAGTTCCCACTCCGCCTTCAACTCTAACTAATCCCTCCACCATCGTTAGCATCATCCATCCAATAGCCGCATTTTGTCTTAAAACCTCTATTGCTTCATCGGCCCGCCCCAAAATAACCACTTCATATACGCTTCGCCACCCACTCATTCTTAAAGATCTAGCATGATCAAACTCTTCTTTTGGAATATTCGCAACAACCGAACTCATACTTGTAATAAAAAATACCGACATTCCAAAAACTAAAAGAGCTAATTTAAGACCATGCCCTCCACCAAAAATCATAGTAAATACAATTACAAATCCACTAATTCCGAAGAATCTTGACTTGGAACAGAACTCTACAAAAGGTCTCATTACTGGCAATACTGTAAGATATGATAACCCAACTGAAATGATACTACTAATAAAAATCGCTTCTAAATTAGTTTTAATACTCACTCCCAACTCATAAAGCAATCCCTCTTCTTGAATTAGGAAAAGCCAAGCCCTACCCACTGCAATAGGGCTTGGCATCAAAAATGTCGATCCAAATGACCAAATTATCAATAAAAGAGCAATTTGAGCCGTAATAATTATAGTCCAAGTAGTTCCGGTTACTGATTTATTTGGTCGAAATGCATCTAACATCTGATATTCCTAATCTATTTCACTGTACGCCAAGGATAACTGTAACTCGACGATTCTTTGCTCGGCCAGTCTCAGTATCATTGCTAGCTAATGCATCAGCTGAACCATGACCACGCACAACAGCAAATCTTTCAGCAGAAAAGTTCGAACTACTCTGCGTTTGTAACCAATTCTTTACAGCTTCAGCACGAGCTTGTGACAAAGTTAAATTATTATTTACATCGCCAGTATTATCTGTGTAACCATGAATCTCAATTGCAAGATCATCAGCAACTAATAAACCGTTCTTTAATTCATTTAATTGAACTAAAGTTTCAGGTGTAAAAGTAGCTTTACCCGTCTCGAAATTAATGCTCCAATTACGCTTAGATACAGTTTGTGTGAGCTGTCCGCCAGTAAATTCCGTTTTAGTAACCACTCCAATATTTTTTGAATGAGAAGCAATATTAGTAACATATGAGGTATTTAAAATAGAATCAACTGAAGGATAACTTGATACAAGCTTAGGGTATTGTTGTCTAACAATATTACCAAAGATTGTATAAGTAGCAGCAAAAATGTTAGCAGAACCAGAATTTAAGCCAAATAAAGCCATATTATCAGCTAAATTGTTGACATATGAACCACCAAGAGATACCTGCAATCCTTGCTTATCCGTTTCTACAACACCGAGATAATACTTTTGCCAGTAACCAGCAGACTCTTCTTTATAAATTGTGGCAGAAGCTTCAGCTGCACGATGCAATGCGTTAGGATATGCTTTTACTTGGTCTCCACCTTCAAAAATAGCTTCAAGCATACCTTCTACAAGCGATCGATTAGCCAAATTCCACTTTTTAATACCAATAATAGTATTTGGCATTTGGTTAGAATATTCTTTCGTTGAAACTATAGAAACTAAACCTCCACGTTGGTTAGCAACATTAGCATCAACAGGTGACCATGATGATACACCATTTACACAAACATGCTTTGTTTCACCAGTACGCTTACCATTACTTACGACTGGTCGATCTTCACAAACATTTTGAATATATTTGGTCCCAGCTTCGATAAAGTCATTTGCAGCTACCCAATTAATAGCGTTGGGATCATAAGTTTTTTCATCAGGATTAACTAAAATACCGTTATCACCAGCCCATTTCATAACGATATTCCAATCACCATCTCTTAGTACGACTGAAATTAATGAACCTTTAGCTAACTTAGGATTATTTTTCCATTCAGGTAAACCCATAAATTTATCTTCACCACGAGAATAACCGGCTGATCCTACAACTTCAGCCATGTATTCTGGGCCAAGTTTTTCTAACTCCGGCCGCACACCTTCAAGAAATGCAGCTGATCCATCACCCATTACGGCAACAAATTGAACTCCATCTGTAGGTTGGGGATTAGATTTCAGAGCTTTAGCAAAACTAATAAGCTCAGTTTGCATTTTACCACAATCATCTTCACGAATTATATTCATGTTGACTTTATGGGCTTGCATTAGACTACCTTCGGTCGTTTGCGGACCACCAGTTGCAAAAGCCCAACCCATTTGAGCATTCCAAGCCATTACCTTAGCTCGAACAGTAGGACCAGGAACCGTTACAACTTTAGTACTCGGTAACGGAAAAGCAGGTACAGAAGCGTTAGGAACATTATTAGTATTGGTAACTTCTGGCAAATCTGCAGCTAATGGGACTACAGATTTCGATTCAGTTGGACTCAATAATCCTTTAACTGAAGCAACTCTTAATCCAATTACAGCTAAGATAATTAGTGCCAAAATAATGAGAGGTGTTTTTTTAATTCTACTTGTGGTTGCCATGGTTATTCATTTTCTTTCTACGGTTAATTTGATACTGTTTTTATTTTCAAAAATATAAATCATTTATGTATTCATGTTTCTTTTTAAGAGAAAAAACAAAGAATGTAAAGCTAAAAATAGAAAAAATACTACTGAGAATAATAAATATACATAATCTTTTCGAATAAAACCCAAATATCCGGTTAAAATTCCCTGAAGAAAATATAATACACTTTCTATTAAAAATAAATATTCTTTTAATTTTAAATTTTTCATTTAAATTATTTCTTTAAAGTTTTATTATTTAGTGTAAAATCATTACTATTATCTAATTCTAGAAGATCATCAAACGATCCGGCTGAAGTAGGCAAACGCAAATTTGGAGAAAGATTCGGACTAATTCTAACATTTCTAGCCGTTCTTTCTGCGCTTTTCTTTTCCCACTCATCCAACTTGGTTAGAGACTCTGACTCTGATGCAAGCTTTTCTAGAGAATCAGAAAGCATTAAATCTTTAGTTTCATCCCAAAACTGTTCAATTTCCCCAATTTTCTGAAATTCAAAATTATTTTCAGCTTCTAATCCTAAATTAAACATCTCGAGCTCTTTATCGCTCTGTAATAGGCGCTTAAAGCCTGACATTGATTTATAAGTGGCTTTTATAGCTTCACGCTCATTACTTTTAATATCAATAGTAGTTTTAAGGTCTTCACGATTATAAGTAGCTTTTTCAAACATTTTTTCAGCTACAGATAAAGCTTTTTCTAACATGGCTTGCATGTTTTTATATTTAATATTAGTTTCTTTGAATCTTTCAGCCTTACGAGCTTCAAGAGCAGCTTTACTTTGTAAAGTTGGGTCTGATCCGATCAATGCTTTTGCTTGACTTGCTAGGGCTAAACAATGCTCTGCTGCTTGTTCATTTTCTCGAATTGATTTAAGAATATTTTTTAATTGAGCTCTCATACTAGACATACCTGATGAAACTGCCGCTAGAATTTCATCATACTTTTCAAGTCCAGTTCTCATAATACCAATTGGATCAAGTTCAACAAATCTACCAGTTAGCCAGCGAATTGCACTTTTCCAACCATACCAAGCCAATTTATGTACATCTGCGCTTGTGAGTACGAATCCAATAATAGCTAATGGAATACCTACAGCTGCTAAATACAAAAGATTATCGGCAATATTAATAGCATATGGAAGCAAATTATATAATACATAACCTACTCCACCAATTAATCCTGCAGTAAAAAACCAAGTAACCCAATTTTCAGGTTTACTAAATGCGCTTTTGGTTGGATTTAATTCTGACATAATATCTTTCTTTTATTTAGTGAATTCTGAAATTTTTTGTTTTTGATTATTTAATTGGTTGACTAAATCAGTACATACGATATCAAATCGATTTTTTCTTAAATCAAATTTAGCAGATTCTTCAGTAATCGAAGAGTTTTCCAAATCATGTTGAGATTTAGCCTTTTCGATATCTGCTTGAAGCATTTGAATTTGTTGATTTTTAGATTGAATCTCTTGCTCTAAGGAGATAATCTTTTGTTTTCTACCGCCAATTTGTTCTTCAATTTTCTTATTAAGGGCAGTAGAAAATTCTTTATTCTTATCATTAATAGCAGAAATGCAGATATCTAAATCCGAAATAATAGATGCAGGCGAAGCTCCATCTTTAGCTAGAAGTTTTAAAGCCGTTTTATATCTAGCTTGTTCATTAGGAATATCTTCAGCTAATGTAGTCAATAAGTCATTTAATTTAGAAAAAAATTGAGGAGATTTTAATGTAATTGCTTCTTTTAATTTAATTCTAAATGATTTATCTAAAGTTACAATTTCATCTTGTGAAGCTTGATATTGTTGATTAAATGTTATCGGAGAAGAAGTTGGTAAAATAATTGGTTTAGGGCTAATTGTAGTTTCTTTTATTTCAACTTCTTCAATAACAAGGCTTTTAAGATTATCCAAAATTCCCATTTTTATTCGCTTTCTCTATAAACTTTTTCTGTAAATATTAAAAATTAAATTACCAATTTTAGTAAATTCATTAAATCGTTTTTCATTTAAATAATCATAATCTACAGAAAACTCTTCATTACCATTAATTGAATATTTAATAGCTGATCCGAAACTTTCATAAAATACAAAAGTGATTGCTGATGTAATTTCAATTAAATTTAATCGTTTATTTATTAATCGATCATGAATTTTAATTGCTTCAGATTTATATTCATCTGAAGGCGCACCAATAGAAATTAAAGACTCTGGATCTCGCTCAATCAACACAGCTTCAATTAATTCTACTGAAATCATAATTTAAATTTTAATCATCTGATGGCATAAAGTCAACAGCCTTAGAAATAAAAGGCACCCAAATCATAGATAATGTAATTGCTGCAAATGAAATTATTAAAAATTCATATGAAATTAATTTGAAGTAAATACTTGTAAATAAAAATGATATCCAGTGACTCAAACAATAAGTGCAAGAAATTAATTTTCCAATAAAATTAAATTTTTGTAAAAAGAAAAATCTTATTGGTTGAAATAAATTAGATTGACTTATTGTATAAGAAAATGAAGATACTGCTAATGATATTATAATTAAATTAATTAAAATCAATGTTTGTTTTCCATAACAGCTGCATTCCAAAATGAAAGTGGGCAAATTTCACTTTGTTTATAAGTTTTTTCTACTTTAGAAAGAAATTGATAAGCCCTTTGTTTACAAGAAAGAATCATTAAAGAATTTAATACTCTAGTAATTCTAAGAAAATTATGATTTCTTAAAGTTAACCAATGAGCGTTAGGGTTATTTAAATCCAAAAAATTCTCAAAAATATATGAAGAAGTAGTTAAATACGATTGTAATTCATTACTAGCTCGAAAATATTTAATTGTTTCCTCATCAACTAGAGGGGCATCTTTATTATATTCTGACACTTTATCTGTAGGAAACATCCATTGAATATAATTATGAGTACGTTCGAAATCTAAATTACTCCAAGTCCACATATCTTTTAATGTACGACCAAGATTATCTGTACCAGAATGAGAATAGAATTTAATTATTTGATTCATATATTACGAAATAGTTATAGTGTCTATTAAAACAAAATTTAAACATAAAACTCCGGCAGACTATCAAAATCTGCCGGAGTTTATCTCTATCAAACGGTAGGTTGAGATAGAACCGCTTCTAGCTGAGCCTGCTTCTTTGCTGCCTTAGTGGCCATAGCCTTTTCTACACGAGCGCGAATCTTTTCTGCACGAGCTTGAAATGCAGCTTCGGCTTTGGCGGTAGCTTCAATATCAAGTTCACGAACACCACCAAAACGGCCCTTAAAAAGATCCCACGCTTGTTTTGCAGTATTAAAAGTACCATCACTAATAGCTAGACCGATAACTGAAGGGCTTACAGAAAACCCCTCATACTCTAGCGCCTCGCAAATTTCTTCACGAGTTAGACGCTTTCCATCAGCACAACCAGCAGAAAGAATACTACGAACAGCAGAAACGAATTTTGAACTAAAGATATGATTTGACATTTTTAATTTTTCCTTTTCTATAAATTCAGAGCGATAATTTTGTTGTTGCCCTGAGATATCTACATCATAGGTTTTAAAATTTAAGATGTCAATACTGTCATTATCTTTTTATTTTTAACAGTTTTATTTTTAAATTAGTCTTGTAAAACACCTAATTTTCTAAGGCGTGTAGCATCTTTACTCTTAAAAATATGTTCTCGATCATCAATTTTTACGGTAACTGAACCGGTTTCATTTTTAAATTTACCAAAACCTACGTTTTTTCCTTCTTTGACCCACGAAACCTTTAATTCTGGACCATTTTTTTCAAAACGTGCTGCGGTCATTAAAAAATAAACTGCTTCTTCAATATCGATCATTTATTTATTCTCTCCTTAAGAGGTTACACTTTTAAGGAGTGATGAGTTTTACATGACTCGAACAAAAATCTAAAATATAATATAATTCAAAAATCTTCCAATAAAGAATCAGCTTTTTCTAAGTTACATAAAGCACACATAGTTTTTAAATTATCTAAAATATTTTGCCCACCTTTTGCAGTAGGGATTAAATGATCTTGTGTCATTAAGATAATATTTCCATCATTCTTATTAAATTTATCTAAGGCATATAAATTTAAATGAGCAACATTATCTTTAGTCTTTCGATTTAATTTTTTATGTTGTTGTAAATAAAAGAAAGCACCATTTATTTTGCATTTATAACATTGAATACTTTCTTCAAATACTTTATATCGAAGAACATTCATTTTAACAATATATTTTTTAACATCAATTATTCCTTCTTCAGGAAATAATAATTCTTCTACATAAAAAGATCTTTTAGTTGGAGAATGGGTTAATGGTAAAATATCTTCTATTTTGAATTTAGCTAAAGTATGAAATTGCTTCATAAAATCAATTGCCACAAATATATGTGACAATATTCATTTAATTTATAATTTGAAATATTAACCATTCTTCATCAGAATTAATATCTGGATAATAAATATTATCTAACCAATATTCTTTTTCTCCGTCTTCACCTTCTATCGCAGGACCATCTGTCCTATGACATTTACCATTTTGATACCACCACTTTTCTCCATCAGTAAATTCTAATGCAGGACCATCTAGCCTATGATATTTACCATTTTGAAACCAAAATTTATCTCCATTATTATATATTCTAGCAGGTCCATCTTCTTTATGTAAAAAATTATTATCTTTCCTACGCCATTCTATTTTATCTTCAGATATTTTTTTATAAATTAAATTATTATCTTTTTGAATAAAAACTTTCAAATATTTAATTATTTTTTTATACATTTTATTATTTTAATTTATAATTTGAAATATAATCCACTCTTCGTCAGTTTTAATATTTGAATAATATCTACCATTTAACCAATATTCTTTTCCTCCATTTTCATATTCTACAGCAGGACCATCTGTTCTATGACATAATCCATTTTGATACCACAATTTAGTTCCATCATGAAGTTCAACTGCTGAACCACCTATTCTATGATATTTACCATTTTGAAACCAAAATTTATTTCCATTATAGAATTCTATAGCAGGCCCGTCTTCTCTATGAAAAGTATGTGTATCTTCTTTATACCAACGGGTAGTTCCACATACATCTTTTTCAGAATATACTTTAGTCATATTAATTTATAATTTGAAATATAATCCATTCTTCATTAGTTTTTATATTTGAATAATGTTTATTATTTAACCAATATTCTTTATCTCCGTCTTCATATTCTAAAGCCGGACCTTCTGTCCTATGAAGTTTTCCATTAATAATCCACCATTTACTTCCATTAAAATGATTTATAGCTGGACCATCTATTCTATGTAATTCTCCATTTTGATACCAAACTTTATCACCATTTAAGTATTCTACAGCTGGACCATCATCTCTGTGGAGAAGATATGTGCCTTCTTTATACCAACGAATATTTCCATATTCATCCATTTTAGAATATACTTTTGTCATATTAATTTATAATTTGAAATATTACCCACTCCTCGTTAGTTTTAATATTTGGATAACATTCATCATTTAAATAATAATATTTATTTCCATTTTCATATTCTATAGCAGGACCATCTTCCCTATGACGTTGACCGTTTTGATACCAAAATTTATTACCAACAATATCTTCTACTGCAGGGCCATCTACTCTATGACATAATCCATTTTGATACCATTCTTTAGTTCCAGAATCCCATTCTACTGCAGGTCCATCTTCTTTATGCCAAAGATCAGTATCTTTTCTACACCACACTGTTCGTCCGGGAAATCTTGTTTTATATAGCTCAGTCATATTAATTAACTATTTGAAATATTAACCACTCTTCATCAGTTCTAATATCTATATACCATTTACCATTTAACCAATATTCCTTATGTCTATCAAAACGTTCTACTGCCGGACCATCCGTTCCGTGAAGTAAGTCATTTTTAAAATAAAATTTATCACCCCAAGTATTTTTTACCACGTGAATCATTCACAATAAATTGCAATTATTTTAGGAAATTTTAATTTTACTGCTGTAGCATATCTATGGTACCCATCAATTAATCTAAATTTATTTCCGATTTTTTGACAAATACATCCTAAATTAACTGAATATTCTTCAAGAGGATCACAAATATTTATTTTCGTTTCATTTAAATATTTTTCTAAAACTTCATCAGATGTATGTCTCATAATACTGCCAGCAATAATATCTTCAGTATTAATTATATTAAATTTCCATGATTTATTTTTCAATTCATCTAAAATAAATTTATATTCTAATTTCAGAATATCTTCTACAATAAATGAATCAGAAACAGAATCGTCATTTAATGTATTAATAAATTCTTTTAATTTAATAAATACATCATTTACCACTTCAACTGCAGGCTCATCTCCATAATAACCAGATTTAGCTCGAAAATTAAATGAATCTTTATTAAATGTTTTTCTAATAAATCTTTCTAAACAATAATCTCTAACAGATTCAATTTTATCAGAATTATTACATCCCAAATAAATATCCCAATATCTAACTTCTTCAATCCATCCTTTGTCAATATAAGTAATATTGCCATAATAATTATCATAATTTTGAGTATGTGAAGAATAATCACATGTAGCGCAATAGGACAAATATGATTCTTCGATTTTATATTTTACATTAGACATTTATTCTAACCTTAGCATATCATGTTCTTTTAACGTAATTTTTTGAACAACCATTCGTTCAAACTTTCCCGGCTCAAGTTTAAATTGCCCAAATTTTCTCAATGGCAAAAGTTTTCGAAGATCATTTTTAGCCAATGTTTTAAGACTATGATTTACTTTTTTATAAACCGTAGGGCAATGAACGATTTTATTTAATCTAAAAACATTAGTTAAATGTAATACATCTTGCTCTCTGTGAATTTTTACACCAGGAATTAATTTCCCATATCGATCTGTTACTGAATCATAAGCGTGAGCACTAGTAGCTAATGGATTATTTCCTGTACCATGTGTCAAAGTAACAACCAAACTATCAATTAATTCTTCTAATGCTTCTTGAAGATGAAGGATACTATATTTCTTTTCAGTTAAATTTTGCTTAGAAATATCAAAATTTTTCAATATTTCTAATGAGCGCTTTACTGCATTTTCATAACTAATTCGCCAACAAAGAGAATGAGTTGATAATTCTCCATCATTGTTTTTATAATTATGGATAACAATAAATTGAGCATTAGTGTCAATTTGATTAAAAATCTTAGTAGCTTTGCAAATAAATTCTTGTTTTGCCATAGGTGTATTTTAAGCACTTATTGCTAATTTGTCAATATTAATTTCTTTAGAGGCAGTAAATTGAAAATCAACGTTTGGATAATTTAATTTAATTTTTTGAAATAAATTAAATCCACTTACACTTTCAATGTGGCCAAATATGCATTTTGGTTTTTCTAAAAGAAAAACCCTTTTCCAAAGTTCAAATGCTAAACCTTGCCCTCTATATTCTGGAATTATATAAGTTCCAGCTTCATATAAATTTCGTTTATCGTTTCCACGATCATAACGAAAAAAACCGATAAGATTTTCGTTTTTAGAACAAACGATTATTTTATCGGCGTATTCTACTTTCCAACGAATGAAACACTCAATTATATCTGAAGAAATATAATTTGAATAATTTTTAATATTATTCGCTGAAAATGTTAAAATATTATTTGGATGATTATAAATATTATAATGTAGCATAAATATGCTGGGTTATATATTTATATAACCCAGCCTTAAATATAAGAGAAATATTATTCAAATCGCTCAGATTCTTGAACCGGAGAAATTTTATTGGAGTAAATTAAATCAGACAAGTCAATAAAATTAATTTTTGTCTGCTGTAAAGGTCGCCACCATCGTCTATCCATAGCATCATTAAAAAATGATAATGTTACTTTGACAAATTCTGTAGCTAATTTAAGTGGTTGAAGTAACTCAATTGAATCAGATACTACAACAATTTCATCATACTCCGATGTTGCTTCTCCAATATTATAAGCAATTGGTACATCAAATCGATAATCTGTATTGGGACTCGTAGAATTTGTCCGTCGAATTTCTGATGGTCGCTTGGTAATAACATTCCAACCAAAATTAGCTTCAAGCATTTTTACAAAGTCAACTTGAGATTCATTTTCAGGATGGAAAAGTGTATACCAATTTTTACATGCCAAATTTGTCACATTGGAATATTTTTTAATAGCCAGATCAAGTAAATTGTAATTTATATTTTTATTAAATGAAGCCCTTGCAGCATAGAGAGCAGTCAAGTCACCATATACAGCTACTTTTTTATTTGTTTTGTGCATTTTTGTTTCCTATAATTTCCCGATACGTTTCGATTATATGTCTAAGTTTATGATCTGTCAAGGTTTTATTATTTATTTTTTTTCTGATTTCACAAAAATTAATGGTCCTAAAAATATAAGAAAAGCTAAGATAAGTATAGCTATATTAAATATAATCATTTTATGTAATAATTATTAGAATCTAAATTGTCAATATTTCCGATATTAAAAATCATTCCATCGTCAAATTTTGAAATTATTCCGTCTTTATTAATTGAATAATATAAACGAATTCCGATAGTGCTATAATCAGTAATAGAAATACTGTAGCCGTTGATTGCTGGAATAATATATAAAATATTATTCTTTTTTGTTCGTGAAAAAGCAGTATGTAAGCTATAAATTAATTCATTTGACATTTTATTTTAACTATTGGTAATAATTACGTATTATTTTAAACGTTTTTAATTTTAGGAGATTTCCATGCCGAGTGATATGATGAAGGTTCAACCAGATTTAGGTACTGTTTTCGCTAATTTAAATGCAGCTGGAGTAGAAGGTGCAATTAAGGATTATTGTTTAGCACGTTTAAATGGAGATACTGTTGCTCCAGAATTAGCCAAGGCAGCTTTTATGCAAGCTAAAAAATTAGTTGATGCTGGTCTAGCTTCTGGCGATTCTGATATTTCCATTGGTGCTGGAAAAACTGTATCTTTAGATTTACTGCAAGAATTAATTAAAGATATAAATCAATATGCTAAATTTGCCGCTTCACGTGAAAAAATGTTAAAGCTTGCTGCTAAATTTGAAAAATTATTAAAGTAATATTTTTACTATTAATTAGATTAAAATACAATTATATTTAAATATAATTGTATTTTTTTTATTCATATTTAACTTCATTAAAAATGCAGCATTGTAAAAATACATCTCCAGTAATTGCGTCAGTATTTTCTTCTAAAATACGAGAAAATTGGCGCGGACTAATTTTTGCCATAATTTCCAATCCATTTTTAATTTTATTTAAATTTAAATAATATGTTTTATTATCTTCTTTATCACGAATTTTAATTTTTCCACCCTTAAATAAAACTGCATGAATATAATTATAACTGTGACACCATTGGGGTAGTTCTTCAAAATTAACTTTAAATGTATTATCAGTTATAGATTCAATATATTCAGCCCAATAATGAGAACCACAACTACTTTCAAAAGCCGAACATAGAAGATTTGCAATACTACCCTTATCGATATTTAATTTAATTTTCATTTAAGTATTCTTTCGTTCTTCAATTTAAATATAAGTCTTAACTAGTATAATGTCAACTATTTTTAATTTATAATTTGAAATATAATCCACTCTTCATCAGCTTTAATATTCGGGTAACGTTTATCATACAACCAATATTCTTTATCACCATTCCAATACTCTACAGCCGGACCATCTACTCTATGCAATTCCCCGTTTTGATACCAATGTTTAGTTCCATTATTCCATTCTATTGCAGGACCATCTTCTCTATGACGAACATCAGTTTCTTCTTTATACCAGGAAATATGACCTCCAGATATTTTTTTATATATATTATCCATATTAATTAATTATCTGAAATATTAACCATTTTTCATCACTATTTATATTTTCATAATATTTATTATTTAACCAATATTCTTTATATTTATCATAATATGCTATAGCTGGCCCATCAGTTCTATGAATTTTACCATTTTGATACCAAAATTTAGTTCCATCAGTATATTCTACAGCTGGGCCGTCGTCTCTATGAAGAATTTCAGTCTCTTTTTTATACTAATGAATGGTTTCATATTTATCCTTTTTTGAAAAAACTTTCGTCATTTTAATTAATTATTTGAAATATAATCCATTCTTCATTAGTTTTTATATTTGGATAACGTTTATTATTTAACCAATATTCTTTTCTTCCGTCTTCATACTCTATAGCTGGACCATCCGTTCGATGAAGCTCACCATTTTGGTGCCATTCTTTAGCTCCACTGTCATGTTCTATAGCAGGACCATCTGCTCTATGGCATAATCCATTTTGATACCAACATTTACTTCCATTAGAATATTCTACAGCTGGACCATTTATTCCATGAAGAATATATGTTCCTTCTTTATACCAACAAATATTTCCATGTTCATCTATTTGAGAATAAACTTTAGTCATTTTAATTTATTATTTGAAATATTAACCATTCTTCATCATTTTTTATATTTCTATACGCCTTATTATATAACCAATATTCTTTTTCACCATTCCAATATTCTACAGCTGGACCATCTATTCTATGTAATTTTCCGTTTTGATACCAATATTTGGTTCCATGATTCCACTCTATAGCTGGACCATCTTCTCTATGAAGAATATCTGTACCTTCTTGGTACCAAGCAATATGATTCATACATATTTTTTTTATATATATTATTCATATTAATTAATTATCTGAAATATTAACCATTCTTTATCAGTTTTAATATCTGGGTATGATTTATCATTTAACCAATATTCTTTTCCACGCATATATTCTACGGCAGGACCATCAATTCTATGGCGTCTTCCATTTTGAAACCAAAATTTACTTCCATCAATATATTCTACTGCTGGACCATCATCTTTATGAAGAATATATGTACCTTCTTTGTACCAATAAGTAGTTCCATATTCATCTGTTATAAAATATACTTTAATCATTAAAAATTAAGAATTAAGAATTAAGAATTAAGAACTATATGCTATCTGAAATCGTACATTAGAAAATTGATTACAATTCAAAATTGCATCACCTTTACCCATTAAATGTTCAGCTCCACTTTGATCAATAATTACCTTTGAATCAATAACCGAACTAACTTTACAAGCAACTCTAGCAGGAAAATTAGCTTTAATTAATCCCGTTAAAACATCAACGCTAGGTCTTTGGGTAGCTAATACCATATGACAACCTACAGCCCTACTCTTCTGAGAGATTTTAATTAAAAGCTCCTCAAACTGTCCGTTATCATCTTGTAACATTAAATCAGATACTTCATCAATAATTACCATAATTTTAGGCACAACAAAAGGACTTTCATTTAAACTTTTAATACCTAATATTCTAAATAAATTATATCGTTCTTCAATTTCTTCAGCTAATAATTTCAACATTTTAATAACACCATTATAATTATATACAATGGAATTACAATCTCTTACATATTTTCCAAACTCTACTCCATTTTTAGGATCAACCAAATAAAGCATTACATCATTACGCTTTTTAATGTTTGCAATTAATGTATGAAGAAATACACTTTTACCAGAACCTGTAGTACCAGCAACCAACATATGAGGATTAGTTGCCATATCCAACCATATAGGTTCTCCAGTAGCCTGCTCTCCCAATAAAAATGTTAATAATCCATCAGGTCTACTATTAATGCTTCGCTCATATAATTCATCAAAATTTATCATATCAGCAGTTCTGGTAGCTACCTGAAGCCTAACTATTCCACTACCGGAAATAGTAGTAACAATGGGAATTGTCAAACTCCGTAAAGCTAAACCAATTTCACGAGCATTAGCTTCAATCTTTTTAATAGATTGCCCAGGATCTAGTTCAATATCATATAATTTATAATGACGATGCTCTTTAACATCTTTACAATGTCCGCGAATTTTAAATGATTTTAGAATCGAATCAATCACATTTTTATCATAAGTATTCATAATTAAAATGTCAACTTTGTGAAATAATTAAATATTCTCACATTTAAATTAAAGTAATACTGTAATTATATATTTATATTCATTAATTGTGTTCCTAATTTTTTGAGAAAATTAGAACCGTATGTATTATTTTCTAAATCATTTTCCATAAATTGCGGTAATATTTCATCTTGATACCTAGAAGAAGCAATTCCCCAAGCTATAGAAGCTACTGAATCTGTATCTCCTCCCCAATTAATAATTCTTTTCATCATGCCTATTAAGCTATTTTCTTCAATTAATAAAGTATTGACAGCATGAGCAGTATTTATTCCTATTCCTAAATTTTTTGGATCATTTTTATTTTTATGAACAATTCCATTCCAAGGCAATAAAAAATTATATTTAAATAAATTCCAATCAATAAATAATTTATAATCACTTATCCATTCATTTAAATATTTAAAAGAATCATTTTTATATAAAGAAAAGTGGCTCATTAATCCGACTAATATGGATGATTGAATCGCATTATTTGTATTATGAGTTGTAGCCGCTTGAATTTTAGCTATATTAATTATATCTAATGGATTTTTAATAATCCCTAATGGCACAGATCTCATAGCGGCTCCATTACTATTTGAATCTGTATTAATTAATTTCTTTAATTCATTTACCGAATTAGCTTTTTCCAGAATGCTTTGAAAATTTCTAGAATACCCATCTCTTTCGTCTCGTTTAAAACAAGATAAAAATGAATACAAAAAATCATCAGAATTAACGTTTGTTCCTTTATTTATTAAAACTTCAGAAATTGCTATAGATTGCTGAGTATCATCTGTATAATAACCAGGAAGTAATTTATTATACTTAGGATGTTGTAAATATGACTTAAAATTTAATGCTTCAATAAACAAATCTTGATATTTTAATTGATCAATATATTCTACACAAATAGCATATGCATCAGCTTGAGCAATTCGTAAAAGAATATTATTGTTTTTATTTATCATTTAAGAGTATATCCGCCATTTCTTCCACGAATTCCAATCAATTCATTATGAAGCACGGCGTCATTTAATTGAACTTTAATATATTTTGTAAATTTACTTATTTCATTATAATTAATTATTAGATCTTTTAAAGCTATATTTGTAATTTGTGTTACACTTATAATATAACTTTTATTATAATTAAGTTTATTGTGTTTTAAAAATTTAATAATATAGTCAACTATAGTTACACATTTAGTTGAAATTAGAAAATTATAATTAATATGTTTAAATGATAAATATCTATAATTTTCATTATATGAATCTTCTTCATTATATGAATCTTCTTCATTATATAAATCTTCTTCATTTACATTTTTTGATGAATTTTTTTTATTATTTGAATTTGATTCCTTGGGTTTAAAATCGTTTGAATTAATAATTGTATTTTTAATAGATGAAAGTAAATTATGATGTTTAATCATTTTTACAAATAAAACTGAAGCGTTTCTTACTTCATTTATATCAGAATTATTTATTGCTAAATTAAATAATGCTTCTAATCTTGAAAATTCTTTATCATTCATAATGAATTTATTATAAATTAATAATATTTAATTGTCAACTCTTAGCGATTTTTTTAATTCACTATTTGAAATATTAACCATTCTTCATCAGTTTGAATATCTGGATAATCTTTTCCATTTAAAAAATAACTTTTATATTCATTTGGGGATTCCATTGCTGGACCATCAACTCTATGGCATAATCCATTTTGATACCAACATTTATCACCATTAGAAAATTCTATTGCTGGACCATTTTTTCTATGAAGCAATCCATATTGATACCAATATTTATTACCATTAAAATATTCTACAGCAGCGCCATCTTCTCTATGAAGAATAGTTGTACCTTCTTTATACCAAAAAATATTTCCGTATTTATCTGTTTTTGAATAAACTTTTGTCATATTAATTTAATATTTGAAATATAATCCACTCTTCGTCAGAGTGAATATTTGAATATTCATTTCCATACAACCAATATTGCTTATAACTATTCTTCATTTCTAAAGCTGGACCATCTGTCCTATGAAACTGTCCATTAATAACCCACCATCTACTTCCATTAGGATATTCTATTGCTGGACCATCTACTCTGTGAATTTTCCCATTTTGGTACCATCGCTTTTCTCCATCAGCATATTCTACAGCCGGACCATCTTCTCTATGTAAAATATCTGTACCTTCTTTATACCAATAAATATTACAATACTCTATTTTTGAATATATTTTTGTCATTAATTTAATATTTGGAATATAACCCATTCTTCATCAGTTTTAATATCTGGATAATGTTTCCCATATAAATAATATGCTTTACGACCATCAATGCATTCTATAGCAGGACCATCTGTTCTGTGGCGTCTTCCATTTTGATACCACCATTTTGTTCCATCATACCATTCTATTGCCGGACCATCTTCTCTATGGTAGATCAAATATCCTTCATTATCATTTTCTTTATACCATTCAATGCGATTTTCAAATTCTTTGCTGTATATTTTAATCATTTTTCAATTAATTATTTGAAATATTAACCACTCTTCATCATTTTTTATATCTGAATAATGAATATTGTTTAACCAATATTCGTTTTTATAAAAAAATCTTTCATCATGATATTTTATCGCCGGGCCACTTACATTATGTAAACCACAATATGTAGAATAATAAGCAGTAAAAATACCACAATCACTTGTATAATAATTTCTATTATAATTATTCGGTTTCATTTTGATTTTATATTTCATCTAATAAATATATTCTCAAAGTTTTTTATAATTAAATCTAAAGATTAATTATATTTAATATAATATTTTATTGAATGTTAACAATTGTATTAATTCTGAACAAATAGAAATTTTAGCTTCCAAAACAGGATTATATTTTGTTTCTAAATTATTATATAATCTAGCCCTATCTTCTATTTTATTAAGAATAGATAATAATTCTTCTTTTGTTATATAATCTTCGTTTTTCATTTATTTATACCTATTTCACAATACCAACAATAAGCTCGAGTAGTTTTACATCCACAATTTTTACATCTTCCACGTAGCTTAGTTCGTATATTTAAATATATAAAAATAAGTAATATTAAAACTATAAGTATAACAATAAATTTTTCCATTATAAATTATTTAATTGATTTCCAATTTGTAATTCTTGTGAAATTTCTACCAGTCTATTTTTAATTTGAGGATTAATACTTTCTAATAAAGGTAGAATTTCTTTTCTAACTTTAACTCTTAAATAATCCATATTCTCATTTGACGGATCATTTGCATATAAAATATTCCACCGCTTTAAATGTGCTAAAATTCTGTTTTTAGGTACAGAGAGTAATGGCCTGAAAATTCCAATACCATTATTAGACACTTCTGGCAAAACATTTAATGAGCCAATATTTTTACCACGCAAAAGTCTGATCATAACAGTCTCTGCATAATCGTCAAAATGATGTGCAGTTACTATTACATTGCCATATTCAAACAATGCATCATATCTTGCTTTCCTTGCATGTGATTGTATTCCTTCCGGACCATCAATCACTTTTACCACCTTGCGATAAAAAGGAACATTGATTTTTAAAGCAAGATTTTCTGCTAAATCAAGTTCTGAATTAGCTTCATTTCTTAGACCATGATTGATTCCTACTGCAATACAATCATGACCCAATTCTCTTGCTACTCGAGGAAAAGATACAAGCAAACATTGTGAATCAGAACCACCAGATACTCCTAAAGTAAATTTAGTAGGAGTTTTATAGTTTCGATTAATTGATTCAGTTAATGCTTTGTGAATATTTCGTTCGAGTTTCATTTTTTATCTAACTCTTATATCGGTTAGCTGATATTAATATTTTGCTCCAATTTCATTTTATTAAAAATGGTGGGCCGTGTAGGACTTGAACCTACAGCCTCAAAATTATGAGTTTTTTGCTCTAGACCTATTGAGCTAACGGCCCGTAATGTTTGTACTATCTTTAGTCTAAGTTCATTAACTTATATTGTCAAGCGTTTTTAAAATTCTTTATAAAATCTATTAATAAATCTGAATAAGTTCATAACATCGAGAGGAATGGTATGAACTTATGTGTAATATGTAATACTGAAATTGAAAATTGTCAATCAAAATTTTGTTCACAAACTTGTAAAACAAAATATTTTAATTCAAAAAATAATAATTATTCTATACAAAAAGACCGCGGAATCAATAGAAAACTATACTTTATAAATAAAAAGGGAGGATGTTGTGAAATTTGCGGGTATAAACAAAACATGGCTGGATTAGTTTTTCATCATATAGACCCTAGTAAAAAAAAATTTAATGTTGATGGAAGGTCCCTAGGAAATAGATCTTTAAAAGAATTAACACTTGAGGTGGAAAAATGCCAATTATTATGTCATCTATGTCATACTCATCATCATAATCCACATTTAGACATGAGTAATTTCGATGAACATATTATTAATATTGAATTAAAAAGTCACATATGTAAAGAATTAATCAATAAAACTGAAGAAGAAATTAATAAAATTATTGAAAGTATAAATAATACTAATTTAAATAAAACAGCTTTATGGTTAGAAGTATCTTCTACTGCATTATCTAATTTTTTAGATAGAGAAAATTTACGTGATAGAATCAAATTTTTCCGTCAAACTAAAATTCAATGGCCTTCAAATGAAGAATTATTGAAAATGCTTTCAGAATCTAATTACTCAGCAGTTGGACGAAAATTAGGTGTAAGTGATAATGCTATTCGCAAACATTTAAAATCCAAGTAAACTTTAATTTTAAGGTATAATTAAGTTATTATTACAATATCTGCTTTAAATATTATTACGGTTACCTGATATTTACAATCCGTAATCTTCGTACTGTATTTAATTACATTGTCAAGCGGCTTATTATTTAATAAACAGCATAGTGCAGAAACTGGTCTAATTCTTTTTAGCGATTAGCTGCTATTATTTGCTTGATCTTTCAAATATCATCATGATACCGCCGTTGTAGTCTAACATTTATAGTAGTTAGCAACTATTACTTAATATCTTGTTTCAGTGCGATTGAACTTCTTACTGTCGTTAATTCTTATATTAGTTAGCTGATATTGTTTGTTGAAGCCAAATTTAATCATGTCGACGAGAAACGTGTCTAACTCTTATAGAGGTTAGCTTCTATTGATGCTGTTGAAAGTGGCACTCGATCCCACCATTTAGTCTCGGGCCTAACTCTTATAGAGGTTAGTTTCTATTGCTAATATGGTGACGATGATGTCTAGTACGTGGACTATTATTTGCCTAACTCTCATAGAGGTTAGCTTCTATTACTGACGGGCCGGTGAGAAAGAATAAGATATTCGGACGACTAATCTAACTCTCATAGAGGTTAGCTTCTATTATTGACATCGACCGCTTCGCGCGATTTGCGGTTGGAGGGCCGTCTAACTCTTATAGAGGTTAGTTTCTATTGATGCCGCTATGTGGTGGAGGATGTCTGCCATCACCATTTCGTCTAACTCTTAGAGAGGTTAGCTTCTATTGCTGACTTCGCACTATTTTTTTGATCGGTCAGCAGCTTTACGCATTTAACTCTTATAGATGTTAGTTTCTATTGATGCCAGTCGAGAGTGGCACTCGACACCATCATTTAATCCTCACGTCTAAACTCTTATAGAGGTTAGTTTCTATTACTGACCGCCCTCAGTGACGCCAGGCCCGCCTAACTCTTATAGAGGTTAGTTTCTATTGTTGATAACGTAAGAACCGGAGACTGCGTTGGTGACTGGCCGCAAGCCTAACTCTTATAAAGGTTAGCTTCTATTGCTGACGTTTGTTATTTTGTTAAAATTTCTGTCACAATCTGTCTAATTCTTATAGAGATTAGCTACTATTGATGATGTAATTAAATTACTGCCTAGTGTGTTTTCGCCTTTGCACTGTTCGTCATAGTCTAACTTTTATAGAAGTTAGCTTCTATTGACGCAGTCATACCTAACGTGAGCATTTCGATTCAAAGTGTCGTCTAACTCTTATAGAGGTTAGCTTCTATTGCCAACACCAAGGGGGATAAACTTGGCGCCTACTTGGATGCGGTCTAACGCTTATAGAGGTTAGCTTCTATTGCCAACCGACTTAGATCCCGCTGGAAAGTAATGGCAGAATCGGTCTAACGCTTATAGAGGTTAGCTTCTATTGCCAACAGTGGGTGCAAAAATGGCTGCCAACATCTATTACAGGTCTAACGCTTATAGAGGTTAGCTTCTATTGCCAACGGGCGATCAAAATTACTTATATTTTCAAAGATCTACGAAGCACATTGCGAGAGGTTACGTTTACACCCCATCACGCAATGATTATAGTCACGATTCAGGCAAACGTCAACCAAATTTAAGCTAATAATTCTGGTGACTTACGTGTTTTGCGAGCGGTTCCGGGTAATTTCACAGCACCAGACCGCTCGCCATGTCGATCAAACAAGTGAGCTGCCGCATTGTAATTAACGTTTACAGATTTATTACATTTTTTACAATGTACGTCTGATAATTCTTTTTGATTAATTAATTCTCCGCCACATTTAAAATGTTCTTTAGAAATATTTTTTGCGTTTTCTTCACAAAAATCTTTTCCAAATTTCTGCTTTAGTGCGTCAGTTAAAACACTTACTCCAACAAATTGACGCACCGCATTAGCATTTTCTTCTTGCTTTGTACGATTATCATTTTCAACATCAGGAGTTTCGGCAGTTTTAGATTTATCCCAGTTTTCAACGATAACCTTTCCATAGGTGCTAGATAACTTCTTTGCAAAACAACGGTAAATTTCTTTTCGATGTTTTCGAAGTTTTGATTCAATACCACGGGCCCAATTAATTAAATGAATTTCTTTTTCTGCCCAAGTCTTTAAATAAAAAGCCATCTGAACATTGGGATCATCAATCGAATTATCTTTACACCACTGAATAGTATTATCTAATGTTGTAAATAAATCATCTTTATCACTACAATTTTTCCAAGGTTTATTTTCTTTACAATGAGTTTTCCATTTTTTCCAAAGATCATACCAAGTATTATCTGGTAAAAATACTTTAGCTAATTCTTTAGAGACGAATAGAAGTTTTTTATGCGATCTCCACTGTGGCAAATTTGTGAAATATTTCGTAATACATTCATCTAAATTTGAATTCTTTAACCATTTTGATACATCTTTCTTAACAGAATCAAAATGTTTATCAGCATGACTAATCAATGTTTCTTTATAAACTATATTTGCACGCATCTTAGAAGGCAAAATTAATTCATTATAATTTTTACCATCAAAGCTAGTAGCAACGGTAATATCATCTGTTTGATCATTTACTTTCCATCCTAAATTAATAGCAACATCATCTGGACGAATAGCTGAAGGCTGAGTAAATGAATTAGACTCAATCGTAAATTGAATATTATAAATACTACGATATCCAATTTTAGATACAACTAAAAATACCCATTTAATTGTAGCATCTTCTGGCATTTGGCGATGCATAATAAAAGGAATATCTACAAACTTTCCAGTTTTTTCAGTGCCAAAAAGTTTAATGCGCGCTGTAGCTAAAACTTTATTTTTCTTTTTATTTTGCCGTAAATAAACTTCTGGATGTAAATCAATCTTAAGAACAGGACTTGACCCACTTAGGGCATCTTTAATTGACAGACCTTTATTTTGAGTAAGCTGCATGCCAATTTTTCCTGAACCATCAAATGATTTAAATTTTGGCTCAAATTTAGAATTTGAAAAGGATTGTTTTGCAGCCTCTTCAATACTAACATAAGTTCCACTTGAGCATTTGCAATTACTTCTTGCTCGTTTATTTGATGCTTCAGCTGATTTAGAAATTTTCGCTTTGATAGCCCAAAACCTATTTCCACCATCAATCATTTCTTTGTAGAGATTATTCACTACATTGTGACGATTAACATCATTTGGACCAAGAGAATCCTTATTTAATTCTTTAGCTTTTTGTTCTAAGCGTTCTTTCTTTAGAAGAGAAAATTTACTATCAGCTTCTTTGAAATAATCTAAATTTAATTGAGTATGAATAGATTTAATCTTAGCACTTAAATCTTTTTTCTTTAATTTTAAATCCTTAATTTCTACAGCTTGCGGAGTTAACTGACGATTTTTTTTAGGAAATTTAGGATCTAAACTATTTTCCGCACGGCCGCCAAAACTTTTACGTAATTCAATAATTTTCTCTTCAGTGAGAAGTAGATCGTTTTCCAGCTGACGTAATTCTGGTGACATTAATTTACGAAGGTTACGGAAGCGATTTCGACGCTTTCGTTCAATTTCTACAAGTTTGTTTCGGTATTTATGCGCAAAATATAATTGATCATTAATTAATTTAATTTGCTCTGATTCTTTAGGAAGAAAAGCTCCATAAGAATACACTTTCGTTTCAGAGGTTGAAGTTTTACGAGCGTTGGATTTTTTAACTGGTTCCATAATATTATTTATTGGTTATGTATTATATGTAAATCGTAAATGGGTATATGTCAAGAATTAATATTTAAATCTAATTTAGACTTATATAAAAAATTCGTCCCTGATTCTTTAATTTTTTGAATTATAGTTTTTATAACGTTTTCATCTAATCTGCGCCATTCAGTTCCGCCATCTAAGTGATATTTAGATGTATAGTATTTAATAGCATTTTTTAATTTTAGATTTCCATCTATTGTGTAAATTGTTTGGAAATGCTCAGGATTACCAACTTGAATATTTTTTACTCGTTTATTTGGAGCAATAGATAATCCAATTTTCCATATAGTTGGATCATTCGAATGTCTAGCAAAATAAACTTGAGTTTTTCTATTTTTAATTTTACTAATAGATTTTTTATCCAAACCTAATGGATCATATTTAATATGAATATTCAATTTACATTTTTTAATTAATTTAATATATTCTTGAAATATAAGAAAATCATCTTCTAATTCTGGTAGATTCTTTATTTGTTTTTTACCAGAATTAGGATTAAAATTATGTTTTCGTTGAATTAATTTCAATCTATTTTCAATATATTTAATTACATTTAATTTATCAATCATAATTATTTCGTAATTGTTGTAATCAATTCTTTTACAGCAAAATAATCTGGAGAATTATATCTTATAATACCATTAGAGATTAAATCTATACTATCATTTAAAAGAAGCATAGAAAAAATTAAAACAATTGCACCGCAAATGGCTTGCGAAAAAACAAAATAAGAATCAGTTTTAATAAGTTTAAGAAACATATTATAAACTAATTTTTTATAAACAAGTAATATTAGCATAATAATTACACTATATCCAATGCCTTTAATGATTTCTTGTATTGCTAACATCCGCTGATAATGGACCAAAATTTTCCAAGCATCCGGAGTAACTTTAGCAACGGAATTGGCTATATGTTCTACTCCATTGCTAATTTTGTTTATTACATTATCAACTAAATCTAATGTTGTTTTATTATCCATTTTTTATTTCTATTTAAAAAAGTAGCTCCAGCTCAAGGACTCGAACCTTGGACCCGGCGGTTAACAGCCGCCTGCTCTACCAACTGAGCTAAGCTGGAATGTTTATTATCTATATAATAGATCTTACGTATCAATTTGTCAAGGCTTAATTTATAATTTGAAATATAATCCATTCTTCATCAGTTTTAATATTTGGGTATGGTTTATCATTTAACCAATATTCTTTATCACCATTAGGCCATATTACAGCAGGACCATCCGTTCTATGACATTTTTCACTCTGGTACCATTCTTTATGTCCAGAGTTATTTTCTATAGCTGGTCCATCAGCTCTATGCCACATATCATTTTGATACCAATGCTTAGTTCCATCAACAAATTCTATAGCTGGACCATCTTCTCTATGAAGAATATTTGTACCTTCTTTACACCAATAAATATTTCCATATTTATCTTTTTTTGAATATACTTTAGTCATTTTTAATTAATTATCTGAAATATAATCCACTCTTCATCAGTTTTAATATCTGGATAATATTTATTATTCAACCAATATTGTTTATCTCCATTTATGTATTCTACAGCGGGACCATCTATTCTATGAATTTCTCCATTAATACACCAATGTTTATCACCATTAATCCATTCTATTGCTGGGCCATTCTCTCTATGACATAATCCATTTTTGAACCATTGTTTTTCTCCATCATTCCACTCTAATGCTGGGCCATCTATTCTATGGTATAGATCATTTTGATACCAAAACTTACCTCCATTAGAACACTCTACAGCTGGTCCGTCTTCCCTATGAAGAATATTAGTACCTTCTTTATACCAATAAAGATTACTAAGTTCATTTGTTTTACAAACTACTTTAGTCATATTAATTTATAATTTGAAATATTAACCACTCTTCATCAGTGTTAATATCTATATACCATTTACCATTTAACCAATATTCTTTTCCTCCATTTTCATATTCTACAGCAGGGCCATCAATTCTATGACGCTTTCCATCATAGCACCACCACTTTTCTCCATCATAAAATTCTAATGCGGGCCCACTTTCTCTATGAAAGATACCATTTTGATACCAATATTTGGTTCCATTGGTACATTCTATAGCTGGACCGTCATCCCTATGACGAATATTTGTACCTTCTTTATACCAATGAATGTTATTATATTTATCTATACTAGAATAGACTTTAGTCATATTAATTTATAATTTGAAATATTAACCATTCTTCATCAGAATTAA
>Ga0068857_100000010_pt1 | contig 111155 bp, 188 predicted proteins | sample KBSCornC72_FD_66591 | JGI IMG/M metagenome (GOLD analysis project Ga0068857, IMG submission 66591) | Corn rhizosphere microbial communities from Kellogg Biological Station, Michigan, USA - KBS Corn C7-2 | ecosystem: Host-associated > Plants > Roots > Rhizosphere > Soil ...
AGTAAATCTTTAATGCTCAGGCCAAACTATCTGAGGCTCAATCTCTACGACTGTACCATTTCTCATGACTGCGCGGGAGATATCCGGTGACTCTTCTCCGGTGCGCTCCATAATAAGATACTTGTCAGAATGCAAATTCGCAACCTTCTGTAAATCTTCAAGCCAGTGATACCACTTAGTACTATCGTAACTTCTGCCATCAGACTCAAAGTAAGGTGCTGCTGTTCCTTCGAACAGCTCGTTTAGAACTTCCTCAACATCAGCAATGTCAGAGCTGATGATCTCAAAATCACTGTAGTATCCCATGTCACTAGTGTACTACAGATCTTACGTTACTGCAAGCTCCGGGAGCAGGAATCGAACCTACGAACCTCTGATCCAAAGTCAGAGTACCCTACCAGCAGAGTATCCCGGAATGTTACTTAACAGAATGGATTGTATCTGTAAGTTGGTGGACGCGTTAGGTGATTCCCTTTACGGGGGAGCCTATTCTTCCAATTATCGTCACAAGCTACTTCCCGGCTTTTAGTGCACTTATTACACCGCTACCTTGCTTGCTATTGTCACTGTTCCTGGAACCCGAAGGCCCTAGCGTCCCGCTCCCCACCGAGGATTCGAACCTCGAATGCCTGAGTCAGAGTCAGGAGTGTTGCCTGTTACACCAACGGGGAATAAGTGAGCAGTTTGCTTGAATACTCTTGCTCAGGAGCATGGAGCCGCATACCGGACTCGAACCGGCTCTTTCAGTTTGGAAGACTGACGTGCTGCCATTGAACACTAATGCGGCGTTAGCCACGGAATTTTTAAAGAGGCCGAGGCGTCCTCTGGCTTGTTAATTGTAGCTTACGATTATGATATCGTCTAAGTCGCAATCACAGGAACCACCGCACTCATAGATATCTTCGTAGCTCTCATCATAATAACCAGAACAGGTAACTGTCAAGCCATCATAGCTTACATCTACATCCACGATTCTATCTTCACCGTCTCCGACCGTTGCAGACAATCCCCAACCGGTTTCCTCGCCAAGGCTCTCTGTAACCCTCAGAAGCTCCTCAAATACGATCCTGGTCAGATAGGGCGCATCGTTGTTGCGAGCCCGCGCATGGGGCGTTAAAAGGGCTTCTTCGACCAGATCCGGAAGCGCAGTACCGTACCAGTGAGTGTAAATGTACACACCCGGCTGATCACCTTCGTGGATATAAACGTTAGCGCGGTCTCCCATAATTCCTCCTACTAGTTGTTGTCCTAGTAATCGTACTACAGAAAACCGCGTAAGTAAAGTGGTGGCGCATTCCGTACTCGCAACGGATGATTTCAAGCTTATGAGGCTTGCGAGACACTATTTCTCCATACGCGCAGTAGCGCTACGGGGTAACGATCCCCGCCAAACGCCTTATGAGAGCGTTTCGGTCACCTGACCATCTAGCGCCATTTTAAGATATTGGACTGCATGCTCAATAACTTGAATATTGTCTTGCAATAATCCTAAAGCAGTATTACACATATTACAAAGTAAACCTCTGATTTGACCTGATGCATGGCAATGATCTACAACTAGTGTAAATTCTCTACTACATATCCTACACTTACCCTGCTGCTCGTCAAACATACGATTATAGTCAGATTCATCCATGCCGTACTGGCGCAGTGTCTTGTTACGTCTTTTATCGTACGTGGCATATTTATTAGAAGCTAAACGCCATTTTTCACGTAAACCATCCGGGTTACGCTCCTTGTACTGTTTAGCGTATTCTGCCTGACAAAATTTACATTTATTCTTGCGTTTGCCAGTCTTCTTACTTTCAAAGTGAAAGTCTTCTATTGGAAGATTCTTCTGACATACGTTACATACTTTAGTTTCCATATGCTTAGTATATCATAATCGAATCATAATCGCTATGACCCCTGAGCTAAGCAGGCATACTACTAAATTGAAGAATTGAATGCAGCAACATCAACGCCCTGGGCACCTGGAAGAACATTCTGAAGAGATGCCATAAGAGCGTCCAGGTCAAAATTTGCCAAATCGGTCAATGATGGGCGATCTTCCTTCTTATCAGAACGAAAGTACTCATCAGACAGTGATGTTGCTAGACTCATTTTTACTCCTTGGAAAGTTATGTGGGCAAGTCCGGACTCGAACCGGCGACTGCGGTTCTTCAGACCACCGCTTTACCACCTAAGCTACATGCCCATTAATTGAGTTTAATTCTTGTGATGAGCACCCGAATTATATTATTTAATGGTGTATTCACAATTGTCAATCTCAATACCGATTACGCTACCAAACTGCGCTACGTTTAGATAAAGTCAATATGCAGGGATTCGAACCCATCTGGCCATGAACCCAGTTCCCTTGCGAGGAAGTTGCATACCACATGCAACGGCACATATTAACCGGTCGGGATAGCCGGATTCGAACCGACGACTTCCGCATCCCAAATGCGGCGCTCTACCAAGCTGAGCTATATCCCGATAACCACAGAATCGACAATCTCTCAATCCGGTGTTCTGTGGTGTTTTGAAAGGAGGTGATGCCAGTATAGCATATCCTCAATGCTTTTCGTGTGATTTAGCAAACTGCTTGTAATGTCTGCCACACACTAGAATATCGCTGCCACGGAAGACTATAACATACTTGGCCGCGTATCTGCAACGGTCAAACCAGCACTGGTCTTCCTTGCTAACGTTCGGCATCAGATTACCGCCTCTACCGTATCACCGTCAACCGTGGCTTGCAAAACTTCATTGGCCAGGACGGACATGGTGAATCTGCTAAAATTTCTGGGATCATCAGCCAAAACCAGACGGTAGTGCTGCATACGGGCCAGTTCCAGCTTGTTGAACTCCACGCTACCACCCAGTCGGATGACCAGCAAGGCCAACAGCTCAAGAAGTTGCTGCTCGGTCAAGGTTCATCACCACCAGAGATTCGGCGATGTCTATCAAAGCTCTGGTCTGAATAACCCTGAGCATACGATCAAAGTCCGCAACAGCAAAATCCTGCATCTTCTGCTGGGAATCCAAGTTCATTGTGTGCTCACATGGATAAGTATCCAGTAGAGCATCAAGTTCATAGTGTAAATCCATAGTTGTTACCTCCTTAAACATTGATAAGGAGAGTGTACTACATATCAGAGGCTTCGTCAAGTACTTCCTTTTCCCACTGCTGGAGAGCGTACTCTGTCTTGGTATCTACGAAATTCTCCAGAATCTGTCGGATAAACACAGTAATCCCTGTGTTTTCTTCCTTGGCAAGTCTCTCCAGGTAGGAAAGAGTAGTAGGCTTGATACGAAGGCTTCTGGAAACCATAGTGTTAGACATTCTTACTCCATATTCTTAGTTCTTTTATCTAATGTCTTTATATTAAGAAAGTATTTATCTATATAGATTAAGTATTAGTAGTTATTTATCTTCTTTTACATATGTTGTTTATAAAAGAAAAGTATACACAGGTTGTACCACCTTGTCAAGTTCCCTCCCCACTGGACAACCGTGGTACCTTCTGGTAAAGTGGAGATGTAATGAGGGAGGAACAACGAGATAAGGAACCATTATGGGCTTTGGATCAAATGATAGTCAGAAGCCGTTCAATGACATGGACATTGATAAGGTCGGCTACTGTCTTCGCCCCGGCTGTCCGGTGAAGCATGCACTGACATACGAGTGCTGGCGCTATGTTACCAGGTTCATACAGACTGGCAAGTCTTATAATGACTATGTAAAGGCATGTAAGAACAAGTAGAGAAAGAAGTGAGTTATGGGACGCAACAATGAGTCTTCCTACTACTCTAAACCTATCGAGCGGATACACAGGGACTTCAAAGGTATCTGTGCTCTGTGCGGTAGATTCGTAGAGATAGGGGATGCGTCCCGTGACCATATCATCCCCCGCTCAAAGGGTGGGGGAAATGGTCGGGACAATATCCAGCTAACACATAAAACTTGCAACAATGCGAAGGGAGATGAGGTTTACCCCCACGACTGGCAGGAGCAACTAAAGCGCGCAATGACCATTCCACCCGGTTATTGCTGTACTCATTGTTCTTTGCCCATCCAGAAGTGGCAGAAACAGAGAGATATGGTCACAAAGGTCATCTCTAACGGAAAAATCCGCGCTGTGCACTCTTGGTGTCATGACGACATGATCAAATACGGTAAATTTTAAAGAAATTAAGAGAAAATCGGGCATTTTGGGCGTTAATACTGCTTGAAATGCCCGATTTTCGTACTACCAGGAGGAAATTATGAAGAAAAAGGCTATTTTACTGGACGTTGACGGCCCTCTGAACCCCTTCAACGCCAAAATCGTTCCAGAGGGCTACCAGCAGCACCGCATGTACCCGACGGGGTTCGAGTACGGGAACGGTCTGCGAGTCCTTCTACGCCACTCTGACGGCCCTTCTATGGCCTCTTACGGGGCTGAGATCATCTGGGCAACGATGTGGGAGGGCGATGCCAACGAATGGATCGGTCCTCACCTCGGTCTTCCGAAGCTCCCGTTCATCGATTGGGACGAAACATCGAAATGGGATTCACGCGGACTCCATTTCAAGACCCGTCGAATTGCCAGTTGGATGAACGAACATCGAAAGGGAATGGATTTCCTTTGGATTGACGATGAATGCGGCCACCACGACCGCGAATGGCTCAATGATCACATTGAAGGAACCGCTTCAATCCTGCGTGTCAGCCCGAAGACAGGATTGACCACCCGTGATTGGGCATTCATCGGTATGTGGAGTGAGGACTGAGATATGGCGCATATAGACGAAGCCGAAGCTCTCCGTATGTGGACCAAATGGTATTACTCCAATACCTCTCTTTCATTCCGACAGTACTGGGAGATCACCGCAGAGCAGTATCTGCGCATCGTATCCATGTTGGACAAGTACGGGAAGCATCTATGAGAATCTGGTACGACACGGAATTCATTGACAATGGAAATACTATTGAATTCATCTCCATTGGAATGGTCCGCGAAGACGGAAAGACCTACTACGCAATCAACGAAGACATGAACTTCTCGGCTATCCAGGGAAGTCAGTGGTTGATGAAGAACGTCATGACTTCATTGCCGGTACAAACCGGTAAGGACATTCCGTGGAACATCAACCACCCGGATTTCCAGCACGTCAAGTACAGGAAGCAGATCGCCGATGAGGTGAGAAACTTCTGTATGGTATGGGGAGAGCCCGAACTCTGGGCATGGTACGCTGCCTACGACCACGTAGTACTGAGCCAGCTCTTCGGCCATATGCTGGACTTGCCGGAGGACATGCCGATGTATACACTTGACCTCAAGCAGGAGCATCACCGACTGGGCTTCCCACGCCTTCCCGAGCAGATGGAGGGAGAGCACAACGCCCTTGCGGACGCGCACCACAACAGGGTAATATGGGAGGCGTTGAAGAAGTATGAAATGGCGAACCTCAAGTGAGGACAGCCACAGACCGGACAGAATGAAGTCCCACAAGGACAACAGCGATACTCTGGCCACCTGCGCACACTGTCTCAACCGGGACCACAAGATGTGCAACGGCTGGTCGGTGAAGCGAGCCGGTATAAAGTGTCTGTGCAGTAATCTACTCAACCACCAGGACTAAGGAGAATCATATGGGTACAGAGCCTCTAAGGGCATACAGCTACCAGGGGTACACCATTACCTTCCGCGAGAGCAAGTGGCATGTGCTGGACGGAAGTGACATCATGTACACCAACAAGGATGAAAGCGAAGCCCGAAAGTGGGCTTCCAACCACAAGAAGTAAGTTCGAGTAGAAAATCAAGAACGCCTCCGTCCCTAATGGGGCGGGGGCTTCTTTTGAAAAAAGAGATAAAGGAGGGACAAATGACCGACTATACCGGTAATTGCGAGAAATGTCAGATTCCCAATCCCTGCGGCAATATTCACTGGGCTCCCGGACAACGCGAAAAAGTACTGGCAGAACTAGAAAACGAAGAACCCCTATTCATCCGAACAGAGAACGGAATCGTACGCAATGACAAAGTTCAATCCCCGTAAGGACTGCAAGTCCTCCATATCGGGAAATTGTATGAAGCTCCTCCACGTAAAGGACGAGTGCACGGACATCTGCGTAGAGATCCTCTACGGAAAGATCACTCCCATGAAGTTCGGGAATAAGGAGACCGACTAATGGACTTTCTATCAATAAAGCTGGGCAAGAGTAATAGATTCGTCATTTCCGTTACCAGGGAACCCGATAGATGGGAATGTATAGACCCTAATGGTAAAGTCATAGCCACGGCGCGTACCAAGCGCGGACTGAAAAAAGTACTGAAGGAAATGGGGATTGAAACCGACTAATGGATGATTGCGTATTCTGCAAAATCATAGAAGGAACGGAACCCGCCGAAATCCTGGCAGACGATGGAGTATGTATAACCATAGTCCCTCTGAATCCGGTAACAGAAGGCCACGTACTGGTTATCCCCAAAACACACGTACGGGACTTCGCAGACGACCATATCGTATCCGCGTACACCATGGTCACAGCAAGTCTCTATGCTTACAGAAATCCGGGAGAATACAATCTCATCACCTCAAGAGGAAAGAACGCCACACAATCCGTTTTCCACTTGCATATCCATCTCGTGCCGAGAAGAGAGAATGATGGACTGGCTCTTCCTTGGTATTCAGGAAAGAAGAAAAGATGAGGATAAAAAGATGGAGATAATACTATGAGGATAAGACTATGAGCCACGTAACAACAGTCATCGTCATAAGCCCCTATACGCGCTTTCCCGACAGTGTCAACGAATTCCTTACCAAACGTCATCACGGCGAATACTACGAAGAGGGAGACCGCTTTCCCGTACTCAAGGGAACAGATACGGCATCCGGCGGAAAAGTAGGCGGGGCTTCCATGGTATGGATAGGATGGAACCACTGTTATATAGAGGAACTAATAGAAGAACTCCAGCAATTTCAAGACCTTACCGTATGGTACGAGACAGAAGGCGAATTCGCGGGAGTACATAAAATCAACTGGACTGTCTAGATATATATATATATATATACCGAATAAGAAACCCCCCGTCTCCACAAAGGAGCGGGGGCTTTTCTATCTCCACAGACGTTCCATCTCTATCCAGTCAGGATCGTTATTCTGTACGACAAACCCGAATTTCTCATAGAAAGCCTGTAACTGGGTATTGGTGAGGCCGTTCTCACCGAAAGCTTCGGCGGCGGTAAAGATATTCAGTCCATGTTCATCAGCATAACGAGTAACAATACCAAGAAGCTCAGTAGCGTGTCCCTTTCGGCGATCTACAGTATATACATCACTGAGAGAGGCACGAGTACCATCCCATACAGTAAGGGTCAAGGAAGCGGATTCATAGGTGAAAGTAAGAGTTTCTGTCATAGGCATCAGGGTACCATACGGATTCGCAGGATACTACGCTTACGAGGAGATACTACCTGCATTTCCCAAACCCCCTAATCATATTAAAATTACGGGTACTTCCTAGAATCCATTGGATACTGTCCACCCTAGAAGCCATAATCGTATCAAAATTACTAGGCCACCCGTCCACTGAATGGCAGCTTTTAAAGGTGGGGGGTCTGAATACAGGCAATTCAATGTCTATTCATAGGCTATTCAGTGCCATTATGGGCCGATTATTACAATGCGTGACGAAATTGCCTTTGAATGTGTGAATAGGGGCTGAATAGGGCCATTCAAGGGCTGTTGGCCACGTATAGGGGCCGGAATCCAATAAGCCAATGCATATTCGCGTTGAATAGAAGGATACTGGGCTATTAATTGTATTAAATGAGTGGATTCATGTCCTAGTAATGCACGGTAAGGGATTCGGTATGAGTTAGTAGTGTGCAACAGACATGGATATACCCCCTAGGAAGGGCTGTGAGGGGGTCACAGTGACCTAGGGGGTATGGGATGGGGTCATACCCCAGTGAGGTAAACAGACGCTCTCACAAGGTTCTGTGCGTTGTCCTTGAAATAGCCTATTCCTGAGTTGCACATACGGCACAACAGTCCTCTTATGCATTCACCGCATGATTGCTTACCGGGACAACAAACGTGATTGTGGTCTATATGTGGTGGGCTGTCTTTGGTAAATGGTTCATCACATATACCACAACTGTAATCAGTGTCGTCCAACATGGTCAGGTATTTCTCATATGTGAGATTGTATTGTCTCGCCAGTCTGTCTGTCTTTTGTGTGAACGCCTTTGTTCTCGCCGCCCATTTATCGGGCGCCTTCTTTACGGCTGTGGTTATGTCATTGATGCAATGATATTTCTGCTTTCTTTTTATAACGGGTGTGTTGATGCCGCACCATGTGCAATGAGCACTGAGCATGTCCGGGGAAAGACTTCTCAGTATGTGTTTGTTGGTCATAAGTGCAATACTATCAGCCGTATTCTCATCCATACGAATATATTGTCTGTCAAGCTCTTTGTCTTGATTGTTATAATCCTGCCTCCGGCGGCCCCGGTTTTCCCCCGGGTTACGTACAGTGAAAACGGACATATGTGGTGGTTCTATGGCATATCAGGGTGCATGCACCTTTGACGTTCTGATGTACATGAACCATTGCTGGTCAGAGGGTATACCTATGTGGTCTAGACATGGTGCGGTCCACGGTCTAGACCTCTACGGAGAGTGAAAATCCTCTGTAACGGCCTATCGCGGTACGACTGGATAGGCGGGACCTAGGACATGATCAAAAGCCGTTAGAAGGGCGTACAGCCGTTTTTGACAGATCGGATGGGTGTGTGGTAGTTCCCGCGTACTATTCGCGCGCGAGTAGGTCTCCCTTAGGGAACATGGTTAGTAGCTCTATAGCCATCCAATGGGTAAGAGGGAGAAACCATTGGATGGCTGTATGGCCCGTAGTAGGGCTCTGACCAGGGGATTTGACTTCCCCCGGGAACGTATGAGTTTAATTCTCTCGTCAGGTTGGAACGGAGCGAGGGAAGGGAGGGAAGACATGCCGATGATCGTTACCGTTGGGGAGACCCAGGTGCGCGGTACCCTTGTGGATCAGAACGAGAGGGGTTGCACGGTCAAGATCAACGCTGATCAGCCCCTGGCATGGGCTGGCAAGGTTCTGTGGTTCCCCAGCAATGGAGAGAAGTAGTCCAATGAAGATGATCAACGCCTGGTACGTGATGTGGACCGACGGTACAAAGTGGCTGGTTGACTGCCCCCGCGAGATCGGAGAGCACCGTAAGCGGATCGCTCGGGACGGTTCGGGACACAAGATCATCACCATTCGCAAGATGGGTAAGCGCGCTTCCTGCACGGCCTGTAACCTGAACATGCACACGGTCTGATCTCTCGCCGGGTAACGATCCTGTCAAGACCTGGAATTGGGTCTTGACGGGGTCGCCACCTTACGGAAGTCTCGGAACCGCACCAACCGACCGAACGAGAGGCAAGATCATGAGCTACCCCCGGATCATCGGCTACGTGTCCGCGTACAGCGCTGGCATCATCTACTGCGCGCAGTGTCTGGACACCGTGAACACGTGCGAGGCGGTCTACGAGGGTACGGAGATGGAGTGCATCTACTGCGGTGACGCGTGGGTGCCCTTTGTGGGCATGACCAAGGACGAGCGTTTCGATGCCGAACTCGCGGAGCGCGGGGATAAGCACTGTGACGAGTGCCTGTCGATTCAGCCCATGTTCGCGGGAGACCTCTGCGACTTCTGCGTCTCGGAGCGTGTGCAGACGCAGCCCTACACGACCCGCCCGAACATGGATCTTCTCAACGACATGCGCGTTTACCCGGTTGAGCTGGTTGCGGCGCGGCTGGAATGCCTCTCGGCTGACCGCGAGTACATGCGGATCTTCCTTGCTCCCGAGTCCCGCATGGCTGACTGGCAGAGTGCGGCGAACTACCGCGCAAGTGCTGAGTTGGTGTTCGAGCGCGAGTGCACGGCCTACGCGAACCGGTAGTCTTCCCGTTCTACGGCCCTACAGCGTGCCTCTGCGGGCGTTGTAGGGTCCTAGTGGGGGCAGAGTGCTCTCAGTCTGTTTGATCTTGATACAGAGGCGTACAGAGCCTCTGGGAGGGAAAATCATGTCGAAGCTCACAGAGCACATGATCGCTGCGCTCGAATCGGCGAACTACCGCGCGTACGATGCCGGACGGATCGACGGAGAGCACGTGCGTACGGGCTGGCAGATCCTGGGCAAGATTCCGGCCGCCACCCGTAAGGCGATGCACACCCGTGGCCTCATGTTCAATTACTACTACCTGACGCAGGAGGGTGTGAAGGCGCGTGAGAGCGTGATGCCGAGTGAGTCGGTGCAGGAGGTGAGTCCCACCCTGGAATTGGTGCGGGCCGTGCAGAACGGAGAAACCCCCGTTGCTGCCGTTATTCAGAACACCCCCGGCATGTCGGACGTCACGCACTACCACTCTCCGGCGTGTGCGGACGTCAAGCGGGAAATGAAGCGTTGGGGACAGTCGGAGAATGACGTCATGTACGCCACGTTTTCGACCATTGCTGACATTCTCGAATTCGAATACGGGGATGTAGCGTCGGACGAAAACGAAAGGAACACCCCGAAGTGGTGGGCATCCATCATGGAAAACTCCACCGAAATGGTACGCATCATGCCGTGCCTTTCCATTCCGGCCGGACGTGTGGGTAACTCCCCGTTGGTTGCGACCGGTAACTTTTTCCGGGCGGGATTCGATATCCCGGAGAGCGTTGATGGCATCCGCGCGGTTTCTCACGCGGACACGCGTCGTGCAGAGGGTGTAGCGCGCATTGTGGAAAAGGTGCGCGAGACTGCCACACGTAAGGCGGACAGCACGCCGGAAAGCGATTGGCACATCTTCACCGGTAAGGAGTGGCTGAGCATTCGCTATGCGGGAATGCCGGTAAACCACTGGGATGGTACGACGTGGTATCCGGTGGTCTATCGTCACCGGGTGGAGGAGTGCAATTCCGCATCCTGTGACTTCCACCCGGGCAGTGTGGTGACTGCGCCGCTTGCCACAAGCGTTATCAAGATCGGTGCGCTTATCGGTGTGGTCACCGGTAGGACTGCGGAGAACGGAACGCTTTTCGAGTTCACCGTTTCGGGTGGCGAATACCCGGAAATGTGGACAGCGATTGTCGGCCCTTGGGCCTATGTCGCTAAGGCGGAGGTTCCCGCGCCGGTAGTGGAGCGTGAGAAGTTCCGAATCACGGAATACCGTGACTGCATGGGGGAAGAGCAGGTTCACCGTACGGGTTGTGCGGACATCGAGCGCGCCCGGCGTATGGGTAGGGTGTTGAACGGTGCCGAGTGCATCTACAATCACGAAATCGAGTCCATTCTCGAATTCGGCATCGACTATTGGGGAGACATTGCCACGGACACTACGGAGGACGGTTCTCCGGAGTGGGAGGCTGAGTGCATCTCCCTGGCAGAGGGTATGCACTGGCACAACTGCACCCGGGGTATGAACATTCCGACCCGCTAGGAAGCTCTGCAAGGGGGCTAGAACGGCCTGTGAGGTGCGCCTAGCCCCCTTGCCCCGACCAACCTAAACGATCTTGTTAGACGGGAGCGTGTGAAATGTACGAAATCACGTGGAAACTGGACAACGGCCGTAAGAGGCGGACGTGGGCACCCGATTGGGAAACCGCCACCGAGACCGGATTCATGGTCGCCACTGTGCACAACGTGCCGAGTGTCATTACCGATCTTGCTACGGGGAACATGCACTACGGGCACATCCTGCGTCCGACTCAGAGGGTGGAGTACGGCGGTCTCCCTTGGGTCGTTGACACCCTGATCCCCGGGCTTGACATGGCAGTCCTGCGCCCGTACGGCCGTGCGGGGGACATGATCCGAGTCAAGGCGAGCAGGATTCCCCGGTAACGCTTGTGTAACAGTCTCCCGTAGGGGTCTTGACACCACATGCCCCCTACGGGAGATTGAACGGGCAGGCAACAACAGAGGGAGCGGACATGATCATCACAGGACTGGTCCACAAGGGGCGGGCACGGCACATCACCCGCAAGGGCACCGACAAGTCCCTGTGCGGCCGTTGGGTCGTCAAGGCGTCCCGCCCGTCCGGTGAGGCCATGTGCCGTACCTGTATCCGCATCCATGGTTCCGTTGTGGAGTACGTGGCGGACGTGGTTCACCCGGAGGACCATGACGCACTGGCCACCCTGGAAATGGTGGCGAACAAGCTCACCGGTCACCGGGCAGACCGTGTCCGTGCCATCCCCGGCACGGTCAAGCGGATCAATGCCGAGTGGTTCACCACCATGCGTGTCCGTCTGGCGAGCGATGCCAAGCGCAAGCCGAGTATCACGGATCTTCAGAAGTCGCGTGACTGGGCATTCGCCACGCTCGTTATCAACGCTGCCAACCGTGGTGAGATCCTCACTGGCAAGGTTGAGAAGAGCAAGCCCGTCGAGTACCTGATGAACACTGCGCCTACTGAGTCGGACGCGGTTATTCACGGGGACGTTATGCCGGTTACCCGTGGCAAGGGTGGTGACGGAATGGTCAACCCGAATTCCCGTTCGGTGGCTAAGCCGATTCGCAAGGGATTTGCGGGCAGCGCCAAGCAGCTTGACCTTATCCACTCTCTGATTTCTCAGATCAATGAAATCAACGCGGAAATCTACCCGGACGTCAAGCCGCTGGAATACAGCGAAGAATACATTGCGGGTCTCGACAATTCCGCAAAGGTCCGTAAGGACATCGATGGTCTCTTTGAAATGCTGCGCGTGATTAAGGCCAAGCGCAATGAGAAGCGCGCGGAAAGCCGTAAGGCAGAGGGTGACGCCATCAAGGCGTCCCGTGAATGGCGGCGCAACCAGGTTTATGTCATTGACGGCATTTACCACCGCGTGCATATTTCGCAGTCCACCAGCCGCCCCTACACTCAGTCTTGGAACTCCCAGACTGGGGAGTGGGTTTACCAGGGAATGAAGTTCCTTAAGGCGTGCACCGACGCTACGGCTTGCACGGCAGAGCAGGCTAAGGCGTGGGCCCATGAGCACGATGCTTGTGTGTTCTGTCACCGCCCGCTGGACGACCAGCGCTCCCGCAATGCCGGTTACGGTTCCACCTGCGCCGATAACTTCGGTCTCCCCTGGGGTGAGTGAAGGACTACAGGGGGCTGTGAGGAGACTTGCAGCCCCCACCCTAGGCAGTCAGTCCAGAGACATGATCAACAGTCGTCAGAGGGGCTACAGAGCCTCACAGGAGGTAGCACAGTGAAGACCGACATGCCCGAACTGCACCCGTGGCGTGAGTTGCCCGTATGGGCTGCTGTGATGATCATCGACACAGCCGAGGGTCTGATCCGTCCGGGGTATTTCGAAGGCTGGTCCTGGTCCACCTATGAGCCGGATGTGATCCTGGTTCACTCCAACGGATACAGGTTCGTTGTCCGGCGCAATGCCCCCTGGGTTGTCTGAGAGGAATAGGGAAATGCGAGATGCAACGCGCCTTAGGCATGCACGGCTGGCACGCGTGTACTCACAGTGGGAGCGCGGCTGGAAAAGCGGTGAGGACAATGATGGATTCACCGGTGTCCGTCTGTGCCGCGATTGCGGAGAACCGGACCACGTGACGCACCGTTGTGAACTGTCCCTTACGGATTAAGGTCAACCGATGTCGGCAGAAGATTTCGTCAGAAATGCAATCCGCACAATGAAGCGCGGACAGTGCAGCATGCGAGACGCAGTGGATCATTACCGCGTGCGGTATGAGATCAATTTCGGTGAGGCCCTACTCACTATGCAAATCGCATTGGGCGATTACAACGAGGGGATTTGGCGGTAATAGTAAATAAATAGGGTTTGTGCGTGGGGCAGAAATTAGTTTATATTTCTGTCCCGTGTTCCTACGCTATTTATGAAAGGATAATCGTGGGAAATATCTTCACAAAATTCGATAAAAAGCTTTCCAGTAATGATGAATGGGAAATCGAATTCATTCTCGCCAACGGAATGAACATGCCTCCGGTTGTGGGCAATGCCAAGTATCTTCGTTGGCTTGACCGGAGAATGAGAAATCGCAAGGGATATATTCAGTTCAACAACGGCCCCCGCCTTATGGTGTCCGCCATCAAGGCATACAACGTTAACCCTCACAAGGGTTGGACAGAGGATTCTCTCTAATGGCACACAAGCATTTCCGTTATGTCTGTGGGACGCACGGCAATATGAAGACGCAATGCCGTTGCGTTTGTGACTCGCACGGGATTATTACCGTTCCGTGCGGAGCATGGTGCATCGATCATGAGTACTCCGTCGTACTCACGCTTGACGAAATCAAGGTCATGCGCGCTCTGCTGGCACCCATGCTCCCCCTGCCGATGGCACAGAGCGTTGTGGACAAGCTTGACAGTGCCGAGACAGTTGCCAAGATCATGCGTGCCAGGGTCTGGTGACGGACGGAGCGCCATAGATCTAAACAGCCCCCACAAGGCTCACAACGGGCTCTGTGGGGGCTGTTGCATGTCTGCTGGACTGATGGGCTCAGGATGGGGGTACAGAGCCTTAGAAGGGCCGTAGAGCCCCGAATCCCGCCGCTTGACTCCGCACCACAAGGCATGTAGCGTTCTTCTCGTAAGGCCAACGCAGACACCCGACTGAGGGACAACGCAACGGACGCTTGACAGGAGGCGAAACAATGGACAAGAATTATGGCGAGTGGTGTGACCACTGTGGCAAGTCTTGTGTTGCCGAGTGGGACGACTTCGCTGGCATGTGGTTGTGTCCCAACGACTTCGGTCGTACGGATGACGACATGTAGAGCTTGACAGGCAAGATAGCACATGCAAGGATCTACACCAGTAAGGCATGAAAGGATAAAATCCAATGACTGACACTGTGGATTACGTTTATCTTGCATACAACGGCGCCGTTTGGGCGTTGCTGTACAGTGAAACGGGCGGATGCAATTCCGACTGTGGCATGTGGGGAGAAACGGATTCCTGCGGTGACCCGCGTTGTGACCGTGCATATGATCTGCACGGCTACGATGCGGAGGCTGTGGATATGTGTTGGGAATTGCATGACGCAATCCGCGACATGTATTCGGAATTCACGGAAGACGTTATCCGAGAGGATATTTCTCCCGAGGATTTCGGAAACTATTTCATTATGTCGGCGAATGGACACGGCGCGGGATTCTGGGATTCCGATTTGGTTTCGGATTCTCACCTCGGCCGCCGTATGACGGATTGGGCACGTAAGTACGAAGGAACTACCCTTTACGGGGAAGAGACTTTGTACGTCGAGATGGGAAGGTAATTCTCGTGGCTGACTGGGAATACGACATGTTCGGTTGTACCTCCTGTGGTAGTGCTTTCTGCGACGGGGCTTGCCCCGACGCTTATAAGGATTACGAGCGTGAGCAGGAGGCAATTGCCCGGCACGTGGCAACCTGTAAAGCTGACGAATGCTACGTTTGTCAGTGCCTGTAATTCCGCTTGAGTGATAGCCGGTTAAGCTCTCATTGTGTGGGAGATACTCCGGATATTGCTCTGGGCTATATCTTCGATGAGTTGGGCAGACTCATTCGGGAGCACTACGCCGCGCTGTAAGGTTCTGTACGGCCTCACTCGTCCCCCGCTTGACTGCGGGTGGCGGGTGTGGTTGGATAGGTCCAGCCAAGAGGGAAGGGGACGAAATGCACGTCCGTAAGTGGTCCGTTCGTGAACTGGACGCCATCGAGTACGATCTCTCACTCGCTGTCGATACGGTGCGGCAGGATTACCGCATCAATCCCAACAATCCCCGTAGTTTCCTTAAGAGTGCGGCCGATTGCGAGTGGCTTGCCGAACGTATCGAAATCCGCGCACAGCACGGAATGCGCACGACAGAGCGTTGTGACGGGTGCCGGAACGGTGCCAAAACATCTACCACGGCAATCGTGGACGAATACCATGATGAGATGGGGGCACCGAGTAACCTCGGAGTCTCTTACCTCTGCAACTATCACATCCGTAACGACTACTAGTAAGTTTCTATCGTCTAGGGCTTGACACCCCTAGGCGGTGGTGGCAGACTAGACCTAGTCAGTCAAACGCAACACAGGAGGAATCACTATGAACGCGCGTCTCGCTCTCAAGCGTTACAACAACACCATGGTCAAGCTGTACGGTGTCAACTACACGGAGCGTTGGACGGAGGACGACCGCGAGACGTTCGAGATTCTGGCGCGCAACGCTGCGGCGGAGATCAAGGCGGCGGACGGTATCGTGGAGCCGAACTGGAAGCGCTCCGCGCATCTGCGCCGCGTACTCGGTATCCGTACGGACGTCAAGGTGGACACCGCTGCCCGTAAGGCGGCATGGCACGACCACGTCACGCAGTACGGCAACGGCGTGAGCGGTCTGTTCCGCCGCACCCGCGACCAGTACGACAACATTGTGCACATCGCGGGTGAGGACCGTACCCAGCAGTCCCGTAAGGTTCAGTCCTACGTGACCGGTGTCACGGCGGCCGAACTGCTGGCGTCCGTCAACAACGGCTGACAAAGCCCTAGAACGGCCCTGTAGGCTCTGTGGGGAGTGGGACAGGCTCACTCCCCCACCACTAAGGAGAAACACGCTATGAACACCCTTTCTGTTGGTTCCCTGGTCACCTACAACTCGATCCAGTCGGGCGGGATCAAGGGCAAGATCATCAGCAACGGACGTGACCAGTACGGCCCGTTCGTCCGTATCAAGGTCACGGCCAAGAGCCACAGCGCGTACCCGGTTGGTACCGTGTTCGTGGTCGGTTCGCTGGACAACGTCACGGCCCGCTAGTTGACTTCTGTCCCGTGCTGCGCTTAGATAGGCAGTGCGGGGGAGTGGTCCCCTAGACGGAGGTAGGACAATGCTGGAAGAGCGTATCAAGACCGGTGCCCGTAGTCTGGACATGAGGCGTCCGGGTTGGGCTAGCGACATCAACACACGTACTCTCGACATGTTCGATTCGTTTTGCTGCATTCACGGACAGCTGTTCGGCGATTTCAGCAATTACGATTTTGACGGCTTTACGTATCAGTACATGTACGACAATGGCTTTACCATCGTTCCGGAAAACGTGTATTTTCTGAACGATTACCCGCACCGTTCTGCATTTAGCAGTGACAATCTCGATTGGCAGCGTGCTCGGGAACTTTGGATCGCTGAGATCGTAGCGCGTCGCTAGTTGACTTCTCTGCCTCATAGATGCTTAGATAGGTCTATGAGGCAGGGTGGACAACTAGAAAGGTAATTAGATGTCCTTTTGGAACGACAAGAACGCACAGCGTCAGTCTTCCGAAGCTTTTCGGCGCACCCGTCAGACCTTTCGCGACGGCCCCGTTTCGGGTATTCGTAGCGGAGGAAAGCGCAAGCGTGGTTTCAACCGTACGCGGGCCGGTAAGAATTCCGGTCTGATGGGTTCCCTTTCCGGAATGCGTATGGGTTGCACTTGTTGCGACTACTACGGTACAAAGGAAAGGCGACAGGTCCGCCGCAAGGAAAATGCAATGTGGCGTCAGGAAATCGAGAGGGAAAACGAAATGAACGCTGTTCACGTGGACGACAAGGAAACCGATGTCCACTGGCAGGGAACGCTCAACGACTTCCACAACGACGAATTGGGTAACGCGAACACCTTTGGGTGGTTCGCCGTTTTCTTCGACGACAGGGTAATCCTGGAGACGGATTCCTACGGATTCGTGTGGAAGTCCACTTTCGACACGGATTTGGAAGTTCACGCCGCGTGGCAGGAACTCATGTCGCAGTGGGCGGAGTACGACATGCCCGAGTGCGCCGAAGAGTGCGAGTGCGGGGAATTCTGCTGATATGGGTATTCTCATCTTTTTGGGAATAACTGTTATGTCTCTTCTCGGCGGTCTCCTCATTTCGGAAATCGTGGAAAGAATCGTTCTGCTCTTCAAGGGCAGAAATAAGTAATCACCTCTGGTGACTTGACAGGGGGAATCTGCTGCGGTAGGTTCCTCCTATCAGGTTCCTAGACCGCAGGAACCGTAAACCGAAGGGTAAAGATCATGGCTGCGCGTAAGACTGCCGCTCCCACCGTCAACAAGACGAACGACACTCCTCCGCCCCCTGTCACACTGGCAAGCATCCTGACGACGCTTCAGGAGATGGGGGCGCACACTACCTCCGCCAATCAGGTTTCCATGGGCAAGGTGGCAGAGCGCATGAGCACTACTATTCACAACATCATGCGTGTGCTGGACACCGAAGACCTGGAGGGCAACTACGTGGATGGTGACAGGGGTTACCTGTACGCCACTGGTGAGCCTCTGACGGCCATTGCGGCGCCTGCCAAGCCTGCCCGTAAGGCAACCACACGCAAGCCCTCTACGCCCGTTGTGGCGCCCGTACAGGCGGCCGTTACGCCCGTGCTGGACAGTGCGGGTGAGCCGATCACGGTTCCTGTCTCGGAGAACAGCACAGAGCGTCGAGAGCTTGACGCAAGCAAGGGTGAGCGCGTAATCTCTGAGGACGACATGCGAGACGTTGTCAAGTCCCTCAAGGAAGAGAAGAACATGATCGCCGAAACCACGTGGGCCGAAACCGTTCACGAGACGCATTTCACGGAGCACACGCCCGGTACCGCTCCCACCGGCCACACGTGGCTGACGGAGGAAGATGTCACGGAGGCTCCGCCCGTCGGTGTCAATGAGAATTTCTGGGTTCTCTACAAGTCGGCCCGTACCGCCCCCGCCCGCGTCTTCTGGGGAAAGAAGGTGGCGGAGCAGATCAAGGCGGAAGCGATGAAGGAACTGGAGAGCAAGCAGTCTCCGGCACCGGTCGCTACTCCGGTGGTTGTCTACACCGACCCTGTTACGGGTGAGGTTATCCCGTTCTGATCCGGTCAGAGCGCTTTAGGGATTCCCCGGGAAACCGGGGATTCTCTATGGCTAGCTGAAAGGAAAAGCCAAATGAGAATGACCCGTCGTGCGCAGGAATGTATTACTATCGTCGCGGTGGGAATGGCGGTTATCGCAATCGTCCTCACTTTCTCTATCTTCAGTGACAAAGCATTGCGGGAAGTCGGCAGAACGGATCAGTTCCGTGCGCGCTGTGATTCGGTCTACGGAAAGACCTACATCAGCGATAAGGAAATGATCTGCTACCTTGACGGTAAGATCACTTTCTCTGAGAAGTAAACAAGAAATCCCCCCAGTCCTTAATTGGATTTGGGGGATTTCTTATTGGCATATTGCTTGTCATGTGCGCGCTGTGCTACCGACGCTGTGCCGACACGGGTTGTCATGTCTCTGAGGCACAGAAGCTCTGTAAGCCCGTCTAACAAGATCAACAGGAGAGCAAGTCTCTCAGTCCAACCGTAGTACGAGAGGACGTTAGAGGGGCGTTGTAGGGCTTCTACGGGGTAAGTCTGTGCTACCCCTTGTGTGACCCGTGACCGAACTCATGCATGGCGATGGCACGTCTCTGACGCTCTGCCATTTCCTTGCTCTGGGGATGCTTACTAAATGTCTTGTCCCCATGGGCTACCTTGTAGCCCCCGGAAACCTTTTCGATGTGGTATGGCATGAGTACCCCTTAGGAGGCTCTGAGGGCCGCTGTAGCGGCCGGGACAGGGTTGGTTGGTGTAACGGGCTCACCCATGGTGGCCGGGGCTGCTAGAGCCCCGTTAAGGACTACGGCCAGTAAGGCACTCAGTCCTACGGTGAGCGTGGATTGAATCCAAAGACGATTATCCTTTAGGGATTCCTTTAAATGGTAGGACATAGGATTTCTCCTGATATTAAATTCGAGAAATGCATTTCTATACTGATTCTACCGGAAATGCAAAAAGTCCCCTTACCCGGAGGCAAAGGGACTTAATGCTTATGAGGCTATGCGTACTGGTACTCGTCAGTCTCAATGTAGGAGATGGTCACGGCGTCATCCTTGCCGTAAGCGTAGTAGTATCCGGTGTCGGAAAGAACGTTGTACTCTCCCCACTGGTCAAGCTCAGCATTGCTGGCAGCGGTATAAATCCGTCCCTCGGCATCCTTGACCATGTCTCCGGCCTGGATATCAAAAGCGTAAACCTCGGCAAGCTTACGGTTCATAAAGGTATTGCCTTTCTTGTAACGAGAGATTGGCGATTCGGCCAACCATAACCACTCCCCCGTTTCCGAGGGAATGATTAAAGCTATCCAAATTCAGCGAAGACTAGTGTACTCCGGGTCATCCAACACCCTGATGTCAAGGTAGTACGACAGTCCGTACCTTTCCGCGAGAATGTAGTCACCGTTCACGGCAGAGCCCTTGATTTCCACATCAACAAGGGACTTGATGAATTCGTCCACTTTCTCCGGAGTGGAAAATACTCCGTCGAAACTAAAGCATTCGTTGTAGTCCATGCTACTGCTGACAATATATATCATTCCATAACTCCAATCAGAGCAAACTAAGAATGATGATGAAACCCATACCCGGGTATATCATGACCAGAAAGAGAATGATCGGTACGCTGATGTACCAGAAATCCTCTCGTCTGTTTATCCGGGCACACTTTGGGCAACCGTACTGAAACGGGCGACCATTGTATGTTACCCGCGTATGCGGGATATCGCTGTGCTCCACTATAGCTCCAATCAGGAGACCATAACCGCCCCCGGATTTCTCCGGGAGCGATTAAAGCGCACTGATCAGTGGGGAGCGAACATCAGAGTTTCGCCAGCCCGGTGCACAAAGACGTAACCGTCACAGTCCATGTCGTGAGCCACCTGCTCCCAATCGATGGAAAGGTAACCGTCCAGCTCAGGCCATTCGTGGTATTTCCCAACAACATCGGTACGGCTGTCACCCGTCCAGCACGAGACATCCTCGTATCCCCGGTTACCGAAACGCTCGATACCGAAAGCGCTCCAACTGAAGTGCTCACCGTAGGCGAGAATTCGCGTGATGTCGTTCGGTTCGTCCTGGAGAGCGGAAAGGAGATCCATGATCTCATCCACCGACTTAGTACCGACAACATCCGTCTGCCAATCGGTTTCAACGTGAACCGCAGCGATTTCCCAACCGGCATTGACCTTACCGGTGAGAACATAGGCAGCGTTCTCGACGTCCGTGAACTCATCGAACGTCATCTCGAACGTGCGCGGTACACCGGTAAAGGTGTCGTTGTAAAGGTGGATGCTAAGCGTCTCGAAAATCTCAGACACGGTAATGCCTTTCATTCGGTTTCCCCTTTTAGGAAACTCGCACCGCATTAGGAGGTTAAGCCCAATACGGCACCAATTCACTAAAACGGATCGTAATTGACGCCTACCGCAGAGACTACCACTCGAACCTCTGTGTAGCCTGCCGTTTGCAGCACGCTTACGAGTTTATCGTACGGCTTTCGAACGATGTTCTCGCACGCCTTTTCGTTGCGAATCCCTTGCACCGACGCATCGTAGTAATGCGTGGGGGATTCGTACAGAACGATATCCCAAGCTGTTTCCTTGGGCTCACCCTTACGCGGGCCGTGACGGTACGTCTCTACCGGCGTCTTACCGATAATCCGCACATTCACCGCAAAGTGGTTATAGGTGAAGTCCGATGTACCGTTCGTATTTCCACAATATACACAGTGGAAACCCGGGGGCATATCCGTGCAGTTCTCACAGGATTGCATATTAATACCAATCGTTGTTCCGATTGGCCTCCTGCAGACGCCTTTCACTTTCCGCACGGGGAACTCCCGCCGCACCGGAAAGAAGGGACTGCAGCAGCCTGTCATTGAACTTGGCCATATCCAGCAGACGGAGAAGACCGTCCGTAAAGTGATAGTAGCGCTCACTGTGCAGCGCTGCAATCGCTTTGTAAACGTTGTCTTCCACAGACTTCTGATAGCTATTGGACATTAGTACAACCCTTTCTAGTTGACCGGCCAATCTAGGGACTCCGCACCCTAGATCAGCCTACCGACTAGAACGGTATCAAGCCGCATAAACGATGGCACAGAGCGTACCATCCGTCGTTTCCAGCGGCAGGATGACGTTACCGCACTCCGGAGCACCGCAGAGGCACTCCTCTGCCTCACGCTGTGCGGTGAACGCGTCCGTGTAGTCGATGACGCACATCATGTCACCGGTGCTCTCCCACATCGTACCGGCGAGCTGAAAGACCGCGTCATCGAAATCGTGCACGGGGATGCTAACATCCGTCTGCCACTCGCCGTTAATGTGGCGGATGAAGTCCAGCGTAGCCATGTGATTCCCTCTCGTCTGCGCCACCGGTTGTGGCGACATGGAGAACACTACTCCGATCCGGCCGAATGTCAAATGCTGCGGATCGGTACAGCTCAGAGCGTGTGTCAGCCGCTCCCCTCACGTACGCCTGTAAAGGCTCTGAGCGCTTCTCTACGGCGCCTGTAGGGGTACGGGGAGGCATGGGCTACAGTGGAGCCTGTCAGCCGCTCACAGAGCCCTGTAGCCAATGCAGATAGAGCGCTTGACGACTACGACCAGAGAGAGTAAAGTTGTAGACATCAAAGGGCACCCCCGGCCCCATTACAACGGAGGGGCGGAGGGCGTACCGAAGGACCCATTTTTTAACTTAGTTGAGCTAACGGAGTAATCAAACCGAGACTTGTGATCTTGAGTTGCAGGGTATAGACTGATGTCGTACCACTTAACGGGCGCCCCCGCCCCTTCACACGGGAGGCAAGGAGGACGTACCCACCCTGCCCGAAAATAAATGTCGGATATGTCAGCGTATTGAGGACAAAACGGACAAATAGGGTATCTAGGACAATACACGTAAATGTAATAAAAGGAACAAATCATATGAAATGTGTTACAAAAGAATGTAACAAAAAAGCTACCAATGAAGGTTGGTGCCGCCCACATTTCAACCAGCACAAACATTATATGAATCTAGTGAAATGGGGAGACATGGAGCCGGATTCAGGAAGACAGTTGGAAGAATTGATCAATAATTCTATACAAGTTTTGCGTATACATGCTCCTGGTTACCTAAGCATTTCGGAATAAGAAAAACCCCTAACGGATTAGGATAATTTCCTAAATAATTCCGTTAGGGGTTTTTCTTTAATTCTTTTAATTTAATCCGTTCAGCAACTCATCATAATTAATTTCCAGAGGAGCTTCACGTGCTGTCATATATGCCTCAAGAAACGCACGGATGAGCTCCAACAGATCGGAATCCGACAGGGTTACCTCCGTGTCATCATCTGAAATGGTTAGTGATTCGTAGTTCAACTTGACTTGTAGACCGGTGTCGTAGTTGGCGATAAGAGTATCGCCTTCTCTGAGAGCGTCTACCCATTCATCAAACAGTTCCATAGACTCTACCTTCTCCCCAGCAATTTATACAATCAGCATCTTCATGGCGATCCAAACCTGATCCAAAACATGCGGAACATTCGAATCCTGGATCTTCGTCTTCATACCATTCGGCAGACCAGTTGTCGTAGTCCGCAACATCGTAATCGAAGACTTTCTCCGATTCATATACTTCTTGGATGTTATCCGCCTTTTGAGGTTCTTTGTAGTTACTCATGTCCACTGTTCCCCAATAAAATAAAAACAGTCCCACAACGAGCATTTTTGCTCTTGTTGCAGTGCTCACAAGCACGTACCAGATTGTACCAATGGTCTGTGCCTCCCTTTGCGAGAGGAAAGAAATGATCTATTTGCATATGCTTTTGAAAAGACCCGCAGTAATAGCAGGGATCTTTTTCCATAGCCTTTCTGTAGTCAATGGAGTATTGTATATCATCTTTGGTCATTGCCACTCTACGGCGTTGTCGATACCTGGCGCTATAAGTGCGCATTTTAACCAAATTAGCTCTACGCCAACGATTTCTACGTGATTTTACGCGAAATACTCGTTCTTCTGGAGTGAAATCAACATAGATTGTTTCCATTAGTATTCGATCTCAGCATCAATAATTCCGAATTGTGTCAAGGCATCCTGAGGATTCACAGGCGCCTCCAGTTCGTGTAGTGGCTTGGTGTTTCCGATGTCTCCGAAGATTCTGTCAACCATGGACATCTGTCCTTGCTGCTTGGCTGTGACAGTGAGAGAGAAGCCTTCCTGTTCCATGTCGTGCTTGGTTTTTATGAGCTTACCAAGACGATCGATTTCACCGGAAAGATTGGGATCAGCGTATCCACCTTCGGCATCTTCGGCCATTTTCATGAACAATACGCGCTGTGCCTGCATTTCTACCATGGAATCCATAAGTGCGGTGACCTGTTCCTTGGTACGAACAACGATGGGGATATCGTATGCACATGTGCTGTTCTCCTCAAACATGGGGCACTTGGCGGCCAGAAAACAGGTATCGCAGATACGCATGGACTCACTGCGTATCTTTACCTTGGACACTTCTACATTTTCCATTTCCCCGGTGATCTTATTTCTCTCCTTGACCACATCTACGTCAAAGGCGAGGAATGGAATCACCTGCTTTTCAGCAGGATTACGGGGACGTGCAGTTGGTACTCTCTTAGTCACCTTTTCGAGAACACCACCAACTTCATAATCTTCGGTTTCAGTAAAGTCCGTATTATCCATATTCATGGATGTAGTTACTCCTCTAGAGTGTTTCTTGTTGATAGCATCGATTTGCTTGTTCCAGGACCACAATGATACACGAAGAAGTTCTCTGGAGTCATCCCCAATGATCTTGTCATAGTCGAATCCGGAAGAAATGAAGGTGGCGCGTTCTTTCTTGCGCGCCTGTTCCTTCATACTCTTCGGATATCTCTTGAGCTGATTGTGGGACCAGACGATAGTATCCCCGTATTGCATGGGAGAAATCCAGGAAGTAGATGCAACCGCTTCCCACGGAATTGCTTCCATGATATCCGGTTTGGTAATACTCAATCCGAAGAGCTTGACTCCAGAGGATGCCAATCGATTGAGATATGGTACCAAATCCCTATTTCCAACAGATGTTTGAAGAACTCCGACACGTCCGAATTGCTCCGAAAGTAGACGAATACTTTCTGTGCCATCATCTGAGTGCCAGATCGGGACAAACTTGTCGAATGCGATTTCCCGAAGGGAATTTCTCTGTTCTTCAAGAAAGGAATTACCAAGTTGTCTAGCATCGAATTCTGTGTAGTACTTGATAGATTCGATATTGTCATTAACCCAACTATAGTAGTGTTCGGCAATTTCTCTGAGTTCGTCATTTGTGTATTTCTCCTGTAGTTTTTCGTTATTTACTCCTGAGTGAACAAATACATTCTGATTGGGAAAATACTTACTAATATCCCAACCTCTGGTGAATTTGGTTCGGTTCCTTAAACCGAAGTAAGAAAGACCCACATCCTGAACATTGTTCTCAATGAGGATCTTTCTGTACGTCGGCAATTCTGCTCCGAAATAATACAGTTCGATGTCAGACTCTTCTCTTCTTTTCAGGTAGACCGATAGGATTTCTCATAAGACCTGCCTCCAGACGGGAACCCATAGCCCCCAACCCCTGAACATTGCTTCCCTGCTTACGAGACCCCACAGTGAAATTGTTCGGTCTTCCCGGACGGGATTGATTTGCGGAAAGCGTAGGAAGAATCTGCTGAGAAGATCCCTCAGGGTGCTGGTGCTCTGGATATGCCTTGGGAGCGACATTGGAGAATTGTGGGGAAGGTGTTGAAGGCGTATTCATTCTTCTCTGCAATTCTGCGTGAGGAGATGCGACAGAAGGAGTAGAAGATCCGGCTGTCTTTGCCGGTCCTCCCGCCATTCTTCTCTGCAACTCCTGGTGGACAGATGATCCTACTGTAGTACCTGACGTCTGAGTTGGCAAGCCCGACGGAGTTGAAGCTACGCGCGGAATCACGCTGGAAGGTGCAGAACGGCTGATAGCGGGAGCAGACGGAACAGGTGTTCTCGGTGCTACAGGCGCTCCTCTTGACTGGAGAGACTGGACAACCGGAGTGGCAGGAGTGTTAGGAACGGCTGTAGGGGCTCTGTGACGGCCTGTACCGGGTGCCTGAGATATTCCGGTCACGGAAGGCGGTCCGGCTCGGTGAGCACCCCCTGTAGCGCCTGCTGCGGGTACAGCATTGGGTACGTTACCCGCTCTGTGTCTACCGGTGCCCGGAGCACTGCTGGGAGCAGCCATTTGGGCAGGTCCCGCACTGTGGCGTCCTCCCGCTGTCGGAGCAGGAGTATTAGCAGCAGAAATGGCTTGGGTTAATCCCTGCGCTCTTTGTAAATTCTGTACCATACTGAGCGCCTGTCCGGTCTGGGATCTCCCCACTCTGGCAGTTCTGCCCGCTGCTACGGAATTGGCATTCAATTGCACACCGATACCGGGAGCGTGAGGAGTAGGAACAGTATTAGCTGTTGGTGGAGCAGCAGGAGGAGTATTTCTTGCTGTTTGCGCCGCTTGCGCTCTCTGCTGTCTTCTGTATCTTCCCGCATTTACGGAATTCGCCTTCAGATTTCCTGTCGGCTGGGAAGGCGTTGGACTTGGTGTATTGGTTGTAGGTGTGGCTGGTGCCGCAGGACCAGGTCTTGATGCTCTGCGCGCAATACCGCTTGCCTTCTTCTGAATAGTGGCAAAGATATTGTGCTTGAACTGAGAACCGGAAGCAGCAACATTGCCCAGATTAGGCATATTAGGTGTTGTCATGCTGGAACTCCTTTAATCTTTCGTCGTTGGCTCTTGCTTCTCTTTGTCTTATTTGTTCATTGAGAATGGACTCCCACGGAGTTACTTCGAACTGAGCATTCGGATCGAAATCCGGATGTGTGTACTGAGGACGAAGGAAAAGGAATGTTGGTACCCCCGTTTCCAACATTCTCTTTGCCACTCGCATGTCCGATTCGATCAACAAAGAAAAAGAACCGGTGGAACGGAGACGGGAAATCTGTGCCTCTCTTCGTTCTACTACATCAATGGGATCATCCACTTCGAAGTAAACTTCATTGGTGTGATCAATGAATCCATTGACTTTCAACCAATATTGAATCTGCATTCGATTGGATTCATCAATGATCAATGAAACACGGTGTGTCTTTACCAATGACCTGTAGAGAAGGAGACCGGGAATGATTGGTGCAACATCATTGTCTCCCTTCATTACTCCATTGACTACGATACCTACATGATTGCCCCATGATTCAGTCATTGATTCTCCCGATTTAATATTTCATTGAATGTATTAACTATTCCATCCCTCTTCGCGGCTTGCCATTGGAAGTTGTAATAGTCTCCGTATCCTCCACCATGCTGAGAGAAGGCTTCTCGTCTTCCCAGATGGATGGAGTCGTACATATTGCGTATTTCTTGCAGAACCACACGGAGCGAAGCCTCTATATTGCGCTGCACGGGGCTATGAGGGTGTTCTACGGCTCTCTGAGAGGTAAGGTGGCGGTATCGTGCCTCCAACTCCTTTGCGTGTCTCAGATTGGCGTCTGCGGCCTCTCTGTATTCCTCTGGATAAGAGTCCTCCGGATTGTCGGATACCTTGATCGGATCAACAGTCCATTTGTTCAATGTCAGATTGAATGCCGCGTACGGTTGAATCAATAAAATTGATTCGTCTTTGGCCTCTGTAGTCGGATTCAAGAAGTAAGTCACCTCAAAATATCTAGGCTCCTCGGATGTAATTGAGGGCTCGTAATAGGGCTTCTTCTGTATCTCCGAGTTGTCCGAGGGCCCTATTGCACGTAAAACAGAGGATTCCTCGTATTTTTCCGGATATGTGGCAGTGGTCAACGTGCCACCCGTATTTAGATTTGGGCTCGTTACTTCCGCATAGTTTGCAGCAGCCATTTTGTTCTGCCAAAAGCTGTCGGAATTCTTCGGAGCCGATGCCATATTTGGTACGTAAGTTGTAGTCTCTGAGATACTCTTTTTTGCACTCTTTGCACTGACCTCCCATGTCAACGGGTCGAATTCCGCATGTTCGACATACTTTTCGGGAGCGACTGTTCCCTCTCGGTAAGTAACCTTCTTTGTCTTTAATGTTAGCTCTGACTGTGTTATCTGAGACTCCGTAACGGATTCCGATGTCTTTAAGTCGGAGTCCTTCTTGGTAGAGTCGAAGCCAATTCTCTGTGTCTTGTTGTGTGTATTTTCCCATACATATGAGTTTACCACAGAATTACTTCGTGAAGAGAAAGTAACGTGGGAAGTGGAAGGCCACAGTTCTTTCTTCAATTGATTGTCTATGCCTTCGGCAATTTCTTCTCTTGTGTAGTGGGCATAGGCGGGATTTGATTGCAGGAACTTGTTGTAGTCGAGTCCGAAGAGCACATCCAAGTCGCCGTTACCGCGGTCAGCACGCCATTGATACCCGATTCCAGAACCCGCAAGCCATAACATAGACCACTCAGTAGGATCATGGAAGTGAGAAGACATGTAGTTATAGAACATATCCAGAATTGCTTGTCGAACATGAGGGCGGATAGTCATTCCTTCGAATAGTTGTGGATCTAGTATTAATTGTGGGCGGGAAAAGAAGCCACTGGCACCAGGTCTGATCATAATAATCCTTAAATAGAAACGGGAGCCCCTGATGAAGAGGCTCCCGTGTCGTTTAGGCGCTAGGATTGCGCAGCTTCTTGGGGTCGATAAGCTGAGAAACCTTCTGGGCTTCCTGTTGTTGCTGCATGGCTCTCTGAGCTGCTGCGGCCTGCTGCTGCATAAAGTTCATGGTCATCATAGCTGCCTGCTGCGCAGTACAACCGGCAACTACGGCGCTGGAACCGGCGACAATGTCATCGAATGTGGCTGCTCTGTACACCTGTAACTGAGAATCCAAATCAGCTTCGGCAACCCACTGTCCTTCCGGTGTCTGGTATACCAGGAATCCCGTGGTTACTTTCTTTGCGGACTCCGCCATAAGCTCGTCCAAAGTCTTTATTGTTTCGTTATCCATATTGTTCTCCATTACTTGCTTCGCTTCATTCTTTCAATGGAAACCACCTGAGAGTGGTAAGGGCAGTGTTCGCAGAGGAAAGATCGTCTGATCTTCACATCGTCGTACTTGGGAAGTCCGGCAGCCTTTCGCTCCACAGCCGTATTGGGCTTGAGTTCCTTGCTTGCCGACAGGTAATCCTGACAACCAATTGCGGTATAGTCAGGTCTTCCGTGTGCCTTGTAACACTTTCCCGCATCTGCCTTGAAGGTATCCATGGTCGCATAGAATTCGGCATCGAATCCTGTCAAACCATTTCCTTCGAGAATCTTCTTGGTGATTTCCTTCTTGTATTCCGCATTCTGCCAATGCTGTGTAGGTACAGATCCAAGAGAAGCCCATTCGGTAATCTCTCTGTCTTCCACAGAAGGGTGTCTACGGAGATGCATTTCCGCGAGATATCCGATTCTGGGATCTTTGTCCGCATCTGCTGGAACGTATGAAGGAATCTCATTGAGTTCCTTGCAGGTGAAACAGATAAAGATACCCGTCAGATCCTCTGCCATATATAGCTCCTGTTAATAATTCGTCGTATGAACATCACTTTGATTATACCGGATAAAGCAGAAAGAGCCTACCCGGTAAGATAGGCCCTTTCTTGGCTCAACGATCAGCAGGTGACCTTGCGAATGATCAGCTTCTGACCAGGGTAGATGAGATCGGGGTTGCTTCCGATGACATCCTTGTTACCCTCGTAAATGCTCTGCCAGGTAACTCCGAACTTCACGCCGATACCGGAAAGGGTGTCTCCGGAAACAACGATGTACTGGAAGAACAGGACTGCCTGCATCTGATCGGGATCACACGTAGTGGTCGCAGTCAGGGTAGGAGTGCTGGGAACCTTGGCAGGTGCCTTGGGAGGGGTGTAAGTCTTGGGTGCCTTGTTGACCGTAGTAGAAGGCTTCTTGGTGGAAGTCTTAGTAGGAGTGGGCTTGGTAACGGTGCTACCGGAACGCCCATACTTTCCACAGACAGGCCAGGGGCTCAGGCCACGGTGGGAGTACAGAACATCCGCAATTGCAATCTGCTGCTCACGAGAAGCAAGATCGGCGCGAGATGCGTACTTACCGCCGCCGTTCGAAAGCCAAGTACCACGATCGAACTGGAGGCCACCGTAGTAACCGTTGCCAGTATTGATGTGCCAGTTGTTACCGGACTCACACTTGGCAACCGCATCCCAATTGACAGAGGATGCGTGTGCCTCGGAAGAGAAACCGACTACAAACGCGGAAGCGAGAGCAGCAGTACCGGCAACAATAGCAGTGGACTGGGCGATCTTAGAACCAGACATGTTAGATATCCATTCATTAGGGGATAAGGACAACCCAGTTCATATGGGTTCTTAGAGCTTAACTCCGTTGTGCTTAGATACAAGAATACCAGCTCGATCTGTCTTGTAGCAAGTTTGTTACAAATCGAGCTGGTATTTCAGTTTACCACTTGGTGCTGTCGATCGGACGTTGCGGCATAGGATACTGAGATCCTACAGTCTTGCAAACACCCGGAACGTTGAAGGTAGGTGCCTCATGGAAACCGTACCATACATCGTCCAGTTGTGCTCTCATCTCTGATGCATGAGACTCTACCACACCGCCACGGTCCTTGACAAGCAGTCTGTAGGAGCCTTCCAGGGCCCCACGTGCCAGACTTTCAGTCATGGATAATGAACTGTTCTTTGCCATAGTTACTTTACCTTCTTCGGTCTGCCAGCGCCAGAGCGCTTGGGAGCTACGTACTTCGCTGTCTTGGCATCGCCCGCCTTGGCTCCAGAACCAACGGAACCCTTGATGGTCGTTGGGTTCTGTGCAGAGCCTACCACACGCTTGTCAGTGGCCTTGCGAGCGGCGCTGACAGCTCTTTTTGCTGCCTTTGCCATGTCTACTCCTAGTAGAAAGATTGAACTTGTGGATAAGAGGTTCCACCGTATCCGCTCACAGTTCCGGACCAATCGCCGAAGCTGGAAGGATACATGTCCTCAATGTTCATGAGATCACTGATGGTGGGCACTCTTTGTGCATACCCATATCTCGGAGCAGTCTTTCCTATATTGGGAATAGGCGGCTTTCTATTAGCAGCATCTGCATAGGCATTTGCCACCAGAGAAGCGGATACCAATTGCTCTTCTCGGGATTGTGTGGGCTTTGTATAGTCATATACGCTATTAGCTGTTCTGTCAAGCATGTCATCTCCAAGAAGGCAAGTTACGATATCCTGCCTTACGAATTTCAGGATCGACAATACGCATCTGAGGATCAGGCGCAATATTGGCTTCTCTTCTCAGCATATCCGCTTCCGCCGCAGACAACCACTTACCGGCATGTGCCAGTCGCTCGATAGGATTACCTGTCGGAGCAAACTTGGCTCTGTCTCCCGCCATTCTGGCTTCCAGTGTGGAATAAGGATTGAAGTCCTCAGGCCAGAAGTAATCGTCATTGGCAATCTTGGAACCCTTGTGTACTCCACGGGAATAGCTGCGCGCGTTGTTGCGTACCTTTTGTAGCAGCTTGTCTTCACGTCTGTCAATGATGGAGCCCAGGTAACCGTCAGGATACTGAGCCTCAGGCGTCTTGGCAGAGCCCATGGCAAGCCGTGCATCAAGGATACTACGGAAACCGGCCAATGGGTAGCCTCCGCCACCACCAACGGTAGTGGAGCCTTGCTGTCCTACGGGCGTATTGTAGGAGAAATTACTCATTGTTATTCTCCTTATTGAATTTAACGATGAAGGTCTGCAATAGTTGCAGTTGTTCCATGTCTACGGCCAAATCCTTTTCAAGATTGGCGCGGTCCCTGGCGGATTGTCTATTACTGCTGAGAAGCAAAATAGGTCCCGTGAATCCCGCCTGGAAGGAATAGACGAGATTCAGCAGGACAAACGGATAGTGATCCCACATTTGCGGATTCAGTATATTGGCCACAATCCAGGCGCCGGTAAACACAGCTTGAAAGATGATGAACTTCCAGGAACCCATTCCTGACGTAATCTTGTCGGCAAGCTTTTCACCGAATGTAGAATCACTCATGGTCACCCCTGTAAGCTACGGGCTGCGCTTCTCCAACTGTCTGTCCATGAGGACTTGGAAGGAATCTGTACGACATTTCTCAGAGTCAGTCCGGCATTGGGATCATTGCTCTGTGCCGTCTTCATGACAGGGTGCAGAGAAGCTCCCATACGGCCGTACACCTGCCCTCTGTTGCTCTTGGTAGGCTGTGCTGGCTCTCCACTTGCCTTGCTGCCCTTGGGACGGCTACGACCCTTCTCAGGCATGGCTACGTGAGCCAGTTGGGCGGCTGATACACCCATGGTCGGGAAACTCCCGGAACCGTATTCGTTACTCATTGTTTACTCCTATTGGCGGTAGTAATTAAGCGCTCTGTTGCGCTCAAATGTTTCTGGACTCTGCCCATTCGGATTGGAAGAATAGGCATTGAGAACAGATGATGGACGGTATCCTCCAGGATTGGTCTGCTGTAGTGTTCTTGCAGGCCCGTTACCCGGATTCATATTGGCGGAGTACGCCCCTTGGAAGAATTCACCAGTACGGGAACTAGTCTGCTGGAAAGGACGAACACCGACCTGAATACCGCCATTGTATGTGTTATATCCATCCATACAGATAGGCTCCGTCAGTTTACGATAATTTTGAAAGTCATTGCGGAAATGTCACCATCACTCATGGCCACAGTGGTAAATCCGGGACGGCAGGAAAGAACCTTTCCGCGCGGTCCCACATAGGACTGGGCAATAGCCACGGACTTCATGGCTTGATTGACAGCGGCAGCACCAACGGCTCTGAGAGTTACCTCAGTACCGATGTATACATTGTTGGCGATAGCGCCCGCAAGCTTGGCTGCGCTGGAGGATGAACTGACCTTTAAAAGTATTCCGGTTTCTTCTACCATGGTTTTCTCCATATTGTTATTACTTGTTGTCTATAACCGATTATACAGACAAAAAGCGAAAAGCCCGGATTTCTCCGGGCTCTCTGCTACCAGTAAACCTTGTGCTTTATGCCATTGACCATAACGGCATAACCTTCGTGCTTCCCTGCATGTCCTTCTCGGAGGTCACAGTGGGCGTTGTCCAGAACCTTGAGATCCTTCTCGCCATCCTCCCACTCCGCATTGCAGGTACGGTGCCACTTAAAATTAAGCGTCATTATTTTCCTTCAAATAGTGTGCCAATGCATACGCATCAGCAATATTGTGGTTGGTAATGGAAGAGTTCTTGATTTTGGCTGCTGCCAACATATCATCCTTGGAAGCTGTTCCCTTGCCAGTCCAGTACTTCTTTAAAACAGTGGGCGGTACGATGGTGGGATCAGTTGAAAATGCGTCATACCAGGATAACTTGACAATCCCTCCCAATTCGCCCAGTTTCTCACGGTTGAATCGGGAACCGTGGGCATAACCTTCCATAACCATATGACAATTCTTATGTGCGGCTCTCTGCTCAATGAAGAAAGCGAAAAGCTTGTCACGAATTTCTTGTAATCTGCCAGCTTCTGAGCCCAGATTCTTGAACTTCCATAAATAGAATTCTTCATTACCTTCACCGTCTAGCACAACAAGCCCGAAACCGCTGTAAGACTGATCGATGCCAATCCAAGCGGTTTCGGGCTTTTCTAGCTTTACTTCCATATCCCGTACTGACTCTCATTCACCTTAGTGGCATCCTTACTCAGCATAAGCACTCCTACTGGCTCACCCTGTTGGATAATGTACTCGCTCATTCCCGCCTCATACTGCGCATGCGCAAAAGGCTGAATGTCGTCCTTGCTTCGGTGGTAAGAAACACGAAGATTCTTACCATCAGTCCACATTTGCTTAATGCCCCATTGCATTAGTAATTGTCATCCTCATCGTAGTAGTCGATCTCATCCGGATAGTGGGAGCAGTCACAGCCGCAACAGGCGCAGCAACCACAAGCGAGATAATCACTCTCATAGTAATCATCCTCAATACAGCGCTCGCAGTCCTCGCCATCGCAGCAATTAAAGCAGCACTCTGTCTGCACGTGGTAACAACTGTCAGCCATTGTTAATCTCCCTCTCAAGAAAATTTACACCGTCACGACGGATACCCGCCATTTTACCCCAGCGTCCAAGCTCTATGGCCTCTTCGGCAGTAAGAGTAAGAGTGCCGGAACTACGGCCATCAATCCAGGTAATAAATACCTCATTGTTATGGTCTATATAGACCTGCAGTTTGACAAGTTCAGGCTTCTTCTTAGGCACAAAAATTCTCCTAGCAGTCGCAGATGTAAGTTGTTGCCCCGCAGGAGGAACAGCCTACACAATCTTCTTCCGGATCATCTACACAAGGACAGTAGCAGCTATAGTAGCAGCAACCTTCTTCGGCGCAGTCATGATCATCAATCACTCTTAATTTCCTTAATCGAAGTACTTTACCAGAGTCGGGAAGAATCCCAGCGGATCACCGTCGATAGTGATTCGCTTGCTGTACGTGCCGCCAGACTCTCGATAGGAGATATCGAAGTCCATATAATCCGAGTCACCGCCGTAGCCGCAGCTTTCGCAGCCACTGTAGTATGCCTTGTGGAACTCAGTCTCTACGAAATTCGCAGAGATAGCATCAATGCCGTGCTCCTCGTAGAGATACTTAATAAGAGCCACTTCGATCTTCTCGTTAATTGTCACTGTAGAACTCCAATACCCATAGATTCTTGCGCTTCGCCATGTCCACAGTCATTTGCGTTCCTCGGTTCTCCGAACCGCGTAGAAAGAAGGCTAGCATCTTGTCCGGTCTCTCGTCAACCATCGCAGCGTTCCTGATCGCAAAGCCTCTGCGGCCCTGTGAGCGGTCTGGAGGGAAGCCGCGTACATCCCAGCCAAGGAGCCTCCCGTGAAGGTCTGAGAGGCCGTCAGCGCCCTTGTAGAGACTACCTGAGATGTCCTCTCCATAAGGACAGCATCCGTGCAGCAGAGTAACTGAGGAAGCATTGAGCGTAGCCCTGTTCAGAGCCGAAAAGACCTTGAGACGAAGGTCCCAAGGCCAATTTCGACTGCCCGTTACGAGCAGAATCAACGAGCACCATCCGGCAGGTTGTTGTAACCCTTGTCGATGATGTCAACATCCATCTGGAGGCGAACCTGCTCCTCACGCGTCAGCTCACGGCCAACGGAAGCAACGAGGTTTACTCGCTCCATACGATCACTCTCCGCCGGAGTCGGCTTCTTCTTACCGTGCTTACCCATTGTCTGATCCCTTAATGTAGTTGCTGGTTTCCTTGAGATCGTGCCTGCTGCAAAGGAAACGTCCCTTGTCTCGCGGGTGCGCTCCCTTGGGTAGATACCAGGAGACAAAGACTACGTCCTTCTGGCTACCGCACTCAAAGCAACGATCCTTACTGTGCTTACCCATCACTTCCCCTTCGGCTTGAGAGCTTCCATCTCGATGCCCAGTGAGAGAAGCTTACCATCGGCGTGCGGATAACACAACCACAGCTTCTCACCAGTCTGGGGAAGAGATACAAACCTCACTCCGTCTGCTCCGCAACCGTAGAAGCACTTGATCTTGTCACTCATCAGGCTCCTTAGGTGGAATATCAATGAATGGGCAGCGACGGATTCGGGAGTGATGGAGCTTCCCACACTGGGAACATCTCCACGGGAGAATACTTACCACAGCACTACCACCTTACTCCAGTCTTGTTCTTCTTCACATCCGACAATTTCATATTCAAAATCATCGGGATCAAAAAGAGTTTCAATCAACCACGCGTCAGCCTCCGGAGTAAAACCAAAGTCCGTAGCGTAAATCTGCCGAAAACCATTGCCTTCAGCATCATCAGCCTTTACTACCCGCATATTCTCAGGAAATTGGGAAAGTAGATCAATAAGTTCTGCGACAGTCATTGTTTACCACCAAATCGTAATCAGATAGTCCCCAGCAGGAATAATGCCATCTTCATGCAGCAAATCCAGCAGGGATTCTACACCTACACGGCATTTACCCGTACTACGCGATACTCCTACTGCCAACTCTTCTCGAATCTTGGCAATCAGCTCAGGACTCTCATCATAACCGGCGGATTCCCAATCTATTGCCCATTCCCTGTCAGAGGGAACAGTGACAGTACGATAGCTGTCCTGGCTAGGAAAGTCCATAACTACGGCCATATCGAGCTTACCGCCGAAATGCTTCTCAGAAACCTCGGCCAGGTCGGAGTACCAAATCTCGATATACGTCTTTTGCCTGAAACCTTCAGGAAGATTCACCATTTTCCTTCTCTATTGTCTCGATAGTAATTATCGCTTCCCGGATTCCTCTAAGAAACTCGGGATTATACCAAGCGTAGTCAGCAGCCACGATAAATTCGAGCCGCTTCTTCAATACTTCTGTATCAATCAGCAACGTAACTCCTTATAAGAAGAGCCCCACCTTTCGGCAGGGCTCTTCTGATTATTAAATCTCTCGCCAGATCCAACGGATCTTACCGGTAGCACCGAGCACCATGACGTGCTGATGAGTCGGCTTGACCTTGTTGGGGGTCTTCTTGCGCTTCTTCTTGGCACCATTGGTCACGCTACCAGAAGCGTAGCGGCTAGTGGGCTTGGGACGGCTATCCTTGTGACGGACGAGCAGCACCGGGTCAAGGGACATTACTTTTCCTCCTGCTGGTATCGGCGAACTTCTTCTACCTTAGCACCCTCGCTAGTAGTCTGGCAAGGGCTATCATCTGATTCGTGACGGCACGGTACAAATCGCATATGCGCGGTACATACCCTGACAGGAATGTATCCCATCTCGCCGAACATCAGATACGACGATCGTCGTTGAAGCCCTGACCACAGTCGTAGCAGTGGTACTTGGGGTGCTCATTGGTGTACGGGAGCGGAATGTGCGAGTGCTTCAGGCCCGGAATCCGAAGACGCGGACGGTACCGGTCCTGAGACTCAAGGTGCACCTGACCACGCTTGTGGCAGCGCGGGCAGGACATGTCCGAAACGAGCTGGTCAAAACGCGGACGATCCATTTTGTTCCCCTTAAATAGTTCGAATTAGTGATTCTGTGTTACTTGTTATCAGTCGCGGTCGAAGGTGAACTTCACAGCACCGATGCGACGGGTAAGAACATGAGTTACAACGTACTGATCCCCGTAACTGTTACGCGCATTGTCAAGGGCAGTTTCAATTGCATCTTCCTCAGAACTGTACTCATCACCATTTACGGCACTCTCGTTTTCCGCGTGCACGTAGTAAATGTCGTCGTACTTGTTCAGATCCATCATATTCTCCCAGTTAGTTTTCCGAATTATGGATTGTCAACCATTGTGGGTTGTTCTGTTGCTACGTCTGTAAACTCTACCGTAACCTTGGCACGTCTTAACGGTGTAAAGGTTACCTGAGTTATTTGGAAGGTTCTGGCTTCCAACTTAGCCCCGTCATTGGCGACTGCTTCCGCCGCTACGGCGCTGGGAAAGTAACTGTAATCCAAAATGTCACTAGCATTACAGGATAACGGATGAACATAAAATCTTGTTTCTGGAATATCTAACATTAATTCCTCTTAGTTGAATGGCTCGTCAGGGAAATCCTGATAGGTGGCGGGAGCCAGCAGCTTCAGCTGTCTCAACAGCTCGCAAGCCAGTTCTCTGATCTCGGCATCCGCATGAACACTGTAGCGCTTGTGAAGCATATCACGCCAGGCACGGTGATTACCAGTAACTACAATCTTGGTTTCCATGCCTCCAGGAAGGATGGTACGAGCAGCCTCACGAGCCTTCTTGCCCTTGATGCCTAGCTGCTCCAAATCGTGAACGATACTAGCGTACTCGGTCTTCAAGTCCTCCGCAATATCCGGAGCGGACCACATCTCGGGAAACTCTACCTTGAACATGGCAGGCGGCAGAATGAACTGTGCCTCCTTCATATCCACGTAGCGCTGAGACAGCTCACTGTAGCTCAAGTGGCGGTGCCTTATTAGTTCATGGCTGAGGCTTCTACTAACTCCTTCAATGTAGAAGGTAGCAGAACCATGCTCAAGCACAGAGTAATGCTGCTGCTTAAGGATATTGGCCAGATAGCCCATATCGTTGGCCGTAGCAGGATTAGGCATATCCCATGCTTGATAACAGGAACGACCAGCAAAATGTGCCAGCTCATCTGCATCAGCGCCACTATCGCCGCTGTAATACTCGTCAAAGTTAGTATGGTGCACACTCAGTGGAATATCCACCATTTCTGTTTTAGCGATAAGTGTAACTAGCATTTATCCTCTTTATATTGTATTTGTGCATTTAGAATGAAAGTGGCTCCAAATATAGTTATCTGGAGCCACTTTCTATTTACTTGTAATCCTTGCGGAATATCGAATGAGACGGATATTCCTTCTTCGTAATCTTGTCATCATCAATACTTGCCAGAGTAACCGAAACATCGCCCCAAGTCACAAGACGCCACCGAGTTTTATCACTACGGCGGATATACACGTCTCCGATTTTATACGCATTAATCATGCTTGTACGCCTCCTGGTAGTTCTTATTGAAAGTAAAACGAAGTACCAGCTCAGGCCAACCGGTCTGAGCATTCTCCAGAGCTACGTTGAAAGTGCTCCAGTCTCGGAGAATCCACTGAGAACCATCGGACTTCTTTTCGTAAATTCTGTCTTCTACTAGCTTCATTATGCCTTCTTGTAGTTATTCTTGAGTTGTTCCTTGGTCACATAACTTACCGCACCTCTACGGTCCAGTTCAACAATACCGCCAGGCTTTACGGCAGTAACAATCCAGATACTACCCGGAGTGTGGTTGGCCTCATACTGATCGCCAATCTTGATTCTTCCGAACACTGTTCCCCTTATGCTCCAGAGTACTTCTCGTAACGAGACTCCAGCTTAGCGCGGTCCAGACGACGTGTCAACTCTCTTGAGAGCACCTTGCCCGATTGCTCACAGTGAGTGTGCTGAGAAGTCAGGAGGATAAGAACATCCTCAATACCGTTCAATTCGTCTTCAGCCGCAATATACTCCGGCTCTTGCTGAGCCTTTGCCTTTGCAGCCGCAACAGTCTTTTCCGTCTTGTGCATAATAAGAAAACTGTCACCAAGACGCGACAAAGCACGTTCAGCACGCTTCTTGGAAATAGCAGTCTGTGCAACCAGATCACCGGCGTATCCCGCCCAGTTGTTGAATTGTGCCATAAGAGACACCAGTTCGGCATCGTCCAGATCAGACAACGCGCTTGGAAGTTCTGGCAGCTCCGTTTCCGGTCTGCGCAGTGGTCGAAACCCTAGAGCCTCTAGCTGGCTTGTCGGGCTCATTGAGTTGCTTGGCTTCGGTGTCCCCCACCCTGATTGCAGCGTTCTTGTTGCCATATGGTTCACAATCCTTACATCCGTTGTATGGGCACTTTACCGGTTCATCCACACATTCGCAAATGAACGGGTAGGGAAGATTTACCTTGCTGCAAACAGGGCAGTCTTCTCCATTGGGCATAGAACCGCCCAAAATGGAAACAATATTGCGGATATCCATAAGAATGTCGTGAACAACAGCATAATCGTACTCAACCACGAATTCCTTGGCGCCCTGATTGAACTTGGATTCATAAATGAAGATGATCTTGTTATAAGACAAGCCCAGCTCTTCACACAGATAAAGATAGAGCTGTCCCTGCCGAATATGCGAAGGGAACGGCTCTGTGATATCTCGCCAAAGTCCAGTAAGGTCAATCTTAGATCCCTCTGAGTTCTTCTTGAAGATATCAGGTGCTTCTATTCTAACCGTACCCGTTCCCACGGATTTGATTTCAATAAGAGCATTCAAAGATGGTACCGCACCATCGGCATGTCCTGCAATCAGGAAGTCGTCATTTCGAAGAGGAACCTCCTTATAGGTCAATAGGGTACTGTCACAGCCCCAACATTGTCCGGGGTATAGTACGTCCTTAAATCTTTTGTCACAAACCTCACAAACCCAATTTCCCCAAAGCTCTCCCATGTCACGAAGTCGCTTCTGCCACTTGTCGTGGATGTAGTGGCCTTCGTCAAAGATATTGAGAAGCTGAGGACTGTAGCTCTCCGCAACAGCCTTGAGAAAGGGGTTGGATGCCTCTCTGGCGGCCTTAATACGCTCGTAGGTACTCTTGGGACACCAGCCTGTCTTAGCCACCTCAGAGGGGTGTACAACGTCTTGGCGACGATCGCTGGGCTTACTGGCTTCCTTGATCATGTGTGCCTGAACCTTACCGAGAAGAACGGTGCTCTTCTGGGCATTGAAAAAGTCTGCTACGCGTCCGGAAGGCTTTCCCCAGCCTGATTTGAATCTCTTTTCTGACAAGCCCGTCTTTCCTTTCTTAAGGCAGCCCTTTCTTCAGGAGTTTTTCCTCCCCAGATACCGAACCGCTCATTGTTGGTCATGGCAAACTCAAGGCATTCAGACAACAAAGGACATTCTCTCCCGTCATCAATACCCAAGCAAATGCTTTTAGCATCTGCCGATTCTTCTTCCGTATCCACATACCACGGATCGTGGTCTCTATTGGCCGGAAATAATACACACTTTGCCTGCTTCTCCGGATGGTCCTCATTGAACCAAATCGGGGAATTAACTCTCAGCTTCATTACCAATGGACGCTCTTTCCCGAAGTTCCAAGTAGTCGTTCTCTTCCATCACGACATATCTATTGCCTGTTGGCTTGAACTGTACCAGAAAGATCGGTATACGTCCATCAAGAAGTGCATGATTGATATTCTTTTGTAGTTCCGCGTCTTTCAGCGAATAGGATTTGGCATCCGTAATCTTCAATTCCCACAACTCATTCTCGGTTCTTACATCACCCTTACGGAGCCAGCCGTTTCCTGAACCAGAATTAACAGAGCCGCCATACTGAGAAGCATGGCGGCGTTCCTGTTTCTGGCTATCTTTGGTGGTAGCCATTGTTTCCTTACTTGTTATTGATAAGTCGATCCGCGAACTTCATACCGTAAGCCAGACCGACGAAGAAAGATACGGCCAGGAAAAACAGCGGGAAGAACACGATGTAGACGGGAATGAGAAGGAAGTCCTTGACATCCGTGTCTGTAGTAGGATCAGTGAGGAATGCAGTGGTCATAATAAGACCAGCCACGCCCCAGAAAACCCCGATGATAATGAGTGCCAGCATTTATCCTCCTTAGTTTCCACCCTTCCCTACCTGCGAGAGATAGAGAAGAGAAGCCACTAAGACTTACTTGAACAGATTGATAGTGTCACGGACGAGACCGATGACAAAACCAGCAAGACCGACGATCGGCCAGATGGTAAACCACATCCCACGGTACGTTGCGCAGATCAGGAAGCCCAGATCCTTGCCATACTCCTCGCGGTACTTCTTGAGAGACTTACCGTTGTCCAGCAGATCATTGAGAGCGTGGAACGAACCAATCACCCAGATGATGCCGACAACGACAATACCAGCAATAACGAACCAGCTCACATTTCCTCCGAATGTAGAAGCATATAAATTACTGACCTAAGTTCCGGACAGCCAGTCTTCTCGCCGCCCCGTGAGAATGTTACCTCACCAGACATGAGCTTGTCTATCGACAAACCATACTTGCAGTCGCACCTATTTGGTGCGGGCCGTTCGAAGTTGCCCATATCGTAGCAGCAAACCAATCGGCGTACTGCCTCAAGTGCCTGAGCCAACGCTTCCTTGTCCCTGTGCATATTGCCGTAGGTAGGTTCGTTGATCAACTGTTTTCCTTGGAGAAAACAGACATGAACGCTGCAACCTCTGGATTGTCCCACAGGTCATGCTGACAGATAAACTCTACCGTCTTCTCCCACAGCATGTCAAGACCAAGCTTGCCAGCACCGTAGGCAAAGATACCAGTCTCTGCCAGAATGGTCAAATTGTACAGAGCCTCAAGCATTTTCATTCTCCTTGTAGTAATCCACAATCCCTCGGATAACCCTGGAATATGCGTAAGAACGATCCACGGCGTACAGCATAGCAATACCAACGGTACTTGCTACAGCCCAGTGGACAAAAACCCACAGGAAGGGAACCAGCACAACCGTAGCAATCGAAAGCACAATGGCGGCAGCAGAAAGAGCACGGGAAAAGACATGCGAGATATCCACGTTGTACTCTGCCTTGATCTGGTCATTGGTCGCCATCGCTGCTTCCATGGATTCCTTGATGTGCGGAAGCTCGACACTCTTACGAATGTAAGCTGCATCATACTGACGGAAACTGTGGAATCGAAAATCCATTATTACTCCCTTTAGTAGTGACCAGCAACGCTACTCTACAAGAGAGTAACGAAGCAAGCAACTACTTCTCTTCCCACTCACGTGTGTGAGGATTGAACCACTGAGTACGACCGCAGGTACAGGACTGCGTACCGTCAGGATTAGGAGTGTACTCATGCTCATGCATTCTTGGCAACCTCCCACTTGTGGATGTCATCGTTCTCCACAAGGATCTTGAGACTTGAATCCATCTCGCGGAAGTAGACTACCACACCCTCAGACTTAAAGCCAGGGACAGCCACGGAACCCTCTGTAACCCTCGCTACGGCGTCGTCCATGGCCTTGCCGACAAACGGCCCAACGTAGAGAAGCGGAACGATCCTGAGGCCCTTCACGGGCGTCTGATCGGTATCGTAGGCAAGGATGTTCTGCCAGCGACGGGCATTGAAGAGGCTGAAACGCTTCTCCTTGAGACCGTAGCTACACGGAAGACCAGAACCCCACCACTCACCGAAGTGCTTGCCTACACCCAGAGTATCGAAAAGTGCCTGAGCATTCGAGTTAACCCACCAGGCGAAACCGAAGTTATCGTCATCCGGGTAGATAAATCGAGTACGAGACTGAGCGAATACATCATAGCTGTCGCCCAATGCGCCGGTAACTGTAGTAAGTGGCAGCGCACCACCAGTCCACAGATGACTGGGAAGGAAAATTACACAAGCATTAGTACCGTTGATCTTCTCGGTAATAATCATGACTTCCTTGGAACGTCGCGAAATCGACGGCCACTTCTCGAACTCGGCAATCATATTTCCTCCTAGTTATTCATGTAGTGATTATTGAGAGCAGACAATACCTCAACAACTTGGACAAAAGGAATTCTGTCCTTAATAGCCGCCTCAGTAATGACTGTCTTCAATAAAGCTATGTCCTCACCAACAAGCTTCTTATCAAGAAGAAATTCTGCGAAAGAAATACTTTCATTGTTCTTATCGGTAAGAATAATTGGATCTAATAACAAATTGTGCTCCTATTAAATGTACGGTGCAATAAGATCACTCAAGGCTACGGTACTACCAAGAGAGGCAGGAACTTTGACTCCCTTGGTAGTACGATTGCCCATGTTAGTAACCTTCTCGATAATTGTGTAACTGAATGTTGAAGGATAAAACGTGGTGTTATCAGTGACAGGAATCTGGATTGAAAATGTTCCAGTTCCCTGAGCAACCGTAGCAACAAATGGTGGAACCGTATAGATTACATCATCTGTTGTGTCATTCAGGGACTTCAGATTAGGAACAAATTCAATGAAGCCAGATTCTCCCGCCCCACTGATGGCATTCTTGTAGGTACCTGTAACGGTAATGGCTACAACGCCTGTTGGTAAAGGCATATTAACCTCATTGAGTAGCGGTCTCCAGAGTCACCTTGGTGATCTCTGCTTGCAACTCTAGGTTACTACGAATGGCCTCTACCATGGAATCACGTCCTTGCCAGCGGTGTTCCTGTCCATTGTCCTGAACAAAGGAAAACCATGCTCCGGCACGCTTGACTACCTTGAACACAACAGCCATTGTGACGATGTCCTTGACGTTGTCATGCTGTCCGGGTAAGAATCCCTTATCGGAATTATCGAAGTAGAAGTCAGTCATGGCGATGGTTTGTGGTGCCGCCGCCTTGTTCTTCTCCATCTTGAACTTGATGGACTGACCGACCTTTACCTTACCTAATCCTTCGCGCTTCTCTTCGATCCACTCATCTCGGCTAACCAGGACTCGCTGATAGAACGCGTAATTCTTAGCCTTTCCTCCAGGAGTCGTAGTCGGCGTGCCATAAGGCGAAAACGAACCAATAGCATCGCGGAGCTGGTTAACGAAGAAACCAATATAAGGACGATCATTACTGAATGTTCCACCAATCTTTCTGAAGAACTTACCATTAAGACGGGCACCGAGAGCCATGGAAGCCTGTTCCATGGACTTGTCCTGCTCCTCACCAGGGCTGAGAGCCGGGTAACTGTCCAAAACGATACAGTCGAACTCATGCGAACGGGCAATCTCGATGATGGTGTCGTAAGCCAACTCCATGCCTGTTGTGGAGAACACTACCACACGATCGTTGTCTACACCATTCTTCTCTGCCCAGTCCCGATCATAGTGCTCAGAGGCTAACCAGAACGTCATGAAACTAGGATCAAGAGCCTGATTAGCTGCAATCGTATGTAGAATACCGCTTGTCTTACCGTTTGATTCCTTACCGTAAACCTCAACCCATTGATTTCCCGGCCACCCACCGCCCGTTGCTACATCTAAGGACAGAATTCCCGACGTGAATCGCTTGGGAATAAACATGTCCGACGCAATGGTAAGGGTGGGATTACCATCCTTTTCGAGCTGCTTGTTCATCTTTGCTAATAATGCCTGAACGTTCTCGTTCACTACACTCCTTGTTTCAAAAGTTAAGGGGCTTGGTAGACTTTAACCCTCTACCAAGCCCCTATGACATTGTCTAGTGCCTAGTTGCTGATATCAATGATCAAGTCAATGAGATCAGGCAGGAAAGTAATACCGCAGATAGCCGCGATAATCAAGCCGATGAAGAACCATACGGACCACAGTGAAGCGGTCACAGCCATGATTGCACCGACTAGGAAACCAATGATTCGGAGAAAAATCACTTGGAAAAGGCACCTGCCTTGTACATGTTGTAGCCCAGGTAACCGAAGTAGGCCAGAAGACCGACTACAGCCAGAATAAAGGCAAGCTTGATGATGAACCCGCCCATAATGGTACCGACAATAAAGGTAGCCAGACCGAAGACCAGAGTCTCCTTGAGGGTGAGCGTCTTCTTCAGCTTCATTTCATTCTCCTTCTTAGAAGTTATACCCCACACGATCCTCCAACGCAGACATTCTCATTGGAGTACTCTTCGAACTCTACGCCTTCCCACTCACTTGCTTCACTGTAATCTACCACAGTCAGCGGCTGTCCGCCACGTGCACCGTCAGGATACACAGTGATACCGCGAATCTCGGGAAGGTACTTCATCAGTGTAGTGCCGAACTCTTCCGTTGTAAAGCTCTGCTTGTCCTTGGCAGGCAGATTGATGGTGGAAGAGATTCCGTGATCAACAAACTTTTGTAGCCATGCCTGGAACTTTATACGACGCTCAGGGTCCTGCGCAAGTGAGAATGCTGTCTCCAGCTTGGACATGTCCACGCCTCTATCAGCAAATCGCTTGGCGATAGGCTCAATGACATACTGATTGAACCATACCTTGCCCTTGAGGTAACGACGTAAGTATGCCAGACCGTAGAGAGGCTCGCCACCCGTAGTGGTCTGGGCAATGATACCGATGGTTCCGGTAGGAGCGATGGCACGTGTCTTGATAGGCGCAGAAATGCCTAGAACGGCTGCTGCTGCGGCTGCAATCTCTGTACTGGTGGCATAGACCTCCAGCCAGCTTTCAAGCTCACTGTCGGGCGCGTACGGCTTTCCTCGTACGGCAAGCCATTCATATATGCCCATGAGTCCTAGGCCAAGACGGCGATTCTTCTCGCGGGTGTCCGCTACCCCTTGGTACGGGACCTTGGAATATAACGTGCCGCATAGGAGGAATCGCGTCGCGAGTTCCGTGACTCTTGCCATTTCTTCCAGAGATTCGACTCTAGCAAGGTTGATGCTACCGAGATTACAAATGTCATTGTCATCTCTAGAAGTGATTTCAGTACACGCATTTCTTAGATTCTCTCCATTGTTTTCCTTGATGTCAACAGAGAAGCCCGGCTCTCCTGTGGAAAGCATCTTCTCCACAACAGTCCAATAAATATTCTGCGCCCACTCGTACTTCTCATGAGCAGGATTCTCATAAGCAGCAAAGAAATCGTCATCAAGAATGACAGAAATATTGGTCATGTCAAGAGTGGCAGGGAAATTGAAATCCTTCTCCTTCAATGCCTTGACATCATCAGACCAATCCTTGGCAGCAATGAATTCAAAAACATCGGGGTGATTCCAGTGGAGTCCTGCCCAAATAGCAGAACGACGGGAGCCTCCCTGCATAATGTGGCGTCCAGCTTCGTTGACCATGTTCATGAGAGCAAGAGGACCCGTGGACTTTCCGCCCATTCCCTTGACAAGCTCACCGTTCCCACGAAGCTTGGAATATACTACACCGACACCCGCACCTGTCATAAGACCAGAGGTGATTCGGTTCATGAGATCGGCCCAGCCCTCGCGGCTGTCCTCAACAGTCAGCAGAAGACAGTTCTGTGTCTGGTGAAAAGGCTTACCCGTGGCATACAGGTAACGACCACCAGGCATGAACTTGAACTCTTCCACATACTTTGTCAGCTCTTCAACATCCTCAGGAAAGTACGGAGATAATACAGTGCTGATAACACGTCTGGCAGTATCCTCCCAATTCTCTCCTGGATGTGCGTACTTGTTTCTATAAATTGTCTCCGCAAACACAGACATTTCTGTTGTCAAAATAACTCCAAGAGAGAATTGATCGAATTATTAATTGAGATGTTCGCCGCCACCGGCATTAAGCACGGCAATAGCAGCTTGAAGAGTCTGCCCCTGACCAGCCACCTGACGTGCTGGTTGGGCCGGACCGCCCTTATCAGTACGAAGGGCACGCAAGCCGTAGCCCTCCTGCTGGAAACGCGGATGCCATCCGCAATCACCACAGGCAATGGCTTGTCCTGCTACAGGTGGTCGGTAGTTATCACTACCACAACCCGGACACACAGAGCCCGTTGTCATGGGTACAGAAGGCACGTACTTAGGCGCTACAGGGGCCCCCTGAGGCGCTGTGGGAACAGTGTTGGGCACCGGTAAGGGTACCGGGTTGAAAAGGCTTCTAGAGGGCGCTACAGGGGCTTGCTGAGGTGTTCCCTGTAGCTTGTTGGCCCAGAAGTTCATTGGTGTCCTCCCAAATGGATGAGTCCTTGTTCTAGTAGGTGGCTGATAACGGCATCCGTTACCGCTGCACCTATATTAATACTCAATTCCTTAAAAGACAAGACTGATTGCTCATCCATTGCAGCGTATCTTGGATCGAAAGCAATCAAAGTATCCGAAGCTACTTGGGCTGCCACATAACTGAGGAAAGATATCTGATTGCGCAAAGGATAAAGACTTGTCCGCCTATTGATCATGTCCCGGTATTCCATTTCCAGAACATCATCGGATGCCGGTTTGACGCCCATCTTCTCAGGAGAGTGCTTTATTCTATAGGGACCTACCATGTCCCATATCATTGATTTTTGAATAGTAGTAGCGAGAACCGCCCAGTCATTTATACTGGACGGTTCTGCCCCCTCAAAAGGGTCTTCTGTCAATTCTCTTTTTCTTTCCTAGTCCTTAGCCTCGCTCCATCTGTCAACGATGAGAGCGGTAGCTTCCAGTGGAACCTTAAGCATGGTCTGCATTTCCGGTCCGGCCATAGCTTCCTCCAGCATGAGCTTGGCATCCACGGCCCGGTGTTCTGGAGCCTGGAGAACCAGTTCGTCATGCACAGAAAGAATCAGGTGGACCTTCTCCGACTCGGGAAGATCTGCATTGTACTCAAGCAAGCGCTTGTGAATGCGAACCATTGCAGTTTTGATGATACCAGCAGCACTGCCCTGAATGAGAGAATTGAAAATCTGTCGCTCCGCACGGGCACGCAAACCCCAACGCTCCTCATTCAGATCCCACACGCGTCGCTTGAATCCGGTAATCGTGGTAATGTGAGGAATCTCACGCCTACGCGCTGTCGATACCACAGCCTTTTTGAATTGAATTACTTCCGGCTGAGTCCTCCCATAGTCCTTAATACGCTCCTCGGCATACTCTACAGTCTGCTTCATGATCGCCGCAACCTTGTTGGCCATGGCGCCGAACAGCACACCAAAACCAATTGCCTTGGAATCCTGACGCATCTGCTTGGTAACTTCTTCGATGGCTACCTGATACATAGCGGCGGCGGTTGCCTTGTGAGCATCCACACCACTCCAGAAACCGTCGAACAGAATACCCTTGCCCAGGAAGTGTGCGAGAACGCGGTACTCAATCTGGGCATAGTCCGCAACCACCAGCTTGTAACCGGTAGGAGCCTTGAACAGACCACGAACCTTGGTACCAAGATCAGTACCCGGACGCGGAATATTCTGTAGATTGGGTTCACGGCAGGAGAAGCGAGAAGTAACCGTACCATACTGAACGAGATCCGCATGGATTCTTCCATGGAATACTCGACAAGGCCGATCCGGATTTCCTTCCTCACCAAGATATCCTCGCACATATGTATTGAGGAGCTTGGCGATTTCGGAATACTCCATAAGAAGTGCGACAAGAGGGTTGTCCGGGAACTGTTCGAGAGCTTCCTTGTCCGTAGACAGGTGCTCAATGCCCGTAGGCATTCCCTCCTTCTTGAGCTTAGCACCCGCCGGAGTAAGTCGCTTACTCTTTAGTCCCTGACCTCCATCCTTCTTTAGACCGAAAAGGATTTTCTGCTTCTGCGGAGTCGAATTGATATTGAAAATCTGACCGGCTTCCCGGTAGATATTCGCTTCGATCTTCTCCAGCATAATGGTCAGGTCTGTTTCCAGTTGCTTGATTGCTTCGACATCAACAGGTGCGCCAATAGCATTCATCGGAAACAGAACTTCGGTTACTTCATTCTCAAGATCCGCGTGTCGAGAGACACCGTCCTCAATGAGAAGCGGCTTGAACTTAACAAACAGAGTCCAAGTATAACGGACGTCGAGAAGAGCGTATCGAGCTACCTTGGAAAACTCGTGAGCCTCAATACACTTACCGACTTCTTCGGTATCGTACTTGACTTTGTAATACCAAAGGGTGAGATCCTTAAGACCCTTACGCATAGGACGCTTGGGACCGCCGGAAATCTGACCGATGTTCTCATCAAGGAGCCACTGCATAACAATGGTGTCAGATACCGGGCCGTAAGGAATGGCACCGAAATACTTCTTAAGAGAAACAAAGTCGATGGTGGCGTTGTGTGCCACCTTACGAATGGTACGAGAAAAGAATAGCGGGCGGAGAATCTCGAATACGACCGAAGGGCGAAGCTGCTTCGGAGGCTCATTGAATACCGCCGGAAAGGACTGGAACTTACCATCAATTTTCTTACGGAACTTGTCCCTAAGACGTACGTCTCCATTGGGATGCCCCAGAGGAATGGTAATGGCTCGCCCATAGGTTGCCAGGGAAATCCAGACGACCTGATTGTGTGCAGCTACTCCACGAGTTCCTTCCAGCGGTCCCGGAATAGACTCGATGTCGAAAGCAAATGCATCCTGTTTGAGGAAGTATGCTACCTCCTTCCGTAGCTCTTCCTCTGAAAGAATTACACCCTTCAATTAAAGTTCCTCCTCCAGCGGGCGGACATCAATATAGTACTTGTCCCACCCATACTTGTCACCGCTGAACCAAATGTCCGAACACTGATCCCAAACATAATTAGCGTACTGCTTTTGAGCATGCTGGTGCATCCAAATGGACGCTACCGTGTAATCCAATGACATGTAAAGGTCATCACCCTCGCACGTGACGCCATCCCAGCTTTCCCACATGACAACATAAACAGACTCCACGATTCCTCCTTGTATCAACGGGAAAGCCCCGGGCTGACTGAGTAAGGTAACTCTATCAGCCCGGGGCCGTTGTGTCTAGCGGAGATCAGTCGGTACGAATCTTGTCCGCGATCTCCTCAAGCTGACGCTGCGTGCTGATCCAAACTACTTCCTCACCGTAAAGGTTGGTGTAGTTGGCAACATCCCCGTCATCATCGAGAATCTCCTCACCACGGATCTCTTCAAGTTCCGCAGCGGTGAAAGGCTCGATACCGAAATCCTCCTGAAGATCACGCGCCTTCAGCTTGTCGACCTTAGTAGACGGAGCAGAGCGGCCTGCCACAGAAACGTGGTAAACCTCAAAGTAGCGAGCTTCATCATCGACAGGCCAGTATTCGTTGTCCGGGTTCACAGAGTAACCCTGCAGTAGTGTAGAAACCTCGTTACCAAAGTCCCACTTACGAACCTTGATATCGGAAATGGACTCGGCCTTGTTGATGTCCTCCATGTCGATGACATTCATCATGAAACGTGCCGAAGCCTTGTGGCCTACATTGCAGAGAGGACAGGTCTGCACAAGCTTACCGTCCTCCCAGATCTTACCGCAAGTGTAAGAACGCTTCACCTGCTGAACGAAGTGCTGGAAGTAGTGAACCGGTGGCTTCTCGTTGAGAATCTTGATAATGCGACGACCGTTGCCCTTAAGCTCCAGATATGGAGCCTTCACAGTCTCCTGCTTGGGAGTCGCCGGAGCGCCCCAACCACTGCGGACTACCCTACCGGTACGTGGGGCTCGCTGAGGGGCCTTCATGGACTCGGAAGGGCCATCGTAGCTGTCATCTTCAACGGGAGCAGCAACCGCTACACGATTACGACTTGCCATATGTTATCTCCTTGCGTATGCGCTATAGGCGCTGTTGTTGGATTAATCAATAGAAATGCGATGGATGTAAGACTGTGCTGGGGCAAGCGCCTTTGCGGTCAGCATTTCATCCTGGATAACTGTGTACAGCTTTTCATTAAGATAGGCAGCTACATCTTCGATGTCTACCTGAGTAGAGAATCTACCCGCGACAGATCCCTTAACACTCTTGTTGTTAAAGTCCCCGATGTTGACCGTATACCCTGTGGTCAGACTGACTTCAAGAACTCCGTCAATAGGAGTCACGGTAACTGTAGCAGAGTCTTGAACAACTGTAGGACTCTCGGTGTGAACTGTGTCTCCGTCATTCTTACGCCTTTGTGCGGCCATAATACTCCCTCTTCCTGTGCGATACGAACCATGCCTTCAACCATAGCACGGGTGTACAAACGTCGTCTACCTCTCGGGTCCTGACTACTCTTGACGTAGGGAGACTTTGGAATGATAGCTTCCTTCTCCCAAGCGCGCAAGGTGTTTGCACTGCGGTTTCCTAGCGCAGTAGCCAGTTGACCGATAGTGAAGAACTCGGTGGGGACGCCTCCCACATTGAATATCAAAGGCTTGGCGTCCCACTCACCGATTTCTTTTTCCTTTACCGCTTTACGTGCTTCAAAATCAAGAGGAGTGGACGACCCCGGAAAGAACTTACTTAAGAAATCGTCCACCATGAATCAGTAACCGCACTCGTAATCGAACTTGTAAGTACTGTCGGGAGTAATAACCACAGTGACGTTGTCACCGAATTCAGCACGCAAAGCATACTCGAATGCAGCAGAACCAATGGACGCGTCAACATGCGTGCCCAATCCATCCGGGTGGCCAGAACCTGTAATAAAGCAGTAATCCTCAAGGTAATCCAGCTCCGGATAAAGATCCTCTGCGGAGTCTGCTCTCTTGTCTTCTACCCACAATGCCGCAATGGCAGGATTAGAAGTATAGAGAACATCATTAATGGTGAACTCACAAGCATCACCATCATTCCACCCGGGAACGTACTGATTCCACTTGATAGCAACAACACCCTTGGCGAATACTTCCTCCAATTCCGGAAGAAGATCCTCAATCGGAAGCTGCTCTACAAACTGACTACCACGGCTGTAAGACTCGTCAATCAGTAACTTACCACGAAAATCTAACGCCTGCTCACTCACTATTACTCCCAAAAATCTCTCTAGTGCTGCGGATTTCTCTACGCTTGGTACCACTCATTGCAGGGTTAAGGGCCATCTGCTCTGCCCACCACTGGAATGTAGGCAGGAATCCCAGATCCTCTACGATATGACGCTCTGCGATATCGCGGACAGGAACCTGACGCTTGCCTACCTGGAGATACGGACCGAACAATTCCTCCATAAGGAAGGTACCTTCGGTGTGATGATACATGGCACGATGACGAATATCACCCATGCCTGACTTGGAACTGTCGATCTTTAAATGGATAGGATGATACAGCTCAGGATCTCCACCCCATTCACGAGCAGATGACATAGCATGCTGCCAACTGTTAATGAGTCTCCCTCATTTCTGCCTTCATCAGTCGCTTCTGTTCCTTGGCATAACTGATGAGCATCTGAGTAAAATCCCAATCAGCTACCGCCTCATCAATAGCCACAATGAGATCGAACATCTCTTCATAAGAAGCGTTCATTCTCATATGTTCAACGAGCATATAGGGATCTATCTGAACAGGCACCAACATATGGAGATCATTCCATTCGCTCACTTCTTCACTCTCCACTCTGTCTTAGTAACCTCGTACTTTTCGGCCTCAGGACACTCTACAACATCATCCCATTCCCACGGAAGTTCGTGCTCTTGGTATTCGGTAAGCCCCATGCCCCAATTGATCATATAATGCTTGCCCTCATACTCGAATACACCTTCCATCCGCTCATGCCAGCGGCCGGAACCAAGAGACCACTCTGTGTGGCAGGACCAAGGAAGGTCAAGCTCCTCGCCCTGTTCCTTTGTTAGCTTAATACTATTTCCCACAATGCCCCAATCATATAAGTAGCTACTGACAATAGTGGTAGGGCTCCCTAGGGAGCCCTACTCCGTTATTTACTTCTTCTTGGTGGAGCTAGAAGACTTCTTCTGAACAGGCGCCTTCGGCTTAACAGTCTTGGTCTTGGTAACCACGACGTGGTGGTGATCGTGGTCGTCATCATCGCAAGCAACCGCACCCGCGCCCAGCATACCGACAACAGCAGCCACCGCAACGAGCTTCGCAGCCTTGTTCATTATTTCCTCCTATTAGTTATTCTTTAGTTGGTGAAAATGCGAATGATTCCGTTACATCGAAAAAGCTATTCAATTCCTCTTCGGTAATGTATTCATTAACGAAGAAATCCCACAGTACATCTTGATCAATGTGCTGGACAGTGACAAAGATACCACTATTGCTGACAAGATCGTCCCAGTGGATATCTTCTTCAGATTCACTGTTCACCTTAGCGTACAACCACTCAGTGGTACGCTCCTCATTGAGTACCCTACTCACCTTGCGTACCTTCTGCAAGCTCTTGTAGCGTACTCCATCGATCTCCAAAGCGTCTTCGAACTCTACCACGTAAGAACCACGTGAGTTGGTCGGTGCTGCCTTGAGGTACGGTTCCAGCTCTAACTTAACACGTGCCTGCTGATCCTGCAAGTCCTTGATATCCTGCTTGAGCAATAGGTAGCGAGCTACCTTACTTCTTACTAAATCACTGCTCATCAAGATACGCCACCTTCGCAAGAGTGAAGCCCGGACCATCAGTACGGATTCGATTATCCACATACTTGGCCAGTGCGTCAACATCGTGGAAGTCCACTACAGCGTTGGCCACAGAGGCAGAAGCAAGTGTGGTCACGCGGTGGTAGTGATCCGGACGGATACGAAATTCAGGTGCGTTTGTAAAGGAAACAGGAGTACTGCCGATTTGTGCTTGCTGCCAATTACCGTCCCCAAACTGATACTGGAGAAGAGGATTGGCTACCTGATCTTCCGGAGACTCAAACTTTCTAATAGTAGCCTGCATACCGATATTGAGGTAGGCAGCTACCTCCGACATGGCATCAGTGCGATTCTTGTACACAACAGACTTGTCGGTACGAACCTCATAGGCATACACAGGAGCCATACGGAAACGTGTTCGAGCACTGAACTTTGTCTTACCGGATGGTACTGGCTGCCAAAATCCCCAGACACCTTCCACAGCATAAGAGAAACTACTACTAGTATAGGTAGAGTACTCAATGCCCTTCATAATATTGGTCAATTGTTTTCCCTAAGTTCGCCGTTTACAAATCGGAAAGAAGCACCCTCAATAGAGATATCGTAACCCTCACCGTCCTCCAGGTGCTCGCCCAGTTCATTGAGCTTATTGATAGCACCCGCAAGCATAACGTACAGATCCCGAACCTCCACATACTTGGGATCCTGCATACGGAGCGAGCGCTCCGCCTTCTTGATCTCAAGATTAGCAATCTGCTTGCGCGCCATCTCGATCTGACGATCGTAATTGTCCATAATCTCGTCCATGATTACTCCTTCAGATAGTCTTCAAGAAATTTGGTCAAGCTTTTTGCATCATTAGTAACTCTACCATTGGGCACCGACATTCGTCCAGACACAATGGCATCCGCTACCTTGGCTTTGTACTGCAGCCGATTGAGCTGATACTCCTCAACACTACCACTGACAATCAGATTGTCAATAGTCACATCTCGGAACAGCGAACTAGCACGAACATGCCTACCATTGCGCTGCTTGTACATACCAGCAGACAAAGGCAAATCATAATTGATCAGATGAGAAGCCATGTACAGATCGACTCCCGCGCCTCCGGCATCCGAAGACAGGAACACTCTAGCAGTCTTGGAGAACTTGTCAATGGCTTCCCCTCGCTGCGCTCCGTTGAGACCTCCGTGGAACTGCACGGACTCATACGGAAGACGCGCTGCCAGCAAAGGTAGCACACCCTTGAAGCGAGCGAAAACGATTACCTTGTGAGCCAGATCTTCCTCCAACACCTCTTCGATCATCTCCACGCATGCTTCCAGCTTGCTACCCACAAAGCCCTCAGGAGGCAGTCTGCCAGCCTCCAACAGCCCCGCAGCATACTGGCTACCTCTGGGGTCTGCTGGATCGCTGTAGGCCCGTCCAGAGGCTCTGAGAAGTTCCGGGGAGTCGAGCAATAAGTGCAGCGCTAAGAGTCTAGACGTGATGCGGCCCAGTTCTCCTTGGTCAGATACCTTCTCTTGTACTCCGGAGTAAAAAGCAGAAATATCTCCCACGGTTCTTCCCAGGGGTAGAGACAATAATTCTCTATGAAGCTCTCCGGCGATATCTCGATATAGTTCTCTTGTTCCATCGTCCATCTCCACATAGGTATTGTATTCCTGGACTGTTGGCATGAATTCTGCCACATCTTTATCGGATCTTCTTTTGTTCACACAGGCAGTCATAAGTAATTCGTGTAGCTGTTTGACATTCTTATAACCAGTAACCATACCGAAACCGTTACGCTCGATATAGGTGTCTTCGAATTCACGCCATCCGTCGAACAGATCCGGATCGATCCATTGCATGATGGAATACAATTCTTCTGCCTTACCGTTCTCGATAGGTTCAGCAGTCAAACCGATACGGTACTGTGTCTTTAATTTCTTTACAGCCTTGGACTGCTGTGAAGAGAAGTTCTTAATAGATGTGGCTTCATCAACCAATACCAGGTCCGGTTTAAGACTGAGAACGAAATCCAGATCCTTGACCACCTGACGAATCCCCATGATCAGATACGCTGGAGGGTTCTTCGCGATCTCCTGATAGACAGCCGTTCTCTTGGCAGGACCCAATGTGCCATCTACCACTATTACGCTGTGCTCGTCTGTGAATTCTTGAATCCGATTTGCCCACTGTCTTGTCAGGCTGCTGCTCATAATCAAAACTGCGCACTTTACTTTCCCCTCATCTCGTAATCGTTCGATGGCATGAATAGCCACCACTGTCTTTCCTGTTCCCAAATCCAAAGCAAGCAGCGCCCGTTCTCTTTCACAAACGAGATCGGACGCTGCCTGTTGGTAGGGCCGTAAGTTTCCTGTAAAGCTCATGGTCTAAATGATACTAGACTATGGGCAGAAAGTACAGCCTGTTGTATTTGTTTGTGTGTTACTCCCTCAGTACCAATATCTTTCTTGTCGGGGATGTGGGAATAGTTCAAGAACTTAATGGGATAACCACTTCGAAGGTATCTTTTCTTCAACTCAATTGAAGCATTGATACCGGCTTCGTCATTATCCAACCCGAATATTACAGGTACGCCCAGATCAAGAAGAAGTTCCAGTTGAGCTTCAGTGATCCTAGCGCCGAATGTAGAAACTGCACCATAAACTCCTGCGGTGTAAGAAACTGCACAATCTAGTGGAGATTCTAGCACGACGACAAATGGATTGTCGAATACATCTATACCGAAAAGCGTATCTCCCTTGGAGACACCGTACGGCTTATTGCGGGTCCAACCGTTCTCTGACTTTTCCTGCCAACCCCACAATTGGTGGGTATCCGGGTCTCGGATGGGAAGAATCCAGTGAGGGTCCTCCCCATCCTGCCACCGAATACCGTAGTGACTTACACTTCCCGCAGAGATCCTTCGGTGTGCCAATCGTTCGATCGGAGGATCAACGCTGAGCGCCAATCGAGCTTCGTTCCATACAGGTCGTTCACGTAGCCCTTCGTCTGATCGCTGACGACCAGAGGAAATACCACGTCCATCTCGAAACCGGGACCGTGCACCGTTCGAACGGAGCCAACGTTCTGCCGCGTCTCTACCATAACCACGAACCTCCTGAACAAGAGTAGTGAATGAACCGGAGAATCCACAGGAGAAACAACTGTGAATTCCTGTCTCGATATTGATAGACCACTTGTCGGGCTTGTTGTTGTATTCGCCCTTACGTGAAAGATGTCCGGGACACAGTGCCCAAGCCTCATTATATGTAAGCTTAACCACTGTGATTCCCAGTTCCTCAAGTGTACTCAGTACATCCTGAGGCACAAGTACCAGATCAGGACGCTTGCCCCAACCAGACTTAATACTGTTCCTGCCCATTGTCGTCACGGAACATATCCTCCAAAGCTACATCACCTGCTTCCAGGGAATATTCGGTGTCTTCTTCGAACTCTGCGGTATCGAAGTTGAACTTTAGCATAACTTTAAGCGGTCCGCAAGAGCGAGACATGATGATCCTGAGCTTACGCATGATATCCTCGTCCGGCACACGTTCAATACCAATAACCACATTGGAGTACTGAATGAATGCTCGGGAACCCATAATGGAGTCGTTGCTCAGCGTTTCACCCTTGGTACGTGCAGGAGTGGACTGTGTGACGACCACAATACAGATCTTACGCCGCATAGCCATGAACTTCAAGCCCGCGACGATGTGTGCAAGTGCCATAGGGGTACCCATGGCCTCTCCCTGCTCGTCTTCCATCATATACGCACCATCAATGATCACGATCTCAGGATCATGAATATCACACTGCGCACCGACAGCACTCACTGTCATGACATCTTCCGCAATGATCATAGCAGGCATCTTTGCAGTCTCGTCAAGACCTGCCTTCAGAGCCACCACATCATCATGGGAAAGATCACCATTGTTGAGCTTGTTGTCGTTAAATCCTGCCCGATAGGCATCAAGTCGGTTTGTCTGCTCATCGACAGTCATCTCATAAGTACAGTACAGCACACGCTTGCCGTACTCCTGAGCCGCCATGGCAATACGCATGGCAATAACGGACTTGCTTGCCTTGGGCAGACCCGTAACCGTGATGAGCTGACCGCCCTGAAGCCCCTGAGTGGCCTTGTCAATCGTCGGGAAGCCCGTAGGGATACCCACCAGCGTTCCCGGGTTGTCACGGCGTTCCAGGTACCTTGCAAGGCGCTCATCACCCGTCTTGGTAACGTCCACGTCCCGCTTGTTCGGGATAACCGTATGGATATTGGAAGTAAGGACACCAAGAAGATTGATGGCTTCCTTTATATCGCCCTCGGCCTGATAAGCATTGATAAGTTCAAGCTTCTCGACCATAAATCCGTTGATGTACTTCTCATGGATTCGCTTGACGATATCTTCCCACGGCTCATCCACCGCAATAATATCCGCCTTCGGCTGATCCGCACGCATGATGCGAAGCGTAGGCAGGGAACCGTGCTCGGAATAGTAGCTGAGAATGTAGTCATATGCCTGACGATAAGTATCATCGAACAGGAAGTAGGCAGGTACATCCTTGATAGGGGATGAATTCCCACTGGTAATCAGCTTGGAAACAAATAGCTTGTCCACATTGAGTGTAGACGCCATGCGCTCTCCTTTCAAAAGATCACACGAGTATTTTGTGCAAGTTCAACTGCTCAGGTGGACAGTACCGCCCACGAGAACCGTAGCTTAGCGCATGGGACGGGGAAGGGTCAAGCACACCCAAGATGGATCGATCATAGATTATGTCGTGAGCCAACTCCACAGGATCAGGGTAGTAATGAACGTCACCGAAAAGAAGATTGCGGGAATCCAGTCTATTGCGTACCGGATCTACAAAATCGGGATCTATAAAGGTGACAATATCCACACGATAGTGGTGTCTCCAATATAGATCCCGCAATCCTCCAGAGGTGGGAACATTCAATCGGTAATAACCGGCTGCCTGTTCCCACTTCTTTCGCTTCCTGGCCAACATCTCCAGACCCCTTGACTTGGAATCAGGAAGAATACCTACCAGACCTTCAAATACTACCAGTACTCTGGGCAGTCTCTCCGACGAAAGCTCACCCCGTCGCATCCGGCATCACTGCCAAAAACTTTACAAACTCGTCAATCTCAGCCTGTGTAATAGGATTCTCTATATACACAGGCTCAATCTCTACGTCCTCAATATTCCAGTCCTCAGGATCTGGAAAACTTGCGGGTGCCATTTTTATACTCCTTTATGAACAACACACTTCAACACAACAACCGTGCATTCCGTGTCCTGTATCCCCAATACTGTCATAGAACGCCACAGAATCCGGATCAGAGTGTGCCACGCCATGTTCGCAGATGCGCTCTGCAAAACCGTGAGGCTTGAAACTGAACGGACTTCCGTGGCGAAGAACAATTCTAGCATCCTTTAGCGGATGATCCGAGGGGTTGTGGATGGCACAATGACTGCCTTCACAGACAGTCCGCTTATGCACATTCCACTTGCAACCGGAATCATCTACGAAAATATCATTCTTCCATCGCTTATCGTGTCGTAGTTTTGCCATTAGACGATTACCAATTTTCGTTCCAGATCGTATATACGATAGTCATTATCGGGATTCTGTCGCTGGGCGAGGGACCGCCCCCTACGGGCCGCAGCCACGGTAGGGGGATGTCCCACAGTCATCCAATTCTTTCCGCCCTTGGTTCGATATTGAATAACCAAATTAGAAATCTCCGTCATTTACCTGCACCACATTCACACCGAGCTTACGCATACGACGAACAACCCGATCTCTGTCATCAAACCAGTTCTCAATATCGTAAATATCCCGGAACTCATTATTAAAAATCTCATGCTTCACATCAGCATCGTTGCGCTTGTCATCTGCACGTCGCATAAACAGGTGATCATAACGAATACCATTCTTGGCAAGCCAAACCTCGGTATCTGCACGATAATTATCCGGTCGTCCAGAAACAATGAACACACTGTAGTGAGAACTCCAGTACATGAGGTTCAGATTCTTGATGTTCTCGAATACCGTGTCAGTACCGAGGCGACCATAATCATAAGGACTGCGGTGGTGGCGAGCAAGCGTACCATCAATATCAAAAACAACGGCAAGCGAGCGATCAAATCCGTAAATATCCGGAGTATTCGGATCGTACGGAACAATATCGTACTCATAATCATTCATGTATGCCGAAGTCAGACGCCAAGGCTTGTTGAGAATCTTCGCCATCTTACGAATTACGTCCTCACCAACAGAACGCCCACCCGCATCACCGCGAAGGAAGTCTCGAATAACACAGGTCTCTACGGAAACATCGGTAAAGTTCTGTACAACAAACTCTACATCCCCGTCAAAAAGCTTCTTGATTCGATTGGGAATGGTAGGAACCAGATGGGTATTGTCGACAATAACATCCTTACCCATCTTAATAGCGGAAAGAATAATCTTGTCCTGTACCTCAAGAGCGACCTGCTCAATGTCCTTGGACCAACCCAGAGGACCGCTGTGACCGAAGCCCAGCATATCTCGGATATCATCCAGGTTCACACGGACCATATCTCCACCGTGCAGAGCCACGAGATCCTTTGCCCAAGAAGACTTGCCGGATGCCGGAAGACCCGTCATCATGTAAATCTTACGCTCATTCATCCTTTTCTCCTTAGATTAAACCAGCACCGCCTTCTCATCGAGAAGACGATACAAGCTCAAACTAATACTTCTTACGAATAGATCGAAGCCACAGGTCTACTTCCTCATGTGCAGGAAGACACCGCAAACCACTCTTGGTCTCTTCAAACAGCTTGGTGAAGTTACGAAGATACTGTTCTGCCCTCTGAGGATTCTGCGCGATCTCCGCACCGAACTCATGGAAGAAACTAGCATCCTTCACTTCAATGTCAAGCTCGCCTGTCTTGTAGAGCTCATAACCCTGATCTAGAAGACGCAAGAGGTGACGTGCGTTCTTCTCCTTGCGCTTCTGCTTGCCGGGACCCTTGTGTTCTGCCATTCGCTTGAACTGCTGCGTAGCGTAGCCCAAGTAGGCATTCTTCACAAGATCCTTGGAAGCGAACCAACTACGCCGGGCACGGAGCTGTCGCCCGTCCTCAGATTGGGCTGTTACGAACCGCTCAGGGGTCCACAGAAGCTCTAGAATCGTAGGGTTGGACTGGAGTGCCAACCGAGCGAACTTACCCAGCTCATGGAGCGTCAGATCCGGTTCATGAGTGACGATGGAAAAGTCACTATCCTGTAGCGAACGAAGACGAGAGAACTCTGCGGTAGGCAGAACGAATACTCCCATCTTATCCACATCCGATTCAGGGGTAGCCAGCCCATAAGCTGTACTTCCAACAATCGCCTCAAGAATTACAGTCATGACCAGTAATCTTCTCCTTCACAATTACAATCGAATCGGCCATTACTATACGCAATTCCCAACTCGTCTTCCAACAGTCTGTTCAGATTGTCATTGACAATGGAACTGGTCAGTAAATCCTGTGGTAGATGTACTCCCTCGTCTTGGAAAATACGCCAAATATCATCGATAATACTCTGGTGATTACGCATTAATCCTCCGGTTCCAGCTCTTCGGCACGACGATACGCCTCACCGTAAAACTCCTCTACAGCGCTGTCAAGCTCGCGAAACATAGAGCGAATCTCTTCCCAGGAATCTACAAGATCCTTGGGAAGAACATAGTCCTCCGCACGGAGACCGTAATCTAGCGCGCCATAGGCACCGCCCTCATAGTCGATCTTCTCAAGAAAGTTACGAATCTCGGTTTGCATTTTCTTCTATTCCAATCTTTCGGGCATCCCTTCCCAGAAGCTCACGAGTAATAAAAGCATCGTGCCGGAAGCTGTCGAAGCTTTCCGTATAGATAGAAGCCATCTGCTTGGGAGAGATGTTAGTGGTAACGATAGTAGGTCGACACGCATCATAGCGCATACGGAGAAATTCGTGCAGCGTGGATTCCGTGAATCCGCTGCCGGATCGGTGCTCCTGGCCGATATCGTCAATGACAAGAATGGGAACCAGTTCCATAATGCGAAGAATCTTCTTGGATTCAATACCGTATTCGGTAGGCTCCCGATCGAATGTACTGGTAAGACGCTTCATATATTCGGAGAAGCGAATGTAGTAACCGCGCCAAGCGGGAGCAGCATACTGGATCTCAGTCAGTATGGCAGCCGCAAGAGTGCTCTTGCGAGTACCGTTGCGCCCGTGGAGCATGAGCCCCTTGCCAAGATTCTCGCGGTTGTCAGGAAGAGCACCCGACTCCTTGCGTTCCTCGGAAAGATAGTGCTCTCGGAAATTGGATACAAAATCCGAAGCAATCGACTGCGCTACCCGGCCAGAGGCGTGAACAGGAACATAGTCCTCCAGGCGCTTATCCCAATACTTTGCAGGAAGCCCGGACTGTCGCCAACGATTGACATAGAATTCCTTACTGGGCACTAACTCTTTCTCCTCTCAAAATAGGCAGCTAGCTCTGCCTCTTCGTCGTACTCTTCCATACGGAGCTCGTAGTTGTCAAGCGCCTGTTCCTGCTCTTCGGATTTGAGAAGCGCTGACAGTAGTTGATCTCTACGATACACGAAATCCTGCCAACCCGGAGCGTTGCCCCGTTGATCGGCCGTGTTCATGTAAAAATCTATCATGGCGGTAAGGCGGTCCGCAGTAACGACATTCTTCCACTTGGCGAACTGTGAAGCAAGTGCCTGAATATTGACGACACCGAAACCGCGATACCAAGAGCTTCTCAGAAGTTGTTCCTGAAAATACCTTGCCAGATTAACTGAATTATATGAAGACGACTTTGTGGGAGCCTTCTCTTCAGAGGACCCCCACAAGTCGTCCCAGGCATCCTGGGAAACCATTCTATTCCTTTGTTATATAAACACAGTAGATGAACACCACCGCTATAAGAACGAACCCTAGCATGGGCCACACCAGCGGTAGAAGGGAGAACTCAAGAACCATACTCGTTTTCTATAATCTCTTCTAGATAATGAATGGCTTTGAGAAGATCTTCCTTGCCATTCTTCTTACGATGTCTCAGAAGATACTTCAAAGCGGAGCCCTCGAAGAAATTCAGTTTATTGGCACGTATAATTGCCCACGGCTGAATTGCCTGCGAGGTATAGTGATCTCCGCCGACCTGTTTTAACTTATCCAATACCAGTCACCTTATTCACAATCTCCTGTGTAACAACAATACCCACAGGAGAGCCATTCTCATACAGATGCCACATAAACTTACCGATTGCAATCCAGGAGAAGATACCGGGAATGAATCCCGGATCTCCGTACCGCATCCAATCCTTGTAATCCTCAGGAACCCAGAGCTGAGCAGACCTGAGATCCGCATAAACCGCTTCAATACTGTCTTCCATACCATCCCAACGAACGGTAAACACAGTACCCACGGGCTCGATAATCATTACTCTCCAGTGACCATTCGACGGTAAGCGGACAGAGCCTTGCTGAAGCCGTTGGACATCTCCTGCATGGCATCAGCAAGCTCAACAATATCAGCCTTGTTAACCATGATGGTATCAGCAAGGTTCTTCTGCTGCTGAGTAATCAGTTCCACATCAGTAGCAGTGTACTCAAGCGTGGGCTGAGCGGGAGCCGCAGCAGCCACATCCTTCCACACATCATCAGCAGTGACAAGCTCGGCAGCAATTTCCTTGATGCTCGGAGTCTCGTCCGACTTGGTAACGGAGCCTACCTTGATCTCAGCAGAGAGCGCAAGTCCCTTAGCAGCCTTCTTCTCCGCCTCACGAGCAACCGCATTGGCAACGAGACGCGAGGTGCCTCCGGTATCCTCCTGACCGCACTCACAGTAGGAACCGCACTTGCCCTTGTTGTCATCCACCCACACAAACTTGTGCGTATGAGGGGCTACAGGGGCCTTCTCCGACTCCTCCACGGCAGGAACATCCTCTGCCTCCAGGGACTTCACCGCAGCCCGCTTACGGGGCGTTGTAGCCTTCTTGGCAGCAGTCTTACGGGCAGGCTTGGGAGCAGCCTCCTTCTCCGCAGCAAGGCGAGCCTTCTCCTGCTCATCATAAGCAGCCTGAAGCGCCTCCCGCATCTCACGATCCTCATCGGACTCGTAACCGGGGAAGGAATCAATCAGACCCTCACAAAGGTTGAGAGTGACCAGGCCATCGCAACGCTTGGCATTCTCCAGGTCATCAAGATCCCGAAGGCTATCCGGGTTGTACAGAGAAATGAATGCCACGTCACGGCCCTTGTCGGCCTCCTGACCAAGGAGATTGAGAGCAACCTCAATGGAGCAACCACGATCAACCTGCTCGGTGGACTCAGCACGAGAGATAATGCGGTTACCGGAATCAGGCTCTACGATCGGAAGGAAATCCTTACCGGCAATACCCCAGTTGTCAAACAGGATCTTGAAAAGACCGTTCATGGACGTGGAAGTCTTACCGGCGAAAGGAACGATGAACTTTACGTCCACGTTATCCAGGTTGCCAAAAACGAAGTCACCGAGAAGAGCCTCGGTGTTGGCATCCGCACTGGAACCTTCACCGGTAAGGATCACGCTCAGCGGCTTGTCATAGTCACGCATTTGAAGTTTCCTCCTTCGTTGTTGTTGGTGAGGACACTATCAGGTGCTCACCGGTCTGTCAAGGCAGCGGCGGGATGTTGCTTCGGCGCTGTTTCGGTACCCGTACTGTAGCACGAGAACGGAACATGTCGATCCGCTGTGCCAACACCACCAGGATACCAATGGATGCGGGTGCTAGTGCCCAGAGGGGTAGCGCCAACGCTCCGAAAGCTATCACGGGAACCAGAAGTAGCGCAACCTCTCGTAACTTCGGTAGCATTGCGCAGACAGTTTCCCAGAACCAGTAGGTTGCCAGGGCTGCTAAGATGAATGTCATGTCTCTCCTCGGTTGTCGTTGACGCCACTCTACCACACATGTACCGAGTTGACACAAGCCCTGCTCTCGGTGTACTGTTTTTATACTTGGTTATAAAGGAAAAAGACATATGTTCTAGAAGATAAGAACATATGTCTTTTAACATTTTATGGAGATTGAGCACTAGTTAATGTATATGTATAACCAATAGGAGCATACTCTGGAATTATCTGATTAATACGTACTAATTTATCTGAGTAATTATTATAATAGTATGATCTTTGTTCATTACTACCTTGCTTTTCCCATTGATAATCAGTAGAACCATATCCACCATCAAAGTAATCACCTAGCAAAGAACTCTCCTCTACCATTATGCTATCAATCCAGAAACTGAAAGGAGCATTGGTAGAAGCCTCTGACAGGAGTACAGAAAATCTTGGTCTGTAATTGGAAAGACTGTTGGGAGGAACAACGAATGTTCCAAACATCCTTACCCAACCTCCTGGCAAAGTCGCATTGGGATTATTATTCTTTATGGTCGACAGCTTTACCGTAAGCATTGTTACCAGATTTGCATCCTGGAAATCCATGGTGATATCTGGACAATTAATACTTTGCTTTACATATGCGGAAACGGTATACGTCTGGCCGATTTTCAGACTCTCCACAATCGGATATTGCGTTGTGGAAAGGAAGGCTAATCTCCCACCGGTTCCCAGAATGGCAGTAGAACCTCCGGTAACACCGGAACCTACAACATCAACACTGACCTTTTGAGATCCCAGAGAGTTATATCCTGTACTGTTGTCCCACTGAATCGATACTGGTGAACCATTGAATAGAAGATTGTCGTAGCGAACCAATACCGGAAGAGTATTGGTATTTCCAGTAACAATAATACTTCTGGTTCCTACGCTTCCTGTGGAAACAATTGAGGAATCGGTTACGGATATTTGCCAGTTGGCTGGTTCCACTCCGGATTCCAACCAAGCCTTGGCACGTAACGTTGATCCGATCGCCTGGAATCTCATTCGATAATTGACACCGACCGTGTGCGTCAATCCAGTAGTGAATGTCCCGAGCTGAGTATCAACAGAAGCCACAGACTTTCTGATGCTGAGAACAACTCCAGCGGCTGTAGTAAATTCTATTCTCGCGCGATATTCATCCGAACCACCACCGGTACTTCTAGCCACCAGACCCGCATAAATGGAATCTCCCGTAGCCAATACTGCGGTAGAAATTGACACGTACATGTCTTCGGTGGCTGTGCTGGAAGTGATCGTACTTCTTCGGGAAGTGTTTAGCGTTCCCAAAGAATGAACACCCTGAGATCCATTGACAGAATAATCGGTCGCAGTTCCGGATACAGTCCAAGATCCTCCAACATCTGCCGTTCCCCAAGCATTCGATACCGAACGGTTGAAGTTGTCAGTAACTTGAGAAACAATGGTAGTCCCTGTTGTTACCGTTGTCCATCCATTGGTATTGGAATAGAAGCTAGGATTACGAATCAAGTTCACGCGGTCTGCCTTTAACTCGATCGCAAGCTCCTGAGGAGATGCGAACGTTGTTGGCAGTGTAGTGAAGTTGATATTGATGTTCTTAATGAAGTGTCCGGACTGGTAGACAGTCTCGGCTCCAGAAGCCACCACTACAGGCACTACAGCGGCGTATGCGGCGCTCGTACCGGACGAGTGGATAGATACGCTGGCAGACTTCCAAACGGAGCCTCCAGGGTGCGTAGAGAGCTTCGGATTACCTACGACGCTGAATGTGGAAGAGGACAGAATATTGAAGTTGGAATCATAAAGGACCAGAGCCGCATACCATTGGGTGCTTGCTCTTGCCGTATTCAACCAAACTGTTCCTCTTGTTCCATTCTGGATACCACTAATAGGTACCAATGCTTCTCTTGCGGGAAGAGAGTAGTAAACACTTCTACCATCTGCATCCGTGATAGGGGTACCCCCGTAAACCACCTTGCCGGAATAATCTCCGGCCAACGCCTGATCTTTGCTTCTGGTCACTGTGGTTGATCCGGCAGTGCCACCGCTTGTCAGGATATTGGGAATATAGCAACAGGAATCCGTGTAGTAAGACGCATTAACGCTCAACTGATTCTCAAGTCCCGGAGTCTTTTCCACCTGAACATTGGTGAACGCTTCGGCCAATTGATCCGGAACATTGAATATACCGACTATAGGATTAATTCCTGTAGCCTTCTGGAAGTAAGTTCCGTCTCTATAAGGAGAGGACACAGAAAGGGAATAGCTACTTCGGGACCAGTTGAAGGAAGCACCACCGGCAACTGTAGGTCTGTTGGCATGATTCAGTCTTGTAACAACAGCATCCTGCCACATATTTGTGATACCGCCAGGGATCATGCTGAAGTCTGTTACTCCACCTTGCTGCAATCCCAGAGCAGTATGGAAAGAAGAACGTGCATTTCCATAATTTGAAATCGTCGCAGATAAAAGACTGGGATCAGTAACCGTATCTGTTCCTCCAACTCCACCGATGCTGTACAGGGTGGAGCTTAGTGGAGGATTGGTGTCTACTACATTGACATTTGACAGGTACGCATAGTTAAAAGAGCTTTCACTCTCTGTATTGAATCCTGAAAGATACTGCGCTGTTACTGTGTAATCTGTCCAGGAGTGAAAGAAGCGAGCAAATTCTGTCCAAGTGGTGCTGTTGGGAGAGTAGTAGAAGATGAACTGAAAGTCCTTTTCCTCAATCTTCCACCACTTATGAGTTACGGAGTTGTATATCGGAAAAGAACTACCGGAAGCATTCTCCGGAATATTGTCCGATACGGCAACAGCTCTCAGTAGTCCATCTCCGCCGTATGAAATAGCAGCGTAGTTCGCACTGTCTCTGATAATAGAGAACTGTGTATATACTCCGCCGCTATTTCCGGATACGGCAGGAGTGATTTTGGCGAAGATATTGGAACTCTGGGCATCGTACTTTGCAGCACCTACGAAGCTGGGAGGATTTGATACCTGCAAAACTCCGCTGTGTGTATTGAGATCATAACGATACCCACCTCCATTGGCATTCCAGGCGGAATTGAGTGCCGTTAGCTGAGTAATATTGGGTACTTGAGATATCTTCTTCAATACTGCCATTAAACCGCTCCTGATGCTGAGTACTTTTGAATGAGTCCGTGGATAGTGTTCGCTGCCAAAGCCGCATCAACCACCGGAGATACGGGTAGAACATTGGTCGGAGGATCTTGCAGAGATCCTGTTCTCTGATACTTGGCAACAAAAATATTATTACCGTTTGTAGTAACCATCATTCTATCTCCATTGACAAATGGAGAAGTGAATGTGGCTACCAGAGTCTCAACACCGGCTACTACCTTGTACAGTGACTTTCTTGTCGCATACCAGAAATTGCTGGCATCCGAATAGCGGAATAGGATTCCATGTCCGTAGTGAACAGGATCGATATAGTCCGTAACGAAAGTCAAAGCCAGTGAAGCATTGGCGAATCCGAAAGCTACACGAGCTGTATTGTATGTGGTGGTACCAGCAGTAGTTTGATTTACCGCAGCCATACCATAAGTGGTTGTCCATAGATTTGCTGTGGCCGCCCAAGGTCTGGCCAAGTAAGCCAGTGTGCTGTCATCTACACCGTTCAAATCTGGATAGTCATTAATGAATCTATCCAAATAGGTGTTAGTGGCGTTGGTCACAAAGCCTGATCCCAGAGAACCGGGAAGGAAGCCGGTCAGCGGAGTAACGAAACGCATCTCACTCAACGGAGTCACTGCCGTTGCGTTTGTGGTGGAACGTGTGTGATAAGCAGAGATAGTATTGGTAAATTCCGCAGGCTGAATGTAGATCCAATTGCTATTGGAGTAGTAGTATCCAGAAGGTGCGGAACCGATATTATCTCTTACTGCTTGATATACAATTCCGAAATACTCAACGCGAGTGTCCTTAGTGTACTGAGTGTTGTTATCCCAGTGACGCGTATTGACCAACGGGATGAACTGTGTTCTGGCTTGAATATCGGACGGTTCATTCTGCGCGATAGGCAACCAGAATCTTTCATCTGTTCCCGGAGTAATAGGACCGTACACAGTTCCAGGACCAGACGGCTTGACACACTTCCATATATTGACGTTAGGTCCGGTGATGATAGATACATAATTATTTAGAACATAATTTACTGCATTGCTCCATGTCGGTGATTGCCCCTGGAAAGGGGTAGACATGGATAAGGTCACGCTATTAACGTTGGCACGGAATCCAAAAGCTGTCCAATTCTTGATGTTCGCATTGGTAGGGTGCGGTAGGTGTAGCTCAACACCTAAAAGAACTGTGGAAGACAAAGAACCCGAATTAGGTGCCCATGTTCCATATACACCAGGAGGTGTGCTCAGATAACGAGGGTCCGCCAAAGTTGTAGTGTCATAAATAGGCGTGGTAGTAGTTGAAATCAACGGGGTCCACCAGGTATTCGCAGAGCTTGTGCCTGTTGGTGCTTGTGCGGCCCCGTAAGTAGTCATCAAAGCCCTGTAGTTGAATCCATTGAACTGTACCAACTGATTGGTCTGATAAGACGTTGTAGCATCCCAGGCACTGTAAATAGGATGACCCAAGTAGCTTTGGTCAATATTCAGCGTCATATTCTTACTGCCATTAACTACAGAATCCCAACCGGAAATAGCAGCGATGGCATTGTGAATACCTTGAGCGGTTCCCTTGAGTCTGTAATTGACGGCAGCATTACTGATACGGTTTCTTCTCAATTGTGGGCTGACCAGATAGTCTGTCCTGATTCCCAGCTCAGCACCCAACCAATCCAAATTAGCTGACGCTACGATGTCTGGATTATTGGATTCCAAATAGAAGTCATACTCCGTCTTGGTCATATCCAGAATAAATCCGAATACAGACAAGTAGTTGTACAGCGCCGGATTGTCAATATCTACACTTGTAAAAATATCCGTACTTGTAATCTTGTATGGTTGCGGAGTACGTTCGTATAGGTAGGAAGAGTACCCGTAATCATTTACTACAAGACTGGCAACATAACCGGCAGGCAGCCAAGTGGGCACATAAGTAGTACTTGCCCAGAAAGCCGATCCGACTGCTGGGGTGTTATTGAGATTGGAATTCTGTAGGCTGATCCAATAGTTTCCATTGAGAACAACTATAGTTCCTGTGCTGTACGTTGTTCCGGAATTCCATGTAGGAGATTCCAGAGTAAGAAACATAGTGTAGTAATAGATTCTTCCAGTCAGCAGATTACTGTCTGTGTGAGAAGTAAACGTAGCAGTTGGTACGAAGTTTGCCACAGCAGTACCGTCAACAGCACTGGACGGATAACCGTACAAACTTCGTACCAACTGCATTTGCTTCCACGGCTTACTGTTTGCAGACTTCCAGTTCAAAGTCAGCTCGCCGTAGTTTGTTTGAGTCGCAGTGAACGGGGCTACGCTGTAATCTGTAGGCTGAGAATATCCATAGGTGGCTACCCCGTAGTAATCAATAGCGTAACCTAAGCTCATTTAGACTCCTTATAGGTTCTGAGAAGTAGGACCATCTCTGTGGAACATTGCAGAAATGCTGGCAGAGATAGGAATGTTCGGCATAATGTTCTGATTAAGAATAAGGTAAAAGGCTTGCCCCTGAACCCAAGGAACAGTTACCGAAGCAGACTGCTCAATTCTTACTGTCCAGCCGACTGGGAAATACTCGGTGACTCCGATGAATGGATCGGTATCTCCTACCATTTTCAAAGAAGACTTGATGAATCCGGAAGAGTTGAACGTCCCCGGCAGAGATCCTTGATACCAGCGTACGGTGTAGCTGATCGTATATACACCGGTACGTGGACATACGAGCTTATCGGAACCATTCCACATATTGTGGGTGTCCCACGTCTTACCGGTGAATGAGGGTAAGGTTTGGAAAGAGGCATTTACGTTATTGATAACAACATTAGCATACGGACTGGACACGTTCTTACGCAACGCAGTCATTCTATCGTCCACACTCAGCCACGTCTTTGTGGTGTTGTCTATGAGATCAGTCTGTGGCATTGTTCCCAAAGTGGTCTCAATAGCCTTGATCTCATCGTATGCAGAGTTGACGTCACCCGCATTAACAATATCCGTGAAGTCAGTCTTGTACGTAAAGTTGCGAATATTTGTAGGATAGATAGCTACCATGAGGATTCCTTATGTTGTGGTTACTACAGGAGTGATTAATAGATTAGTGGCAATAAAAGGAATCTCACTTACCTGCAAGTAAATATCTCCCAAAGTAAATCCTCCACCCGATCTATTCCACACGGTGATATTGGTATAGATAACACCAGGTACTGACATGACTGTGGAGTATGCCTTGCTTACTGGAAGGCGCATTCCCAGAGTAACGTTTGCAGGTGCCAGAAGGTTCTGAATAGCCTGAGTGACTTGCAGAGAAACCGTGCTTGGATCATACAACGGGCTGATTCCTACAGTAAGGGTTGCAGCAATTTCAATTCTAGAAGCCGCTGAAGTAGAAACGACTTGACCGATCATGGCCTTGGATTGTAAATAAACCTGTAAACCATCCAATAGCGCCTGGCTAGGTGTGACATTACCGTTGGCAGTGGCGTATACCTGAACGTTTGTTGATGTTGTAGCCAGTGTTCCCGCCTGTGCAATACCGGGATACGTGATAGCCAGATTGCTGAAATCCTGAGCAGTTACCGCACGATCCTGTGCAGTAAAAGCCTTAGGCGCATTGTTACGAATCTGATCGATACTTTCGCGGTCAACACCGCCCGTAGTAGCAGTAGAACTCGCAATGGTTACTCCGGTAATAGGAGAAGCAATATCGTTTATCTGATTGATACCTAGGTTGCCAATAGAACCGCCACCAACACGGTAGTTGGCATAGATGTTCAATCCGGCAGCAGGAATAGCTCCATTGACATTGTCACCAAAGTGAACGGTAATTATATTCTGGTCGTCAACTGTGTAAGACCAGGAAGGATCACTTGAAGTAGCAGACATCAAGCTGGTGACATTGGTCCATGCCACAACCTGATCGACTCCTGTAGTGGTTGTGTTATACAGAGGATTCTGTACGTACACGGTAATAGATCCACCGACAACAGGATTATTTGCCAGAGAGAATTGCTGGAAAGAAGATCCGTCGGAAGATCCCAACAGTTCCATAGTCACCAAGGTAGGTGAAAGAGTATTGCTTCCAATGGTGAACTGTGTACTTCCTTGTGTAACACCCTGCGCCACGTTGGCTACTACCGTACCGCCGTTACCGGGGACGGTTACTGTCGCCTGAGTCTCGAATGTGATAGGCGCATTGAGAGAAGTAATGTATGCAGTGGTTACCTGAGTTCCCTTTGGAACAGAAACAGCCGGACCACCAGTAGCTGTCTGGAAAGTAACTGTTCCTGTAGCTGCCTGTGGCTGGCTTGGAATGTAGCCCAAAAGTTCGGCCAACTGAATAACCGAAGCCAGTTGGGTAGCGGTTCCAATGTAGGATTCCGCCAGAATACGATCTCCGTAGTAGGAAAGAACATCCATCTCTCTGGCGAAGGACTCCATGAGCATTACTTCAAGAGAGCCCGGATTCTGATTTGTCCATTCCGGAAACACCGTCTTGGCATAGGACAACATCGAAGTTATGAATCCGTTGTAGTCCTTTGACGTATAGTCGATTGCTGGAATGTTTGCATTAACTGTTGCCATTTACTGTAATCTCCTTAACTGTTCCGCCGACTTCGATTACAGCAGTGTTGGCTACCGCAGCAGTAGCGGAAGCAGCAAATACCGGAGCGTACTCGACATTGATTTGGGATTTTCCGTCATTGGTTTCTCTGGAATTGGTAGTAACCGACAACACATTCAGTCCCGGTTCATATGTACTGAGCTGAGTAGTTACAGCATCTCGCAACTCCGCAGTTACCAAGGTATCCGTAATACCGAAAAGCAATCGAGATAATGGAAGTCCTAGCGCAGCTCTCATAGGGCGTTGGCCCAATTCGGTACCCACCAACGCTCTTACTCTTTGTTGAATCTGTACTTCTACATCGGTCTCTGTAGAAACCGAACCGTTCTCCGATATAGTGAACGGGATAGTCATTTGTAGTCCCATAGTTCTATTATCCCAAATTACTAGATTAACTTAGACGAGTGACACTGTACCAGGAGGTATTCTTCATAATTGTCGGGGTAGCGTTAGATGTATTCTGCGCTGCCCTTAATTGAATGGTACCTGCATTGGCCCCTATAAGAATACTGCCACGTAAATATGCAGTGATATTTGTGGAAGGACCGAAGGTACCCAATGCTCTGATGGTGACTTCGTCCGTTTCTACTGTATCAATCTGATTAGTGTTTCCTACCGGGTAGCCATTTCTTGCCCATCTGAATGTTGTGCTTGCGGGCACAGTCCAATCCAACTTGAGATCTCCAAGACCACCACCTCCAACAGAACCAGCGTAGGACAGGTAACCATCCAACAAGTATCGGGCATTGGCCAAAACTGGAAAGGACATACCTGTAACAGCCGTCAGAGTAGTAGTGCTGGTCATTGTAAAATCATTGGCCAATGTGATGTAGTTGGTTTGACCGACTCCCGGATTAAAGGTAGCCGGTGTATAGCCACTAAGGATCTTCCATACGGAACCCGTCCACATTTGTAATGTGTTTGTTGTGGTTTCGTAAGCCAACTGTCCTTGGTAAGGAGCAGATGGAAGAGAAGCCCCTACAACAGGAATGTCCGCAACGGTATTGGTGAAGTACATTGGCTTTGTAACATCACCACCACTAAAAGCAATCCATACCAGTGTGTTGTTCAAAGGAATGGGTGCTTCGATATTTACTGGCTCTGCCCAGCGAAGCTCTGCCTCTCCGGCAACCTGAGGACACTGTGTGCGAATTCTTCCCAACCCAGCGGGATCAACATTGGTAGTAACCAAGGCGCGGTAAACACCCATATAACTAGTTTGCATTTATCTGTGCTCCAATGTTAGATGATCTCCATATATTTCCGATAAGTGCGGGGGCTACCTTCTGCACGGTTGGTGCCAATGGTCCGGGATTGGAGGTATTGGCTGTGTATACCTGATCGCGTACCAAAGTCGCGCACATAGTGTACGTGGCATCCCAAATGGCTCCAGTGGGGGCAGGCATGGTCAGAGAGTGAGTAACGGACTTGACCAGCCACGTACCCATGTCCGCCTCTGTAAGGGCCCTTCCAGCCATTTCTACGGTGGCATTTGGCTTGACTCTGAAGTCCCCTCGCAACTCACACTCTGCTGTCAACCAATACAGATTTCTGTCCGCATAGGCTTGAGCCTTTTGATTGGCTTCGTACAGGGATTCTGCAGGAGCATCACGGAAGTACTGACTGATTGTGGCGGACTGTACTTGTGCCTTAGGGGATGTGAACAGTTCCGGTTGGTTGGAAGCGGTAATGAACTTCTTGGTAGTAGGATTCAATCCCGTAACAAATCTATTGGCTACGATTCCTCCATCCGGAGTAATGGTTCCAACGATAGGCTTGAACGATCTGATCGTGTCCCACATACCGGGCGTGTTGAACATCCAAAAAGTAGGCGACTGTCGGATGTTGTTTTGATTGAGAATGACTTTGGGATTGATGAAATACAAATCCGTGTTGTCCACATAGAAATGATAACCGATCTCTCCGGCCAACTGGGCAAGGAATCGGAAGTCACTTGTGTTCTGTAGACGATAGTCAATAGCAGAAACATACGGGTGGATAACTCCACGGAACCCATTCTCTACAGCGATCTGAGAAGCGATTGCTGAAGGACTTGTGTTCTTCCATGTTCTGTTCTTGGTGGATTGCATATTGTAACTAGTGCCAACAACTGTGTACTCCACAGTACTCATAATAAGATTACTGTGTCCCTTGTCTGTTGCATTCTTAAGGATTTGGTAGGATGCTACGTATCCCAAGAACTGTGCCAGATAGCCGGGCTTCATCCCATAGTTGACAGCAATGGGAGTTCCCTCGCTTATGAACTGCCATGATCCGCGAATACCCTGTGTACCTTGAGTATTCGTCACTCCGATATACTGCACTCGTAACAATGCGACAGAGTGGCTGCCGATCTCCTGAACAATGTCAACGCTCACTGCGTTCTTCTTCAGGAGTTCGCCAGCCACCACTACCTCAAAGTACGGAAGTGCTTTCTGCTTACTAAGCACTTGGCACCCTCACTTGTGTTCCAGGATTTACTGTGTTCCAAAACATAATCTCTGGATTCGCATTGGCAATATACCACCAGGATTGTTCATCACCGTATACAGAATAAGCGAGATACTCAATAGAATCTCCTTGCTTCCACGTATATGTGCTGTAGCTAATAGTTTGCTGATCCGGAGTACCTATTATTATTGTGGGTCTGGATACTCCGCCATCAACAATGGGGAGAAGAAGATTGTCCGCATATCTGCTGTAAGGACTGATGGGCATATTATCCTCCTGTTGATCCACTGTACAAGTCGGACATTAAAGTAACACCTACACCAATAGCACATCTTTGCGCCACCATCTTCTGAGTGAAGTGTGTATGTGTAATATCCAACTGACTGATATAGCCGAAGTATTTCAAAGCACCTACTGATCTATATCCAAAATAAATATCTACAGGAACTGGAGCCATGACTCCCTGAACTACTGTGGTAAAGGATGATCTAGTATCTTGGAAACTTCCAGCTCCCAAATGGGTAGGCGTTTGTGTAACTTGCTGGTTAATATTGAGCATATTAAAGAATGCATTCGTATCTACACTGGTGCCGTATTTACCGGCATCCGTATTTACATATGCACTATCCCACAATTCAAATGTTCTGTCAAACAGCAAATTGAAACTCAATGTGGCTTGAAGTCCTGTAACGTAACTACCAGGATCGTCTGGATTTCTGGCGTAAGTCGGAACCACATTATTATTCAAGTCGATAGATCGACTCTCGTGGATAGTGGAAGGATTGTATAAAAACTTCACTCGAAATATCTGATTAGAGCCCTGTTGCTGTCTTGTGCTAATTAGACCACGATAGAGTAAAGAATTGGAATCTCCGAGAACTGTATCAAATGCTCCACCATTGGCAACACCGTTTTGTTGTCCCGGAATATTCAAAATATTAGGATGAAACGGTGGGTTCTCTACTACGATGGTTCCCGGCTGTCCACTGATGGGAGAGTATACGCCGGTAATGGGTTGCGTATTTGCCATTAGATTCCCTTCTGCAATCTTACTAGGCGATCTCTGTCTTCTATTGCTGCATAAATACTTCTTGCCACTGCACGGGCATCGTCTGAAGAACCAGTATATCCCGCTGGTAGATTGACATTGAGATTCTGGATTGTTAATCCTCCACTTGTAGTAATAGTTTCTTTTCCTCCAGAATTGGAAATAGCGTTAGTGATGGCACTACGTACGGTCTCCGCCTGCTTGGCAGGAAGAATCATTTCTCCCTTGTGAACCTGAGCTGCCTGATCCTGATCGATGTTCCAAGCTCCTGAGGCATACCAATTGTTTCTCTGGTGGAAAGACCACGCCTTTGAAGGATTACCGTACCTACCGGAAATGTAATCCATCATCCAACGAAGCTGTGTTTCTCCGTTGGTCTGCCAGTCCGATCCGGCTGACTTCATCTTGTTACCTGGAAGAGACTGCGGAAGTCCGTATGCACCAGAAGACTTGTTTGTAGCGTGCACATCCCAAGAAGATTCGGACATGACCAGAGCGTCAAATGCGCTCCACTGGTCACTCCACCCGTACTTGGCAAGCAATTGCTTTGCATAGGACTGCAAAGAAGCCTTGTCATTTCCTCCGCCGCCAGTAGGTTCCTGACCCAATGGAGAAGTTCCGGAGGTTCCCTTGGCAGAAGCACTTCTCATAGGAAGAGATCCCAGTGAAGAAGCTAGAGCGGAAGCTACCGCAGCAGCTTCACTAGTAGATCCGAAGTCTCCGGTATTTCCGCCAGAGCGGGACTGGGCATTGTTCAAGGTGTTCTTGACATCATTACCGGACTTGCCGTTTATCAAAGAACCCATGTTACCTACAGAACCCAGAATTCTTCTGGCACTGGTAAATTCACTAGGTGAGTATCCACGAATACGAACATTTAATCCGGTACGTGGGGCTTCAATAAGCTGACCATTGCCCATAGCAATAGCAACGTGAGTAGCAGGGTGTCCCTTGAATAGAAGATCTCCCGGCTGTACATCACCGAGATTTACTGGCGAACCTGAATTCTCCTGATCCTGAGATACACGCGGAAGCTTTACGCCTGCTTGTCCGAATGCCCACTGAACCAAACCTGAACAGTCCAATCCCTTTCCTGGAGAAGTTCCTCCCCATACGTAAGGAACACCTAATTGTGACTGAGCAAAACCGAGAACCTGCGCAGCAGTGGCTCCATTATTGCTGGAACTACCATTACCTCCGCCGCCCCCGCTTCCTCCGTCAGCGGAATTGGAATTGTGTCCTCCAGCACGACCATCGAAGTGCATAAGTCTGCTGTGGTATACGTTCGGAGATACTGTAGGATTTCCATCAGCATCCTTCTTCATATATTGAGGAAGGAGCTTTCTGTTTTCATTGGCAATTTTATTACCGACAACGACAGATAATCCGGCAGCCCCAGCAACCGGGGCAAGGGTGGACATCAAGGAGGCACTACTTCCGGCAGAGGTAATCCCATAAGCGCCTCCTGCTCCTCTGGTGGCGTTGATCATTCCGCCAGCTCCTCCGCCTCCACGGAACATTCCGAACAGACGGGCGGCTAGCATTCCGCCACCTATTCCTCCGAAACCAGCACTGAATCCGCCAAGACCGCCGGATAGCGCAGAACCCCAACCACCGGCAGTACCGATGGCGCTGTCAAGTCCTGTGCTCTTTAGGAAAGCATTAATTCCTTCAGTGAAGTTTTGTACCGCCGCAGTAGCATCCTTGAATGCTGGAGACAAGGAATCCAGAATATCTTGCATTCTATCTGCACGGCTGGTATTCAAACTTCTCTGAGATTCAAACATGGAATCACCGAGACCGGTGGCCTTCTTCAGCTTATTGATTGCGGCACGGTCATTGTTTCCCGCAAGAGTAGACAGCTTGTCGAACTCATCTGTGGACATTCCGGCATTACGTGCAGCTGTGAGACCAGTCAGATAGTTTCTCATCATGGTCTGGCTCTGCTGACTTAGACCCAACTGGCTGGACATATAATTCAGATTTACAGAAAGAGAACCAGTCTGTGTAAGAGAAGCGGATAGCTGCTTATTGGTTACTTGACGATTACCGAACGTACGGTTGTAGATAGAACGAGCAATTTCTTGAGGGGATGACTGCACACCGCCATTTCCGATAGTCGGGCGCAGTCCCAGGGCCTGTGACATATAAAAGGCACGACCACTACCTAATTCGGTTGCAGTCTGTGCTGCCGCTTGAGCGCCCATACCGGGAGATGCGTAAGCAAATCCTCTTTGCTGATTCTGTCCTTGTAGATATCTCTGGTTTACCTGAGTACCGTAATAGGCATTACCGTAGTTATACGTATTGGTATATGCAGCTCTAGCGGCATCCATAGTATTGAGAGCGATATTATTTCCGCTGAATACCATGTGACGGGACAAGGTAGAGCCAGGTCTACCGGCAATGATATTGGCTTGACTACCGTAAAGATCGGCAACCATCATATCTGCCATATTCTTATTGGCGTAAGCGGTAGTAGCAGACATGAAGCCAGCACCGATTGCACCGGCAGCGGCTATACGGCCACCACCCGGCATGGAAGAAAGTCTTTGTCCTAGTCCGGTGAATACTCCACCGCCGCCGTTGTAGTTGGAGTAGTTGGCTCTGTTACTTCCAGCATTCCAGGAGCCCCCCGCACTTCCACCGGCAGCACGTCTTCCCGCTCCGGCCATATTGTTGAATGAACCCGAAACGGCGCCGATACTCTGATTGAGTTTATTAACTTGTTGCGTTAACGAATCAACCGCCTGCTGGAGACCTTGAGTCCCCAACAAGCGGCTGGCTCCGATGTTGCTGTTGCTGCTGTTATTGGTAGCCAACGTGATCTCCTAGTTCGATGTTACTTTCAATTATAGTGTCTAAAAGGCTTTCCACCGAAAGTAACGCCCGATCCCATGGTATTCACGTGGACCTGATTTGAATTGTTTTGCTGATGTATTCTCTCGTATTCCTTTTCCAATTTGAATACGTATCTATTGATCCAATGCTTGCGCTCCCTATAAGTAAGAATGCGGCTTTCCGATACCGGCCAACCGAAAGCATCTACCAATTGTTCATATTCTTTGTAGAGATCAGAATAATTAGAGTTCGCGAAACAGGACTCCCACGCTAAGTGGAACAGGTACCTCGCCCTCGCACGCATGACACTGAGCTACTACCTGGTCATAGCGCGGTCCTGGTTGATTATCATAGATGAACATCTGAATTGTCTTACGGTCAGATACACCCATCTTCTTCACAGCATTGATTCCGTTACAAGGAGTTTCAGAACCGTCTGCTTCTACGAAAGCCAGGATACAGGCAGCAAGGGTTAGGTTATTCATTTCGGTGATAGTTCTGTTCTTCTTGAAAATCTCAGTCTGTACAGCACCAGTAGGGAATTGCACACGAGCCGAGCGCCCCTTACGAAGAGGCACAAGAAAATCTCGTACGGAGGGATCGTCCAATTCCTTTACGGGAATATCCTTGAGATTCAAAGATAGATCATTGGATTCTCCACAGGATTCGCAGACGACGCCAAATACTTCGAAGTCATCTCCGAAAGTGGCTCTGCGGACACCCATGAGAAGAGCGTCCAAGTCTCCTTGAACAAGCTCATCCAAAATGCTCTGAGTGGCCGTGTGAGAGCCTACGGAGACCACGCCGCACTGGAGTAGGGTATTGATGTACTTAGCCGGATTACCGCCCACTCTAGCCTTTTCTAGGGCCTCTTCATCGGCGCCGGTAAGTTCCCGAACTTCAGCATCCTGCACTACTTCACTCTGGAAAATATATCCGGCAGGAAGATGTACATACGTATCCGGGTAAGCATCGATGGACGGAGCAGGATTCATAGCCGACAAAACCTTTGCGGTCAAGTCATTGGCTACTGGGGCATCGCCCTTGATTTCCTGCTCCGTTGCTCCATCCCAAGTCATACTATAATTCGGCAGTTCGTATTCCACTGTAATTCTCCAATTGTTGTTACGTGAATTCTAATTAGAAGTGTACACCGCCGCCGAGACCGCTTGAAGAAGCCAACTTAAAGTCGAATCCTTCGTGAGCCAAACTCATTTGCTGCATAAGAACAGCGTTGGCTCCAGCGTCAAGGTCGGAGAATGCAATGGATGTTGGCCACGCATTGAATACACGATAGATAGCCTGAACAGGTACTTGGCTTGTGGTTACGGGGTGAGCAAGAACCATGATGTCAACTGTTGCTCGGAAGTCCTGTCCTGGTGCCCCAGTACCGGTTCCCTGCATAACAGTAAATAGCTCTCTGGTCCATTCCCACATATCTCCGGAACCAATTGCTACTCCCTGTGAAAGGGTGATAGGCGCGAAGTCACTTTGCCCAGGCATCTTCTGAGTTGTTGTGTTCATTCCGCCTTCACGATAAGGAATAACCTCAGTCGTGATATTCAATCCGGAAACAGTCATGAATCCCATACTGGTAAAACCAGAAAGCTTTGGGTGCATGATATTGACGTTGAACTTGAAATTTCTCAGTGGATCAGTCGCTAGGCGACCAATAGAAGGCGTCGCCTTTGCAATGGGTGCAGTGTTGGTTGTTGGCATTTAATTACTCCTTATGGAAGAACGGTGCTTACGTTCCCGGACATCTGACTGATGTCAAGGACAACGAATTCAGCAGGAGTATTCAAAGCTAGGCCGACCTTTACGTGAACCTCACCAGAAGCGATTGTGGTAGCTGTGTTGTTACCGGTATCACACTGTACGAAGTACGCCTGCTCGGCAGTATCACCTTGCAACATTCCTTGCTGCCAGATGCCCTGTAGATACTGAGTAACAACTGCACTTAGGCGTGTCCACAGGCTAGGGTTGTTATTTTCGAATACAGCAAACTGAGTCAACTGGTAGAGGTTGTAGTTGATGTTCATCAACGTACGCTCAATGCTTACGTAGCGGCTAGGCAGTGTTGGCATTAGAGTACGAGTACCCATGACACAGAATCCGTATCCAGAAATGAATCTGTTGACGTTGATTCCATTGGTATTCATCAGGTCAAGATTACTGTTCTGGAATGCCAGCTCTACGCCTACAGTTCTCTGCAATGGAATGCTTACACCTGCCGGAGACTTCTGTACTCCGAAGCGTGCATCTGTCTGGGAGAAGATTCCCAGTACAGCTCCACCAGCAGGCAGAGTCTTTGTGGCTCCCTGAATTGTGGAGGTTGGGTCGGATACCTGCAACCAAGGACCGTAGATAGCAGCCTGCGCTGTAGGTGTGATCTGTGTAGATCCGATAACCATAGCCATGTAGCTGTTTACGGTGGATGCCTCATTAGGTGTCACACCGTCGGAACCAATGGTTGCCGGTGGTGTGTCAATTACTGTGAACATGTTTGGCTGTGCAGTGGTGTACGCCAGAATAGGATTCAGGATTGTTCTATCGGAAACACCCGGAATATTCACATCCAAGTTACCCTGAATAGTGGACAACTGCTGTGTAGCGGTTAGAAGGCTTGGAGTTGCCACTCCATCGGAACCGGATGATAGAGCAGTGGCACTTTGAGTTCTAGGTGTATTGGCGGTTGTCCATGTGGTGTAGACACCTAGGTCTGTTGCCTTTACATACTTGGAACCGAGAACTGTTGAATTAATCATGGATACCAGATAGCGAGGATCTGTTCTGTCCATTGTGGTATCCAAAAAGCGCTCTACGATATTCGCATCGGAAGTTCCACCGTATCGAACCGTCACATTGATTCGTCCACCGCCGGTTGGGCTGTCGGAGATATCGATGTAGATGTTGTTTCCCCAAGCGCCCACAGCGGAACATGTGAACTTGAGAATAGGTACGGCTGTACCAGTTGTGTTGAACAGAGGAATAGGTCCAACCGGAGTAGCGGCACCTGTGTCTGTATAGGTAACAGTAGGGGCGGTAACAGAAGCCAGGAACAGCGGTGTAGAGGTTACTCCACCAACTGTGAGGTTTCTGCGGTAAACGCGGTAAGAGGTAGCGCTGACAACAGCACTCCAAGTAAGGACAACGTTGTTAGTACCAGTCAGAGTCTGATTGGCAACGGCTGTTACTGGAGTTCCACCGTTGGTCTCACCAGTACCGTTTACAGCGGTTACTGTGTACTCGTATGTGTAGGAAGGTGTAACAGTTCCACCAGGAGTAGCGATAAGACCTGTAGGAGGAAGAATTCCACCGACACCTACTTGGCGGTCATTCAGTGTCTGAGAAGCAGCAACAGCGTCAGTAGCTGCGGCTCTTACCACATAGCACTGATTTCCGTTATTGGCGAAGTACTGCCAAACGGCGAAAGGAAGGTAACTCTGTCCATTACCGAATCCACCATAGATATTGGTGAACTGGTTCCAGCTTGTTACCAGTGTTGGGATTGTTGGTCCCTGAGTGTGTGTGCCAATAAAGGCAGCGGTTGACTGTCCGGGAGCGGAAGCACCGGGAGTCAGAGGTGTTAAGGTCGTATTAATATATACGCCTGGTCTCTGGTAAACCATGTAATATCTCCTGGCTGATAGTTAGACTTGGGGCGGCATAACGTATTGGTCGATAACCACATTGTTGACACGGGCATAGGCTTCAATTTCCTTGGGCAACAATTCAGTGGAAACCTGCACATTGTAGATCGCTTGAAACAATCTCTTGTCATCCCTGTCACGAATACTTAATCGTTCCGGACCAGACATCAGGTCGAGTCTTCTAACTGTACCGTCCTCCGGAATTGTCAGATAACCGAATCTAGTACTGAGAAAATCCGGTCCCGACAACACACCCGTAAGAAACGTGGCGTGTTTATTGTTTCTTGAAAAAACTTCTATTTGGTAATTAATATTATAAGGGATAGGGGTCTGAGCGAAGTATGGAGAAGTAGATACGTCGGTAGAGTTGTCCCAAATAGGAAAACCTTCCGGAGTATAAGGAAGCTGATACCAACCCGCTCCCGCTCGTTCTGCATCAAAAGTCAGTCCTGTGTTACAGATCACTATGCTTGGAAATGTCATATTGACCAGCTCGGTATCGCTGTCCAACCACTTGACTTCTACCGGTCTTCCGGAATCCGGTGCGTTCACATCACCGACAACAAGCCCAGATAGTTTTTCCATCATAGCTCTGTCTTCGTTGAAGATGAACATATGACTCCTTAAATAAAATGATCCCTTGACCAGTATAGTCAAGGGATCATCAACTTTGATAACTGGCTCGCTGTAGTTCCCCTAAGCAGTAGGGTTACGCAATGTAGGTCTGATTTGATCTACTTCATTAGCAATAGCCAAAGTATCTATGGATGTAGCGCTGTAATTCTTTGGTCCACTGATATAACCAATGTTGGAAACATACTGGGCAAACTGTAGATCATTGACCATCTCATCTGGTTGCACTTGAGTACCGTCAATGGTAATGATGATATCTCTTTGTTGGATCTGCCCAAGAATCTGAATGTTGGTTACTCGGAATACCTTATTATCGTATACCAAGCGATCCTTCAGATAATTCTGTGTACTGAGATCCATTCTTTCCAAGCCGGTTCTCTTTACCTGGTCAAAGGAAAGAGTGCAGTGGATAGCATCGTTGTAGTAAAAACCGTTTTCCGTATTCTGATTGTCGCCTTCTACGTGAATAACGTGAAGGGCAGGAATAAGGTTCGGGCCAAAATACACTCGTCCTTTGGGGAGAGTCGCCTCTCCATAGACAGGATCGGCATCGCTCTGATCATAAGCGAATCTGAAGTACTGGAACTGATCTCCAGTCCATCTTTGCCAATCTCTCAACCCACGATAAATCTCGTTGGTTTCCCAGTCTACGGAGAAGCGACCACCCTTCCAACCGATTCTTCCCATTTATAGACCCCACATCCCACCAAAAATAGGTGACTGAATATTTGAATCGTCCAAATCTCTGGTGTCGATAGGAGGCAGTTGGCGTCCTGGAAGTTCGTAATCATCGTATTCTCTGTCCACAAATACAGGCACCAAACGACCAGTGGTCTTGGATACTCTGCGAATCTTGGACATTTCAATACGGTCAAGTCCTACATTTAGCATTGCTGCCAGGTGGTTATACCTGTCGGTAAGCCCGTCAATCTGTTCACGGAGCTGTCGATATCTCTGAGAACGCGGAACTGTAGTTCCGTCGGCAGAAGAAATATCGATGTCTGTAGAAGCATCAGTGGCCAAAGCCCACAGGGCGTCTATGGTGGCTCTCATGGCCACCAGAACACCCTCCACATTGGGGATGTTGGAAAGATCCATGGGCTGAGAGATGTACTTGACGAAGCCGTTGGAATCCTTAAAACGAGTCTTTACTGTACGTCCATTGGTATGTTGAAGCACAGCATCGTTGACAAAGATTTCCAGTTCCTCATCGGAGAACATCCCCCCGGCTTGACCGGATACGACTAGGCGATCTCCCTGCGGTAAAGGAGCAGCGGAACCCAAAAGGAATACTGTGCCCTCCTGGGAGTTAAGCATATAGTCCGTGTTGGCGGTTAGAAGCACAGGAGACTGATTCTTGATCCATGTAATGGTTATATTCCATACATTGAATTCTGTCAGATCGAATTGTGACACCGAACCGGTTCCCAAGAATGAGTCTGAGAACGGCGCTCCAGTATCTCCTAGCTCCACTCGTACACGGGAAATCATATCTTGCATGTTCAGTGTCATAGTCAACCTACTGTTGTGTCATGATCAAGCTGTTAACAGGAATCGTAATCGCCTGATTCTGCGGAGCGATTACCGCATTGTCCCATTGCCACACCGCATATACCAGACCGGAAGTTCCGGATGCCACGTTGACCATGGCTCCATAGGTAGTAGCGGTTCCTGATCCCAACGCTCCCGGGAACGGTCCGAATGTAACGATGTTGCTGTTCTTGATCTGGCTAAGTCCCGAAGAGGAAGTAGCGGAAGACCAGGTTGCAATCTGACGGGAATATCCGGAAGCCGACAGTTCTGTCAATTCGGCCAAGGTGGGATCAGTGGGAGTTGCTGCAGTTAGGGAAGGGTCCGCAGTCAACAGCATGATGTAGGTGGTAACTGGAGGAGTCCAGCCTCCCAGAGAAGTGCCTGTCACGTAATTAAGCAAAGCACGATCTGTTGTATCTGTAAAGCTTCCAGACATTTATTCAACCTTTCAGCGGTAGTAGCCTTCAAAGAGCAAACCCTTTGAGGCCAAGTGGTCTGCAAGTTCTCTAGGAACAGTGTACTTTCTTCCGATCTCAAAGTTATAGTGCTGACCGGCTCCGAAGGTCACACTCTCCAGATCGGTATTTACCATAATCACTCGGGTCGGGTTCTCAAGCTTTACTTCGGAAACCTCAACAATTTCGGGCGCAGGGGTAGGGGACTTGGTGTAGTCGACAGGAACAGTCTTCTCTTCCTCGGCCAATTCAACCATGAGGGAAAGCTCCTTGGCTCTCTCCTTCAGTTCATCTGCGTGCTCGGCCTGTAGGCGCTGAGTCTCAAGCCCGGTAAGGTCTCCGGCTCTCTTACGTGGTGGCATTATGTTCTCCAGAATTAATAGCTCGTATATAAGTAGAAAGAAAGCCCTCCCCGATAAGGGGAATCATCAGGGAGGGCTTTAAAGAAAGGTATTAGTTGGTGGAAGCAATTACTACGGAAACGTCGGTGATTAGTCCGAATCCCCAGATAGCATACCATGCTAATGCGTGCTCTCTTCCGAAGTCAAGAATACCACCGTCACGCAATTCTACTGGTAGAGAAATAGCGTGTCCGAATGCATTGTCTCCCATGAAGATTGCATCGTAACGGTTAGCAGAACCATTTCCAGTTGTTACACCACCGGTAGTAGTATCTGTTGTCCAGCCGGTTCCAGCACCATTTACAACGTTTCTTGTTTGGGTTGTCTCGATAAAGACAACGTCATTTAGACGCCCAATTTCTCCGAGCATGAAATTACCTGGAGAGGCATACTTTGTCATTTCGATAAACTGAGGATCATTTCTCAGCCATCTTGACTGGTGTGGGTGTACGAAACATACATAACTGTCTCCCAATCTTGGGACGTTCTTTGTCGCTAGTGTTTCGACGGCATCGTATACAGTCTGACTTGTAAGGTTGTAGTCACCGGTCATGGAAGCATTACCAGAACCTACGGTACCGATGTTGTAGTACATCTGGTTGTTAAGTGGTCCGGAATCCTTCTGGTATCCGTAAATCTGTGAGGAAGCCTGTAGAAGGGTATTACGTGCACTCTCGTCAAGGTAGGTAGCCATGTTACGGCCCAGAAGACGAGAAGCGGATGCCATTACGTCATCGAAGGAAGCGTTTAGCAGAAGCTCGGAAACGGCAACCGCGTAACCCTGCTCAGCCACAGTGATAGAGAACTGGGAAGCTGTGAGTGGGTTAGTCTGAATGCGGATACCTTCAACAAGCTGAGTAGCGCGACCCAAATTGTTGTAACGCATGAAATTGATTGTTAATCCTGGGGTAACACCCAATTCTGTCTTCTTTACAGCAAATTGCTCGAAACGCAAAATCGGCATTGCCTGAAAAAGAATTTCCTTGCTCCAAATAGTTTGAATAGCTGGAGAAAGGGCAGTAGAACCACCTGGATAAGCAGTTGGGGAACCGGAAATATTCGGTGTACCCGTGATAGCACTTGGCATATTTATTCCTTATATCTCGTTATTAAAGGGTCGGGTACTCTCCGGAAACCCCTCTAGAAAACAGTTTAACCGAATAGTCCACGCTGACTGGCCGCTTGTCTACCGGCTAGTCCACTCTTCTGTCGGTACTCCTCATACTCTGCCATAGACATATTTTCAAAATCTGCGGCAGTTAGAGTCTTTTGTCCAAGGACGCCTTCCAATGGACCGAACGCACTGTACCCGGTTGGAGATACACCGCGCGGTGGAGGAGTCTGTTGAGCCTGCTGGACTTGTTCGAAAATGGATTGGGTGGCTTCCTGCGCTCTGACAATGGCCGCGTCAATCTCTTCTCTGCTGTTCCCGGCAATAAATCCGTGGAACTGTGGAGCAATATCATCCGCCAGTTCTGTCAGGCGGCTATTTCTGTAATCAACCAATTCGTTGTATGCACGTTCCTTGGCTGCGGCAGCTCTTTCCTTGTCGCGCTCCGCATTAAGCTCGTTGAATCGAGTCTCCCAAGTATCGTTAGTCTCTCTTAGCTTGCTCTCAATGAGAGTCTTAGCGTCCATCTCTGCTTCAAGTCTTGCCTTTTCAGCGGCTTCCGCATCCTTCTTGGCCTTGTCCAAAGCTGCTTCTCTGTCCTTGCGCTCCTGGTCAATAGTGTCAAGAGTGGTTTGGAACTGAGATAGTTGAGTCTTGTAACTCTCCAGTTCGGGGTATAGCTTGTCCTTCTCTTCCTTGCGTACCTTGGCAAGAAGCGCATTTAGCTCTTCCTGTGTATAGGTCTTCCCATCAGCGCTGGGAGGGCCCGTAGGTGTTTGGGTAGAGGGAATAGCCTCAGGCTGAATTGGAACTGACATTTTATCTCCTGTAGATTTTATCTCGTTGTTTTCCGAATATATCCCGAATACGATTTACTTAAATGTTTACTTAGTCATCTGTTGGAAGCTGACGGGAACCCAGCTTGGTTCCGTATGCTTGAACAACTGCTGCTTGAAGCATTTGAATCGATCCCGCACCATCAGCGGCTTGGGTATCAAAGTCACCTTGGATCTTTCCTGGTCCTAGGTCGGTTGGCTTTGGCTTTCCTTCAGCATCCGTTGCCGGTACTGCATTAGGATCTGGAGCCGATGTTCCATCCGGTTGAGGGACCATTCCAGTAAGGTTGTAGATTACAGAGTCAATTTGTGTTCTGGTCATACGTAGAGCACCATCACGTACAGCATCCTCGTGAAGCTCGTCATAAATCTCTTGAAGCTTCTCGTCAGGGAACTGCTCCCCAAGCTGCTTAAGGGCGCCTCTACGGCTTTCCAGATCCATGTTCATCATGGCTGCGATCTCATTGAGCTTGATCAGTCTGTCCACTGGAAGTGGTGAAGGCCAGTCAATATCGGAGAAGTAAACCAAGGGATCTCTTGGATCAATTAGCAGCGGCTGACCCGGCTGGATAATTCCTTCAGTCTCAGGATTATATAGTGCCGCTTCCGGTTCGAAGATGAACAAAGTTCTTAGCGCGAATTCATTGATCTTTTGTAGTCCCTTACCATATTGTATCTTCTTTAGTTCAAACTTTTGCATCAATGGCATAAATTGAATTGAGAGAGCTACACCAGAAGTATTGGAAATAGGCTGGGACTGTCCAAGAGCTGACTCGGGAACACCGGTCATCTCGTGCATACCGATCTTGAGAGTATTCAATACCTCAAGCGGATACTGCAGATCCACACCGTTCTCAAGGTTGTTAACTGTTACGTCCTTGTTTCCAATGGACCATACGCGGTTGGTTCCCTTCTCAAGCTGAGAGGGCTTGGCACCAATAACAACGGTAATAGGTGCGGCGTGGTAATTGACGATATCTGCAATGTCGGTAGCAGTTTCGTTGTACTGACGATTCAGAGAAATAAGATTCTGCACATCGGACATTCCCCAAGGAGATCCGGAAGCAGGGTGATTGGCAATGTGAACAATCGGAATCTCTCCCAATACGTTGGGACGCTCATCTATAAGTTCATCATTTACATATTCACGAATAATATCTGCTCTGATTAACTCAGTATAAGTATATACGCTTCTTGTACCTTCTGTATTTGTTCCCCAGAAACGGTACTTTAATTTGAACTCAATCAATCTGTCACGGTCGTGTGGGTGCCAGGTTGGGAAACAGAAAGCAGAATTCAGCGGAAGAATTCTTACTCTTCCAGCATGCTGATTTCCCGCTTCGTCTTCCCAAGCGGGTTCATAAGCAACCTTTACAAAGCAGTCTCCAGAGACACCGCCCTGCTGACCCATCTCCCAAGTAACGGCCTTCATGTTGTTGTCCTGCTGCCAAATACGCTTCAGCAACGCGGGAACAATGTGGTCGTACTGCTTAACGGTGTCAAAGGCGATGCCTCTGGAGAAACAGAAGTTATTGATATAGTCGGCAAACGCTTGTACATAATTAAAGGTAAGTTGGGGTTCTCCAAATTCTCTGCGTGTTCCCCAGTGGTGACCTAAGTACCAAGCCCAGTATTCTGCATAGCGATTCAAGCGAGGCCCATGCATTTCGAACTCTTCATCGGACAGCTCAACTAGACCTAGCGGAGATACTGCAATCGCTAGGTCTGATGCTGATGCTCTCATCGATGGAGAGTAGAAAGATGGGGTTGACATAGGTATCCTTAATTCGCCGAATTAGTATCTCTTAGTGCTTCTTAGCATATCACAAATTAGTTACCAATTACGGTTACGTATACGGTATGCCCGGACCCAATACTCTGAACAGGAGATCCTCCCAGAGCACCTACAGTCAGGGGCTTCACAGCTCCTCCGGATACTGTTGAAGTGGAAAAAGTACTAACAGATGCATAACCTGCATTAGCCACAGTATTGTCTGAAGACATTACCTGAGCGTGCACAGAAAATATGTTAGTGAATCCCACACCGGAAATATCCACAGACCACGTGCCGTTTGATGCTGTGGTTGTGGAAGCGTGACATACAAAAGGATCAGTCTCTGGTGCACCAGAGTTAGTAACAACACTTACGGTGAATCCCATGATATCTCCTAGATATCGAACTTTTGTGCCTTAATGAATATAGCTTGCGCCGGATCGCTTAAATTGGTGGCGCCTTTAATGGCAATTATGTGTCCTATAAGAACACCGATACCCTTAAAGTCTGGATTGAGAACAAAATTCTCATTGGTCAAAGCTGCCTGAGCATTAGCCAAATTGCTGTATACCGTTTGTCCATATTGAATAGCGAACTGCTCACTTACCAAGTTAGTAGCAAATTGGAAGATATGGTGAATGGTGCAGGCATTAGTACCACCAGGGATAGCCGTAATTACCCCGGCATTGTCATAGTTAGCCACGTCCAGTGTGGTTCTTTGTGTGAGACTCTGAGAACCGGTTAGCTGTGTAGCATATCTAAAGGCCGCTACAGTTACCGCAGGTGAGTTAACCATGTGAGGATTGGTTACTGAACTGGCATAGTTGAATCCCGGAGAAAATAAACTTCCCGAACTTTTATTCCAGCTAAGATTTGCTCCGTTAGGAGTAACATCATTTCCTTCAATAGAAAATGTTCCCAAGGAGTAGAAAAAATCGTACATCTGATTAACAAATTGTCTATTAATAACCGGCGTTGTTTGGATATTGAAGATAGCATTGGCCGCTGAGCTATAAGCGGTAATACCCAATTGAATGTTTCCACGACGCTGAGTGGCTGTAGGTTGTGTAGCCTGCTGAACAATATTCCCATTGGGATCAACCATCCACCACGTTACAACGCGACTTGTAGATGCCAAAGGGATAGCTGTTTGGGCAGCAAGATTAATAGTCTTGACGAAGGTGCTTCCCGGAGTGGCGTGATTTACGTAGTAACCTAGCAGGGCAGTTATATTTACGGTCGCTGGATTTGTACCAACACTCATTACTCCGCCAGAAATTACCCCGGTGGATACAGAAGCACCTACGGCTTCCGAATTATCAAAATCAAAATTATTGTATAAAACGCCCAGCGGGCCAGTCATAGTGCTGCCACTGATATGAACAACCTGCCCGTAATTGGCAGCATCGGTAGAAACTGTGGCATTAGACAGATTAGTAATCTTTTGGTTATTCATACTTACTGAACTTGTGGGTACAGCCATTTGATCCAAGCGATTAGTTCTTACCACGGATTGTACGTTGGCTGTATTCGCCAACGTAGGTGAAGGATACGAACCTGCAAGATCCCCCGATGCCGGTCCGGAAGGTGGCAACGTAATGGGGACCTGACCGAAAGTAGCGGCATCGCTGCTTGCAGTACCACCTACAAGATTAATTATCTTCTGATTGTTAAGATTTACCGAAGATTGAGGCGCGGCCATTTGGTCTAAACGGTTAGTTCTTACTACAGCCTGAACATTGGCAGTGTTGGCCAATGTTGGGTTGGGATACGTACCGGTTAAATCCCCTGTCGCACTTCCTGACGGGGGAAGTGTTGTGGGAATCTGTCCAAAAGTAGCAGCATCTGCGGCAGCGGTACCATTCTGCAAGTTTGTAATTTTATGCGTATTAAAACTTACATCACTATTAGGCGACGCTAGCTGAGCGATAGTGGATGCTCTAACAATGGCATCTACATTTGCTGTATCAACCAATACAGGATTTGGGAAGGTCCCTCCTAAATCACCACCAGCGGGGCCGGTAGATAATCCGGGAGGACCCTGCGGACCTGCGTTGAAATTGCCTCTAGTCATCAGTAACCTACGCTAACTGTGTAATTACAGTTGGTACCTGCAATCATACGGATTTCGCTATTGGATGTTGTTCCTGCCACAACGTCTGGTGGAGTTTTAGGATTGGCAACAGTTATGAATCCTTGTGGAGCTACGAATAGACATTCGTCACCTGCAATAGTGGGATTGACCCCATCTACACGTGCCCACATATCAACGGTACCTCTATTAACGATTTCTATAGAGGATTTATAAGAAAGGGTGACAGTAGTAACCGTATTAGCAACTACTGTCCCACTTTGAATACGGAAAGCCATGCGGTCCCCCGGAACCTATTAAGTCCCATAAACAGTTATAGGACAGGCTGTACTTGAAATTAACAGTGTTTGTGTTCCGGATTGTACTCGTAATACTGGATCTTGTAGTAGTGCGCCATTCGGGAATGATTGTGCTTGTCCCGGTAATACCGGGTAAGCATCGTCTCCTGCAACAGTTGGTATACCACCGTCTGTTCTTACCCACACCACATCGGTACTCTGACTTCTATTAACTACGGTGATCGTAGCAAAGTATTGAGGGAAATTGATAGGTGTAGATGTATCTGCAACAAGCGTTACTGATTTAGCTCTTTGTGCTGCCATTATCTCAACTCAATCACATAAGGACATGCCGTTACAGAGATCAAGCTGATAGGGGTACTACCAACATAACCAATGGCTTGCTCTGTGGGCTGTGTAGGATTACCAAAAGTTCTTGTCTGGCCAGGAGATATAAGATAGTTGTCCGTGGTTGCCATGATTGCCGGAATAGTATCCAGGCGTGCCCATAGCTCCACATTGGAAGCGGCGGTTGTTGTAACCACCTGTGCTGTATTGCTGGTAGGCAAAGCACCGGATGGTGTAACGGAACCGTCATCCTGATAACTGAGGAATGCGAAATTCGTAAGAATACGCAACTCTCCGCTAGGAGTTCTTCCATATAAATTATAACCAGTGGCCCCGGATACTGCATTCCATGAAATGGTATTGAATACAGAAGCAGGAACAAGAGTTGCCGCATTTACACAAGTGACCTCAGCGGAAGCCAATGTTTCTCCGGCAGCGTTAAGAGCGCTAACTCTGTAGCCGTATACGGTAGAACCGGAACCTGTGGGTACTGCTGCCAAACCTGTGGGAGGACTGAGATAGGTTACAGACTGAGTAGATACGTTACTTCTATTCGTAATAGTAATAGAGCTGTACCATTGAGCCTGATTTACGTTGGCAGCCACATTGGCACCAGTGCTGCCGGTTATTGTTCGTGCCATATGGGTTCCTTCCTAAAAATAGCCAGGGCACAGTGAAATGCCCTGGCTATTAAACTTATCAGACACGTACGGTTGCGGCACCTGGATACTCTACCAACTCTGCATCCCATACAGCAGCCACTGAAGAGATGGCCTTGATAACTGTCTGAGAAGTAGTGAAAGCAGGCACAGCAGATGGGAAAGTACCTGTTGTGTCAGTAGTTGTAGAAAGCTGTGGGCGAGGGGACAAGTTCTTCAGAACAACGGTGGTCCCGGAAGCAACTGGAATACAGTCGGCTCCACCAACAGTAGGAGTGGAACCGTCAGTGGTTACCCAAACGGTTCCGGCCGGAGAGGCACCTACGGTATAGGCGACGTTCTTTCTCCATGAGGTCAGGGTTGTTGTAGCAACGGTAGAAGCGGTAAGCGTACCGTTAGCGGCGTGTACTGCCATAATTCACATCCAATTAAAAAGTAGTGGTTTGCTTTCTGGAAGCCGCCTTACGAACTACCTTTTCTGTTGTAGCAGCCACGGCCGTAGCTTCCTGGGCGACAGCAGCCGCCGTATTGTTAATGAGATTTCCAATGGAAAGCACTGCATTCTTCAAGGATTCATGGACAGCATCCTTGACTAGTGTTTCTACGTGAGAATTTCTCATGTGCTGAGAAGCGGCTTCGACATAGCGCAATACCTCAAGCGCATCACCCTCAGCCTTTTCTCTTAAAGAAGCAAGGGTTGCTTCAAAATTTTCAAGATGAATACTCATCAGTCTTCTCCATGTCTTGCTATAGCTGCATTGGTCCAGAACACCGCTTCCTCCAAGGCAGTAATAGCCAGGGATAATTCACGGCTGTCAGGAGCTACAGAATCAAGGTACTGTGCCAATTCATAAGCCTTGGCTCGTACGGAACTGTACAGCTCTCCTTGTTCCGGATTCTTAACCGGATGAAAAGTAAAGCGGTTATATAGATCTTCTGACTGCATCAGTCAGTTACCACCGCACCGTGAAGACGCTCGTAACGTCCACCACTTCTGTTCATCTGCTCATATCTGCGTGCAGAATTAGCATTGACATTTACTCCGCCCATGAACTCACCGAGCATGTCAGCAGAATCAATCCAGGAAGCGGAACCCACGTGGGCGCGTGCTTGCATTGTCTCTGCTGGGGTCTTGACCCAAACAGCCTTGTTGTGGTTAGGGCGCCCAGGAGCAGTCTCGTATCCGCTCATGACTCCAGTAGAGAAGTCTCTTGGAACATCAGTATCTGTGGCCAAACCTTCTTCGAAACGAAGAGGACCACGACGTGAACCATTAGTAGCCGCCTTTGTTTCGTACTTGGCAGCACCTCTGTCACGCTCAGGGTAACGTGGGGCTGGGGCTAATCCGCCACCAGATCCTTCCGTGTATCCAAATGCCATTTTATATTTCCTTTGTTTAAGACCGGTCTTAGTCTAATGATATACGATTATCTTCTTCGTCTATCGTAGAAGGGATTGTTGCTGACCTCAACAGACTCGTGAATGCTCTCGGGAATAATGCTCAACGCTATAGCAAGGGAATCGCAGTAGTCATCGTGGGCATTCACTTCTTTAGGTGCTTCGGCCAACATATACGGCCCTTCGAATTTGACCTGTAGATCGCCCATTTGTTGAATGAAGTTTCTGTAGGTCTTCAGTTGTCTGGTAGAGGCATGGGAAGGCCAACCAATCTTGCCTCGGTCCAGCATCTCTCTCAGATACTTCCAACGATCAGACTGAGCCGAGCGCTGGGAAGATACATCAATTATAGTGACATGTGGGAGCAGTACGCGTAAACGGTCGATAATCACGTCTCCCATACCTCCGGAGTCAACTCCGATTGCCCACACGTTGTAGTTGGAAACGAACTCCACAATACGGTGATACTGGCTTTCCCAGTCCATACCCTGTAGATCCAACCAATTAAGGATACGACAATTGTAGTAGCCGTACTCATCCGGTCGATTCCAATCTACGAATGTGGCAGTAACAATGGTACTGTCAATCTTTCGTGCGGGATCGATACCTACGATGATAGGTGTTTCATAATAAGCCTTAATGGTCTTCATGGTCTTGTCCCCCAGTTCGTCAAGACGTTCTGAGGTGGTAAACATTCCCTGTTCCAGAAGCCACATGAGGCGATAAGAAAGCTTGAATTCGTCGGAATCCTTACCCATGGTAAGCATATCCTTGGCAACACGCTTTTCGTAGCGCTTGTTCCACTTTCCGACTTCTCTGTAGTCTGCTTCAAAATGGTTGATTTTGGCGCCGCGCTTCAGAGCATTACGCTTGTTGTGCTGAATATTTCTGTAGAAAACACCCTTCTCATAAGAAGGAGTTCCTGTCATTACCAGAGTCCCGTTGGTGGACGCAAGCATGGGGGAGATGGACTTGTCCACAACCTTCTGGTCCGCAACCTGAGACTCGTCAATCAGAGCAATGTGGTAAGTCTTACCTTCAATACTCGCTCTTGGGTGGGCAGTCTGTCTACGTACCAGAGAGCCGCAACGCTCCAACTTGATTTCTGCACCACGACCCTTTATTCTTTCATCGATGGCAGGATCAAGCATGATTGCCTGAGCGCGCTCCGAGGTAAGCATGGAGACAATTCGGGAGAACAAAGTCTTGGCCATATCATCAACAGGGGCGAACGCTCCTACCCACACACCTTCCTTGAAGGGGTCTAGCCATTCATTGAACGGTTCGACCTTGGCAAGGCGGGGAAGCATAATCATAAGAGTGGCGACAGATGCGGCTACTGTTTCGGTCTTTCCGCTCTGGCGAGCGAATAGGGCGGTAATGGTGGCACCATCATTGATAATCACGGATTCCATAAAACGTGCCGCAAAGGGACGCTGATATCCGTAAAGAGGGTGACCTGACAACTCATCCGCAAACTTCAGTAATCTCTCAACCAAGGCGTCGATAAACGCCTGAGACAGAGGATCAAGTTCTACGGATGTCTTGGCTAACGCCTCTCTCTCTTCGGCATCCAAATCCGCATAATCAACTTCATCAATCATCATATTGTTCTCCTAATAAGTTTCACGTACTTCCATTCTACTACAAAGGTAATATAATGAACGATTTTCAAAAGAATTTCACTGCCGGATTTATTGGCTACATAATAGGAACGTTTCTGGACAATACCCGTTTCGGTCATTGGTTCAACACCAATCCTACCGTTACAAAGTGCTGGAACGCAGGAAAGGCGATACTGTATACAGTATTCGCCTCCCTATTCGTATATTTCATATACTGTGTAGCTATTCAATTTTATCGATACTGAGGCGTTCTTCCAGCGCATCCATAGCGGCTAGGAGAGTAGTTGCCCCTTTACGTATATCTTCCATATAAATTCCAGCCTGGTGCGGATCATCCCGTGCCAGGCTTTTTCTTAGTTCCTGAACATTCTGGCCGAAAGCGGTATGCGTGTTGTCCACCCAACGGATCAGTTCGTCTATAGGCACCGAACGAAATCTCTTCCGCAAACGCTCTTGCATGAGAGAAGGAACAACTTGGGAGATTCGCGAAAACCTTAGCTTTTTCATATTTCCATCGCCTCTTCCAAGTAGTCCTTGTAGTCCATGCCTCTGCCGCTCATACTCGCCAGAACGGCGTCATCTTCGTCTCTGTCAGCCGATCTCCACCATCCCAGTACGATCCCCCTAGAAGACCACGGGAGACGTGCTATGAGGCTCTTGGACCATCTGTAGGGATAGTCGGTCTCATGCGTAGGGAACGTGTGAAAGATCGGAGACTTTTTCTTCAGCGTTATTGGGTGCCAGAAGAAACGACCAATATCTTTGGTTTCGTTTGATAATCCCATTTAAATTTCTAAACCTCTTTTATACGGATAGTTATTCAGTTTGGTGTTAATGTAACGACCAGGCGACTGTGCTCTCTGGAATTGCCACCACACAGAAGGAGGAACCTGGTAGTACTCATATATCTCGCCCTCACGGAATTTGATTCTCAATGTGCGGGTGCGATCGTCGTAACCGGCTGCCAAAGTTCTAGGACGGCCGGGATTGATGGTTGGAGTCGGCTGGTAAGGAAGGAGAGGACGATCGTTTCCATGCTCCGCCATTTGTATGGCATTGAGAATGTCGGGATCGGTGTCCAAACGGGATTCTCTCGCCAGGGCTTCCGCATCACCGAAGGAGCCTCTATTAGGGCTGAACGATCTGCGAGGTACTGTATCCTCATCATTTCCATATCGGTTGTCTCCGAGGAACATACGATCCCAAGCAGATCCCGCTCTCCCTCTACCCGCCCTTACTGGCGGAACTCTATTTGTTGCTTTTTGTCTCGCCATTATTTCTCCTAAAAACAAATATCCCGATATCTAATGATACCGGGATACTGTCACTTCTGTTGAACTGTCCATCCTGGATCGTCTTCATCCCCATGCGGGCAGTGATATCCGGGATAGTGCTCGCCGTCCTGGAACACACAGTAGTCTACGTAAGCATGCGGTTCGTAGCCTACGTGACTACCACTGTGAAAAGTCCAGGTCTCTTCTTGCCAAATCTCTTCATGCTCAGGTGTTAATGGCATCCAATACTGCCTTAATGTCAGGTGCAATGTAGGTCGGAGGCTTTAGAACCTTACCGTCTGTACGGTAATGCACCGTACCATCATCCCACACCTTTGACATATTTGAATCGTGAACTACCTTGAACACCTGCTCCAGAGGAATATTCAGTTCTTCCGCAGTACCGTAAACCACGTACAAAAGATCTGCCAGCTCCTTGGCTAGTTCGGCCTTGGCTTCTGATACTGTATTCGAAGTCATGCCCAGATCGGTCTTTTCCAGATATGCCAATGCATCCGAAACTTCGTTATACTCTTCATCCATAAGATTCCATCGACGCTCCAGCTTATCCTGAAGAGAGTCATAGCGCTGCTTTGAAGAGAAAGTATCGTGGAATTCCTTGAGCATGCTCATGGGATCATAAGTCATTTAGTAAAGCTCTCCATCTACGTAGAATTCACCGTTGTCAACCATGATAAGACGCTGGAAGGTCTTACCGTGAATCTGCTCTACAATACCAAATGCCTGCTGCCAATTGGCAGTTCCGCCCTTCTTGCGAAGGTACTCAGCCTGCTGTAGATCCATAAAGTGACCAACCTCCATGCCAGTCAGCGTAGAGGTAATATGACCGTTGTAGCCGTAGCTTTCGCTGGTCACTCCAGCCCTGTGAGTGTGCCCGCAGATGGTACTGACACCGAACTTATTCTTGGCCAGACCGAAGGCGGTCTTGCCTGCCTGAGGAGACAGGGAACCCTCATCTCCATGTCCGACAACGAGCTGATCCTTGACTACCTCAATAAGTGCATCGCGAACAAACTCAATGTCGTTGTCGTCCATTCCGGTCTGCTTCTCAATCGTAAGATCGCGAAGCTGTAGACCAGGGGCACAACCTTCGATATAAATCTCAAGACGATCATCGTGATTGGAGCGAACAATACGGAATCGCCCACCGAACACACTACGGATATCTTCGAAGATTGCCCGAGTAATATCAAAACCGCTCTGTAGATCTCCGGCAAACTCCCCGCGCTTCCCGCGAACCCAACGACCAATTGCGGTGGAATCAGTGAAGTCTCCAACCTGAACAAGCTCATCGGGCTGGAAATCCTCCAGGAAATCGATGAACTTATTTACCAGAGCCACATCATGAAGTGGTGCCTGAACATCCGGCATGATGATTGTAGTCTTTGCAGACTGCACCTTACCAGTCTTAATGGGGAAGGCAACTACTTCATTATCCGAAAAGATTGCGGTGGTCACCTCGTTGTTGCTGATGTTGTTGAAAATAGGCGGAGTCATTTGTGCTTCTACAGAATCCTCAATGATCTTGCCAAGAACCTCAGAAAGGGTACTGTAGGCAGCATTGATCTTGTTGCGATATGTACGTACCAGCTTCTCTGAGACTTCGATATTCTTATCAGACAGAAGCTCTACCACCTTGCGGCGGCTGATCGTCAGGTCCGTAAGAATATTGTAAACCTCCTGGTCAGCCCTGGCAAATACCTCAAGCTGTCCAATAGAGCCGATCTTCATTTAGTCCTCCATAATAGTGATGCCCTGTAGTACATACGTTAGCATACACTACAGGGCATCAGGTTGTCTACTTCTTGTTTAGCATCAGATCCATGACTGCCAGAACGATTGGGATGAGGACTGCTGAGATCATCCAACGGAAATTAGACTGCCTTGCGGCTGCTTCTTCTTTCTGTTGCTGATGTCTCGCATTAGTCTCGTTAACAATCATCTGCTCCAGTCTTGTATGTGCAGCAGTAGTGTCACGTTTCAGATCGTCAATTACTTTGATCATATCTGTTTTCAATACTGTGACATCTGCTTCTGCGTCGTCAATCTTATCCTTGACATTAGTCATTTGAAGATCAACGGATCTCTTATCCGCATTATATTCCGCATTAGAAACAAAAGAACTAACACGAGAGGCCAAGTCGTCAAGACGATTCTGTACGTCTCTTTTGAGGCCATCCAACTCTACTTGAACAGCCCTTGACCATGCATCGAAGTCTGGCGGTACTGTCATATCGACTCACTCTGGGGTTGGGTTCAAATGGCAAATAGCCCTGACCACCCCTAAACATTTTCCGTTTAAATACCCCAAAGTTGTCTCAAAATAGTGGCCTAGCGGCTATTTCTACTTAGATGATAGCACTAGGCCACTAAGGGGTGTTAGTTACCGACGGTAATTACTCCGCGTTGGGATAAGAAACCTCCCACATGAGCGGCATAATGTCCCTGCCCTCATACAAAGCGAAGAATACCTTCTTATCAATCCCTAGGATATCCAGGGTAAAGGACAGGTCCTTACGAGAATGATCCTTGGGAACCTGGGACATGACGAAATTGTAATCGTCTGTAACGAGCTTGTAAGCTGCCTGAGTCACCGACCAGATCGAACGGTAGGTATTATCCAGCCACTCGTGCCACTCGTCAGGAACAAGCTCTGCAATCTCCTCCAGAGTCTTGCCGTTCTTCATGTTCTCCCAGATCCGGCGCGGTGTCAAGTTGGTGACCGTACGGTGCAAAGCAACGTAATCATCCTGCTTGATCTTCATTCGGTAGTCGAGATCCGGAAAGTACACCACAAACCCCTCCGCATTAGCCCTGTCAGGGGCCTCCAGGGCCTCTCTGAGCGTCTTGTAGGAGAAGGTGAGGGTCTTAGGTCCACACCACTCTGAAACATCCTCAGCGGGGCGTACGTAGCCTGTCTCGTTGTGGCGTGCGCCCAGCAGGAACAGGTCCTCCGTGTCCCCGTAATCGAGAACGATTCGGTTACCTGGATACACAATCTCAAACAGGTACGTCCACTCAGTATTGAATAGAACAGTTGGATACTTCTCGCTGAGAATATCCCGCATCTTGATAGCCTGGTCAGAATCAAAAGAACCCTTGGTAACCGCAACCCAGGTGAGACCTGCATCAAACAGAATACCGAGAGAACCATCCATCTTGTCAGTAACCTCAACGCGGTAATCCATGAGAAGCTTGTCGGCCTGATTCTGCCCATAGTTCATGAACTTGTCGAACGGTCGCGCCACCACATTCCAGTACTTGTCGATAATGAGCCCTCGGCACTGACGGGTTACCGCATTCCACTCGTTCTCGAACTGTGCCTTCTCCGTATAGGTGAGAATACGAAAACCGTTCTTCTCGTTCACACGGATATAGCGATTGAACAGCATCTCTCGGTAAAGATCCATATCCATCAGATCCCAAAGCTTCTTCATCGAACAAACTCCTTCTCAGCTAAATCCCCAACGGGCCTTCATTCCATATGGAAGCCTACCAGTAGCTACCCACTCTCCGTACTCTTCCCAAGTCATCCGAAGATAATCATGCAGTGACGACAGAATAGATCGGCCTGTATGCCAATCGTCAATCCGGTCGTCTAGGAACTCGGCGAAATCTTGGTCGGTCATCATCATTATCGTCTCCTTCTTCCTCAATGATCCTATCGTATTCCTTCTTCAGCCGCTGCATGGAGACATCGTCCCAACGAAGCAGCCGCTGAAGTTCCTTCCAGTCGTAACCCATGTGGTACATCCTAGAACATAAGAAAGCCCCCGTCAAGTGCGGGGGCTTTCTCATTAGTTGTTTACTGCGATGTGGTTACCGCCACGGCCGTGGTGCTCGTGGTGTCCGTGGCAACGCTCTTCGCGCTCATCTACATTGATGTTGATTCTTGGGTCTACTCGAACCAAGCGGTCGTCATCATCGTCACACATATGTCTACGACGTCGACCCTCAAGGAACATCAAACGCTCGCGCAAGTCGTGGATAAGGTCATGTGTGCGGTCTTCACGGTCACGCAAGTACAAGCGGCCTTCAAGCTCAGTGATGACTACTCTATCACGAGTCTTGTCGCCTTCGTGGTGTACAGCGTCTTCAATGCGTTGCAAACGCTCTCCGCTGCGGCGGTCATGGTCATCCAAGCGCTCTTGAAGGTGGCAAAGATCCTTCAACAAGTCGCGCTCAGCACCATCTAGGCGCAAATCTAATCTGCGCTCAGCCTCGGATACACGCTCTCTTACATTGGAAAATCTATCAGCTAGTTCGTCTCTGTCATGGTGGTCATGACGTCTGCGGTCCGGAGGATAATTCGTAACTACAGTAGGATAGGCTACATTATCTTCAGACATAAGGTTTCCTTAATAGGAAGGAATGTTACTAATGATATTATAACAGTTTCTATCCTTATGTCCTAATATCGGACAAAAGAAAAATCCTAATCACAATAGATTAGGATTTTAGTTGCCGCAGAAGTATTAAAAAGTAATTGTATATTTCTTCTGTTGTGGGAGCAGAGGGAATCGAACCCCCCGTGCCGAAGCGACGGCTTTACAGGCCGCGTGCCCACCTTGGGCGTACTCCCATAATGTTCCTGACCGGGATTTAATACCCGGACTACCAGCACCCTAAGGTTCGGACTATCCGTGCTGGACTCTACCCTTTGCGGCCCGCCTCTAATTGGGCTATCAGGAACTTGTCTTGCTTACGGGGATCGAACCCGCAGTACCAGGGTCACAGCCTAGCGTGTTACCGATTACACCAAAGCAAGTATGACTAGGTGAATAACCTAGCTTTTATCAGCTCATCTCTAGCCCGGATGTACATCCGTATTCAACAAGCAGTCCGGAAGCCAAGAATTGAACTTGGAATTACACTTTATCAGAGTGTCGTTATAACCGTTTCACTACATCCGGATAAATTAAACATACAAATGAAGAGCTTGGATCAACTTGGTGCGCGGTGTTGCACCAACTACTCTAGCATACTCTACACCGTCGAAAAAAGCAATAATGGTCGGCACACTGGAGATACTGTACTCGTCCTTGGAAATCGGGTTCCAGTCCACATTGATCTTGGCCACTGTAATCTCCGGGAACTCCTCTAAGATAGACTCTAGCACAGGAAGCTGACGCTTGCAAGGAACGCACCACTCTGCACCGAACTCTACGATGGAGATTTGAGTCTGCTGAATAACAGCGTCAAATGACTCATCCTGAATTTCAGTAATCATCTTTCCTCCTGATTGACGTACTCCCAGTCGGATTTGAACCGACGCGTCTTCACCTTATAAGAGTGCTGCCTTCACCAGACTTGGCCATGGGAGCATTGACTGTCACAGGCGCTTATTGCCCTCGCTTACTATACTACTTCGGGTCATAAGGCGTACACATTCCCATCCATACCTCACAGTCACTCCAGAGGCTAGCTGGAGCTAAGCGGAAGGTGAGGGATTCGAACCCCCACGGCTTTCACACCGTACCGTTTTCAAGACGGTTCCACGCCACCGATGTTAGACCTTCCATTATAGAGAACGAGTGGACTTTAACCACTACACCAAAGTTTAGCCTCTTCGGCGTTCTCCAAGCGGAAGATGGGGGATTCGAACCCCCGAGGGAATGGATACCCTGCCGCCTTTCCAAGACGGTGCACTAGACCTCTATGCGAATCTTCCAAGAGCAGAAGGTAGGGGATTCGAACCCCTGGCACGTTAGTGCACTCGATTAGCAGTCGAGCCGAATCGGCCACTCTCGCAACCTTCTAAAGAGCGCATAGCCGGAATCGAACCGGTAATCAATCGCTTTGCAGGCGATCCCCACACCATGTGAATTAGATCTATGCGCACCGCCTATGTAATTTGATAACGGAGTCAAAGGCAATATCTCCGGTTGATTAAATCAACAAGTGGAGATCGTGGGAGTCGCACCCACCTCCTAGCCCTTCCGACATGCGGCTCTAAAGCTAGTCGAATCTAAATGATCCCCATTACTTATTCGCAGAAAGAAACAATAGTACAAGTCCTACAACAATAAGAATTCCTACAATTCCGATTCCTGCATTGTCCTTCTGATCGTCACTCATTTTATACTCCATTGTCGGAAAGTGCCCGCAGAGGGATTCGAACCCCCGACATCCACTTTGTAAGAGTGGCGCTCTCCCACTGAGCTATACGGGCAGGGCGGGACGTATCCCGCTTTGTATCAGGTAGTGCTAAAGAAACTATCGGGAACGATAACAATTACGTCATTACCAAGATCGATGGTGTATTCCTTGCTACCGAATCGGGTAGAAACACCGCGGATCTCCCCATACTTACCCTTGTGGTCTCCCTTGGTGAGCTTTACCGTATCACCCTCACGGTACTCACCGAAGAAATTGTGATCATAGTCAACACTGTCCCAACCACCGAAAGCGCGCCTGATCTTGTCGTTAAGGCTTCCCACTATTTCCTCCTATATAGTTTAGCACTTACGTACCCCTGGCAGGATTCGAACCTGCGACCTGATGCTTAGAAGGCATCTGCTCTTGTCCACTGAGCTACAGAGGCATTGCCCCGAAGGGCTATTCAATTAGTCCCACCAATACTTACCATCATACCTACTGTCGACCTGAATATCAACGTCCCACCAGTTAGGATAATCTACAACCCTCCAAATGGTGCCATCCTCATCATATCCGTTGGGCATGAGCATCATGTGTTCAGGATCTGTGTCGGTAGTCCAGCCGTAATTATTGATGGCACCCTTCAGTGCCTGCTTGATCTTAGCACGCTTGGCTTGATTAGTCGCGCTCTTGTATCCCCTCTTGGAGCAGCAGGAGCAGCCCTTCTCGTAAACGAAGCGCTTGTCACAGAGCTTGTTAACGCCCTCTGCCCTACGCTTGCGTTCTGCAGTCCACGATACCTCAGGAAGGTCAATGGTGCAAGGTACTGCCTCTACCCACGTGTAGTAGTGGGGTACTTCATACTCCTCCGCCACAGTGTACTCAGGCGGTCCCACCCAACGGTGGCGAGTGCGAGTCTCCATCTTACCACTCTTTTCACGCTTAACAGCAAAGTGCTCATGGCGTTCAACAGTGGCGGACTTGGGATCATTCAACTTAACCCAACGCGGGTTGGTCTTATAGGTACGAGACAAATGAACCTCCGTGCTAGAAAGATAATGCCCGATATCAGAGACTCAGGCGGATCTCCTGTTTAACTATCACTTTATGGGGTGTGAATTAAAACAGCTGACTTGTCCCCGTACCGATAGAGGGATTCGAACCCCCAACCGCTTGCTCCGTAGGCAAGTGCTCTATCCGTTGAGCTATATCGGCAAGTGGCGCTTTCGCGCCGGTAAAGCTTTACTTAATAATACCAGCATTTGATGCGGATCGGAACCAACCGTGCAGCTCCTCCGTCATCTTGTCAGCGAACTGCTGATCCGACAGCTTGGCAGGATCATTCATCAGCTGACCATCAACATTGTCCACCGGCCAGTCATTGTCGTCAAGAGTGTTCTTGACGTAGGACCAGGCGTCACCATCATTGCCGACAACCAGAATCTTGATGAACACCGGAAGCGTAGAAAGGCGCTTCAGACGCCGCGTAACATCGACTCGGTCATCAGGTGCCCCATCCGTCACGATAAGGGCGTAGACGGGCTTCCTGGCCTTCTTGACGGCCTTCTCAAGGAAGTCGAGAGAGGCAGAGAGGTTCGTAGAGCCGAACGGACCAAGATTCGAACGGGTGATGAAACCCTGGTAATTAGAGACACTGACCTTACCGTGAGACTCGTGATTGTATCCGAAACCGTAAATCGGAATCTCACCATCGTCATCCATAGCCAGTGAGAAACCAAGAGCACGCTCAGTCAGTACCTGAACCGTACCATTGCGATAGAAACCGGTCATGGAACCGGAGGCATCGACAAAAGCCATAACCTCCATCTCTACGGAGAAAGGAACTTCCTTCGCCAGGGAAATTCGAGCAGCATCGCGCTTCTTCTCAAGAGATACAGGAAGCGGACCATTAGCGACCGCAACAGCACCCTCGTTCTTCTTACCAAAACCAAACACCATTGTTTCCTCCTTCAGTAGTGTTTACTTATGCTTCAACTTATTGTGCATGTTCTCTGCATTTTGTGCAGCTTCTCTACTATCGTACTGCGATGAGAGAATCTTACAGGAACCCTTGTTGCAAGTCCAGAACCAAGTTGCCGGATCAGTTCCCATAGTTGGAAGTACTGGCACTGTTCAACTCCAAAAGTCTATTGGCCAGATCTCCCGGCGTAACCAACCACGGCGGTGTGTTGTCAAAGATATACACACCTGCGGACTCGTAAACTTCAGTAACAAGCTGAGAACAGATGAGATGACCGGAGCTTACCACGCGATCAATTACTCTGTCTGCCTTGATGCCCAAACGTACCAGAGCAATGGCTACATAGTCAAGGAAACTGTAAGGTACGCCTTCCAGTTCCTGAGCACGCTTCACGATACGGTCTCTCTCCACCTGTGTCAAGCTGAAGTTGGAGTAAACCACATCCGTACGTTCCAGATAATCTGCCAGAGGCGTAAGAACTGCTCCGCCCGGTTGAGCTTCAATAATATAATTCTCGTCCACGACAACAAAGGCATGCGTATACTTGCTGGCATCTCCGTTCAACCACTGACCAAGACTGACCCAAATACCGGTCCATCCCTTAATTCTGGTCAAACCAAAGTCGCCCGGCTTTAACTGACGCTTCATTTCACTCCTTAATTTACACGATTACCGTGTTTATTGTACCCCCACCCGGACTCGAACCGGGAACCCGAGAATTAAAAGTTCACTACTCTGCCATTGAGCTATAGGGGCGGGTGTTAGTAACCTTATGACCCTGACAGCTTATCAGGGAGCCCCGCATCCGGATTTACTCTAGAATGACCGGTATCCACAGGTAGGCGCTAACCAATTACTAACGAGCCTTATGACAGGATCGAACTGTCTCTTGCGCCTTACCAAGGCACTGTGCTGACCATTGTCACTAATAAGGCAAAACTAATGGCTAGACAGCATCCCATAATCGGGACCGCCTTTTCCAATTAGAATCAATACGTTGTTTCACCAGAGGGAATCGAACCCCAACGTATCTATACGCAGTTGCAACTACGTGTTGTACTCCGCCGGAGAATCGAACTCCGTTCCACCGGGTAAGAGCCGGTTACATCACCATAATGCTTGCAGAGCATGTGTGGAGCCACGGGGAGTCGAACCCCGATTGTCGGTATGCAAAACCGATTTCCTACCATTGAAAGATAGCCCCATATTGACGTATCGCTTCCCCGAAATATCCTGGCCGAGGAAGATGATGTAAGCATGCTTAGGATTATCAGCGTATCTTACACCAACGAGAGCCGAGTACGTCTGACTTACTCTTATCGTTGTAGATTTAGTTTACCAGATCCCAAGGCCAAACGCCAGTGACGCTAGCCTCAAGAAGAGGAATCATCTGCCACGCCTTGTCGGTCAGGCCACCAAAGGTATGACGCTTTAGCTTACCGGACTCATTCTGTGCCGCCTTGTACCCGTTAAGGTTCCAAGTGTAGACAGGAACATTGGCCGGAATAACCTCAGTAGGATCTCCGCCCCAACCATTGTACTGCTCATCGGTGATGACAATAACACGGTCGTGGTCACGGAAGTGCTGCTGGAGTGCCTGACGAGTAGCGGTTCCACCGAGATCACGGAACTTGCTCAGCATAGGAAGAACGGAATCACCCTTGCGGAAAGAAACCTCATGAGAGCTTGTACCGAACTGTACCAGAGTCGCGTTCTCAGCGCGAAGTGCAACAGCAGATCCGAAGATAGCCGCCGCATCCGCGAAAGACAGACCAAGGGACTTGATGTTAGCAGAATCGCCGTACCCGTACGGGAACATGGAACCGGAACGGTCCACCAGGATCAGAGTACGTCCCTTCAGAGAAGGAACATTGCTCAGAGATGCCTCAAGCGCACTCTCCATCGCCGCAGCGATCTGGAGGTTACCCTTGGTGGCATTGTAGGCAGACAGGAAACGGAACGGGAACTGACGGGACTTGGCAACCTGCTCCTCATCGGACAGCTTGTTCAGCACATTCTTGATGACCTTAGCAGAAACCCCGGCGTCCTGGAAGTTACGCAGGTTACGAAGAAGTGCCATGTAACCCATGTTAGGAATTGCAGCCTCCCACGCGATCTTGTCCATAGGACCCTGAAGCCATCCGGAAAGAGCCTCCCAAGTCATACCCGCATCCTTGATGAGAGACAGGGCCGCAGCGTCAGTAAGCATGTTCTTTCGAACAGGCGCGACAATGCGGTTAACAGCCTGGCGAGCCATAATCATAGGAAGATTGGCATAATTCCCATGGCTGGACTCCAGAACATCAGAACCGTAACGACGGTTGAGAGCGTAGGAAAACAGAGCATTCTGCTTCGCATCCTTAGCCTTGGCGTGAGTAAGCTGAAGAACATCCGCAAAGCGGAATCCCTTGCTGTCAGTGTCGTACTTCAGAAGAGAGTACTCATTGTAGAGACGGTTGGCCGCATCCGCAACACCCTTCTTAACAGCCTGAGGCAGGTTCTTACCGTACTTGGAAGTCCAGTAGGCCAGGAACTCACCAGGCTCATCGGCACGTGCCATAGAGGAGGCCACAAGGGCTCGTGGAGAGCCGTTCAGCACACCAGCGTCAAGAAGTGCCTTAGCCGCCTCAGCAGCCGCCACAACGGACGCAGAGCGCATCTGGGCATCATTACGGAGCCAGTTGATGAACTTGGAAGTCCAGTTGACATCGGAAACTACAACCTTGCGAACCAGGGCAGAGAAACGGTCGTCCCGGTTCTTGGCAGACTCGTAGAAGGTATCCTGACCGACAAAGTTGGATACTGCCAGCAGGAACAGCTCAGACTTGGCATCGCGAGCAAAAGCATCCTTACCGGATGCGTTCTGGATAACCTTGCCAGTGGTCTTGATAGGAGACTGGACACCAGTCTTTACAGCACTATTAAACTTCGCCATTTCATCCTCCTTATTGTGTGGTACATTGATAGTCAAAAATAAACCCCGCTAGTGCGATTACTCGAACAACGGGGAGGATATGAGAATCCCTAGAAAAAGCGGCTTGAGGTATTGTTAACGTGTTGCCATTACACCACATCGGCATGAAGAACCGACGCTGGGACTCGAACCCAGAACTTTCCTTTAGCAGAGGAAGTAACCCCGTGCCTGCGCATTGGAATTCAAAGATATATCCACCCTAGAAAGAAGCGCCGACAGTGTTTTTTCTCTAGTAAGGTGAAGTAACTGTAAGCTTCGCATTGGGTAGAAAGATTAAATTATAAGTACCTAGAAAGGGCGATCTGAGGAAAAGGCAGCAGCCCGTGAAGTAGGGAATCCAACCCTACTACTCTGTGTTATTTATCAATTAAATGGAAGAAGTAACCCCTGACCTACGCATTGGTACTTTAAAACTTTAGTGTCTAGAAAGAACGAACAAGGTTGAAATACGAGCCACAAGACTCGCCTAAGTATCACTAGGATACCGGGTGGATTCGAACCATCAATTAACCGAAGTAGCCCTGTTCTTCGCATCGACACAAAACTATAGCAGCTAGAAAAGAGTGATAAAAGTGTTTTTCTTTACTCCCGCTCTACCGCTGAGCTACCCACGACGATGTCCTGGGGTAGGATTCGAACCTACGACTCGGAGTTCCCTATTGAAGTAACTCTTATCTACGCATTGCTGCAAGCTCCCACACCTGGATTCGAACCAGGAACCATCCGCTTAACAGGCGGGTGCTCTGCCGTTGAGCTATGCGGGATTAAACCCCATCGCTGGGGTATGTTGCTCACTACTGTAGCATGTCCGCTTAAGCAGTGTCAAACTGGATCATCCACGAAGGGCCTTGTCATATGCTACGAATGCAGCATAGTCGGAATCGGCAGATCCGTTGGCCTTGTTAAGAAGAATAACATCATCAGATGTCAATCCCCAAACATTCCATAACGCCCACTGAACGTGCTTGGTAACGCCATTAGGATATACCGCGAAAACCTCAGCGTGGTCGGGGTGACGGAAAAATAGTACGCCTTCTGGTGCAGCCATTTTATACTCCTGTAAGTCTTAGAATAAGTGGAACTCTATGTGTTGGTACAGGAGCCGGTGGAGAAGGAGGTGTTGGTACAGTAGGTCTCGGTGCTCCTGCACGTACCCAATTGTACAGAGGTTCACCAGGACAAGAAGTAGCATAGCCGTCTCTGTGTCCCTTAATCTCATTTCCCGCACCACCTTGGGCACGGAACCACTCGATCGCGTCTCTGATGCCGTTAAGCATAGCATCACTAGGCTGTGTAAGTCCAGAGTCACCAACCATACCGCAAACCGCGTAGTGATTCTGGTTCAGGGTACCATTTCCGTTCGCCGCTGTCTTGTGGTGAAGCCCACGACCCTCAAAAACGTATCCGTGAGGACACACCATAGCAGAGTAGGCGATGTCGATGTAACCCTCTGACGTGTTGGCCATGTGGGAAGCTTGAATGTCACGAACCCTACCAGCACACCAGTCATGGTGATTCTGAAGCTCTGAAGGCACCGGTGTGCCCTCGTAGTGAACCTTGACACCCAAAGTACCAGAGACGTACGTCCAGTCCGCAGAAGGCGGTCTAGCGCCCCACTGGGCTCTTGTTACTAATTTCATTGCATCTCCAAATTCAGATAATACTCCTGAACTTAGAATAGCAGAAAGCAGGGGTGACAGGAATCGAACCTGCCAAGCTCGGTTTTGGAGACCAAGCACCGCCCAGCGGCACCCCTATTGCCCCGAAGGGCTTACCGGCTATCCGGTAAAGGTATTAACGATGTTGGTCATTGCCTGATTGACAGTAGCGGGAAGCTGTGGAAAGTTTCCGTATAGCGCCGCCATCAAAAGCATACCTGCAATGAGAGGAGGCCACTTCCATCCCCGCTTGTTGACCATGAAGAAAATCCACGCACCAACAAGGACAAGAACAGTCCAGCCGCCCAGCATACCCAACAACATGTTTCCTCCTTCATATTGTTTTGTTAAACCTTCCTCCCCCAGGATTCGAACCTGGTCCTCCTTACTTCACGTAAGGTGTGCGTATCCTCATACACTAGGGCAGTTGTGTAGCGCCCGTCGGATTCGAACCGACACTGTTCAGTTCCTAAGACTGACGTCTCCTGCCGTTGGACTAGAGCGCCATAAAGTGATCTTCTATACGTAACTAGGCTAAGACGTATCCGGCATCACCAAACCGGCCGTAGCTCCAGTCAGATTCGAACTGACACTGCGCGGGACTTAAATCCGCTTCCTCTACCGTTGGGATATGGAGCCATATTGTAGTCCTTATCGGATTCGAACCGATACTGTACAGGTTTTGAATCTGTCGCCTCTACCATTGGGCTAAAGGACCATTATTCGGGCATACGGTAATTACCGTTACTTTATAAGCAGTAACCACTGCTACCCAAAAAGAGCCCCCAGTACGATTTGAACGCACGACCTGCTCATTACAAGTGAGCTGCTCTACCACTGAGCTATAGGGGCATTGCTGTCCCTCCGGGAAGGAGGAGACCGGAGGGACAGCGTTCACGATCCTCTACCTAAAGAGGAGGTCTATCACGCAGTTCCGGTAGCCTTAACAACAAAGTCGTTAGAGGTTCCCTTCAAAGTGAAGTCTACTGGAAGGCTATAAGGGTTGCTTGCACCGATGTAAACAGTGTACAGCACCTCAGAAGCAGACGCACCAGGAGGGGCCGGAGCCACAACGATCTTGGATACAGTTGCAAATGTCGCTCCACCTGTGGTTGGTACAGGGTAAGAGTAGCAGTGACCGTCAGCGGCTACTGCTGCACGTACCTGGTCTCCGACCGCAAGAGCGGACACATCAACAATAGAATACGTAAAAGCCATTTGAATCTTGCCTTTCGAAAGGGAATTTAAAGTGCTTTGCTATAGCGTAATTCCCATTATAAAGCAAAAGTACCCCCAGAGGGAATTGAACCCTCTCCTTGAGATTGAAAGTCTCATATACTAACCAATATACGATGGGGACATGTTTGAGGCTGTAGGCGGCCTATTTTCATCTTATGGCGCCGAATTACGGTGAAAACCCACAGCTTTGTAGTCCGTACGGGATTTGAACCCGTGTTCTCTCCCTTGAGAGGGGAGCGAGATAACCGCTACTCCAACGAACCATACACCAGAAGCCTTTCCATGGTACCCCTGGCTTACCTTGTCTCACCGTCCGGATAGCCTTGGATCTATATCCCGCCCAAGTAGGCACCCTGATTCCCATGGAGTTAATCAGGTACTTTTAAGTTTATGAAATTTAGGTGCACGTCTCATCCCTCGTGTCTTACCTTACGATAAGCTCTCCGTGCGCGGCAGCCCTTCCCTTGTCTGCGCTGCTTCTCTGCTGATATGCAATTCAGGGTATATTTCACATATATCACTACAAATTTGATTATTGATCCTTTGCGGATCTCAACCCAAGTGAAACGTCCTCCCGACGGAATTCGAATCCGCCCTTACACCTTGACAGGGTGCCGTGCTACGCCCATACACTACGGGAGGAAAGCCCCGAAGGGCAAGTAAATCTTTAATGCTCAGGCCAAACTATCTGAGGCTCAATCTCTACGACTGTACCATTTCTCATGACTGCGCGGGAGATATCCGGTGACTCTTCTCCGGTGCGCTCCATAATAAGATA
>Ga0068857_100000016_pt1 | contig 97647 bp, 86 predicted proteins | sample KBSCornC72_FD_66591 | JGI IMG/M metagenome (GOLD analysis project Ga0068857, IMG submission 66591) | Corn rhizosphere microbial communities from Kellogg Biological Station, Michigan, USA - KBS Corn C7-2 | ecosystem: Host-associated > Plants > Roots > Rhizosphere > Soil ...
GCCCGCACGTACACGTCCGAATCCTGCGTGATCGGTTCAGGCACCCAACCGCGCTTGCTCACACTCGGATCGACGACAGCGCCGTCACTGACCGTCGCCGAGGTCGCGGATGCACTTGTGGAGGGACCGATTTGAGACGGCATCGGGTCTGCAACATGGTTGCCGCCCGATCCCCGGACAACCAGCGCGATCATCACCACCACCACCACGGCAGCACAGACCAGCACCGCCACGATCAGCCCCCGGCGGCTGGAACGCCTTCCCTGCATGGCCCCTCCTCCACGTTACGAACCCGCGCTTGCCTCCAGCGCGATACTTGCATGAGTGAATGTTAAAGACATACACTCGGCAAAGTGAATAGTCAATACATCCACTTGGGAATGCGTGGTTGGTGACACCGACCGCGCGAGAATGGGCGACATGCCTAGACGCGTGACACCAGCACCAGGGGGATGGAGCGAGTGGCTGGAGGACCCCATCAAAGCCCTAGGCAACCTCGTCCGGGCCGGCATCATCGGATACCTGCGCGGAGAGGGCCCGGCGACTCGCGCGGAGATCGCCGCAGCGCTCGACCTCCCGATCCCGACAATTGCCGCGTCCCTGAAGGCAATGGTCCAAGCTGGACTACTCACTACTGACCCGCCAATCGACAAGGCCCGACGCGGCCAGCGGATCCGGTATGGGGTGGACCAGGAGACTGTCACCCGGATGTACCTTCAGTTGGGGCAGGCGATCGGCGAAATCTAGTCGCGACGCCTGCGGCGATCGAGCTTTGGTTCGCAATCACTTCAACCTCGACATTGAATGGCGGGTGCAGTCCGACGAAGAATGTTGACCGCGTGGGTAAGGGTCGCCCTGCGAAGTAATCGTTCCAAGCACGATCCCACCCGCGGAAATGTTCGACGCTGGTCAGGTAGGCCCGGACGCTCACGATGTGGTCTGGCGACGTGCCGGCGGCGGCGAGCAGCTGGTCGACATTGCGCAGGACCTGAGCGATTTCGCCGTCGATGTCCGCGACGACCGGCCTAGTTCCGTCGAGCGCCACGACACCGGAAAAGATGATGCAGTCGGGTGACATGCGACGGAATGGGGCGACGGCGGGTGGCGTGACGTGGTCGCTCATAGCAGCCGCCCGGAGATCGCGAACGACTCAACCCCTTGCGGCGACCGACCTTCGATCAGTTCGGCGATCACGTCGGCAGTCGCCGGAGCGAGGGTGACTCCAAGCATTCCGTGACCAGCCGCCACGAATACTCCGGGTGCCGTCGGGAGCTCACTGATGAACGGCAAGCTGTCGGGCGTTGCGGGACGAAGGCCCGCACGGCTCTCTCGAACCTCGATGTCGGCCGCCGCATCGAGCCCCTCGAGATAGGGCCCAGCGTGTCGCACCAATCCGTCGGTCCGATGCTGCTCGACTCGCGCGTCCCTTCCGGGAAGCTCGAAGACGCCCGCGATCCGCACGCCGTCTTCGAACGGACTGAGTCCGAGCTTCGCTTCCATCAGGTACAGGGCGCGAGTGGGCGGCGCGGCCAGGCCGCGTACGAGAACCGAGTAGCCTTTCGCACCGAGGATGGGCAGCTGCACTCCCAGCGGTCCGATCAGTCGATTGGTGGCAGCCCCCAATGCGACGACGACGCGGTCGACCTCGACACCAGCATCGTCGGCGTCGATCAACCAACCGTCGCCGTGTGCAGTCAGCGCGGTGACCGGCGTTTCCTCCAGGATGTCTACCCCGGAGCGACGAAGCCAATCCGCAAGGCCAACGAGGAGCGAGTCGGGGTTGACGTGTCGGTCGATGGAGGTCAGTGCCGCTTTGACGACGCCCGCACCGACGCCAGGTTCAATCGCTCGCGCTTCGTCGCCGGTGAGGTAGTCGATTCGACCTGGGAAGCCGAGCGGTTGGAGTTCGTCGAAGAGCTGCTCGAACCATTCGAGCCCGTTGGCTTCACGTGCGAGCGCTAAGATTCCCGCCTCGTGCATTTCGAACTTCACACCGTCCGAGTGCAGCAAGTCGAACAATTCAAGAGTGCGATTGTTGAGCCGCATGAGCGCCTTCACGCCATTCGAGTAGGCCTGAGGGCGAGACGCGCGATGGAACTTCCATAGCCACCTCAGCCAGGAAGTGTCCAGTTGCGGACGGATGACCAGCGCACCATCTTTCTGAAAAGCATGCTTGAGACCGGTGGCGAGTACACCCGGAGACGCCAGAGGTGTGGAAAGGGAGGGCGTAACCCAACCTGCATTGACGGCGGAGGCGGATTCGCCGATGTGCCCCCCCTCGATGACGGTTACGCTGTGGCCCCGCCGACGCAGGCTCCACGCCGTGCATAGCCCGACTATCCCGCCCCCGACGATGCCCACCTTCATGTTGCCCCGCTTTCGGTTGTGCGTGAGAAATACGTGGAGATCAATCTGAGTGCGTCCTCGCCTGCGATGTCGCGATAGGACTCCGTGGCAAGACCCTGACGCACGAGTCGTTGGCGGCGCCTGCGGACCGTCGCACGGGTGTCGGGATCTACCTCGTCCGCCCGACGGAGGAGCGATTCCAACCACCTCGCCGTCTCGTCCCCACCACTCGGTCCGGGCAACGCCGTGGCCCTTGCCTCGGGTTGGAGGTTTCGGTACCACTCGAGACTGATCTCCGGATTGAGCGCGCGAGTTCCATTGGCCTCAAGCGCGGTGCTCAATGCCGAAACAGTGATTGCCGGGTCCTCCACGATGCCGGCCGCGTCGTACTCGATCGCGGTCACAACACGTTCGAGAAAGGAGTTGCGCTCAGCCCACGGGGTTGGAGCATCCGTCAAGTACTCCCACGTGGGGTGTTCGGCCGTGGGCAGGAGCAGCCTGCTGATCGCTCGATCATTGATTGCCTCGACAAGGTTGAGAGGACCGTGCACGAGCACTTCCTTGCGGGGGGGCCAGAAGTCGAAAGGTCGGTGATCGCCCCAGCGCCGCCCACAATGGAACAGATAGATCTCCGGGTATTGCGCTGTTTCGAGCGCCCGGCCGGCATCCGCGCGATAGAACTGGGCGGTCGCAAGTTGAATCAGGAGGCTGGCGCCGAGCGCGCCAAAGGCCTCCGTGACGACGACACCCAGTCGATCGGAGCGTTTCCATCCATCGAAGACGGCTTCGGCCGCTACCTCGCGCTCCCGCCTAGACACCGCGAACATCCGAAGGTCTAGCTGCGTCGCGGTATGCATCGCGCTGACTCCTCCGCTGGTCGACCTCTCACAGGCTAGAAACTGCCCGCGGGTTTGGGATGGGGCGCCTGTCCGATTTGGTTTGGACGATTGTCTATATGGAACTGAGGACCCTAAAATCTGTACCCATGTCCGATAGCCGCGACGCCCGCGACGGGATGCAACCCGTTTCGCTGGATCTCCAAGCTGCGGTTGACGAGCTGGCAGCGCGCCTCGAGAGATCTGTTGCCCTCGACAATCAATTCATCGAGGTGATTGCGACCAGTGCTCACAGCGGGGTCATCGACCAGGCGCGATCGGACGCCATTCTGGGGCGCCGCACTCCGACGTCCGTCGTGGAGTTCGTTCGAAGCCTCAACTTGGAGTCGGCCTCCGGAATCGTCGAAGTCCCTCGAAACGAGAAACTTCAGACCCTGGCGCGGCTCTGCGTCCCATTGCGCCAGGGAGCACAGCTACTCGGTTACCTCTGGGTTTTCGACGATCCGGAAGTGACCAACGTGCAAAGGAAGCGCTTCCTCGAGGCGTCCCAACGGATCACCGATATTCTCGGGCGCACTCTGTTGGACAGCCAGCGCCGGGTGTCACGTGCGTCGAGCTATCTCGACGAGGCGATCGCGACGGATAGCTTGTCTGTAGCCGACGCCGCGTCGGCCGCGCTTCTCGAGCCTTCCGGCGAAGCCTTCGTCCTCAGCCTGACGTTCACCGCCCGTGATCGACGCCCACTCGAGGAGCAGCTCAACACCGTGCTCGTGGATTACGCCCGCACGGCTGGCACGGTGAGATCTCTCACGACGACCTTCGGGGACGGAATCCTGGCCGTTGGTCGCTCCCGATGGCCACAGACGGGGGTATCAGGAGTCGCAGGCGCGTTCCAACGATCGGCTGAGCGAAGCAGCCTCACCCTTCAGGCCGTGGGGGTGAGCGAGCTGTCGTCCCCTCAGGTTCGTCGGTCGGCACAGCAGGCCGGTCTTGCGAACAGGGTCGCAAGAACTCGGAACGAGCGAGCACCCGTGTATTACGACACATTGGGTGCATGGCAGGTGCTGACCGATGTCGAGCCGTCTCTCAAGCGCGTCGTGGGAATCTGCCCTCAGCTCGCACCGCTCATCGGCTACTCCAGATCGCCGCTCCTCGAGACGTTGACGGCGTTTTACGACCTCGGGAGAGACGTGCAGGCTGTGTGCGCGGCGCTCTCGATCAAGCGAGCCACGCTCTATTACCGGCTCGACAAGGCTCAACAATTGATGGCTTCCGCGCAATTGTCATCGCCGGCTGCGGCGATCGACATTCACACAGCACTCCGGCTGTACTCGCTGTTCCGGGTTCAGGATCGGACTCAGGAGTCGCGGACCCACGACCCTGATTTCATGACGGCGTGAATGTCCGTCAGGGCACGTACGTCCTCGAATGTTGTTCCTTTGATGGCAATGAGGTCTGCGAACCTGCCGACCTCGATCGATCCGATGTCGGACCGGCCCAGCGCCTCAGCGGCGACCGACGTGGCTGATCTGAGTGCGGCCAGCGGCGTCATCCCGGCATCGACAAAGTCCTCGAATTGATTCGCATTGAGGCCATGCGGGAATATCACGGCGTCCGTTCCGTAGGCAATCCTGACTCCGGCGTCCACGGCCATTCGGAGCGCCCGGCGCGCGGAATCGCTGACCTGACGTGTTTTCTCGAGCGTGCCCGGCGGCATTTCGCCGGCGGCGGCGTGTGACTCCAACCAGCGAATCACGTACGTCGTGGGGACGTAGTAAGTTCCATGCTCGAGCATCGTCTGAAGCGCGCCATCACTCGCGAGGGATCCGTGCTCGATGGTCCGAACCCCTGCCGCGACTGCTCGCTTGATTCCTTCGTCGCCGTGCGCGTGTGCAGCGACGAAACGACCACGATTTGCGGCTTCTTCGACTGCCGCCCGGATTTCCGACTCTGAGTACTCCGGGGATCCGGGCGTCGTGCCGGCCGTGAACACCGCGCCGGTGGCCATCACTTTCAGGACGTCTGCACCCCTCTGAAGGATCCGTCGCGCGGCCTTGCGGACCTCGACGTCCCCGTCGGCCACGCCGACCGAGAAGTCGGAGGGCATGGTCACGTCGGTCGCAAACTCATTGAACGCGCCACCCCCGCCCGTGGCCGTGATGAAGGCTCCAGCGCAGATCATGCGCGGCCCTTCGACGACCCCGGAGTCGATCGCGTCGCGCAGTTCGAGGTCGATGAACGCGCGATACGTGCCTAGGTCCCGAACCGTGGTGAAGCCGGCCCGCAGTGTTTTCCGGGCATTCGATATTCCGTGGACTAGGTTTCGCGCCTGGCTCGCGATGGCGAAACTCCGGATGTCGCCGCCAGCGAGATGTCCGACCAGGTGGGTGTGCATGTCGATGAGGCCCGGTGCGACGAAATACTCGCTGAGGTCGTCATATTCGCTGGGGGCCGACCGCGCGGTCCAGGACCGGACGTCCGATATCTGTTCGTCGTCGATCTCGATGGCGACGTCGGTACGAATCTCGCCGTTGGCAACATCAATCAACCCACCCGCCCGCACGGTCCGCGACATGAATCACCACCTCGCAAGCCAACGGAGAAAGCCTGGCTCCTCAGGTCGGAGGTCGTGTCCAGCGTTGTCGATCAACTGGAGTGTGGCGTGAGGAATGAACTGCTGGTATGCGCGACCATGTGACGTGGGGACGAAGGGATCGGCCGCCCCGTACGCCAGCAAGGTCGGGCAGTGCGCGTCGCGTGGGCTCGCGTTCCACGGGTACGCCAACAAGGATCGCAGGTCATCAACGAGGCCGTCGATATCGACATCAGGGTAGATTTCATCGCGGACTCTGCGCTCGGCGATAGCTTCGGGAGTCTCGCCGAGTGCCTTGTCGCGCGCCGGTTGCTGATCCAGCCAGACGTCAACGTTCGCCCCGCCCTGAGTGAACTCGAGCGCCTTTGCGCGGACGTCCGCCTCACTGCGTTGGGCGGCGTGCATTTCGTCCAGTGACTCCTTCGGCATACCGGGCTCCCAGTCGAAGAGCTCGACCGGCCCGAAGCCGACCTCGATGCAGAGTGCTGTGACCCTATCGCTCATCAGCGCGGCCGTCGCCATCGCATACGGCCCGCCGCCAGAGATGCCGATCGTGGCGAAGCGGTCGACTCCGAGCGCGGCAGTGATCGCCTCGATCCATTTCTCAACGTCGTGGACGCGACGATCGGGGACGCGAGTACTCTGCCCATACCCGGGTCGGTCGTAGCTGATCAGCCGAACCCCGGTTTCGGCCGGGGCAGCGAAGCCTCCCGGTATGTCGAGGCCGCAGGAAGGACTGCCGTGGTGAAAGATCACCGGCTGTCCTGACTCGTCACCCCACTCACGAACGAGCAATTCGCCGCCCGACGTTGAGACCATCTGCTCGCGCCACGGTCGATCAGTCATGAATTCTCTCTCCTCGATCGGTCTCGTCCGGACATCATGCCGGGAACGGACGCGACAAGCTCTTGTGTGTAGGTTGACGTCGGGTTCCGAAGGATTGACGACGTCGCCCCCTCTTCCTCGACGAGCCCGTTTCGCATGACGATCGTTCGCTCCGTGAGGCGGTCCACAACGCCAAGGTCGTGCGACACGAGGATGAGCCCCATGCCGCGATCGAGAACAGCCCCGCGGATGAGCTCTAGCACACCCGCTTGGACCGACGCATCGAGCGAGCTTGTCGGTTCGTCCGCAATGAGAATCGCGGGGTCGCTGGCCAACGCTCTCGCAATGCTGACTCGCTGCCGCTGCCCGCCGCTGAGTTGGGCGGGGTGACGAGCAAAGAGGGAGTCAGGCAGGCCGACCGACGCCAGTAGCGCGGCGGCACGCTCGGTGGCAACTCCGTGCCGAGCAATTCGGTGCGCGATCATCGGCTCGCGCACGGTCTGCATGACCGTCTGACGCGGATTGAGCGACGAGTACGGATCCTGATAGATCATCTGAACGGATCGACGCTGCGGATCTCGCCACCCGACAGTCGACCAGTCTTTACCGTCGATCGTCACGACGCCAGAACGAGGAGCCAGGACTCCCGCGAGCGCGCGAGCGATGGTGGATTTTCCGGACCCGCTCTCGCCGACGATTGCCAGGGACTCGCCGGGCTTGACCGTCAAAGAGACCCCGGTAACGACAGATGGGCCACGCCGGCCATAGGCGAGTTCAAGGTCGCGTGCGACAAGCATCATGCATCCCCAGTTGAGCGACCAAGTTGGTAGCGCGCGGCCAAAAGGGTGCGCGAATACTCGTGCTCCGGGCGGGCGAAGATCTCCGCGACCCCGTTCGCTTCGACCACCTGCCCGTCGCGCATGATGACGACCTTGTCGGCAAACTCCTCCACGATGCCGAGGTCGTGCGTGACGAGGAGCACGCCGACTCCACTGTCTGCAAGAGCTCGGATCAGCATCAGAATGCTCCGCTGAATAGTGACATCCAGCGCTGTCGTGGCTTCGTCGGCGACGAGCAACTCCGGCGTTCCCAGTAAGGCGAGGGCAATCATGACCCGCTGACGCATCCCGCCGGAAAGTTCATGAGGATACTGTGAGAGCACGCGTTCAGGTGCACGGATGCCGACACGGTCAAGATGGGCGATGAGGTCTTCATCGGGTTGTCGTCGACCGAAGAGGTGCCTCGCGGTCTCGTTGAATTGCCGACGAATCGTCCACAGCGGATCTAACCCCATCATCGACGCTTGCGGGATGAGCCCGATGCGATGTCCCCACACACGACGCCACCAACCGCGGGATGCTGCGGTGGCGTTCTCGCCGAGTACCTCGAGCTCACCTGCGGTCACGGCTGCGCCAATGCGTCCCAGTGTGCCCGTTACGGCCCTGGCACACATGCTCTTCCCTGCGCCGCTCTCTCCGACGAGCGCCAAGACCTCGCCCCGCCCGATCGTGAACGAGGCGCCAGTGACAACCTGCTGTCCTTCGACCTCAATCGTGATCGCGGTTGCCCGCACCAGATCGGTCATGCGCGCGACTTTCCGCTGATGAGGGAGTCGCCGACGAAGACGAACCCGATCCCCGTCCACACGACTGCGACTGCAGGAAACACCAGATTCCACGGCGCGAACTCGATCTGCGTGCGCGCCTCGTAGATCATTGAACCCCATTCGGACACTGGCGGTTGGACGCCAGCGCCCAGGAAGGGTAAGGCGGCGAGCGTTGCCAGTATGGCGACACTGTCCGAGAGTGCAATGGCGCCGGTACTGCTCAAGACAGCTGGCAGAAGGTGCTTCGTGAGCCTCCGCCACGGGGAAAAGCCGGCAACGTACGTCGCCTGAATGAAGTCGAGCTCTCGGAGGATTCGAGTCTCTGCGTGCGCCACGCGCGCGTACAAGGGCCAACCGACGAGGTACACCGCCACCAGGAAGGATGCGGACCCCGGAGGCAATCCAAGCCACGAAGTGTCACTCGGAATGATGACCGAGATGAACAAGATCAGCACCACGCCGGGAAAGGCGATGGCGACGTCTGTGACGCGCATCAGGCCTGCCGACATCCACGAGCGTTTCGTCATTGCCACGGCAGCGCCACCCAGCGCGCCTCCCAAGGCAGGCGGTGCCGTTGCCAAGACGATCAAAAGGATGTCGAGTTGTGCCGCAGCGAAAAGCCTGGTGAACACATCGCGGCCAAGAGTGTCGGTTCCCATCCAGAAATGCGAGGACGGCGGTTGCAGCGGCGCGCCCGCCAGCTGCGTCGGCGTATAGGGCGAGATCAGGGGCGCGATGAACGAGAAGGCGAGCATCACGATGATCAGTGCTGCCCCGACAACGAACTGGCCGCGGAACGAAATCCGCCTGCGTCCAAAGCGAGCGGCGGTCCTCATGAATGACCCGTTCTTCGAACCCTCGGGTCGATGACAGAGGTAATGACCTCGCTGAGTCCATTTGCCAACACGGCCGCGACCGTGACGCAGACCGCGACACCCGTGATGACAGGAATATCCCGCGATGCGACCGCGCTCAGCAGCACCCCACCAAGCCCAGGGATTCCGAATACAGCCTCCACGACGACGGCTCCGCCGAGAAGGGTCGTGACCGTATAACCGATCAGGGTGATTAGCGTGACAAGACTGTTGGGAAGGACGTGTCGGATCGTGATGCCGATGGGGGCAATTCCGCGCGTCACCGCGGCATCGACGAATGTCGACCGGTTCACACCGTCGGCCGCCTGCACAACAGCTCGTATGACGTAGGGCACCAAGCCCAACGCTAGCGCGACGCTGGGGAGCCACACGTACCCCAGGTTGTCGGGCCACTCTCCCGGCCACCCTCCGGCCGGGGCGAAGCCTGCACCTAGTGCGACCACGAGAATCAGAACCATCCCGGCGACGACCGGCGGGATCGCCAGCCCCACAGTCACTAAGGCGGACACGAGGCTCCGACCCGCCGCTCGCGTACGACCTGAGATGAGCAGTCCTGCTGCGAGGCCGAACGTGACCGAGATGAGAATCGTCAACGCAACAAGGCTCAACGTGATCTCTAGCGCGGGAAACACGATAGCGGTGACCGGTTGCCCATTCACGAGCGATGACCCCATGTCGCCCGCAAGCAGTCGACGCCAGACCTCCAACAGGTTCTGAAAGTATGGAGCGTCGAGCCCCATCTTCTTGTGAAGCGCGGCGATGGCCTCGGGACTCGCCTTGATTCCGAGGAGTATTGCCGCTGGATCTCCCGGGACGAGCCGGATGAGGGCCGTCAGCAAGGCAGTCACTGCCAGGACTGCGACACCCAGTCGGACGAGCAGGTTCAGAGCGGATCTGACGACGGCCACCGACTAGTTGGCCCCTTCCTCGTTGAAGTGCAGCAGCTGCGCTTTGGAGATGGAAAGGGGCAGACCAGTGCGGCTTCCGGTGATGTACCCCTCAGACATGACGGGGATGAATGGCAGCTGGGTGGCAAAGGCCTTGCTCAGAGCATCGGCAGCGTCGGCTCTCTTCTGGCCAGTCGACGTGATCACGTTTTGGATGAGGCCGCCGGTGCTCTCGTCCGGCACGAAGCCGGTGCCGAGTCCGGCGCTCAACTCCAGTGCTGGGAGAATGGTCGCGTCATCGGAGAAGCTGAACGTGCTCACGATCACCAGGTCGTGGTCGTTGTTGAGAAGACGATCGACGAGCACACCGAAGTCAACTTGCGAGATGGTCAGATCGATGCCGATCTTGGCAAGTTGCTCCTTAGCCATCAAGGCGATCGTACGTCCGGTTTCGTCGGTGCCATCCACGAGCACCTCGATTTTGCATCCGGAAGCGCAGGAAGTCCCTTTGAGCAGGTCCTTCGCAGCCTTGGGGTTGGCATCGGCAAGGTTGGCAAGGTAGTACTGCGACGTTGGGGGGAAGTATCCGGCTGCGGCCAGTCCGGCCCCAGGTACTGCTGTCGTCGCGATCGCTCGACGGTTGATAGCAGCGGAGATAGCCTGGCGGATTCGGACGTCTGCCGTCAGACCCTTCTTGGTGTTGCCGAAGATCTTGATACCGCCGAACGCTGGCACGTATTTGATCTTCACGTCGGCAAACTTCTGGTCGAGAGTAGCCGGGACCAGTGCGTCGGCCATATCGATCGTGCCCGCGCGCAACTGTGACAGTCGCGAACTTGCATCTTCGATGGTCACGAATTTCAGCCGCTTCGGGGCGGTTGCACCACCCCAATACAACGGATTGGCTGTCATCGAAAACGAGGAGCCATCTTTCGCAGACTTCTCGAGTACGTACCGCCCGGCAGAGATCGGTTTGTCGAAGAAGCCCTTTTCGGACACGCGCGAGGCGGGGAAGACCCCCAGCGCAGCGTCTGCGAGGAGCATCGGAAGGTCGGGAAGAGGCGATGACAGTTTGAACAGAACAGTGGTTGCGGATTCTGCCTCCGTGGAGACAACTGAGGCAAACGCCTGCGCGTAGATGAACGAGTCGGACTTCCGCGCGAGATTGATCGATGCGACCACGTCGGCTGCGGTCAGCGGTGTGTCGTCCGAGAAAACCAGCCCACCACGGAGCACGAATCGTGCCTGGAGACCGTCGTCACTCACGGTCCAACTCTTCGCAAGCTCGGGTACTGCCGAGCCGTTCTTATCGAGGGAGGTGAGCGTGGCGTAGACCGGGCCAAGAACCAGCCCTTGATCACGGGAGTTCAGCTGGCCCGTCTCGATGGACGGGAGCTTGTCGGCCAGAGCGATCGTCACGTCGTCGAAGTGTTTGTTGGACGGCCCCGACGGGCTACATGCAGCGAGCGAGAGGGCGAGGGCGACCACGAGGGCGGAAGCAAGCGATGTCGTCCGACGTCGGAATTTCATTTCCATTGCCTCTCTGCGGCTGAAAAGTGATCCAAGGGGGAGCAGTTCACCGGCGCGGAGTCACGTAACTCGGAATCCGCGATTCGATTGTCGCCTACTGTCCCCCCTCCGACACTTGGCTGGTGCCTAGGGACCGTTGTCGTTCATTGGACGAACGTCCAGTTCTCCGACATCGTCGTCGGCCGTGGATTGCAGAGACAAGCGGTCAGCATCTCGCGTTGTTCGTGGTGCGCTCTCCCGCCCTTCGGGGGGCTGACGATCACTGTCCAGACGAGCCATCAAGAGGGCTGCGTAGCGAGTTTCGGCAACTCCGCCGGGCCGGTGCGTTCGATCTCGGGGCAAGGTCCCGACATGTCGCACGCAACCGCCCCCCCCTCGAAAGGGGCAAAGCTATTTCCGCTCAAATCCATCGAGTATGCGCTCCACGACGCGCCGGGAAGACTCGGCAGCATCATCTTCGCCGGACATCAGGACTCCGGCATTTGCTTCGAGGACTAGACGCACGTCCCACCACTCAACGTCGTCCCTAACGTCCCCGGCCGTCTTCGCACGACGCAGAAGGGTCGAGATGCCGTTCTCAGTTTCTTTCTTCTCTGCAAGGAAACCATCCCCGTGCAGGAACGAGGTCACGATCATATTCGCCGACGCCGGCTGACGAGCTTGTTCCTTTGTGACTTTGAGAATCAAATCCCGCAGCGCAGGCCAGGGCGAAGGCTGTTCTAACGCCTCGGATAAGTGTCCCAACCAGCGGGTCACGCTCGCGGAGAACACCGCGTCGATCAAGTCGCTTTTTGTCGGAAATCGACGGAAGAGAGTCGACACGCCCACGCCCGCTCTGGTTGCGACCTCGGTCATGGAGATACCCGTGCCAACTTCAGCAAAAGCCTCGGCTGCTGCGCCAACGATGAGTTCAATGTTGCGGACGGCATCTGCACGCAGCGGGTTAGCCATTCGAGTTCCAATCCTCTTCACAAGTGGTGCCACCGTACCAATTATGGTAGCGTCCATGTGGAACGATCGTCCCATTTAGAAAGCGAGGGACTTGTGAAGGCAGCACAGTACGCAAAATTTGGCGGGCCCGACGTGCTAACGGTCGGGCACGCGCCTGATCCAGTGCCCCTAGCCGGCCAAGTGCTCGTGAGAGTCGCCGCGACAAGCATCAACGCTGAAGACACACAAAGCAGAGCTGGAGCACTGCGCGCAATAACGGGCGGGAAGTTTCCTAAAGGAACTGCTCACGACATCGCCGGGACAGTGGAGGCACTGGGCGACGACGTTCGTTCCTTCGACGCGGGCGAGCGGGTGTGGGGAGTTCAGGCAGGCTTTTTCTCGAAGACATCCGGCGCCGCGGCAGAATTCATCGCGATCGATGCATCCCTCTTAGCCCGAGTCCCAACTGCGCTCGATCTGCAGGCCGCGGCAGCCCTACCGGCAGTGGGCATCACTGCGGTCCGCGCGATCACGGACGTCGCTCGCGTCCGACCGGGCGAACGGGTCTTGGTAAGAGGAGGGGCAGGCGGCGTCGGAAGCGTGGCGATCCAATACGCACACTCGATCGGAGCCCACGTGACCACTCTCGTCAGTGAGCATCACGTCGACTTTGCCATTGAGCTAGGTGCCGATATCGCCCTCGACAGAGCTAAGGTCCCGCACGAGCAACTGGGGGTCTTCGACGTCATTATCGACACGGCGGGATCCGACCTTCGGATGATCCGCCGACACCTTTCAGCGCGAGGTCGCATGGTGGCGGTCGCCTTCGACTCGGCTAAGAGCTTGGCCTACATAGCATTCTCTGCAGTTCACGGCCGCCGACGGATCCGTACATTTTTAGGGCCACCCAAGCCCGGGGCGATCGAACGACTTACAACCATCGTCGAAGCGGGCGAAATACAGCCGGTAGTTCACGCGGTTTACCCACTTTCACGAATCGCCCATGCGCATCGACAGTTCGAACAAGGTGGCCTTCGAGGCAAGATCGTCATCGGTGTAGCCACCGAACAGCCCTTGCGGGGCTCGATCAGCGCGGTGATCGGACGGTGAGCCATGTCGCGAGCGACCGCCACACGATGCGGCGGATCGAAGCGATTCACAACCCCGTCCGACGCGACTTCGGCATTGGCCCTGACCGCCCCCAACAGGTTCAAAGCACGTCACTTTGCCGCCCTCTCAGGCGAGTCGTTCGATCGTTTCGCGGCGGTTACTTGCTGGATTTCCGCCGCAAGGAGCACGGACCTGACCGTCTCGAATAGGAGGCTGACCTGAAGGCGGACAATGTCGAGCAAGGTCACTCCGTGGTCGAGTGGGCCCGGATGGTGGCGATGGACGTTGCTCGATCGAGAGGATCATTGGACATTCCCTCGACGCCGAGACCGACGGATGCCATGACGGATTCAGTCTGGAGGCGCTGACGTCGATCATCCAGCGGCAGGTCTCCTCCCGCTGACGTCCCCGTCTCGCTGACGCGCTTTAGCCGTTGGCGTCGATGATGAATCGATCTCCGAGGACCTCGGTGGTTGCTGCCCACAGCGCCCTTGCATTCTTCGAGTCGCGGGCGGCAGGAGAGGGCTTACGAACGGCCGGGTGGCCGCTGATGCTGCCGAAGCCGTCCGGGCCCACGTAGGAGTTCCCAGGGATGTCTTCGGTGACGGCGAAGAGTGTTGGCAGAGCGCCGTCCTCTGCTTCGTTCAAGAGCGGCTGCGCGAGTCCGTTCATCCAGCCCGAGACGCCGCCGACGTGAGCAACAAGATTTGTCTTCGCGATCCCCGGGTGGGCGATCATCGAACGCACCGAACTGCCCGACTGCTCGAGTCGGCGCTGCAGCTCCAAAGAGAAGAGCATGATGTCTAGCTTGGAGTCGCAGTAGGCGAACCACGGGCTGTAGCGGCGATTCCGTCCGGTGAGATCTGTCAGATGCAAGCGGCCCATTCGGTGCAGCTGTGAAGCGATGCTGACTACGCGATCGGTGATGTGAGGAAGGAGTGCGTTCGTCAATGCGAAGGGTCCGAAGTAGTTAGTCGCAACCTGACTTTCGATCCCGTCGTCGGTTATCCGGAGCGGGACGGACATGATGCCGGCGTTGTTGATCAGCCCCGTGATGGGGCCGGACCATGCGTTGGCAAACGCGTGGATCGAAGTCAGGCTCGACACGTCGAGTTGCTTCACGTCGATGTTTCCGCGCACCGTCCCCATGCTCCGTGATATCGCACGGCCCTTCTCCACATCACGGACGGCCATGATCACGTTGGCTCCAGCGCGAGCGAGCTCACGGCTGGCGATCACGCCGATTCCTCCCGCAGCTCCCGTCACGATGTAGGTCTTGCCGGTCAAATCAGGGATGCTGTCGAACGTCCACTTGTCAGTCATGTCGGGCACACCTTCGTCGAGGGATTGATAGCTCGACGATGTCGGACTTCACTATCCGCGTGCAGGACGCGTCTATCGGTGACCTGATAGGGCACCTCTCGGAAGCGCTGAACGCGTAAGAATTGGACGATGGACTGTTTCGCCCTGGCAGCATTTCTCCGATCGCGCCGCGAGTCTCTGCATCCAGAGGACGTGGGTCTCCCTGCGAACCCTCGTCGCCGGGTCACAGGGCTACGTCGCGAGGAGGTCGCTCACCTCGCTGTGATGTCGGTGGACTACTACAGTCGCCTCGAGCGCGGCAGCGGCGCTCAGCCGTCAACGGCCATGCTCGACGTCCTCGCCCGCACCCTGCGAATGACTCTCGACGAACGCGAGCATCTTTACCGGCTTGCGGGCCACAATGTACCGGACCGCATGTTCGGCTTCCCCCACGTTGGAGCTGGGCTTCGTCGTGTGCTTGACAGCATCCCCCACACGCCCGCATTCATCGTGTCGGACATCGGCATCACACTCCGTCAGAACTCTCTCGCTTCGGCGCTGTTCGGTGACCACAACAAGTACCGGGGTGACGAGCGCAGCGCCATCTACCGCTGGTTCATTCATCCCGAAATGGAACGCGCCGTCTACCTCGCGGAAGGTCAGGAGCAGCAGGGTCGCGCGCTCGTTTCCGCGCTGCGCATCGCGACAGCGGGGCGTGGGAAACAGACCGATGCCGCAAAGCTCGCGAGCCAACTCATGCAGCGCAGTCCGGAGTTCGCAGCGATCTGGGCTCGTCAAGAAGTCACCAGAAGGTTCGAAGACCACAAGACCCTCGTGCATCCGGAAATTGGTCGCATACACTTCGATTGCCAGGCCTTGTTCACCGAAGATCAGACCCAGATTCTTGTCGTCCTCACCACGCCTCCCGGTAGCCGGGGCGAGGAGCAGCTGCAATTCCTCAGGGTCGTCGGGAGGGATCGCTTCGTCAGAGCAAACGGCCTTAGCAGGCGCGCCGCACATTGACGTGCGGACGTAAGATCGCCCTTTGCGCTCAGGCGCCGACACGCACGATCGGGTGGCCGAGAGGGTCCGAGATCAGTTGACCGAGTGGCAGTTCGGCGGCACCGATGAAGACGATGTCGCTTCCCAGCGTGTCCACTCGGATCTCGCATCCTTCGGCCAGTCGTTCGAGCGCGTCACGTCGCACCGATGCCATGACCCGGCTTCTGCGGGCTTCGAGGATGGTCCGCAGGAAACCCGTCAGCACGATCGCATCCGGGTTGAACAGGTTGATGAACATGCCGATCGCGCGGCCCAGGTAGTCGGCTTGCCGTTCGAGGGTCTCGTTGACGAGCGGCTCATGGGCGCGGTTTCGGAGGGCGAGGGTGAGGGTACCTTCGTCCGCACGCGCGAGACCTAGAGAGTCGAGGAGCTCCAGCCGATTGACCATGGAGTCGAGGCTGCCGGGGATGCCGGCATATCCGGCGCGCTCGTCGTCCGAGATGGGGACGTGGCCGAGCTCGCCGGCGTATCCATCCCTGCCTCGGACGAGGCTCCCATCGACGATGATGCCTCCTCCGATGCCGCCCACCGCGCCCAGCAGCAGGATCATATGATCCAGCCCTCGCCCGGCCCCAAACCGGTGCTCGGCCAAGGAGGCCAGCGAGCCGTCGTTGTCGAGCCAGACAGGCAGGCCAGTGGCGTCCGAAAGCAAACCTGCGAGAGGGACGTCGCCCCACGCCAACGAGTATGCGGAATGCACGATCCCGTCGCTGATGCGCACGTGGCCCGGAATGGCGACGCCGATCCCCGCGATCCCTGTTCCTGGCGGCAGGAGGGCGGTCTGCGCCGCGACCAATTCGGCGGCGGCGACCGTGAACTCCTCCGGGCTGGGAAGCGTCTGCAGTATGCGAGTCGACCGGTGGAGAACGCGCCCCGAAAAACCGACCGCCGCGACGGCGATCGAGTCGTACAGGGGGGTGACCGCGAACGCCACCACGTCCGCGCTGGCGCGGACCAGGGTGCTCGGACGCCCGACTTCGCCAGTGGCCGAGCCGATGACCTGCTCGACCAGTCCCCGGTCTTCGAGCTCTGCGACCAGGCCGAGCACGGACGACCTGGTGATACCAGCATCTTCGGCCAACTGGCTTCGCGAGAGTTCGCCTTCGTAGTGGATCAGCCCGAGCAACTGCGTCAGGTTCGACCGCTTGAATCGGGTCAGTCCATGGCTCTTCGACGGACCCTTGCGGGGCGATCGAGGAAACGTCGCTGCATTTGTCGTCATCTTGAACCAATACGGTATCCGAAAATATTAGTTCAAACTTTGGACAAACATGGAGTACACTCGCCAGTGCTTCACCGTAAAACCTCGCGCGCCCGCCGTTCTGCGGAGCGACCGCATCACCCAAGGAGACAATGATGTTGCCACGTCGTATTGCCGTCGCCGCCGCAGTCGCTGCCGCAGCCGCCCTGATGCTCGCGGGATGCACTGGATCAGGGAGCGGTCCGGGGGCCGACTCGAATGCCCTCACCTTCTGGGCATACGAGCCCAACTCCATGGCCCAGAAGAACGCGATGGACAAGCTGGTCGCCAGCTTCGAGAAGACGCACAAGATCGACGTCAAGGTGACCTTCGTGCCGAAAGATGGCTTCAACACCAAGATCGACTCGTCGATTGCCGCGGGTCGCAACCCCGATGTCTCCTATCTGGACCAGCCGCTCGTCCCGAAGTTCGCCCACGATGGTCTGCTGCTGGACGTCACGAAGCAGTTGAAGGCCGGACTCGGTACCGACAGCTTCTATCCGGGCGCCATGAACACCAACATCATCGGCGGCAAGGTGTATGGGTTGCCGTTGTCGATGACGACAGTCGCCCTGTTCTACAACAAGGCCATGGTCTCGACGCCGCCTGCTGATTGGAACGCGTGGGAGGCATCCGCCCGCAAGACCTATGTGCCGAACAAGGTGGCGGCCTTCGCCGGAATCGGATCGGGCGGTTACGGTGCATGGATCTTCCCGGCTCTGGTGCAAAGCGCCGGAGGCAGCATGGTGAACTCCGACCAGACGGCCGCAACGTTCGGCGCACGCCCCGGTATCGACGCCGCTGACCTTTTGGTGACCTTGCAGAAGTACTCGGACCAGGCGGTCCGCGAAAGCCAGAACGCGTTCGGCAATGGCAACGTCGCCTACGAGATCTCCGGTCCCTGGGATGTGGACGCGCTGAAGACCAACTTCCCCCATCTCGACTTCGGCATCGCTCCGATCCCGGCAGAAGCGGGGCACCAGTCCAGTTCGGTCATCGGTGGCGAGAACATCGTCATCTACAAGAACACCACCAAGGCCAAGCTGGCCTATGAGTTCGCCGAGTACCTGACCGATCCCAACGGCGACGCTGCGATGGCAGGGGTCACCGGCGATTTCGCGGCGAATGTCAAGGCGGCTGAGGCCCTCGGCTATGCGAGTGATCCGTACCTCGGGCCGTTCGCCAAGCAGCTCGAAACCGCCGTGGCTCGCCCGACGCTCACCGATTGGCTGAAGGTCAACGACGAGGTCGTGGGCAAGGCGCTGGACGACATCCTGGTGACGGGTGCCGATCCGGCTAAGGTCCTGCCCCAGGCGCAGAAGACCGCAGACTCGGTCCTCTTCCCGAAGTCATGACGGCAGTAGCCACCAAGCCACCGAACCGCCGTTCGGCCTTCCGGCTTCGCGAGAACATCACGGGTTATCTCTTCATCGCCCCGTTCCTGGTCTACTTCGCAGTGTTCCTGCTGCTGCCGATGCTGATCTCGTTCGCGGTCAGTTTCACCAACTGGAACCTCAGAACGACGCCGAAGTTCGTGGGCGTTGACAATTACGTCAATCTGCTCACAAACCCGACGCGCTATCCCGACTTCTGGCCGTCGCTGGGCGTCACCCTCAAGTACGTGGCGATGAGCGTGCCGATCGGCCTGATTCTGGCGCTGATCGTGGCGGCGATGCTCAACTCCCACGTCAAGGGAGAGGGGTTTTTCAAGACCGCGTACTACATCCCGAACGTCACGGCCATCGTGGCTGTAGCGGCCATGTGGATCTTCATGCTCGATCCGCAATTCGGCGTCGTCAACAAGGTGCTCGGTACGCACACGAGCTTTCTGGGCGATCCGAATACCGCCTTGCCATCGCTGGCAGCCATGGCCATCTGGGGAGCCCTCGGCTATAACGTCCTGATCCTGCTTTCGGCGATGAAGTCGATCGACGAGAGCCTGTATGAGGCAGCCAAGCTAGACGGCGCCAACGCTTTCCAACGATTCAGGGTGGTCACTCTTCCCGCCATCCAGCCGGTGATCTTCTTCCTGCTGATCACCGCTGTCATCGGCGGATTCCAGGCCTTCGACCAGATGTATCTGATCACCGGCGGCGGTCCCGACGGAACGACGACGACCTATCTCCTGAGCCTGTTCAACCATGCCTTCCGCTACTTCGAGATGGGGACCGCGTCCGCGATGTCGTACATCCTGCTGGTGATCATCCTGGCGGTCACGTGGATCGGCTTCAAGCTCGTTCCCCAGCAGTTCGAATGAGGTCACCGATGACAAGAAGACGCAGGCCGCTCAGGCCGCAGCGCATCGTCCTGTACGCGATTCTCTCCATCCTCGTGGTGATCCTCGTGGGGCCGTTCCTCTGGCTCGTGCTTTCTTCGTTCAAGACCGGCAGCCAGATATTTACACCGAACCTCTCCCTGCTGCCCCTCGATTCGCATGGCAATATCCAGTTCCGCGTCGACAACTATGTCTACGCGTTCGACTACCTGCACGTAGGGGTGCTGTTCGGGAACACGTTGATTGTCGCCACCACGGCGACCGTGCTCAATCTCTTCTTCAACAGCCTTGCCGGGTACGCGTTCGCTCGGATCCGCTTCAAGGGCCGGGAATTCCTGTTCCGAGCTACGCTCACGTCGCTCATGGTGCCCGGCACGGTGATGCTCGTGCCCAACCTGATCATCATCACGAAACTGGGCATCTATGACACCCTGGCGGCTCTTATCGTGCCCTTTGCGATGAGCGTCTACAACATCTTCCTGATGCGGCAGACCTTCCTACGGTTCCCCCGCGAACTTGAGGAGGCCGCATACATTGACGGTGCCGGGCCGTTCCGGGTGTTCTGGTCGATTGCGATGCCGCTCGCCCGGCCGACGCTAGTTGTGCTCGGGATCATGACGTTCATGTGGAATTACAACAACTTCCTCTGGCCCCTCGTCGTGATCCAATCGCCCGAGAACGACACCCTCGCCAAGGGCTTGGGGGCATTGGTGTCAGCGAGCGCAAGCAATGCCGAGCTCTATCCGGTGATGCTGGCCGGGGCCGTCATCGTGGCAGTGCCACTCATCGTGATCTTCCTGGTCTTCCAGCGCTTCATTGTCCGCGGCATCGGCGCCGGCGCCGTCAAGGGCTGAGCCCACTCCACATCACCGCCCAGAAGGAATATCTATGCTGCTCGATACCACAGCGCCCTCACCCGACACGGTCGGCCAACTCCGCCTCGATGCCGTCAGCACGACGTTTCGCGACGGCGTGCGCTCCGTCGAGGAACGGACGACGACCTTCGAAGCCGACATGGGCGCTGAGTTCTCGGTCATCAACATCCATCCCGAGATCCAGTACCAAGAGATCAAGGGTTTCGGCGGGGCGATCACAGAGTCATCCGGGTACACCTTCTCGCGCATGAGTCAGGAGCGTCAGGAGCAGATCCTGGACGCCTACTTCGGTCCGAGCGGCAACAACTACTCGGTCGTGCGAACCCACCTTGACAGTTCGGACTTCTCGCTGAGTACATACGAGGCTGTTCCGACCGACGACCCAACGCTCGAGAGCTTTTCGCTCGCCAGGGACGATCAGTACATCCTTCCGCTCATGCGACGTGCCCAAGAGCGCCGGGGGGCGCCCCTCGAGGTGATGCTGTCGCCCTGGTCGCCGCCGGCTTACATGAAGACCAATGCGTCGCGCGTGCGCGGTGGGTCGCTCAAGCCCGAGTACCGCACGACCTGGGCCCGGTACATCGCTCGCTACGTCTCTGAGTACCGCGGGCTGGGCTTCGATGTCAACCGGATAACCATTCAGAACGAGCCCGAGGCGACCCAGGTGTGGGATAGCTGCCGGTTCACACCCGAGGAGGAGAGGGTCTTCCTCCGCGATCACCTGCACCCGGCACTGGTAGCCGCGGGGCTCGACGATGTTGGGATCCACATCTGGGATCACAACAAGGAGCGCATGTACGAACGCGCCATCGAGGTGCTCGATGCGCCAACGCTGCCCCTCGTGACCGGCATCGCGTTCCATTGGTACACGGGTGACCACTTCGACGCCCTTCGGCTGGTCCGGGAGCGGTTTCCCCAGCTCGACCTGGTGTTTACAGAGGGGTGCGTCGAGTACAGCAGACTCGGCACCGGCCAGCTCGAGAACGCTCAGATGTACGCTCACGACATCATCGGCAACTTCAACGCCGGCATGAATGTCTACGTCGACTGGAACATCGTGCTCGATGAGCGCGGTGGCCCCAATCACGTGGGCAACTACTGCGACGCGCCCATCATGTGCGACACGGCGGCTGACACCGTCGAGGTGAAGCTTTCGTACAGCTATATCGGACACTTCAGCCGGTTCATTCGGCCAGGGGCTCGGCGTATTGCCACCTCGAGCTTCTCATCGAAAATCGAGGTGATGGCAGTCCAGAACCCCGACGGAGCGATCGTGCTCGTGGCGCTGAACCCTTCGGAGAGCGACGTCACGAGCAGCGTACGCCTGGGTGGTCGTGTCGCGTCGCTCACGCTTGCTGCGCAATCCATCACCTCGGCGGTCGTTACCGCCTCGTGACTTGCGGGGACAAACGGGAGTGATACGGTTACCCCGCATTCGTTAAAGATTTGGACAAATAGGTCAATGGAGATCACGAGTCACATGAAGAACGTTCGAAGGCTCGCCGTGGTGGCGTGCGCGGGCGCTGTGCTGCTCGCTCTCACCGGATGCGGGGTCGCCTCGCCGACCTACGTCGAGGTGTATACGACGACGGGTACGAAGTCGGCACTGCTCACCCGCGAGACCGACCTCAAAGTCACCTCTGGCCAAGGCACGGGCGATGTCGACGTCACCGTGGACCGCGGGACGCAACTGCAGACCATGGATGGATACGGCGCGGCGATGACGCAATCGGCGGCGACCGTCTTGCAGCAGCAGTCGTCACAGACGCGCCACGCGATTCTCGAAGATCTCTTCTCGGTCAAGAACGGCGGAGCAGCGTTCAGCATGGTTCGCATGTCGATCGGCACCTCGGACTATGCCGGCCTGCTCAACGGCAAGGCGGTGCACTACACCCTCGACGACATGCCGGACGGCGAGACAGACAAGGACCTCACTCACTTCAGCGTCGCGAACGACGAGAAGACCGTCATCCCGGTCATGCGCGAAGCCCTCAAGATCAACCCGCGTCTCACTCTCATCGGATCGCCGTGGAGCGCGCCGGCCTGGATGAAGACAACGGGCAGCCTGTACTCGGGCAGCCTCCTGCCGAAATATGAGGACGCATATGCGGACTACCTCGTCGACTACGTGTCCGCTTATCACAAACAGGGGATCGACCTGAACTACCTCACTATCCAGAACGAGCCGCTCGTTAGCGCGGCCACTTACCCGGTGATGGAAATGGGTGAGGAGCAGGAGCTGTCCGTCATCAAGAAGCTCGGCCCCAAGCTCGATGCGGCGGGTTTCGGCAACGTCAAAGTACTCGCCTGGGACCTGAACTTCGGCGACAAGAGCTCCAGCATCGCCACCAGCTACATCGACACTGTCCTGAAGAACTCGGACGCATCCAAGTACACAGCGGGCGTCGCGTTCCACGGATACGAGATCGATGGCCTCGATTCGTTCGGCAAAGGCTTCCAGTACGTTCACAAGACCTATCCCGACAAGCAGTCGCTGGTCACCGAGATCGCCGAGGGCACGTGGAGCGTCGACTTCGCCTCCAACCTCAGCTACGCGCTGACCAACGTCACGCTCGGCCCGCTCGACTACTTCTCGTCGGGGGCTCTGTACTGGAACGCGGTGCTCTACGACGACGGCACGCCGTACAAGGGCGGTGCCGGAACCAGCCTGGGCGTCATCTCGGTATCGCACGACGGCACATACGTCAAAAGCTCTGCGTACTACGCGATGGCCCAGATCTCGAGGTTCCTCGGCACGGCCAACGGCGGTCAAGCTCATGTCGTCGCCAGCCAGTCGTCGTCGCCCGAGGTGCTTGCGGCTGCCATTCAACGCCCCGACGGTCGGCTTGCGATCGTCGTCCAGAACTCCAGCACGTCCTTCGCGCAGAAGGTCGATGTCGCCATCGGCGGTTCGACATTCACGGCTGAAATCGCTCCGCAGAGCGTCTCCACCTTCCTTTACTAGGAGCTCGACACATGAACCGGATCATCCTCATCATCGTTGGCGCCATCATGGCAGCCGCGGTGGTCGTCGGCGGCGGCATCGTCCTCGTGTCGGCCATCACGGCCGGAGGAGCCAAGCCGCAATACGTGGCATCGAGCGTCCACCATGTGCGGATCGTGCAGCAGGGCGCTCATAGCTATGACATCGGCTTCGACCTGCCCAAGAGCCTTTCCGGTGCCCACGACGTGACCGTCGAGGTCACCAAGACACCTGACTACAGCTCAGCTGGCGCAACCCGCATCGACAGCACCGTCTCAGGGGGACGAGTTCAACTGCCGACGACCACCCTGGCCGCAGGCGATCATTTCCTGTGGGTCTTGTCGGGTCATCAGCGCATCGCCGCAACCGTGACGATCCCGGACATGGCGCCGCGAGTGTGGCTGGATGGCACGATCCCTACCATCGAGTTCGACCAGGCAGGGAACTCCTCGTGGAGCTCTTATGTCGACCCCGAGGGCAAGAACGTCTATCAGAGCGCCAACCTGGCATTCGGCGCCGACGCCAAACCACTGGCCAAGAACCTCGCCATCACCAAGACGAACTATCGCATCGACAGCCCCGACGCGACCCTGCCTTACTACTATCTCGTCTTCGTCGGCCACGGGGGCGACTCCACCTTCGTCTCATCGGCTCTCTTCACGACCGCGACCCAGAGCTCGCTGACTGTCGACCTGCGCACGATCGACGGAGCGCCCACCTACGTCATCGACGGCTTTCTCGCCTCGCGCCAAACGGACGACGTCGAGCGCAGTTACCAACTGCGAGTCGGCAACTTCAACGCGGGCAACCCGGCATCCACCTTCATGGTCGACGACACCTCGACGAAGGCCGCAAACGGGCGGTTCCACTTCGACGTGCCGGCCGAAAAGCTCGACCCGGGGTATGACGACCTCGTCGTTTTCCTCCAGGAAGACGGCGCCACGCTCGAGTGGTCGCTCGATGCGTCAAAGATCAACTTGTCGAAGCGACTGGTATCGGGGCAGACGGTCTTCGGAATGCGCCGCCCCGAGGCGTTGCAGCTCACGCGGCTCGACCTCGTCTACCAGAGCCTGGCCGTAACGCTTACAAAGAGCGGCAACACCGCGCATCTCAATGTCTCGGGCACGTTCACCACGGTCGCCGCGATGATGGGCTACCAGCTGACCGTGAAGGACACGACCGGGGAAGTCCACCTGGCGAACAACGCGCGTTCCGGTCGCTCGTTCTCGTACGTGGTCGACCTCGCACAGCTCGACCAGTCCTCCGTCTGGTACGACGTCGAGTTCCGGGATCCGATCAGCGGTGCCTCCTCCCCGATCTCGACGCTCTCGGTGAGAGACATGACTCAATGGGTCGCCACGGATCGACGCACCTACGCCTTCGCGGATTACGACGGGCTCTTGAAGGTGTTCTTCGACGCCAAGCCGTTCGTCAACTCGAATGTTCAGCTCGCCACCATCAATGGTGTTCCCTCCCTTGTTGCGACCGGCGATCTTGTCGGGATTCGAAACTCGAGCGCCCTCCTGCGTATCCGCACCGGTGACGGTGTGGTCCAGGATGTCGCGAACTCCAGCACCACGTCGGGCAAGTTCCGATTCGTGTTCGACGTGACCAAGCTGAACAAGCCCGGCACGTGGTTCGACGTCACGTTCCGAAACGCGTCGAACGGCAAGATCGACGACTTCCCGTCCAGCGCAGCGGATCTGACCCAGACGCTCGTCTCTGGCGGTCGGACCTTCGGGTTCCGTGACTTTGAGAGCGAACTGAAGGTCACGTACGACCTCGTTGCGGGCACTGTGGACTTCACCAGCGTCCAACTCGTCAACAACGCAGGCGTTCCGACCCTTCGGATGGAGGGCGCACTCAACGGGATCTCCGCGAGCGACGCGTTCCTTCGTATTCGCACCGGCGCCCAGGTGTTCGACACGGAGAACACCTCGACCACACCGGGCCAGGCGGAATTCGACTTCCCACTGACCTCATTGACCAGCGCGGGCACCTGGTACGACGTTCTGGTGGGAGACCACACGGCTGGCACCCTGGTCGATGTTCCGACGGCAGGTGTGGATCTGGCCCAGAGTCTCACCTCGACGGGCCATGCGTATGGCTTGCATGACTTCAACAGCCAGCTGAAAGTGTCGTTCGACGATGTCAGTGTCGGCGTGACCGTCTCGCAAGCCGAGATCGTCAACGCCTCTGGGAAGCCCACTCTTCGGGTCATGGGCTCCGTTTCGGGGACCACCAACACCGATGTGTTCTTGCGAATCCGTAGCGGAGCGCAGACCCTCGACGTGCCGAACACGGCAACGGCCGCAGGCGATGCACTCTTCGAGTACGACCTTTCGGGCCTCACGCAGGGGGGAGTCTGGTACGACGTGCTGACGGGCGTGACCTCAACCGGTGTGGTAGTCGACCTGAATCAGAGCGTCGCTGATTTGACACAGACCCTGCTGCTCGGTGGCCGGACCTACGGTTTCCACGAGTACAACGGCGACCTCAAGGTGGCGTTCGACAACACTCCAGTCAGCGTCACCGTGAACGCTGCGACACTGGTCAACTCCTCGGGAGTCCCGACTCTGCGGGTGACGGGCACGTACTCCGGGACCGTCGCGGGCGATCTGTTCCTGCGGGTCCGCACAGGAGCGCAGACCATCGACGTCCCGAACACATCCTCGACCGCAGGGCAGGCGCTCTTCGAGTACAACCTGACCGGGCTCACGCAGCCCGGCACCTGGTACGACCTGCTGTCCGGCGTGACCTCCAGCGGTCAGCTCGTGGACTTGCAGGACTCTGTCGCTGACCTGTCACAGACGCTGCAGGTCGGCGCGCGGAGCTACGGTTTCCACGAGTACAACCACGATCTCAAGGTCTCGTACGACAACGTCGCGACGGCGTTCACCATCGACTCCGCCGAGATCACGGACGTCGCCGGCGTGCCGACACTCCATGTCGTGGGCACGACCGTCGGACTCGCATCCAGTGATGTTTTCTTGCGGATTCGCAGTGGCGCCGAAACGATCAACGTGTCGAACAGCGCCTCGACGGCGGGTGCCGCGGAGTTCGACTACGACCTGTCGGGTCTTACTCAGGCGTCGTCGTGGTACGACGTGCTTGCCGGAGTGACGTCGTCCGGATCGCTCGTCGACCTGAGCGACACGACTGCTGACCTCTCGCAGACCGTCGACCTCGACGGCAGGCACTACGCCTTCCACAGCTACAACTCGTTGCTGAAGGTGTCGTACGAGGACGTCGCGATCGCGCTCCACATCGACTCGGCTCAGTTCACGGTCAGCGCTGGTCATCCGGCGCTGAGCCTCGTCGGTACGGTGACGGGAACGACCAACTCCGACGCCTTCCTACGCCTCCAGTCGGGTGCTCAGACGGTCGATCTGCCGAACACGGCGACCGCGCCGGGAACCGCTCTGTTCACCTACGACCTGACCGGGATCACTCAGCTCGACACCGAGTACGCACTCATCGCGGGCATCACCTCGACCGGATCGCTCCACGCCGTTCCGTCATCCACGGCTGACCTGACCGACACGCTGTCGATGGCGGGACATCTGCACTCGTTCCGCGACTCCGGAGGCGACCTGCACCTGTACGTCACGGTTGCACCCTCGGCGGTCGACGTGACCGCGGTCGCCATCACGACCGACTCCGGGGTTCCGCTGCTGAGCGTCAGCGGCACCGTCACCGGGCTTGGCGGACATGATGACGTCTTCCTGCGTGTTCGCCAGGGCAGCACATTCGTCGATGTACCTAACACCTCGCCCGACTCTGGGTCGGCGCTGTTCGAGTACCACCCGGATGCGCTCCTCACGGACGACTACGACCTCCTGATCGGCGAAACATCGACGGGTGGCTTCGCCGGCATCGATTCGGCCGTCGCCGATCTCAGTCAGAACGTCGGCTTCGCGGGACGGACCTTCGGATTCCACAGCAACGCCGGTGACCTGCAGCTGCGCATCACGGACACCCCCGCGGCCGTCTCGGTGGCTCAAGCGCAGATCGTCAGCGTCTCGGGGGTACCTACCCTGCGCGTTACCGGATCGGTGGTGGGTACCGGCAACACCGATGCGTTCCTCCGCATCAATACAGGAGCGCAAACGGTCAACGTCCCCAACACCTCGAGTGTCGCCGGGCAAGCGCTGTTCGAATACGACCTCCGCGCCCTCACCCAGCAGGGCACGTGGTACGACCTGCTCACGGGCGTCACGTCGACCGGCACGCTCACGGATCTCGCATCGGACCCGGGCATCGTCGACATCAGTCAGACGGCCGCTGCCGCGAGCAAGGTGTATGGCTTCCGGGAGTGGGGAGGCACTCTCAAGGTGACGTTCAACTCGGCCACCGCCGTCATCACTCCCACTCTGGCCGAGATCGTCAACGTGTCTGGAGTGCCCACCCTTCGAGTGACCGGCACAGTCACCAACACCAACGATGCGGATCTCTTCCTCCGGATCCGCACGTCGAGCGAAACCTTCAACGTGCCGAACACGGCGACCACGGAGGGCCAGTTCCAGTTCGCCTACGACCTGTCAGGGCTCACGAAAACGGGGACCTGGTACGACCTTCTCGTCGGAGTGTCTTCCACGGGAACGCTCACGGACCTGACGCCGGCCGTCGCGAATATGGCACAGACGATCACCGTCGCGAACCACAAGTACACCTTCCAACAGTTCAACAACTTGCTGAAGGTGAACTTCGACGACGTCTCAGTGGTGACGACGGTGACCTCCGCACAGTTGCTCACGGTGTCGGGCAACCCGACTCTGCGTGTGCTGGGCACCGTCACCAATACCTCGAACGGCGACGTGTTTCTGCGGGTGCGCACGGGAGCGACCATTATCGACGTGCCAAACGCCGCGTCGACCGCTGGTCAGCTCTCGTTCGACTTCCCTCTGTCGGGGCTGACCGCCCCGGGCACATGGTACGACGTGCTGATCGGCGTGACGTCGAAGGGAACGCTCACAGATGTTCCTACGTCGGCGGCGGATCTGACGCAGACGGTGGCGAACAACGGCTACAGCTATTCGTTCCAGGACTTCAGTTCACAACTCAAGGTCACCTACACCCAGACCCTGCTCGGCCAGGGCCAGACGGTACGCATCGATTTCGGCCTGAACGATGGCACCAATGGGCACCAGACCGTGAGCCCGGACACGAACGGCAACTACTGGAACAACGCGTTGTCGAGCGCCGCCGCGGGAGCCGCCATCACCACCGCTGTGAACGTTCCGGGGCTCAAGACGACCGCCAACGTCACCACAACGACGGGTGTGACGGTCAATACCTCGACGACCGTCGCCAATAGGTGGCTCTCGAACGGGCGCGCGACCGGCGGCCTTCTCACCCCGACGGCCGCGAACCTCGGAGATGACGCCATATCCACAGCGACCGAGGACTACATGTTCGTGCAGAACAGTGGAACGGCGAGCCTGACCTTGACGGGCCTCGATCCGTATCGCCTCTATGACCTGAAGTTCTTCGGGACTCGCATCACCGGCTCGGTTGCATCGACCGGTACCACCGCGGGTGATGTGCGGTACACGGTGTACAGCGTGACGGGCAACGCCGCCGCCCAGTCTGCTCAGCTGCAGACCTCCGGGCCCGGAAGTGGCACCAGCACGGGTGCCTGCACGGGCACAGGCACCGGCCCGTGCTACGGCAACAACGCGACGCTCGCCTCTGTGGCCGGAATGCAACCGACCACAGCGGGAACGCTGACCGTGCAAGTGAACGCCAAAGCTGTGTTCACTGGACAGACCAACGCGTTCGGCTACCTGGGCTTGATGGAGATCACCGGCGGCGCGGCTCTGACGCCTCCACCGGTCGTGCCTGCGGAAGTCTCGCGGTGGGTCTCGCAGGACGCGGCCGACCCGGTTGCTCCGAACTCGGTCCTCTTCACGGGAAGCTCGAGCATTCGGCGTTGGGAGTCGCTCACTCGTGACTTCGCGGACTACAACGTCATCCAGAGGGCCTGGGGCGGCGCATATCTGTCGGGGGTGAACGACTACGCTCCGTGGGTCGTGTTGCCGTACGACCCGACCGCCATTGTGCTCTGGGCCGGAACGAACGACCTCCGCGGTGGCGAGAGTCCTCAGACCGTGCTCGACAACTTCCGGACGTTCGTGAATCTCGTGCACACGTCCCATCCCACGACGCAGATCTTCTACATCAGCATCACGCCGACGCCGTACAACGATGATCCAGCCAATGCGTGGGAGGACCCGCTCAGGATCCAGACGAACAGCCTGATCAAGGCAGAGACCCAAACCAATCCGCTGCTGCACTACATCGATGTGGCGAGCTACTTCGAGAACGTGCACGCAACCGACCCGACCCTGTTCCACAGCCTGTATGTCGACAATCTGCACCTGAGCCGCGCGGGTTATGCGCAGTGGCTGTCGATCGTGCGCCCGGCGCTCGCCGCGGTCGTCCCGCCGAACAAGACGGTTACGAGCAACCCCGCGACGCTTCAGCCGGGCGAGAAGCTGTTGTTCGACTTCGGACCGAGCAACTCTGCGGACGGCGATCCGACGAACGTCGACCCAGCCGGTAACCACTGGAACAACTGGACCGCTACGAGCGGAGGTGGCCTCGTCAACGACGGCGAGCACATCACAGGTTTGGTCAACACAGCGGGCCGCAACACAAAAATCGGGATGACCATCACTGGCGGCTTCCTCGTCAACGGCAAACAGAGCGGGGGGCTCCAGCCTCCCAACGGACCGAGCACAGCGTTGCTCGGCGACCTGGGCGTCGCGACCGCGACGGAAGACTATTTCTATTCAACTGCAGACAACCAGTGGGGTGGCGGTGACGATGATCTACCGGGTGGCTTCATGCTGACCGGTCTAGACCCTTCGCAGACCTACACCTTCCGTTTCTTCGGTTCGCGAGATTCGACCGAGACGCGGGTGACCGAGTACGCCGTCTACGGCACCGACCGCCAGGCCGCAACCCTGCAGACAAGTGGCGTCGGCATCGGCAGCAATGGCACGTACAACGGGAACGACAGCCACACCGCGGACATCACGGGAGTGCACCCCGACGCCTTCGGCCAGGTGTGGGTCGACGTCACGCTCATTCAGGGCTCGTATGCCCACCTCAACGCGATGGAGATCCTCTCGACCACGCCGTGACACGACTCGACCGACCAGCGGATACGCTGTGGCATAGGTATCCCGAATGCCGACGGTCTGGAAGAGGCGGCTCAAGGTCATTCGGGCAACCTGACTTACCGAGCTGTGAGTCATATCCCGCCACAGGATCGCCGCGGAGGTCACCATGAGCGTGCAGGAATCGTGGCCGGCGCCTATGTCGTCGGGCGCGGCACGAGCGCAGCGACCTTCGCGTCGAAGCGGTTTGCGCCGAGCCGAGATCATTCGGGCGGCGACCGCCGTCTTCGGCGAGCGTGGCTACGCGAACGGCTCGCTCAATGAGATCGCGGCGCGGGTTGGTATGACTCATGCCGGGGTGCTACATCACTTTGGTTCAAAAGAGCAACTCCTCATCGCGGTATTGGAGTACCGGGACGACGCCGATGTCGCAGAGCTCGAGGGACACCACGCCCCGCGCGACGCAACACTTCTTGATCACTTGGTCGCGACAGCTCAGCTCAATTCTGAGCGGCGCGGTATCGTGCAGGGGTATACGGTTCTTCTCGGCGAATCCGTGACCGAGGATAATCCGGCGCGGGCATTCTTCACTGACCGTTATTCGGGCCTGCGAGGCATGATTTCGACCGCCGTCGCAGAGGCGACAGGACGGGCACCCGGTGATGCGGAAGTCTCGACAGCCGCTTCCGTTCTCATCGCCACGATGGACGGCTTGCAGACCCAGTGGCTGCTCGATCCGACATCGGTGGACATGACGACGGCGCTCCGGCTTGCCGTCGACGCGATCATCGCGCGCCTCGGCGCTGTGTAGCAACAGAGGCGCCGACCGTTCACGCGCCCGGCCCGCCGCGACTCAACCGGATGTGCCTGAGCGGCCGTCTTCCTCGGTACTGCCCGTCAGACGTGGCTGCTGGTTGCCATCGTCGGCAACTAGCACCCGGGACTCCGGCAAGCGATAGTTATCGATTCGTAATATGGTTACTACCTAGTAAGTAACTAAGTTGGGTGGAGCGATCATACGCAGACTCGACGAGGAGCAGCATTATGAGACACCGCATCGCCATCGCCGCCATGGCCGCCAGTGCACTTGCTGCCGGGGGGCTAGTCGCCGTTGATTCGGTCCTCTCGCCTGCAGTCGCGGCGGGACCCGGAACTTCGGTCGCCGTCACCGCTACGAGCCTCGCAGGGGATCGCATGACTTCGAAGTCGGCGTTGTCTTTCTCGGCACTTTCTGGAGTGCCGGACATCCGGGTCGACTCGAGCCGGCAGTTCCAGGCGATCGACGGATTCGGCGGCACCTTTAACGAGGCGGGATGGAACACGCTCAACCAGCCGACGGTGAGCTCAGCGCAGCGCACTGCGGTGATGAGTCAGCTCTTCAGCCCCACTGCGGGCGCCGGGTTCAGCCTCACGCGCACTCCTATGGGCTCCGACGACTTCGCGATGTCTCGCTACACCTACGACGACACAACTGGCAATACGGCCGACCCGTCGCTCTCCGGTTTCTCGATCTCGCACGACCTCAATGCGACATCCGGCCTCGTGCCCTACATCAAGGCAGCGCAGACAGCAGCGGGCGGCAACTTTCGGATCATGGCTTCGCCGTGGACGGCTCCCGCGTGGATGAAGAACAACAAGTCGTTCTTCGGGACTGCGAATGCCTCGGGCGACGCGTCCGTCGCTCCCGCGAACTACGCTGCATACGCCTCTTACTTCGCGAAGTACGTTGCGGCGTACGCAGGGCAGGGCATTCCGATTACCGATATCTCAGTGCAGAACGAACCCGAGAATGCCGCGGCCTTCGAGGCCACCCTCTGGACAGACCCGACGATGTCGTCGTTTGTCGGCGGGAATCTCGGCCCGACGTTCGTTTCCCAGGGCACGGGTGCCCGCATTCGGGTCTATGAGCACAACCAGGACCATTGGTACTACCCGGCGAACGTGCTCAACGACGCAAACGTGAAGAAGTACGCCAGCGGCGCCGACTTTCATCCATACGAATGCGACTTCGGGATCGACTATTGCCTTGATGCGAATCTGGACCTCTTCAACCAGGCGGCCCCCGGCTACTCGACCTGGATGAGCGAGCACACCGATCTCGGCCAGGCAGAGCCCAGCAACTACGTTCGCGACGAGAAGTGGAGCCGCGAAATCGTCAAGCAGCTCCAACACGGCGAAGGCGGGTACATCTACTGGAACATGGTGCTCAACCAGAATGGGGCACCCGTTGAGTACCCGAGCGCTCCGCAAGAGCCGCTCATCGAAGTCGATACCAGCGTGTCGCCGGCCACCGTTTCCTACCTGCCCAAGTTCTACGAACTCGCGCAGTTCTCGAAGTTCGTTCGGCCCGGCGCTCACCGCATCGGGGCCGAAGGTGGGACCACTGGCGACGACGTCGCGCAGACTGCGTTCGAGAATCCCGACGGCAGCCGGGCTCTCGTCATCGTGAACAGCGGCCCGGCGACGACCGTGACGGTCGGTGAGGGCGCCAACGGGTTCACCGCGACTTTGCAGGCGCACTCAACCACCACCTTTACCTGGAACGGCTCGGTTGACAGCTACTCGATCGACGCCGGTGCAACCACCGCCCCCTCGACCGACATCGCCGGGGAGCACTACACCGCCGATGGCTCGTTCACAGGCGGCTCGGTCGCCAGCATCGCTAGCTCCGTCAACATCGCTGGAACCGCCGACGACGCCCTGTACCGGACGACGCGCGACGGCACGTTCTCATACGCACTGCCTGTGCCCAACGGCCGCTACAAGGTGAAGCTCCTGCTGAGCGACAACACCTCCACCGCCGCCGGACAAAAGGTCTTCAGTGTGAAGGTCGAAGGCGTCACCCGGTGGAGCTCGCTGGATCCCTTCGCATCCGTTGGCGGGAAGACCGCATATACGCCGGCTCCGACGTATCTGAACGTCACCGATGGAACTCTCAATCTTTCGACCGTCGCCGTGACAGGAACGCCGAGTATCGCGGCAATCCGAGTCACGCCGACACCGTCGGTCGGGCTCCCCCATGCCTCCACTGTGAGTGGTGGGGTTCCGGCGGGGTACACCACCGACACCGGAGTCCTGCCGGGAGTGATCTTCGCGCAGGACTACAACGACGGCGGTCAGGGGCAGGGCTATCAGATCGCCGCCCCCGTTGCCTCCTCGACTGGGTACCGCTCCGACGAGACCAACCTCGTCACGACGACCGACACGAGCTATGGGGGAGGGCAGAACGTCGCAGGCTTGTCATCGGGCGACAAGCTCAACTACACCGTCACGGTGCTCGCCGGCGGGAACTACGACGTCGTCGCTCGCGTGAGGTCGACCACCGGCACCGGCAGCTACAAGCTCCAGGTTGACGGCGTCGATATCGGGGGCGTCGTGACCGTGACAAATACCAGCGGCGCGTGGGTCGCCTCGCCCGACTGGGGAGTCTCGATCCCGGCGGGGCAGCACACCCTGACGTTCGTGGTGGTCAACGCTGGCTTCGATCTGCGGTACCTGACGGTGCCACGCGTGAACTCCCTAGCGTCCACCAGCGTGATCGAGGCTGAGGACTACGGCCCCGGAGGGGAGGGCGTCGGCTACCACGACGCGACCGCGGCCAACGGAAACACCGTCTATAACGGCGCGCAGCTTCGCGGGTACTACCGGGGCGGCGACGTCGACCTCGAGCCGTCGTCCGTTTCAACATCACAACTCGACAATTACGACGTCGGGAGTATGGAGGACGGGGAGTGGCTGCGGTATGACGTTTACTCTCCCACTACATCCGCTTACGACATTACCGCTCGAGTTGCGAGCGGCTACAACTCGGGAAGATTCCAGTTCGCGCTCGACTCGACCACAAACGTGATTAGTCCCGCCATTCTCAATGTGCCTAACACAGGAGGGTTCCAGACCTGGATCACCGAAACCCAGCCAGTGACCATCCCCAGCGGCACGCATCAGTTGTACTTCCTCGTGACCCAGGGGGGCTTCAACCTCGACCGGTTCACCATCGCGCCGAGCGGACAGGGATGGGCGAAAACGGTCGGGTTCGGATCGTCCTCGGCCGCAGGGCCTGGGATCGACCCCGTCACCTCACCGAACTCGCGCGGGTTCATTAAGAATGGGTACACAGGCGCATCCATCACTTGTGGTCGTTCGCGCTGGAACCAGCTCAACGAACTTGCCGATCGGCAGGGACTCCGTGACCAGTTCTACGACGCGTCGTGTTCCGGTGATATCAGTGCGAGTATCGCCAACCCGACGAACTCGGACGGCACGACCAGCTCGGTGGGCGACGAGATCGCCGAGGCGACAGCGGGTTACCGAGCGGACTCTCCCGGGAGCGGAGCGCTCGGATCCGGCACGACGTCAGTGACTGTCGCAATCGGGGCCAACGACGTGTACACGTCGACCGACGGGACCTATGGCAGCTCCATCTACCAGGCAATCGACGCGTGCAGTCAGACCACGACCTGCGTCGATGCGGGCGGTCAGCCCATACTCATTGTGAACGGTAAGAAGACGGTGCGAGCCGGCGACATCACTGTCGCCGCCATGTCAAAGAACCTGCGCCCGATCGTCGACCAGATCCTGCTCGCCGCGCCCAACGCGCACATTCGGTTCATCGGATATCACGCGGCTCTCGGCACGGGGACGGTGTCCTGTCAAGATCCCGCCAGCCCTGCACTGTGGAGCTATACGAGCGCAGAAGCCACGTACCTTCAGGGGATCATCAACGCCCACGTCGATACCGAGAGCACCGTGATTTCACAAATCCGCACCGCGGAGGGGCTCACCACGGCGCAGTTGCAATTCGTTGACATCCGCACAGACAGCGCTCCGCATAACATGTGCGCTCCACTCAATCAGCGGTGGGTATCTCATCCGGTCAACGGCCCGACGAACCAGACAATAGGGACGACGTCGGCCACCCCGTTGCCCGACGTGGAAGCGTCGCAGGCGCTGCACCCCAACCTCTCGTTGCACTCGGTCGAAGCCGCGGACGTGGCGGCGACGCTGCCATAGCTCGCTCGAGTCTCCGAGCGCCCACCCGTGCCTGGATCTCGTTGCTCACTTACTTACTGGTGTGTAAGTTAATGTGCTACCGTGACAGCGTTCCACCGATTTGTGAGAGGTCCGACGATGGCGTCCCCCACCACTGAGCACCTCCCTGAGGACTTCCTCTGGGGCGTCGCTACCGCGGCGTACCAGATCGAGGGTGGGGTCGATGTCGATGGTCGCGGTCCGAGCATCTGGGACACGTTCTCGCACAGCGACGGACGCACCCGTCATGGCGACACCGGCGATATCGCGTGCGACCACCGTGCCCTGTGGCGCCAAGACCTCGAGCTCATCGCCGATCTCAACGTGGCGGCGTACCGGCTCTCTCTGGGCTGGCCGCGGCTACAGCCGACGGGTCGCGGCAAGCTCAACACCGCGGGCGTCGAGTGGTATCGCGAACTGCTAGGCGGCGTGTGCGACCGCGGCATCCGTCCCCTCGTGACCCTCTATCACTGGGATCTGCCGCAGGCTCTTGAAGACGAGGGCGGCTGGACGACGCGCGCCACCGCCGAGGCGTTCGGGGACTACGTTGCGCTGGTCGCGGAAGCGTTCGGCGACCTCGTACACGATTGGGTCACGGTCAACGAGCCATGGTGCTCGGCCTTCCTCGGCTACGGGGTTGGCGTGCATGCGCCGGGTCGCCGCAGTGAGCGCGAGGCCACCGCGGCGTCGCACCATCTGAACTTGGCCCACGGACTGGCACTTCGCGCCTTGCGCGATGCCGGCGGGACGCACCAGGTCGGGGTGACGGACCTCGTCGCCGACCTCGTCCCCGTTGATCCCGTCGCGGACGCAGAGGCGGTCGCTCGACTCGACGCGCTAAACCATCAACTTTTTCTGGGGCCGGTCTTTCTCGGCGGGTATTCCGCGAGCGTGACCGCGCTCCTTGACCCATATGGACTGTCCGACCTGGTGCAGCCTGGCGACCTTGAGTTGATCGGTGCCCCGCTTGATTTCGTCGGCATCAATCACTACCAGCAGGTCCTGGTAGAGGACGACCCCATCGGGGGGATCGCGCGGGTCCGAGAGACACCGGCGGGAGAGAGACGAACCTCCTTCGGCTGGTCGATTAGCCCCGACGCCATGACGCGCGTGTTGCAGCACGTCCGCGACGTCTACACCACCCTGCCCGTCTACGTCACCGAAAACGGCATCAGCCTCACCGACTACATTCGGCCCGACGGTACCGTGCAGGATCCCGAGCGCGTCGAGTACCTTGCCGACTACATCACCGCCATCGACACCGCTGTGGCCGATGGTGTCGACGTGCGCGGCTACTTCGCCTGGTCGCTGCTCGACAACTTTGAATGGGCCGAGGGATACGACAAGCGCTTCGGCCTGGTTTTTGTCGAGTTCGGATCGCAGAAACGCGTCCCGAAGACGTCAGCCTCCTTTTACTCGCACCTCATCACAACCCACCGCGGCCGTGTCAGGCATCCCTTTGCGGCCGCGTCGGTTCCCACCCCCAAGAGAAGAAAAGAGACATTTCAATGAAGAAGGTCATGGCCACTGTGGCCGCAGTTGCAATGGTCGGTCTTACCCTTGCCGGATGCAGTTCCGCCGGATCGGGTTCGGGAAAGGTCACACTGACCTTCCAGAACCAGTTCTCCGACACGGAATCAGCGGAAATCAAGACTCTGGTCGGCGAGTACGAGTCGGCGCACCCGAACGTCACCATCAACCTGGTGCGAGATAACGATGCCTCTTACTACGACAAGCTGGTCACGCAGATCGCCGCGGGAAAGGGGCCGGACATCGTTCGACTTGAGCCCCCGAAGGTCTCTCAGTACGCCGCGAGCGGCTTCCTTGCTCCTGTGGACTCGGCGTTGAGTGCGAAGTCCGACTACTTCGCCAACACCATCGCCGCCGCGACGAAGGGGGGACACGTCTACGGCCTCCCGCAGGATGTCTCCACTCTCGCCCTGTTCTACCGAAAGGATCTCTTCCAGGCGGCGGGCATCTCGGCCGCGCCGAGTACCTGGGAGGAGCTGAAGGCAGATGCTGCCAAGCTCTCAGGCAACGGAAAGTATGGAATCGGCCTCTTCGGCGGCTGGGGCGCATACGAGTTCTACCCGTGGCTGTGGCAGTCGGGCGCCGAGGTGCTGAACAGCGAGGGAACGAAGGCGACTTTCGACTCGAGTGACGCGGTTCGGGCCCTGACCCTGTGGACCGACCTGCAGAAGAGTTCGATGCCGGCTGGCATGGCTGCAGCGACCGAGGACGACGTTCGCGGCCCGTTCGTCAATGGGACCGTCGCGATGTTCACCTCCGGCCCGTACATGACGTCCACCCTGGCGGGTTCGGGCCTCAAGGCTGACCAGTGGGGTGTCGCTCCACTCCCGAAGGACAAGGTGAGCGCGTCCGTGCTCGGTGGCATGGACCTCGCCGTCCTGAAGAACAGCAAGAATCAAGCAGCGGCCCTGGACTTCCTGAAGTGGTTCGGCTCGGACAAGGTGCAGACCACCTGGGCTTCCGCACTGCACTACGTTCCGGCGAAGAAGTCGCTCTACGACTCGGCGCCGTTCAAGACGGATCCGACGATCTCCGCCTTCGGAGCGATCATCGCCTCGTCGAAGTCGCGTCCCACCGTGGCGAAGGCGGCCGACGTGGACTCCGCGCTCGGCAACGCGGTAGCGGCCGCGCTTTCGGGCTCGGCGACACCCGAGGACGCGCTGAAGCAGGCTGTGGAGAAGGCGAACACCGCGCTCAATGGTTGATTTCAGCATTGCAGGTGTCGCCGGCGGGGTTCGTCCCCGTCGGCGACGCCGCGAGCGGCTCGCCCCGGCGATCATGCTCGCGCCGATCACCGTCGCCGCGACGGTGGTCATCATCTTCCCCATCGCGTTCGTCATCGTTGAAAGTCTCTTCGACGTCAATCCCAGCGATCATGCGGGCTGGGACTGGACAGGCTTCGGCAACTACATCCGTATCCTGGGCGACCGAGAGCTGCCGCCGGTCATGCTCAACAGCGCCATCTGGACCTTCGGCTCGGTACTTCTGCAATTCGTGCTCGCGTTTTTCGCGGCTGTTCTGGTGCGTGAGAGCCTGCAGGGCCGCGCGTGGGCATGGCTGAGAGCGACCTATGTTCTCCCGTGGGCAACGCCGATCATCGTCGGCGCGCTGTCCTGGAAATGGATGTACCAGCCGCAGTACGGACTGTTGAACGATGTGCTCGGACACATCGGTCTCGGCGCCTGGTCGACCGCATGGCTGAGCAACCCGCACACCGCGCTCGGCGCGGTGATGGTCACCAACGTCTGGCGTGGCTTTCCGTTCATCATGGTGATGTTGCTGAGCGGCATGGCGGCGATCCCAGACGAGGTTTACGAAGCCGCGAAGGTGGATGGCGCGACCGTCGCCCAGCGGATCTTCTGGGTGACCCTGCCCCTGTTGCGTCCGGTCATCCTCCTCAGCACCCTGATGTCGCTGATCTGGACGTTTAATAACTTTGGGCTCATCTTCGTCATGACACAGGGCGGCCCGAACGGAGCCAGCGACATCCTCACGACCTTTGTCTATAAGAACGCCTTCCAACGCTTCGACTTCGGGTATGCCTCGGCACTCTCGGTCGTGCTGTTCGTCATCGTTGCCCTTGGGTCGCTGCTCTATGTTCGCGCACTTGGCAAAGAGGCGCTGCGATGAGTGTCAGCACGCCGGCTGGTCGCCGACCGCGCGTCGGACCCGTCCTGGCGAGGACTGGCGGGGTGCTGATCGGGCTCTTCGCCCTCATCCCGGTGCTGTGGACTGCGCTCGCGTCGTTCAAAGGCGACAACGAGATCTTCCAGAGCCCGCCCACGATCCTTCCCAGCGCGCCGACCCTCGAGGCGTACGGCTATGTGCTGACCCGCGGTGCCGTCGGATTCTGGTTCCTCAACTCGATCGTCGTGTCTCTCAGCACAGTCGTCCTCGGGCTCATCATCGGCGGCCTCGGAGGGTATGCCCTGTCGCGCTTCGACATCCGCGGCAAGCGCGTCATCCTGGTTGGACTGATCATGACGCAGATGTTTCCCAGCGTCCTCCTGATCATTCCGCTGTTCTGGATCGTTTCGAACGTGGGGCTTTACGACTCGATAGGGGCGCTCATCATCGCGGGCGTCTCGTCGTCGGCCCCGCTCGGCGTCTGGCTCATGAAGACGGCGTTCGACCAGGTGCCGCGCGAACTGGACGAAGCCGCACGCATCGATGGGGCCGGCTGGTTCCGCGCGCTGTTCAGCATCGTGCTCCCTGCGGCGAGGCCGGGGGTTGTCGCCACGGGCATCTTCTTGTTCATCGGGGCGTGGGAGGAGTTCATCTTTGCGCTGACCTTTACCAGTTCGGATGACAACCGCACGTTACCGGTCGGGCTCTCGCAGCTGAGTTCGGCGTTCCAAGTGCATTGGAACGACGTATCGGCGATGAGCGTCCTGGTGCTGATCCCGTCGATCGTGCTGTTCCTCTTCATCCAGCGATGGCTTCTGGGTGGCGCGCTCGCGGGTGGGGTGAAGGGATGACGCGTGCGCTGTTCCCGGACGGCGTCATCCCGATCAGCGGCGAGGTCCAGTTCTGGCGCATGGATCCCGAGATCTGGTCGCGCGCCCTGGGGGAGGTTCGCGATCTTGGGATCGGTACGATCGCGACGTACCTCTCCTGGCGGCGCCATGAGCCCGTACCCGGTTCGTTTGATCTGCGCGGAGCCCACGGCCCCGAACTCGATGTCCACCGGTTCCTGCGGCTCAGCCGTGAGGCGGGCCTTCGTGTGATCCTCAAACCGGGCCCGTGGATCTGCGCCGAGGAGCACGGGGGAGGCTTGCCGGATTGGGTCCTGACCGACGAATCCTTGTGGGCGCGGGACTATCGCGGGCATCCAGTGATCGGGTACAACCCGCCTTTTCGACATCCAATGCCTAGCTACGCGAGCGGTGCGTTCCGCGCAATGACCGCCCGCTGGCTGACCCAGGTCTGGTCGGATCTCGCCGAATTCGTGGCCGACGACGGCCCCGTGGTCGCCACGCAGTACGACAACGAACCGAGCTTAGGCTTCCAGGACTGGATGTACGGTTTCGATCACCATCCGGATTCCCTGGCGTCTTGGCATCGATTCGCAGGCGAGGACGTCGCGCCCCCGCACCCCAGGGTCGATGATCGCGTCGCCCCGACCGACGTGGAGCGACTCTGGGCGACGTGGCAGCGCGAATACCTCACCGAGTACCTGGTCTGGTGGCAGCGAGCCAACGCCGAGGCGGGGGCTCCGGAGTTGACGGGGACGGTCAACCTCAACACCCACCCGGTTCGCGGCTGGCCGCAGGACGGCCGGACTCTCAGTTCTGCGCTTCCCGGGACGGTCGTTGGCGAGGACCACTACTTCGTCCCGCCCCTCGACGATGTCGACCTGGCCGGCCTCGCCCTGGCCGCCGCCCAAGGGGCCCAGTCGGGGACCGCACTGGTTTGGGCTCCGGAGATGCAGGCCGGAATCTGGCGCTCGCCCGGTGAGTTGATCGACTACCGCGATCCGACGGCCACTGAACTTCTCGGATGGTGGGGAGCGGCTCTGGCGCTCGGCTACCGCGGATTCAACCTCTACATGCTGGTCGACCGTGAGAACTGGGAGGGCGCCCCCATCGGTCGAAACGGGCGCCGATCCGACCTGGGTGACGCGCTCGCGGCATTTCTCGCCGAAATCGCAAAGTTCCCAGATCTCGCAGCATTTGAGCCGGAGGTCGAGCAGACCCTTGCTTGGACCGACGCAGCGCGGATTTCTGCGTATCGAGTCCGTGGGACACAGGCGAGTCCGCTGACATGCTGGGATGTCCCGCGGGCTCGCGCCGATTACGAGTTGACCGAAGCGGCAGCGCTGGAGGCCGTGCGGGCGGGGCGACAGTTCGCACTGGGAGAAATGACCACGAGGCCGGGCACTGCGCGCGTCGAAGTACCACACGGCTATCTGGCGCGCATCCATTCCCATCCTGATGGGCGGCGCCTCTTGTTGCTGGTGCGCTGGGCCGCCGATGTGGCGGATCGGCCGGTGCACGTGTCGCTCCTCGACCCGACGATCGCTGGTGTGACTGGATCGACCGGCGACTTTCTCCTGCCAGAGGGTGCATCGGAGCTGGAACTCCCTGAACCCCGCGCCGGCATCACCGTGTACAAGATCCATCCCCGTCCCGGAAGACGCGGGTGAAGTCCGCACCGATCATGCTCTTCAGATCACCTCTGACGGAGATGGCTCCGCTAAGGCCCGTCAGAGGTGGTCGTGATTGTCATGGGTAGCGCGTTCGACAGTTATCGAAGTCCGAGAACCTTAAGGAGTTGCAGTGCGCGCCGATAGATCACCTATCCCCCTCGTCGTGGCGAGGTGGGCGGCGGCCTGGAATAACAGAGACGCGAACTCGATGGCGTCCTTGTTTGCTCCCACAGGGATTTACGAGGACCTCGCCTTTAAGGTCCGAGCGCTCGGCCCTAGGGGGGTTGCGCGGTGGGTGGAGCTGAGTGCAGAGCACATCCCTGATCTGCAAGTCTCAATTCATGAGACGGTCCACGACGACCAAACGGCCGCAGTCAGCTGGACTTTTTCAGGGACGCCGGTGCGGCTCGGTCCCGTAGCAAGTACTGGGCAACGGTACGAGGTGGCAGCGGTGTCTATAATCGACCACATCGAGGGCCGCATCACCCGAGTGCGCGACTCATACAATCTTGCCGATGTGCTCACGCAAGTGGGCATCCCGCTCGCCGACTACCCCTTCACCGGCGCATGGCTCGAGCTATAGCCACGAGCATTGCGACCGTCCACGAGGAGTTCTTAGCGCGGATCGGAATCGGTATCTTCGCGTCGCCAGCAATCCGGGTTGCTTCTCGATCCGCTCCCGAAAGCCGTCCGCGACTTTCGGACCCGGTACCCGGGCGTCAACGTATCCCTCACCGAGATGGACTCGATGAGCCAAATCAATGCGCTGGCCAACCGCGAGCTCGGGGTGGGCCTCGTTCACAAGCCGCGCGGCGCAGTGCTTCCGTCGGTGACGCTCTCTAAACTGGCCGACGACCACATGGTGGTCGCGGTGCCCGACACAGATCCGCTCGCGGTGCTGACGTCGATCGAGGTGGCCGATCTTCGCGCGAGCTCCTTCATCTGCACCCCGAAAGCCAGCGGGTCCGGGCTTTGCCAGCATGTGACCGAACTGTGCTGGTCCGAAGGATTCGCGCCGGATATCACCCACGAGGCGCCGAATCTCTCGACGATCGTCGTTCTGGTCTCGATGGGACTCGGTGTCGCCATCCTCCCGTCGAGCACTCGACGAATCGGCATGCATGTGGTCGGCTACCTCTCGCTTCGAACGCCCGCCGAGCCAGCGGAGTTCTATATCGCAACCTTCGCCGCAGGGGAGGACATCACGGCCGAGAACTTCCGCGACATTCTGCAGCGCTCGTCGTTCATCGAGGCTTAGGCGGCGCCCGCGAGGACGCCTCGCCGGAGGCCAGACGCACGATTATCGGGATCACCCGCTCCAGTCGCTTCTTCTCGGCGTTGTTAAGCCGGGCGTCGATGACCTCATTGAGCCGCCGCGCCCGGTTCTCCCGGTCACGGACGATGGCCCGACGCCCCGCGTCGGTGACCGTGACCAGCTGTGCGCGGCCGTCGTTGGGTGCCGGGAACTATGTGACGCGATCATTCGCTGCCGACCCCGTGCGATCCGCCAACCTGACCAGTTTGCGATGTCGCGCGAGCGCGCCACAGCCCTGGTGCTCCACCTGCTATCGAGGATCGCCTAGCGGTCCAGCGCGCTCTTAGCCCTCAAAGACGTTGCCCACAGCGCCCACAGGCCCAGCTTGCGGCCTCGCCACGTCTTGGGCCTCGACCACGTTCGGCTGGCTACAGTGTCGACTCGGTTTGGGGGAGTTTGTGCGCGCGAAGCGCTGCAAGCACCGTTTCGCCTAGCTGGCCGGCCACGGTCTCCTCGCTCCACTCGAGAGTGGTCCGAAGGTCCACGATGATGCGTTCATCAAAGAGGGTCGTCCAAATCAGGACGGCATAGCGCAGATCCTGCGCCGGGATCACACCATCGTCGATGAGGTCCTGGATGACGGGCGCAAGCACCTCATGTAAGCCCGCGGACAGTGGATCCCCGGCATTCACGCGCTGGAGGAAGCCCTCGGCGCTTCGGATGAACGTTGCCGCCTTGACCCATCGCCGGGACGTCGACAGCCATGCCTCTCCGATGCGGCGAAATAGTTCGATGCCACGAAATCCTCGTGACGTCTCGCGGAATGCCTCAAGCAGGTCATCGACGATTTGGTTGTAGAACTCGGCACGGAGCTCGTGCATGTCGTCAAAGTGACGGTAGACCGTGGCGGTCGCGACCCCTGACTCGCGGGCCAGGTCCGGGAGAGTGAAGTCCAGTCCTTGGCGCTCCAGCAGATCACCCATCGATTGCAGGAGCAGCCGACGAGTGCGTTGCGTGTCCGCTCGCAGGGGCCGGGTTCCGCCTGCTTGACCCATAGCACCTCAACTCCTCGAACTGCGTTATTTCGCTCGCGTTAACAAGAGATCACATTCTCGTGTCGACGGGATATCTTTCAGACTACTTCGGATATCTTTCGTATACATGAAAAGAAGTTCTCATCTCAACCCGAATGGAGAGTGTCAATGAGTCATCCAGCTTCACGCCGATCCTCCCCTCTAAGGCGGATCGTCACCGCCGCCGTCGCGCTCACCGCGGCCGCCGTGACACTGGCGGCATGCGCCGCAACGGGCAGCCCGGCCACTTCATCCTCGCCGCACAAGAGCCACTACACAATCGGTGTGCTGTCGATTGCTCAGGCTCCGGTTCTCGATGACCTCGTCCACAAGTTTGAGGCGGCAGCGAAAGCCGGCCTCGCTCCGGCCAAGGTCACCTTCTCCTACCAGAACGCGAATGGGGACCAGAGCCTCGTCGCCAGTCTGGTTCGAGACTTCGCATCCTCGACAGACGATGGATTCGCCGTTCTCGGGACCCCCGCAGTCGTCGCCATGGCTCAAGCCGTGAAGGACCGTCCGATCTTCGCGGTCGCGATGAGCGATCCGGTGGGCGCAGGGGTTGCCATGTCGCTGGACGCGCCGGGAGCGAACGTCACGGGCAGCATCGACTATGTCGATCCGGCGAAGCTGATGGACGTCGTCGTCAAGGTCGTCCCCAAGGGTCACACGGTGGGAACCATCTACGACCCCTCCAACCAGAACAGCCAGGTCTGGGCGAGTGCGCTCAAGCACAACCTCACGACGCGTGGTCTGTCGTTGGCGGAGGCCACCATCTCCAGCCCAGCGGACATCGCCGCCGCCTCCAGAAGCCTCAACGGACGAGCCGACATCCTCTTGATCGGTCCGGATGCAACCGCGTATGCCGGAATGGACGCGATCGGAGCATCGGCGCTTGCTTCCTCGACCCCGCTGTTCGTCTCCGCAGGCGAGCCGACCACCCCCGGTGTCCTGGCCAGCATCGGTCCGAGCTATCCGACCCTGGGAACCGAGGCCGGTGCGATTGCGGCGCGAGTGCTACTCGGCAAGTCCGCCGCGACGACGCCGTTCGCTCGACCGGCGGGCACCGACGTGGTCTTCAACTCCTCGACGGTCAACGCTTTGAAAATCCACATTCCGGCATCTCTGAGCAGTTCATCGACCGTGACGGATAAGAAATGAGCCAGGGACTCGCCGGCTCCGATGATGTGCTCGAGCTGACGGCGGCACTGGTCGGCATCGACTCTCAGAACATCGGAGCTGGCGAGTCCGAGGTCGTGGACTACGTTGCGACCTGGGGTCGCGAACGGGGCTTCGACTCCACGGTGTACGCGCTCGAGCCGGGACGGCCGAACATCGTCCTCACCTGCGATGCGGGTGGACGCCATCTGGGGTTCTCGGGTCATCTCGACACGAAGCCCGTCGGTGAGGCGCTCGGGGAATGGAACACCGATCCGCACAAGCTCACTTTGATCGGCGACCGGGCGTACGGGCTTGGCGCCTCCGACATGAAAGCAGGAGTCGCGGCGATGATGCTCGCCCTCGACGCGTTCGCGCAGGACCCCGTCGGGTCGCTCAGCCTGATCCTGACCGCTGACGAAGAGCAGGGCTCCCGCCTGGGGGCTCGCTACTTGGCCGAGGCGGGAGTGCTGCCGGAGCTCGACGGACTCGTGATCGGCGAACCGAGCGGGATCAGCACCCCGTTTGAGGCGATCCACTTGGTCTCCCGGGGTGTCTGTTGTTTCACCATCGAGATCAGAACCCGTCAGGGACACAGCAGCCTGTCGCCTCTGCTGGGTCGCAATGCGATTCTCGTGGCGGCCGATCTCCTCCGGGCTTTCGAGACGTTTGTGCCCCCCGCCGGCGAACCGGGGGCCGTGGACGCGCGGGCCACCGTGAACTCGGGCATGTTCGTCGAGGGCGGGCTTGCCTACGGCATGTGGCCGGGCCGCTGCGTGATCGGGATCGAGATCCGACTCACGCCCGGCATGCGTCAGCATGAGCTGCTCGCCGCGGCCACCGCCTACGCCGAATCGGTGGTGGCGGGAGCGGCGACGTTGACGGTCAAAGCGGTCGACGGGGCGCTTGGCTGGATCCCCGCCGTAGAACTCAGCCCCGACTCCGTGCTGGCAATCTGCGCGCAGCGCGCCTGCGAATCCGTTCTCGATCGGACCGTGCCATTCGGGGCGTACCCCGGGGGAACGGACGCGACTTGGTTCGTCCTCGCGGATGCGACACCGACGATCGCCAGTCTCGGGCCGGGGTGGCTGAGCGTCGCGCACGGTGCCAACGAGTCCGTGGGCGTCGAGCAATTGGGTCAGGCCAGGGATATCTACCGCGCACTGGCGCGCGCGTTCCTGAGCGCCTGACGCCAACGACTTCACCCACGAAAACAGAGAAGGACTTGAGAATGAAGACATCACCGCGTTTTATCGGCGTGGCCGTTGCGATGGGCTCGGCCCTGCTCCTTGCCGGGTGTTCCGCTTCTGCGGCTCTATCGGCGGCCACTGAATCTGCGAGCGCGTCCGCGCTCAAGATCGGTGTCGTCGTGCAGTCCGAGGCATCGCTCTTCGATCAGATCGTCGGCAACTTCGAAAAGACGGTGACCGCGGGGCTGGCGCCTCGCAAGGTGACCTTCGACGTTCAGAACGCAGGGGGAGACCAGACCCTGATCGCCAGCATCGCGCGCGACATGGGCTCTTCCGACGACGACGCCTTTCTCGCACTCGGCACGCCGGTGGTCGTGGCGTTGAGCCAATCCGTCGGGGATCGACCGGTCTTCGCCGCAGCCATCGGGGATCCGGTGGGCGCCGGCGTCGCTCGCAGCCTCGACAAGCCCGGGTTCAACGTGTCGGGAAGCGTCGGATTCGTGGACCCCTCGATCATCCTCGACGAGGTTCTGAAGCTCCAGCCCGGCATCACCTCGATCGGCACGATCTACGACCCTTCGACGCAGAACTTGAAGGTCTGGAGCGAGGCACTAAGGGCCGCCGTCGCCAAACACAAGCACCTGACTTTGCACGAGGCGACCATCTCCGGCGCCGGCGACCTGGGAAGCGCGGCTCGGAGCCTCACCACCGGCAACGACGCGATCCTCATCGGACCCGATTCGACGGTCATCGCCGGAATGAGCGCCGTCGGTGCTGTGATGAGCGGTGCCTCGGTGCCTCTCTACACCACAGGCGGTGACGTCAAGACCCCGGGAGTGCTCGCCGGAATCGGGCCGGACTATCCGAAGCTCGGAACCCTCGCCGGCAAGGTGGCCATAACGGTGCTGTCGGGCAAGAGCAAGGTCGCGGAGGCACCCTTCGCGAAGCCCGACGGGGTCAGCCTGCAGGTGAATCAGTCGACGAAGGCCGCTCTCGATATCAACCTGGACCCTACGCTCCTCGCTTCGGCGACCTTCGTGCGCTGAGTCAAAGGACCTCGGAATGCTCCAGAACATCCTCCTCGACACCTTTGTCACCGGTCTGCCGCTGATACCTCTCGTCCTCGGCGTGTACCTCATCATGCGGATCCGGGAGGATTTCGACCTGACCGTCGAAGGGAGTTTCGCGCTCGGGGGCGCCGTCTCAGCGATCTCCGCCAAGGCCGGCATCAACCCCGCCTTGGCAATCCTTCTCGGCGCTCTCGCCGGCGCCGTTGCCGGGCTCATCACCTCGGTGCTCCATCTGGCGCTGAGAATCCCCGTCCTCCTTGCAGGGCTCGTGATGAGCATGGCGCTGTTCTCGATCGTGCTGAACATCCTCGGCACACCGACGGTGAGCCTGATCGGCGTGACGACGATCTTCTCCTGGTTGCCACCCGGAGACATTTATGCCTCCATCGAACTGGCCGTGATCGTTGCCGCGCTCCTGACCTTGTTCGCGCTCTTCCTGCGCACCGAGATCGGTCTGGCGCTGCGGGCAAGCGGTCAAAGCGCCCGGATGGTGCGCAGCCAGGGGGTCAACGACAACGGGCTGCTCGTGATCTCCTTGGCGATCGCGAACGCCCTATCGGCGCTCTCCGGTGGACTGCTGACACAGATTCAGGGCTTCGCCGACGTGAACATGGGAGTCGGGATGTTCGTCGCCGCCGTCGGCGCAGTCATGCTCGGGGTCCTTCTCCTGAACCCATCAGGATCGAAGGTGCTCAGGATAGTGCTCGCAGTCGCTATCGGGGGGCTGGTCTATCGCCTTATCCTCGTGGCCGCCCTTCGTTTCGGGCTGCCGGCAGGGGACCTCAAGGGCGTCACCGCGCTGACCCTGATCGTCGCGATCGCCGCGCAGAGCTACGTCGTGCCGATGTTCACGCGGATGGTGCGCCGAGGCATCCGGACGCCTCAGTTGCCGAACGTCGAACAGCAGGGAGCGAAATGACCACGGAGGAACCAGCCGCGCTGGAGCTCATCGGAGTGCAGCAGATCTTCAACAAGGGTCGGGTGGACGAGGTCCACGCCCTTCGCGGCATCGACGTGACGCTGCGACGTGGTGAGTTCGTCACGGTCGTGGGATCCAATGGAGCGGGCAAGAGCACGATGGTCCAGGCTGTAGCCGGGTCGGTGAGGCCCACCGCTGGCCGAGTCAGGATGCACGGTCGCGACGTGACGACCTGGTCCGACTACAAGCGAGCAGGGCTGGTCGCGCGCGTGTTCGACGATCCGCGGATCGGAAGCGCCCCGGAGCTCAGCATCGAGGACAACTTGGCCCTCGCGATGAGCAGGGGATCGCGTCGCAACCTGAGATTCGCGGTCTCGAACCGTCGCCGGGCCACGATGAGGGATCATCTCGCCCAGCTCGGTCTCGGGTTGGAGGACCGGCTTCATGACCGGGTCGGAATGCTGTCCGCGGGCCAACGACAGAGCTTGACGATGATCATGGCGGGCATGCAGCAACCGCAGGTGCTGCTGTTGGACGAGCATCTGGCGGCTCTCGATCCGGCCACCGCGGCGAAGGTACTTGACTTGACCTCCCGAATCGTTCGCGAGATGGGGTGCGCGACCTTGATGGTCACCCACAACATGGAGCACGCCATCGCCATGGGCGATCGTCTTCTGGTGATGAGCAGCGGCAAGGTCGTCGCCGACATCGCGGGACCCCAGGGGATGAGTCCCCAGGACGTGATCGACGTCATCGTCGGCGCTGGCGGCCTGGTGAATGACCGCTCCCTGCTTCCAGAGGACCTCAGGAAGGAGGAGGGATGACGTCGCGGCGACAGTTCGCGACGCTGGAGGAGATCCATCGCGTCGCCCTGACCAACCTCGATGACGTGATCGTCGATTACCTGGAAGGCGGGGCCGGTGACGAGACCACCATCCGGCGGAACAGGTCGGCATTCGAGGAATGGGAGTTCCAACCGCGAGTGATGAGTGGGCTCAGCTCTCCGTCGACAGCGACGACCTTCCTCGGTCTTCCGCTCTCGGTACCCATCCTCACCGCACCGTTCGGGTCGGACACCATGTTCCACGAAGACGGTCAGAAGGCGGTCGCGAGGGCGAACCAGGCGATGGGGACGGTGAGCATGGTCCCCGAGGCCGGCTCGTTCTCCTACGAACGGGTCGCCGCGGCCGCACCCGCCGCCGCACGCATCGCGCAACTGCATCCCGCAGGGAGCGAGGAGAACTTCGTGCGACTCCTCACCCGCATCTCCGCCGCGGGATACTCCGCGGTCTGCGTGACCGTCGACTCGCCAACGGGTGGGTGGCGCGAGCGCAACCGGCGGAACGCCCTGGAGTTCGACAGCGCCATCATCGGGGGCAACTACAACCCCGCGGATCGCGAGCAGATGGAAGCGGCGCTCGGACAGCTCTTCACGCACGTCGACCACGTCTGGAGTTGGCGCAAGCTCAGCTCGCTGCTCGAGGACTTCGAGCTACCGTGGATCGCCAAGGGCATCACCACGGTCTCGGATGCCAGGGCCGCGGTCGACGCCGGCGCTTCCGCGATCATCGTGTCTAACCACGGCGGTCGCCAGCTCGACGACGTGCCCGCGTCGCTTCCGGCATTGGTCGAGATCAGGTCTGAGTTGGGAACTCAGGTCGACATCGCGCTCGATAGCGGCATCCGTCGCGGCTCGGACATCATCAAGGCCGTCGCCCTGGGCGCCACGGCAGTGGTCCTAGGCAGGTCTGCCGTCTACGGTCTGACAGCCGACGGACAACGAGGGGTTGAGCGCACGATCGAGCTCTTGACCGAAGAGATGATCACCGTTCTCACCCTGCTGGGCCGGGGTGGTATCACCGATCTCACTCACGAAGCGATAAGGAGAGTTCCACGATGACGATGCAACTGGTACGAGTCCCCGGTCAGTCGGCGATGCTGCCGGGGGGAGTCCGGGCAGGCGACATGATCTTCACCTCCGGAATCGTCTCGCCGACCGCGTTCGCGCGATTCGGGATCGAGTCGGTCACCGAGACGATCGACTTCGACACACAGGCGGAAGAGGCGCTCGCGGCGCTGCTCTCGGTGGTCGAGGGCCTCGGCGGATCTGCCGGAACGGTCGTCAAGCTCGAGGCCTATCTGTCGGATGCTCGCCACTTCGCGGCCTGGAATACGGCATACCTGCGCATCTGGCCGACGCCGGGCCCCGCACGCACAACACTCGTTAGCGCCTTCGCCACCGACGCGGTGGACATCGAAGTGCAGGCAGTAGCAGTTGCGCGCTGAGGCGCGGATTGCTCAATGAGGATGGGGGTGAACCCTACCCATCGAGACGGGTAAGTCCCGATTTGCTCCACCGAGCCCCACTGACACCATCAGGGCAGCGGTGACGCTCGAGGACACAAGGAGGTGCCCGCAGATGTCAAAGCAATTGATTGAGTCCGATCCATTTGGGCCGATTCAGCCCGGGCCGCAGTCGGTGTCGCTGTCGGCACACGGCATCCGGAAGTCGTTCGCGGGCAAAGAAGTCCTTCGGGGCATCAGTCTCGAACTGCGCCAGGGGGAGCACGTAGCGGTGATCGGTCCAAGTGGGTCAGGCAAGAGCACCTTCATCCGGTGTTTGAACCTGCTAGAGACCCCCGATGAAGGATCGATAGAGGTATCGGGCCAACGCGTGTTCAGCGCGGGCGATGCCTTGCGCGAAAGCCAAGCTCGCGCTCTGAGGCTGCGCGTCGGCATGGTGTTCCAGTCCTTCAACCTCTTCGCGACCTACACGGCGCTCGAGAACGTCTCGCTCGCGCAACGGTTCTCCCTCGGTCGGACGAAGCACGAAGCCGATGAGCGCTCCGAGCAGCTACTGCGCCGGGTCGGCCTCGAACAGCACATGCACAAGCACCCCAGCCAGCTCTCCGGCGGACAACAGCAGCGAGTCGCCATCGCGCGTGCGCTCGCGCTCGATCCACAGGTGATGCTCTTCGATGAGCCGACCTCGGCGATCGATCCCGAGATACGCGTCGAGGTACTGCAGGTAATGAAAGCGCTGGCGCTCGATGGCATGACCATGATCATGGTCACCCACGAGCTGCGATTCGCTCAGGAGGCCGCCGACCGCGTGGCGTTCATCGCCGAAGGTGAGGTGCAGGAGATCGGCACTCCCGCAGAGGTGTTCGGTTCGCCGAAGAACGAACGAACCCGGCGCTTCGTGGATGCCGTGTCGGGAGAGCTGTAGCGATGCAGTGGCAGTTGCTTCCCGCTGCCGTGATGATGACGGTGCTGATCTGGCTCGGGGCCCTGGCCGTCTCGATCCTGCTCTCCATCCCTTTGACGCTGCTGCGGCGATCGAGATTCGGCTTCGCGCGGGCGGTGGGTGCGATCTGGGCAACCCTCGCCCGAGGGATTCCCCCGATTGTGTGGCTGATCCTGCTCTACTTCGGAGTCGCCTCAGGGCTGCTGAAGGACGTCCCCGCGGTCTCGGCGATCGTCGGACTCGGTCTGGTCAACTCGGCCTACGTGTCGGACAGCATTCGGGCGGGACTCGATTCCGTTCCGACCGGACAATGGGAGGGGATCCGCGCGACGGGCCTGCCGAGAGCGGTCGGGCTGGTGCGCGTGATTCTGCCCCAGGCCTTCCCGATCATGCTCGCGTCGACGGCGGCGTATTCGATCACCCTCCTCAAGAACACGGCGCTCGCGTCGATCATCGGTGCGAACGAACTGATCTTCTTCATCTCCAACTCAGTACAGCAGGGGGCGGACCCCCTGCCGGCATTCCTGCTGGCTGGTGTGATCTACATGGTCTTCACCGTTCCGGTCGGCTTCTTCGCGCGCTGGATCGAGGGCCGCTCGGTGATCGCAATGGTGCGCTGACATGGACAGCTTCTTCACGATCATCGTCGACCTGCTCCCGGGATTCTGGCTGACGCTGCGAATGGCCGCGGCGAGCGCAGTCGTCGGGATCCCGCTCGGGTTCCTCGCGGGATTGGTGCTTACCAGCCGGCGCAAGCTGTTCCGCTACCCGGTCATCGTCCTCGTAGAGATCTTCCGCGGATTCCCGGCGCTGCTCACCCTCTACCTGCTGTACTTCGGTCTCGAGCGAATCGTGCTGATCGAGATGTTCACCGCGGTGGTGATCGCATTCGGCGTCACAGCCGGGGCCTATTCGGCCGAGATCTTCCGCGCTGCGATTACCAGTGTGCCGCGCGGGCAGCTCGAGGCGGCCACCGCTCTCGCGCTTCCCCGAGCTCGCATTGTGTGGTCGATCGTGTTGCCGCATGTGCTTCGGATCGCGGTCCCGCCCATTATCGGAATCGTCATCCTGGTCTTCCAAGGAACCGCACTTGCCTATGCGATCGGAGCCAAGGAACTGCTCGGCTCGGCGTTCTCGACAGGCATCATGACCGGCAGCCTGTTCCCTCAATTGATCGCGGCCGCGGTCCTCTATTTGCTCGTGACCGTCGCGCTGACGGGCCTTGAACGTGTCGCCGCGCGTCGCGCGGCGCGCATCGCCGGATCCTCGGCGCCGATGACGAGGCGGGCGCTCGTCATCGCGGAGACCTGATCGCCCGAACCTGCACCGCAATCCCATCACTCAAAGAAGAGGAAACAACCATGCCGATTTCAGTCAAGAAGACCTCGATAGCGGTGGTCATGCTCGCGGCCGCGTTCGCGCTGGCAGCCTGCTCAGCCCCTGCCGCATCCCCCACGCCCAGCGCGACGGCCACTGGATGCACCCCGAAGCACACATTCGCCACCGTCACGCCGGGAACCCTGACCGTAGCGGGGATCAACGCGCCGCCGAAGTTCTATGCAGCGAGCGCGGATGGGCCGTTCACCGGAATCGACGGGCCGCTCATCGTGAGGTTCGCCGCTGAGAACTGCCTGACCCTTGTCGTGAAGCCCATGACGGGCGCCGCCGCCGTGCTCGACCTGAGCACGGGAAAGTCCGATCTGATGATCGGTGGCATCCTCAAGAGCCCTGCTCGGGCCAAGCAGTTCGGTCAGACCAACGGACAGCTGACCTACGAGACCATGGGCATCAGCTCCAAGGCCGGATACAACACCATCGACCAGTTGAAGGGGAAAAAGGTCGGTATCCAGTCCGGATCTTCCTACACCGATCCGCTCAAAGCAGCGATCGGCGCGGACAACGTGGTCGAGTACCAGAGCGATGTGAACGCGTTCCAGGATCTGATCGCCGGTCGGATCGACGCCACCGCTCTCACCAGCCTCCAGGGTGTCTACCTCAGTGCCCAGCACCCCGGCTACCCCACCAAGTTGGTCAGGGACGATCCCGCCTACCCCGACTTGACGAGTGTCACCGGCACCGACTGGCCGCACGCCAAGACGGCAACCGACCTGAAAGCGGCGGTTGACGACTTCTACAAGCGCATCCACGCTGACGGGAGCCTTCTGAAGGACCTCAAGGCCAACCACATCCAGAACCTCGACTTCTACGTCAACGGAAAGCGCTAGATCCCACACCCCGACCCCACCCGGCTGAGCGCCCTCGGAACTCAGCGCCCATCGAACAAGGAGAATGCATGAAACTCGTCAGCTACGGACCGCCCGGCGGAGAATTGCCCGGCGTGCTCGACGCAGGCGGTTCGATCGTCGCGCTGGCACCCGCGCTCAGCCGGGCAGGGATTGACATCCTCGACATGAATCAACTGCTCGCGGTCTGGGCTGCCGTCGAGCCCGTCATCGAACGGGCGGTCGCCGACCCTTCCAGCGACCGGCTGCCGGCGGATTCTGTTCGCCTCGGTCCGCCCGTCCCGCATCCGGGCAAGATCCTCGCCATCGGTCTGAACTACCCGACTCACACCGGCGGCTCACTCGGTGCGACGACGTCCGAGTCACAGCCCGTGGTCTTCATGAAGACGCCGAACAGCCTCTCCGGACCGAATGACACCGTCGTTCTACCGAAGCAGTCGACGCAGGTCGACTACGAGTTGGAGCTTGCCGTCGTCATCGGGAGGGCCGGTTCGCACATCTCCCGTGCCGATGCATTCGACCACGTCGCCGGCTACATGATCGCCAACGACGTCTCGGCGCGGGATGTCGCGTTCGGACCAGGCCTGGAGTATCCGATGCAACTGCAGATCGTTCGTGGGAAAGGGTTCCCCACCTTCTGCCCCACGGGCCCCTGGCTGGTCACCGCGGATGAGATCCCCGACCCCGGGCAGTTGGATCTCCAGCTCTGGGTGAACGGCGAACTCCGGCAGGACGGCAGCACGAGCGAGATGTCCGTCGACATCGCCGGTCTGATCGAGTCCGTCAGCGGGAGCATGCCCCTCCTTCCGGGAGACATCCTCCTGACCGGCACACCAGCGGGCTGCGGCTTCCTGTTCGATCCACCCCGATACCTCGCAGACGGAGACGTGGTCAGGGCGGCAGTGCCGGGTTTGGGAGAGATGACGTTCGGAGTACGCGATGAATGATGAGAAAGCCCAGACGCCGAAGAGAATCGTCATCATCGGGTGCGGGGCGATCGGGGGGACGTTCGCTGCGCACCTGGCGAAGTCTCCCGCGGAGGTCACCGTTGTCGACCTGTCAGAGCCGATTCAGGAGGCCGTGAAGGCCAACGGGTTGAGGATCACCCACGCCGACGGACAGGAGGAATCCGTTCCCGTCGACATCAGGGGTGCGTTCGAAGGCATCGAGCAACCCGATGTCGTGTTCTTCTTCGTGAAGACGGTCCACAACGCTGCTGCTGCTCGAGACGCGGCCGCTCTGATAGGGCCGCAGACGATCGTCGCCACGGTTCAGAACGGCATGGGTCATGGCGATGTGCTGTCGAGCATCGTTCCCGCCGATCGCCTCGTCGTCGGCGTGACGTCGGAAGGGGCGAACATGCTCACCCCGGGGCATGTGTCGCACTATTCGCAAGGCGCGACCAAGCTCGGTCCGTGGCGCGAAGAGAGCCCCATTGGGCCGGCCGAGGTCGTTGCCGACCTGCTCAACAGCGCGGGCCTCAACGCCGTCGCAACAAGTAACACGCAGAACGCCATCTGGACCAAGCTGGCCATGAACGCGGCGTATGCCTCGGTGTCCGCTCTGACACGCCTCAGCATGGAATGCCTCGGCGACAGTCCCGAGCTTTGGCGACTGTGTGAACAAGTGGTCCGAGAGAACGTCACCGTGGCGATCGCCAACGGCGCATCCGTCGACGTCGAAGAGGTTCTCGGCATGGCCAATCGGTTGCATGCCGGAATCAAGAAGGACGGAATCATTGCGGGCAAGGCATCCATGCTGCTCGATGTCGAAGCGCGGCGCCCGACCGAAGTCGACGCCTTCAACGGGGCGATCCTCAAGGCGGCCGACCGCAGCGGCGTTGAGGCTCCTTTGAACACGATCCTCTTCGCTCTCATAAAAGGACTCGAATACAGCTGGAAGATCGATGCCGAGGCCGCATGAGGCGCTGCGGGCGCGACTCGGTGCTGCCGAACCTCTGAACTCCGCGTTGTTGACGATCCCGGATCCGGGGGTCGCCGAGGTTCTGTCCACGTCCGGGTTCGACGTCGTGATCATCGACGGGGAACATGGCGCGTTCACGCTCGAATCGATGAGGGACTGCGTGGCGGCCGTCACGCTCGGAAGCGCCTACGTCGTCGTCCGAGTCGGAGGTCACGGCGAGGTCCCCATCACGAGCGCGCTCGAACTGGGGATCGACGGTGTCATGGTTCCCTGTGTCGATACGGCCGCCGAAGCGGCCCGCATCGTGCGGTTCGCTAGGTATCCGCCCGAAGGGACTCGCGGGGTGGGGATCTCCCGCGCCACGGGATACGGAACCGATCTCTCGGCTCGGGTCGAACGCGCGAACGCCGCCACGGCGGTGATGGTGATGATCGAGAGCCGGGCCGCTGTCGAGAATGCCGACGCGATCGCCGCGGTCGGAGGAGTGGATGCCCTAGTCGTCGGACCCGTCGATCTGGCCATCGAGATGGGCTTGTCGATCGGGACGAGTTCAGACGTCGTCGATTCGAGTTATCAGAGGGTCATCGACGCGGCTCGCCACTCCGGCATCTCGGCCGGGGTGGGCGGCGATCCAGGAGTCTGGCGGGGGAGAGGAGCGTCATTCTTCATGACCTTCATCGATGTCGTGAGTCTCGCCTCGGCAGCGCGGACCGAGGCGGTGGGCTTGAGATCGGTCATCGACCTCTGACGAGCTAGATCGTCGGGGGGCGCAATGCCCGAACTCGCCCGCCACCCTCATGAACGACCACCTGGCCGTCGAGCTTGTTCTGCAAGACCAGTTCGAGCCGGGAGCGTGCCCCGGTCTTGTGGAGGACTGCGCTCACATGCTTTTCCACGGTCTTGATCGCGATGTCCAAGGCGACCGCGATCTCACGATCTGACCGACCGAGTTCCATGAGAGCGCGAACCTCTCGTTCGCGCGGTGTCAATGCGTTCTCGACGGTCTTCATGTGAAGGTCGGGTCGCGCCGACCGATGAGAGGCGCGCACCGCCTGCCCCCGGATCGCAGCCTCCACAGCATTGGCGATGGTGCGGCCATCATTAGCGGCATCCACGCAGAGGTAGGCACCGCTGGCGAAGGCTCGCTGCAGCAGATCGTGAGTGGTCCACGGCGTGCTGACCACGATGACAGGCATCTCGGGGCGGATCCGCACAAGCTCGGCGATCAGAGGCGGAGCGTCGTCCTCGAATCCCAGCCCGACCAGTGCGATCGTCGGTGACGCCGCGCGCACGAAATCTAAAGCGTCCGAGGTCGTCCCGACCTCGCCGAGAATCGTGATCGACATGTCAGCACGCGAGATGATCGAGCCGAGCCCGGCCCTCAAAGCCGGCCTCGACTCGGCGACTAGGACATTCACGCGTTGCTGGAATCGTGTCGTGAACGGCTCAAGGGGAAAGGTCGCCTTGACGCTGGTTCCCCATCCGGGGATGGAAGAGATGTCGAGAGCGGCGTTCAACGACAGGGCAAGCTCTTTCATCACCCGGATGCCGTGCGTCGACTCGAGCCGCTGGGCGACTTGATCGAAGCCGACGCCATCGTCTTCGATGATGACGCACAACGAAGCGTCGGTTTGAAGGATGCCGATGCGGATCCGATCGGCTCGAGCGTGAGTGATCACGTTCGTGAGGGCTTCATGCACAAGCAGGTACGCGTTCCGAAACAGCTGCGGATCGAGCGACGAGCCGGGGTGGAAAGGGCAGATGACCTCGACCGCGTGCGACCGCGCAAGCGTCTGCAGCCGCTCGCGGATCGCACCCTCCAGTGATGGCGCATCAGTACCGCGCTCGCGTGTCGCTCGCGCTTGTGGGTGCTGCACCATTGCCAGACCCTTCGACTGTCGCTACCAGAACTCTACTGAACGCGCGTTCGGTAGAGAACCGGGCGGACTCAATCGGCGGCCGTAGCCGTTCCGACGATCACGGCGCGGCCAAGGGTGTGCGGAATGACCGCAGCGTGAAGCATGGCCAAGGAGGTCTCGGCGGGAAGATCGAGAGACGTCACATTCAGCGCGGTCGCTGCGATGAAGTAACGGTGTACTCCCGTTCCCGCGGGCGGCTGGGCGCCGACGTAGCCCGAGACGCCGAATGAGTTGGGGAGGGCGGTGCTCAGCGGCGGCAGTTGAGATCCGTCCGGAGCGCCCGCGCCTGCCGCAAGTCCACCGTTAGCTGCCGGCACGATGGCGGCCCAGTGCCAGAAGCCACCGGGGACGGGCGCATCGGCGTCGAATACGGTCACGAGCACGCCGCTCGTGCCCTCCGGGAGGGTCCCCCATGTCAGCGCCGGAGAGGTGCCGGGGGTCGTGTCGGAACTCCAAGCCGTCGACGGCAGCGGACCGCCGTCAGCGAAGTCCGGACTGCTCAGGTCGAAGACGCCCGTGGGGATCGCATTCTCATAAGGGTTGTAGGTCATTATGGTTTCCATTCGTTTATACAGTTTGCCTGTGTAAATGGACTATACAGCCGAACTGCACATTTGACCAGTCGACTCGGTAGGCTCCGGGCATGGACGTGCATTCAGAGTTGGGCGAGGAGTTGCGCGCGGCGATCGGTGAGCTGGTGCGTGCCACCCGCGTTGCCGATTCACTCCCGGCAAACCAGGCTGCAGCGCTGGGGCTGTTGGAGCGAGACGGACCGATGACCATCGCTCAGTTGGCTGAGATCTGTCGCATCCGTCATCAATCCATGACCGTCGTCGTCCAGCAACTCGTGGGCCGCGGCGAAGCCTCCAGCTCGAGGCACCCCCACGACGGCCGTGCTCAGCTGGTCACTGTCACTGAAGCGGGGCGTCGGGCTATCGCCCGCGATCGGGAGAGCCGAGCGCGACGGCTCAATGCGGTCATCAATGCCCGGCTCAACGACGCGGAGAAGGAGCAGTTGGAGCAGGTGATCCCGCTCATCGTGCGTCTGGCCTCCGCTGAGCCACCGTCGAAGCGCGCCGACTAGGCCTCAATAAATGACGATTGCTGCAGAATGTCGCGAAAGTTCTCGGCCGTCACTTCCTCGCCTGCAGCTGACGTGGCGATATAGAACTCCGCCGGCTCGGCCGACGTTCGAAGCGAGAGGTAGCGCATCCCGTGCATGCCGATTCGGCGAGTGCTCGACGGGAGGATAGCGACGCCCAGGCCCATCGAGACCAAAACGACGATTGTCGCACCGTCGGACGGCCCGGGCCGCTGCCGATCCTCTCAATCCAATTGGCCCCTCGGAGTCCTGAAGGCGATGAGCTACGAGTCCGTCAATTGCTCGATGCCGTCGGCTACGTCGACGTGCAGATCACCCGATCGACCACGCCCATCCGCTAGGCACCTGGACACTCGCAGTACATGGTCCAGTTGTCATGGGTCAGGCCCTCGGAACCGTGCAAACAGTGGAAGTTCACGCTCGAACCGTGTGTACCCCAGTGTCCCCGTGAGACAGATGATGGTGTGTTTCGGGACAGTTGGAGTGCAAAGAAGCCCGGAAAGGCGGGCCTGATGCGCTTACCGGGGCCCTGCTAAGGTGAGCTTCCTCTCACGCCCCGGGCTTCGGGTCTAGGAAGGTGCCCGCTTCTCGACGGCGAGCCGTGTCGCCGCCTCACGCACCCGGCGATCAGCGGCCTCGGTGCTGAGGTGCTGGAGGAGCGCTTGGTAGTGACGCTCCTGCAAGTCGGACAGTCTTGCGCCTCGTGAACTCGTGCCCCGTCCTCGCCGAAGGAGGCGGGCGATTCCGATCACCGCGACGTTGAGTGCCCCCGCTTGGAGAGCGGTCCGCAAGTCACCATCCGGCATGCGGGTCTCGCGTGGGAGCCGTTCGTTGTAGCGGCGTGCCAGGTCAGTCCGAGTTGTCCACCCCGGGTCGTTCAAGGGGTACAGCGGAAGGTCATCCAACAGAGTGCTCAGTTCGACCATCGCCGGCCTCGTCGCCGTGCTCTCCACGTCAAGGAGGACCAACGCCCCCGCGGCACCCGACCATATCCAGTTCCCAGAGTGGGCATCCTTCTTAGCCAGGGGTGAGCCGGCGAGAAGGATGGGAGCGACATCGTCGGTGGATTGCGCGCCGGCATCCGCGCCAGCGATGAAGGAGGCCGCCGACTGATAGGCGTGCATCACATTCTCGGGTCGTCCGGACTTCGGCATCGCGGTATGGAAGTCCGCCAGCGCATCGACCGCAACAGCGAACATCGAGCGCGGATCCGCGCCAGGTCCCTCGAGATGGTCGAGGGCGTGATGAGCCAAGGTGTAGCCGGGGAGTCGCCGCATCACCAGCGTGGCGTCATCGCCGTCGGGCACGATGCCGAGTGGTTCCGGGGCCGTCCACGCTGTCGCCCCGGCCTCCCGAGCCCATTGTCTGATGTAGCGGAGCGCCTCGAACTCGCGCTGGGCTGCAGCGGCATCGACGCGCTTCAGCACGACCAGCTGGCGCGTGATGCCGTAGGGGTCAGTGATGCCGGTAACTCCACGACGCCCACCTCGCGCTTTGCCGCCAAGCTTTCCGTCGCTCTCGGATGCCAGATTGGCGAGCAAAACCGCTGCCTTCGCGCGCAGCGATTCGGCGGCAGCACCCGTACTGGCATCCGCTTCAGCGAGTTTCAACCAGGCGGTCGCAGGTGCGGGTGTGGATGCAATGGATGCGGGTGCGCCGGCGGGGGCGCTGACGCGCCTGCTCTTGCCGGGCGCAGCGCCCGTCGAAAGCAGGGGTGCAGTGAGCAGGACTGCAGCCAGTTGCGCTGCGATCTGGTCCATCGCCGGGTCGGGCTCGATGTCTCGGGCGACATGCAATCCCTCCTCAGCACTGCGCACCCACGCCGTGTCCCCTGAGGCAGTGAAGAGGACGATTGCCGCCTCAGAGAGACGTAGCACACAACCGAGCAGATCGAACCGCGCGTCGACGGTGGTGCGCACCTTCTGCTGGGTTTGGAGTGCGCCGATGCTCCAGAGGGCGACGTCCTGCCAGTTTCCGAGCACATCCTCATCGGGGGCGTCCGAGTGCGATCCTCGCGACTTCGCATAGGCGTGCGCGGATTGCGCAGCACCATCGAGTGCCGGTGCTGACAGTGGATCCGCGATGGCGATGTGGGCTCGGCTGAGCTCCAGCGCTCGCAGGATGCTGCTCGTGTCATCGCTCCCATCGAGAGCGAGAAATCGGGCGAGCCCGGCGGCGTGGCCGGCGACGTTTCCTCGCGCGGCAGGAGTCAGCGCCGGGTGGGCGACATCGATCTCGATCCGGTCCAGCACCTCTTCGGCGAGGCGCCGCCAATCCCGATCATCGGCGCGGCTGCGTAGCCAGATCGCCGCTTTCGCCATCTCGCCGGACGGCGCCGGAGCGTCAGCGCTCAGGCTTGTGGCCGAGCGCAGCAGTTCGACTACGCGATCCGGGTCGGCGCGGTCCAGGGCGTCCTCGATGCTTGCTCCAATCGCGCCCGCCCGAACTGCGTCCCCTGATCGCCCTTCCATGCCTCCCGCGATGAGTCGCGAAGCCTCGGCGATGTCGGCGGCGCGCGCTGCTGTGTCGCCACGCGCTGCCGAGAGTCGCGCCCTGTCGAGGAGCAACTGGGCGACCTCGTGGTCGCGTCGATGAGGAATCGCACTCGGCTCGCTCCAGTCGGCGAGTGCGCGCGTCAGTTGAAGGGTGTCTCGTCTCCCCGCATCGTCGACCGCCAGCCGGTAGAGGAGCGAATAGGAGCGGCCCCGCTTGGCGTAGTGGTACCCGAGGTCGGCGTCCTGCGGACCGTGGGGGAGGGCGATCGCCTTGTTGTATTGGTCGACGGCCGAGAACAATTGAGGCACGGCCTGGTCCGGCGCGAGCTCTGCGAGTGCGATGGCCGCGCGGGCAAAATGGACGTCGCCGACGAGCCCACGGGACGTTGCATTCTCCGTCTTGGACAGCCGCGATATTGCACCCGCCACAGGCAGGAACGTGTCGCGCCCGCCAAACTCCGACAGTCGTAGTGCCAGCTCGACGGCGAAGCCGTCGTGCTCTCGCGACGTATCTCCCCATTTCTCCGCTTCCAAAGAGTGATGCAGTCCCTCGGTGAGCACTTCGGAACGACGCCCCCCGTCCTCGTCGACGCGTGCCATGAGCGCCGCTGCCGTCGCGGCTTGCGAATGGCCCATCTTCTTCTGCTCCGGGCGTGCACGGTCGTTGCGCGTGAGCACGCTGGCGTTGAGGCGAAGCGATCGCGTGAGCAGCCACCTTCCGCTCGGCTCGCCAACATGGCGGCGGCCCTCGTGGAAGTACTTCGATGCCAGCCGGCTCTGCACGACGATCTCCGTCATGAAGAGGTCGAGGCGGCGACTGACGAGCGCCGGTCCGATCGTGGCCGGGTTCGCCGCGATGAGGTCACTCATCGCCTGTCCGAACAAGATGGCGGTCACGTCGTCGAGTCGAGCGTCCTTGGAGTCGACGTAGGCAGCAACCAGCGCATCCGCGTTGTCCGGCCCCAGCGAGTCCAGATCTCGTCCGCCGAGACCCGCCCGCAGCTCCTCGCGCCAATGTTCAGGCACCTGGACGCGATTGACCCGCAGATCATCGGCGACCCGGGTGAGAGCCTCGGCGAGGGTCTCTGTCACGTGGCTCGCGACTTCGATGCCGTCTCCGATCGTGCCGCCTTGATGAAGGCTTCTACGGCCGTGCGGGAGAGGTCGGCCCGAAGCGCGAGGCCAGGCTGATCCGTGGAATCCCTGATGTCGTCGGTGACGTTGACCGCCTCCTTCGCCAGATCGGAGACAGCTTGCGTGCGTGCGACGAGCTGCACTTCGAACAACGCCGCCCAGGCGGCGGAGCGCGTTTCGTACACGCTGCTGCCAACCGATGCTTTGGCCTCATCGGAGTCGGCAAACCACCGCGCCATGAGCGTGCGACGGTACTCCATCGACGTCGCAGCCAGCCGGGCGAAACTGGCGAGTCGGGCGTCGTGGAGTGCCTTCGATGTCTGCGCCCGTCTCGTGAACACGAAAGTCAGAATGGAGCCGATTACGACTCCCGCGAGGGCGCCAATAGGGCCGATCACCGTCTCCAGCATGAGTGAAACCTATCGGCACGCGCGTTCGAAATTGTCGCCCGAAACGTTTCTCCTCGAGGACCGGCCAACTTCTAGCTACGAGAGGTTCAAATGCGTCTGGACTCTCCCCACAAGAGTTGGCTGAATACCCTTCCATGGCCACGCGCGTGTGCGGGCCAGGGTCAGAGTTGTCTCGCTGCGAGCAGCACTGCCGCGAGGACTACGACGCTGAGCACCAGATCAGTGGTGGCCTTGTCGGCCTTTGCTTTCGCTTCGCTGGTCCGTACGACGGCTTCCACCCGAATGCTGAGGCGTGTTAGCCAGTCAACATCGTCGTCGAGCTGGATGTACTCGATGCCCTCAAGCATCCCGAGGCTGCGTGCCGAGACGTCCGTTGAAACCACCGGAATGATCAGCTTTCCGGCGCTCTTGGCGAAGCCGATCTCCTGATGTAGGTAGGGAGAGGCGGCTCCGTTGTGCGATAGAAGCACGATCATTAGGTCGCTCTTGCGGATCTGAGCCTGAATCTTTGAGTGCACGTTGATGCCGGCTTGGACGTCATCCTCCGTGCAATAGACGGCTGCGAGGGAACGTACCGCAGCCTTGACCTGAGCTACGAGGTCGCTGTCTGCGCTCGAGTGGCTCAAGAAGATCTGCATCGCCAAATAATGGCATGCGTCGACTTACGCCGAGGCAACGATGGGGAATAGACATGCTTGGGCTTGACCTGGTTAGTCAGCGCTAGATTGAGATGATCGGCACCGACTCTGCGCGGTGGTGACCCCGATGAACGAACACTCGATTCGAGCGCGTCCCCCGGGCGTCCCCCCAGAACGACCGAGGGGTAGTCCGGGACGAGTACTGCAAGGCTAGCAACGCCTGAAACAGGGAATCCGTATCCCGCCGGAGCACTCGTAATGAATAGGTCGAGAGTTCGATTCTCTCAGGTGGCTCTCTAAAAAGTCCTGATCAGGGCTGTGATCGTTGGATGGTCGGTCTTCCCGTCCAATTTGGCGTGTCCCCCCGGCGTTCCCCGTTACGACCGATTCATTGGAAAGGAACTGGTCGCACCCTCTTGATGCCGAGGGGCCGCCGACATCGCGCGTACGCGAGTGGGGAGCCAGCTCCCACGGCCCGCTGCGGTCTGGCGCCCCTGGACAGGCAACTTTGGCCCGTGCGCGTCGAGCTCCGGTCGCTTGTGCGGACGTCGCGGTGTGTCAGCCGACGATGTCAGTCGAACACGTCAATCTTGATACAGAGGCGGGGACTCACAATCAGGAATGGAGCCTTATGGCTGACTACCCGAACTGCCCGCGCTGCAAGACCGACGACTTCCTCGAGTACTCGGGGTTCGTCCCGGGTCACGACGAGACCCGGCCTTTCGGGTCGTGGGGCGGACCCGATATCACCCGAACCAACTGGATCGGCCCAGTCGTCCACTTCACTTGCATCAAGTGCGGTCACCGCAACGGTCACACTGTCCCAGACGGGTGGAACGTGCCGATCCCCAACCCGAAAGTGACGCCGGAGCATGCGTTCTACCAGCAGGCCGACGGCAGTTACGTCATCTGATGCTAGGCAACCTGCTCGGCTACCTCCCCGGCATCGGAGTTGCGGTCGTGACGGCGCTGCTGACGACGGTCATATTGGAGTACCTTGCGAAGCCTCGCCTGGAAGCCCGCAAGGCGCGGCTGATCCGCGACCGGCAGCAGATCGACGAGGTGATCTTCGGATTCCAGCGAGTTGGGCTCGCGCTTGGTTCGGTAGCGCCAGCCGACAACCTGCCCGAGGGCAACGTCATGCGCGAGATCCATCAGCGACAAGTAGTGGCCCTCGGGCCACTGATCGAGCAGCTTTCCGTGTCGATCGCCAGGCTCCCGGTTAGCTACGCGCACAAGCACGGAGAGCACATTGCTATGACTTCGAAGTTCCTCGGCTTCGCATGGTCACGTCCAGAAATCGCAGCGCAGGGCGAATACGTGCCTGACTCCTGGATTCGGCAGATCGCCGACGACATGCCGAAATTCGACACCTACTTCGTCGTGCATGTCGATTTCCACGACAGCCAGGAGCCTCTCATCAAGCGACTCTTCTGGAAGTGGTTCACGGCGAAGCAGTACCGCGCCGATGCCGTCGCGACGATGGAAGCGCACTACGGTGGGGCCCCGAAATCGCGCGACGACTGAACGACCAGGCGCTCCGCCAGCTCCCAGTCGGGCTCTAGTCTTCCTGGAATCGTCGTTTCGTGTAGCCGTCCCACCGCACTCGGTCGCTCGCCCGGGGCGTGTGGTTCTAGCTATCGTGGAACCCATGGTCGCAACTTCTCGTTTAGCTTAACTAAAGTAGAATTTGGACGATTGAGGAGGCGGCTAATGGTTCAGTACGTAGAACGTCTCTGGAACCCTGAGGACGCGGCGGGGCTCAGTCGACGCGATCGAGCTCCCGGCCGATATAAGGCATACATCCCGGATGAACTTGGGGAGCGTCTGCCCCAGCTTGGCGCTGCGGCGAGCGCTGCCGCCGAGGATGCCCTGACCGTCCTCGCCCGAGCGGATGAACGGATTGGTTCCCGTGGCAGCTACCTCAACCATCTGCTGATCCGTTCCGAGAGCATTTCGTCGTCATGGATCGAGGGGAACCGCGTCACGCCGAAGCGACTGGCGATCGCCGAGATCCTGCACGAGGGCAGCAGGGTGGCCCTCGACGTCGTCGCGAACGTTCGCGCCACCGAGGACGCAATCGCCGAGCTCGCTGAACGCGACCGTGCCATCACCACTGACGACATCGAACAACTACAGCACGTCATCGAACCCCGCCTTGAGTTCGGGCTGCGGCAGGAGCAGAACTGGGTCGGCGGCCCGGGGTGGAGCCCCCTCCGCGCTGACTTCGTTCCACCGCCCGAGACTGAGGTAGGACGACTTGTCGATGACCTCGCCCGATTTGTCACTGTCACCGACGGCAACCCCGTCGTCAGGGCCGCAATCGCTCACGCGCAGTTCGAAACCATCCACCCGTTCATCGACGGCAACGGCCGAACCGGCCGAGCCCTCATCCACACGGTTCTTCGCCGCGGCGACTCCCTGCGCAACACGCTCATTCCGATTAGCACCGTTTTCGCCGGTAACACGGACAGCTACATCGCCGGGCTCACTGCTTTTCGCGCGACCCCGTCGCGCCTCGATGACTGGGTGATCGGGTTCGCTAACGCCTCGGTTCTCGCTGCAGGCAACGCCGTGCGCCTTGCCCACGACATCGACGCACTTGGAAGCCAGGTTCGGGAGCAACTGATCGCCTTCCGTCGAACGCAGGGGAAATCGCCGGCGGTGCCTCGCAGCGACGCGCTGGTGCTCCGCATTATCGAGAACCTCGCGGTCGTACCCGTCCTCACCGCCGACTCCGTCGTTGCCGATCACGGCAGCTCACCCGCTGCTGCCTACCGTGCTCTCACTGAGCTGGCCGATGCCGGTGTCCTCGGCCGGAATAAGGATCAGAGAGGGCGGCTAGTGTGCTGGACCTCCGACCAGCATCTGGCCCTCGTGGCACTCACCGAGCGAAGCAATCGTGTCGGCGGTGGCGATACCCGCAATCGTGCTCCACGACTCGGTCCTGCGGCACCCGACCCGATCCGAGTCGGGGTCTTGCGCGGCGGCGCCGATTCGACCCAAGGATTGGACCTGTAGGTCATGCTGGCCCCATCTCGGCTGACGTCGAAGGAGGCGCGCATGGCGAACACTCTCGAGCCCGGCGATGTTCGCGTCGGCAGGTGGTCATGCAGTTCGACGCGGTGGAGGGCGCAGCGATGGTCGGCATCCCGGGTGGGGCGAGGTCGGGCGCAAGTGCGTGCGGCAGTGAATGGTCACTGTGCCTGCAGGAGGGGGAGCCCAGCATGCTCCAGCACCTGGTTGAACCGGCGCCGCCACTCCGACCCGCGTTCGCGCTCGACACCCAGCGCGAACGATATCCATCCGTCGAGATGATTCACGAAGGAGAAGACGGAATCGAAGCCACGATGGAGTGCGTGATTCGCAAGTCCAAAGGTTTCGCATCCGCGTAGATGGACCTCGATCCGACGGCGACTCTCGGGGAGCAGCCGAACCGAGTCGTCGACCAGCAGCCCAAGAACAATGCGGCGCGCGCCGGGAGGCACAACCCGAGACTTGTTTCTATGCGGGATGAACCCGGCGCGTCTGATCAGCCCCGATACGTCGCGGATGACTTGCGCGGCTTCGGGACGGGAGAACTCGCTGAAACTCGAGAACACCATGTCGTCCGAATAGCGAGTGTAGGTGAGACCGACCGCACGCGCGTGGCGCTCGATCAGACGGTCCAGCCTGCGGGCCGCAGCATTGGCGAGCTCCCCGCTCGTCGGGCCGCCCTGGGGCAGGACCCCTTGGCGGAAGCTCGAGTAAGAGGCGATCACCCTCTCGGGCACCAGCCATGGGGCGTAAACAGCGCCCTCGGCGCGGGTTGTGATCCTCGCGAGCTCGAAGGACATCAGTTTTGAGAAGCCGACCCTTCGGAAGACCCGGTAGACCGCCGACTCGGTGACGGTCCCGAAGAAGTTGTGGAGGTCCATCTTCACCATCCAGCGAGCACCGACGTGTTGCTCCGCACACGCGACGATAGAGAATCCAGTGCGATAGGCGTAGCTCGCAGGGTGCCCGGGTAGGCGATCGAGAAGATGAGTCAGGATCCACCGCTGCACGTCCATCAACATCGGTTCCGGCGCGGAGATCGCTCGTGTGCCGCCGGTTGCCTTGGGGATCGCGATCGACTGATAGGGATCTCTCGCTCGACTTACGACCTCGCGGAGGTAGCGGTAACTGGCGCCCGTCTCCTGCGCGAGCTGGCCCAGCGATAGAAGGGGGTATGCGCCCTGCTCTTGCAATCGTGCTCGCTCGACGGATGCGCGCCGCAACGCGTCGGGCTCTACACCGCGCTCGAGCCCGAGCGCAGTGTAGAGATGAGGGGGGAGCGTCGTCACTTACTATTCGACCCGCAGGGTCCCGCGAGGCTGGATGGCAACGCCCCGAGACTTCGAAGGACAGGCGCTTGGCATCCAGCCACACGCGTAGCCACTGATCGCACCACGATTGCAGTTAGCCGCAATCCTTAGACGCATGCTTCCATGCGCCCCGGAGAGCTGCCGAGAGACGGCAGCTTCAGCACTAAGCAGGCGCTCCCTCCTCATCTCGTGAGTCGAGGATAGTACGGGGACGGGTTGGGGCGGAGTGACGCGGTCACCAGTCTCGGCTTCGCACGGGCCGACAGTAGGGCAAGTCTTCCCCTCCGAGTCACTCGTCCCTCCTCGTCGACCAACATGAGGCCGACCAGTGACGCGCGCATCGCCATCACCTCGGGAAGGTCGACCCCGACGGCCGTCGCGATTTCCTCGTCGCTTCGAGGGAGCAGTGCGAGCATCGCGATGTGCTTCTGCCACCTCTCATCGACGTGGTCCTCGGCGAACCGAGCCGCGAGTCGCGTTTGACCTCGCTCGGCGAGCTCGAACGCGATGTCGGGACGCGGTCGGAAGTCATCAATCTGGTCCGCGAGCTCCGACGGTGACGATCGGCCGGCAAAGAACGGAGTCCACCGCGGGGACCTGCGTACGAGGATGGACGGCAGGTTGTTGGGAACCGAGAACGAGTTGGCGAACAACCCGCCGGATCTCGCGAAGCCAAGGCCGCTGCCGCCGAGCCCGCCGCGATTGGCGTAGATGCGGCACAGCTCCGCGAACTTTGGATCCGACAGTATGCCCGACTTCCCTCCCAGCGCGGGGACTGCCTCGGTCACTTCCACGATGTCGACGTGCGGACTGGCACGCACGGCGCGCAGGCCAGCAGTCGTAGCGGCGAAAGCAAAAATGGCGATCTTCAGGTATCCGTAGGATCGCCAGCTCCTAATTGTGGGATGCCGATGCCAGGCGTCGATGTATCGGAGCGCCTGGCGTCCCGACCCGATGTAGTCGGTCACACAAATCAAGGTGCGCGACCTAGTTACCTTCATGAGGTCCAGTGACACCGGGAACCCAACGAGTTTCGGGGCGAAATCGGTGCTGCGCTTGATCTCGTGGATGAGCTGCGCCACGAGCGCCTCGCTACCAGGCGCACCGCTGAGGGCCTGCGACGGGTCGAAGTCTCGGAAAGCAGTCGGGAGCGCTGGCAGGTCCTCCTCCCCGAGGGAGATCATGTCCTCGTGGGAGAGGACCGGGACGGCGGCCACCGGGGTCCGCTCTGGGCTGTCGGACAGGAACCTCTCGATCGCCCTTCGCAGACCGGCGATGACATCTCCGCCCGGGACGAACCGCACTGCGTCGAGCAACAGGGCTGCGGTCGCCTCGTCGTCAGGCTCGAATTGCTGCAGCCACGCCGTCCCACGGGTGGTCTCCGACGGCTTCACCGCGACCCACCTCCCTGCCTTGCTCGTCTTGCGCGAGCGTACACGCGAGGGAGAAGACAGCGGGCGGAACGAACGACTGCTGAGCGACCGAAGGAAGAGACGGTGGCGCTGGTCATCAAACCCTCATTCGCCGGACCGGTCGTCGAACGCATTCAGCCATTGCGCTCTGCAACCCTTTACTCCGCGCAGGAGTCGCCGACTGACAGGATCTAGTGATGAGCACCGCAAAGCACTCCGACTCGTGGCTAAGCGATGACCCGCGCGGAGGGACTTCGGACAAGGGCGAAGACACCTACAATCGGAGGCCTTTCGTTGACGCCGTCCTGAAAGTACTGCTTAGGACTCGTGAGCAAAGTAGGTCCAGCGTGCTCGCCCTCGTCGGCGAGTGGGGTTCTGGTAAGTCCACTGTGCTCAGGATATTGCAAGCCGAAATGGAGAAGTCGGTGCCCGCGAACGGACCCGGGAAGCCGTGGATAGTCGCGACATTCAATCCCTGGCTATATTCCGATCTGCTGTCCCTCCAGTCTGGATTCTTCTCGGAGTTGCGCGCAGCGTTACCGAAGGAAGACCGTTGGAAGGACGCGCGGCAGCAAGTTCGGAAATGGGGCAAGGTCGTGACCCCTCTTGCGTCCGTCGCCGGTGTCGTCGGCATCGATGCGGCGGGCGCCACCAGGAATTTGATCGACAGCTTTGCCGCATTTAGCCCCACGGCGACACAGCTATCGGCCGAAAAGGCGCTCGAAAAACGCAAGCAGCCGATCCTGATGATCCTGGACGACCTTGACCGACTCACCGCTGAAGAATTGATGCAGGTGTTCAAGCTCGTCCGACTCGTCGGCCGGCTGCCGTACGTGTACTACTTGCTCGGGTACGACGAGCAAACCCTCGTCGATCTGATCAAGACGACTGACCTCGTGCCGAGCGACAAGCATCAGCGGGCACTCGACTACCTCGAGAAGATCGTCCAAGTCCGCCTTGACCTACCCCCGCTCTTGCCACAGCAAGTGGAAACGGTGTTCTACGAAAGCGTCGACGAACTCGTGACCACCCACAACATCCTCGTCGACGAAATGGACTTGAGCCGGCTACGAACCGCTTTCGACGAAGTGCTTTCACGGAGTCTTCGAACCCCGAGGTCACTTTCGAGATTCTTCGGCCAAGTTGATGCTTTCTTGCCAGAGGTCGACGACGACGTGGATTTCGTTGACTTTCTCCTCATTACATGGATTCGCGTGAGCCATCCGGCGGTCTACGCGCTCGTCCAAGAGCGGCGCAACGAAATGCTTGGTGGCGCGGGGATCACATTGAAGAACCTTACTCATGAAGCTCCAGCCGCGAAGAAGGAGCGGTGGATTGGGCTGTTGCAGGAAGCTGGCCTGGCGGGGCAGGGCCTGGACGATGTGCTGTTCCTACTCGCCCAGCTTTTCCCCGCCATGAAACGCATTCGTGACGCGGAGAAAGGTCCCGGATACACGCCGGAACCGAAGCCTTTGCGAATCGCTCACCTGGACTATTTCGACCGGTACTTCAGCTTCGGAGTGCCGTTCGACGACCTTGCCGATTCGGTGGTGGACTCGGCCCTGTCGGCGATTGACAAAGATGAGCGTGGTCAAGCATTCGATCGACTGCAAACGGCGGTGACGGTCGACCCTCCCCGCATTCTAAGGAAGGTTCTCGAGAAGGCATCGATGGGGCAACATGAAGGCGGTGCCGTCGTCAAGTGGCTTACTGAGGTCTTTGAGGCCGCTCCGGAGTGGGAGCCAGGATTCTGGGGCACTCGCGCGCAGATCAGCGCAATCGTTGGGGTTCTATTCAGCACAATGTCATCGGCGGACATCGCGGCGACGATCGCTGCCATCTCCGTCACCGAAACCGGGCTCACTCTGGCTACTCGAGCTGTCGACATGCTCCGCGGCAAGGAGACAGGCGGGGTCGACGAAATCAAGCGTTGGAACACGTTAGGGCAGAGCACCAACAAGCAGTTCGAAAAGCTCTACGAGGACCTCTTCAAGAAATATCACGACGTGGAACCCCAAGAGATTCCAGACAGTGCCTGGTACCGCATTTGGGATTGGCAATCGCTGAGCCCAGACGCGGTGAGAACGTTTGTGGCAACTCAGATTGCCGAGGGCCGGTGGTCCCCACTCGAGGTTGTCGCTCGCACGGTCTCAGTAAGCGTGGCGACCGCAAAAGGTGCGGTTGGAGCGATCATGGGATTCGACCTCGCTCAGACCGCACTTCTCGTGGACATCGAAGAAATGAAAAACCTCCTCAAAGAGGATCTAGCGAACAGCCCACCCATGGACGACAACTGGCGGCATCAGTCAGCAACCCCCGAGCACCTGAGGCAATTTGTGCTGTCATACCTGCGCGGCGTCAGCGATAGCTAACCACCGTGCTGCGCCACACGGCGATGGTTTGACGTAGGCGGGCCATAGGCTCTGCCCGTGAGCCCGCCCGCCAGAAGGCCCATCTTCGACAACGTCGATCGTGTCGACCCCACCCCAAGAAGAAACGGCGAGTCCTCATTCCGGTTCCTCAATCGGGTATCTAGCGAGTTCTGGGACCAACCTCGATCACTGACTCAAGACTGGGTCGACCAGATCCCGAACGACTCCGACTACGGAGAGCTGAGGTCGAGGTTGCGCTCGCCCGACGACCACGAACTGCGAAGCGCATTTCTGGAACTCTACTTACACGAAGTTCTTCGACGTACGTCCAGGGAAGTCGTAGTCCATCCGAATTTGCCAACCGGGTCCAGGCGTCCGGACTTCCTCGCACGTTGCGATAATGGAAGCGTCTTCGTCGAAGCGATAGCACCCAGCGTCAGCAAGGAGGCAAAGGCCGCCGCGGCACGTCTCGATCAGTTCTATGCCGTGACCGATGAGCTGAACGACCCGAACTTCGTTCTTTGGATTGACGAGATAAGCCCCGGGCCGGAACCTGTTGCGGCGTCGAAGGTCCGACAGCAACTCCGCAATTGGCTGCGTGGCGTCGTGCTCGAAACGTTCGACCGCTCGGAGCGCCCGAGCTTCGCATGGAGCGAAGGGGACTGGAGTGGCACTGTCAGCGCATGGCCCAAGCCGCAACGTGGCGGTGACTACGAGTACGTCCGCGGGATCGGTGTGTACTCGGGATCGGTCGAAATGGTTAACGATGCGCCCACTGTCCATCGTGCACTCGCCGAGAAAGATCATGCATACGGACACCTTGAGGCTCCTTTCATTATCGCGATCGGAATGGACAACTTCGACACCGACCGAGATGAAATATGCGCAGCTCTCTGGGGTCATGTCGAACTGGTCATCGACAATCCGGGAACGAGAGCGGAAACGTCCCGCTACAGACGCAAGCCCAACGGTTACTTCGGAGTCCCTGGGGCCTGGCAGCACGCCCAAGTGTCCGCTGTGCTGGTCGTGAACCAGCTACAACAGCACAACCCCACCCTCGCCGACGTGAGCCTCTGGATACATCCCGGCGCGGATCATCCAGTCGGTGAAGAACTCCTGTTCCCCGGCGACGTCATTCGCTTGGTGGGCGACTCACTGGAGACCACCGCCGGCCTCGATGCGAACGTACTGCTGGAGTTATCAGCCGATTGGCCCGTCGGTGACCCTTGGCCACATAAGAGGCAACGGTAGTCGTCGTGGGCTCGACGGTGCCGCGAACCTCGATCCGCGTAGCGCAGTCGAGTGTCCCCCAAGTGTTCCCGCGAACTAGATGATGCAGTGTTTCAGGTGCGAGGTGCACTCGCCGGTGGCCTAAAGCCGGCCCTGATTGGAAATCAGCGACCCTGCTAAGGTGACGAAATCCGGCAGGCACCCGCCGTCGTCCTATGAGGAGTTGCGGTAGAACCGGATCGGCCTGCGCGCGTCCCCCCGGCGTCCCCCCAGGGCGACAACCCAACAATCCGGGGCTCGATTTGCAATGGCTGAAACGCCTGAAACGGCCAATCTCAGCCCTGCCGCGGCTCTCGTAATGAATAGGTCGTCAGTTCGATTCTGACAGGTGGCTCTTCTCAGAGAACTTGGTCGGGCGACTGCTGGTCAGGCGTGCCACCGCCGCTGCGGGTCCGTGTGCGCAATCCGGTCAGGATCACCGAACTGCGCTCCACGATGGCCTAGAGCAGGAACGCACGCACGGCATCCGCGAAGGCGGTCGGGTTGTCGAGCCAGGGATAGTGTCCGGCGCCGGCCTGGACGACCACGGTGGCGTTCTCGAACCTGGTTGCTGCCTCTGTCGCCATCGCGGGTGTGACCAGAGGGTCCAGATCGCCCACGTACAGGAGTACGGGTAGATCGAGGCCGGCAAGTGAACGTCGGATCGCATCGACGTCAATATCGAGATCGGAAAAGTATCCCCGTCGAGCCGCCATGTGCCGATCAGCCATCCCGAGGGATCCGTGTGCCTCAGCCTGTGCGTTCCAGTGGCCGTAGAACAGCGGCCGGGAGATCCGGAAGTTGTCCAAAGAGAAGTCCCCGTGCTTGATAGCGGACCATGCTTTCATCGCGGACGGATACCACTCCTCGTTTGTCAGTCGAGCGAAGACGGCCTCTGAGTCCCGGTCCGCATCGACCCCGAGGGGAGACAGGCTCGGCGTGATCAGAGCCAGTCTGGAGAGCCTCTCAGGGAACCGGGCCGCGTAGAGGGTCGCCAAGACTGCGCCGGCGGAATGGGCGAGAAGGCGAAACCGGTCGAGCTTCAAGTGGGCGCGGAGAGATTCCACATCCGCCACCAGTCGATCAGCTCGGAACGTGGTGGGATCGGCCGGATCTTTCGATGCGCCGACACCGCGAGGGTCGAGCAGGATCAGCTGATTCGAGTCCGCCAAGCCGCCAAGATCGCCCAGGTAGTCGACCGAACGACCGGGGCCGCCCGGCAGGCACATCACGGGAGCGCCTTCCCCCAGAACGCGGTAAGCGAGTCGGGTGCCGTCAAACGAGGCAAACGACTGCGTCAGATCCACACGCACCATCTGACCATCCACGGGCGATCGCTGCCACACAGTACGCCGACAGCAGATTCCTTGCGTGAACGGGCCAAAGCACTCGTGATGACCCGGTCGTGCGCCGCAGGACAAAAGGCCCTGTGTCGATTCCCGGCCAGCGACGAACCTGGACGCACATCGAATCGAGGAGAGGCTCATGCCCAGGTCTGTCATCGCGAAGCTGTTCTACGGGTCGCTCATCGCCATCGTCGCGGGGGTCGTCTTGGTGGCCGTGGCCGGCGCCATCGCGGTCGGCAGCAGCAGTCTGACCATGGACGGCCGGGATGTCGTCGGCGTTCAGGCTCCGTTCGGGTGGGCGATCGTCGTCGCCGCGATCCTGGCGGCGCTCGTGTTGTTCGCGGGGTCGATCGCGCAGCTGGTCGCCTGGATCGGCGCGCTGATCGAGACCGCGCCGCTCGAGAACAAGGCGTGGTTCATCATTTTGCTGGTCGCGGGTCTTCTCGGCTTCGGGCTGATCGCCATGCTGGTCTACCTGCTGGCCGAGCCGGACCCCAGGCGCGCAGTTTCGCCGATGGATGCGGCCGGAAAGGTGGTCGCGGCCGACGCACGCTGAGCCCGAGCCCCGGCCTCTGAGCGGCTACCTCGCCGACGCGGCTGACCGCCCGTCGTAGGCATCCTGGCGCTCGACCACGTCATCCATGTTCTCGATCGCCCATCGCTCGAGGGCTCTCAGAGGATTCTGCAGCGAGCGGCCGAGCTCGGTCAGCTCGTACTCGACGTGCGGAGGCACGACCGGATACGCGGTACGCGAGACGAAGCCGTCGCGCTCGAGCGACCTGAGCGTCTGGGTCAGCATCTTCTGCGAGATGCCCTCGACGTCGGCGGCGATCTCGGTGAAGCGACGCGGGCCGACGTCGAGCGCGCCGACGATGAGCACCGTCCAGCGATCGCCGATGCGGTCGAGCAGCCGGCGCGAGGGACAGTCGCGTTGGTAGGGGTCCCAGGTGCCGACGGTCACCGTGCGGTTCCTTCCTTACGTGAAAGTGCCTACTCCCACGCGGTCGCGGGGTGGGTTACCCTCTCTAAGTTACTCAAAGAGAGCATGGGAGTTCTACTGTGTCACGCATCACTGTTCTGGGCGGTACCGGCTACGCGGGCGCCGCGATCGTCGCCGAGGCGGCCCGCCGCGGCCACGAGGTCACGTCGGTCAGCCGCACCGCCCCCACCGCCCCCATCTCGGGAGTCGACTACGTCACCGGTTCGGTTCTGGACGCCGCCGTGCTCGATCAGGTCGTCTCCGGTCGCGACGTGGTGATCAGCGCGCTCTCGCCGCGCGGCGACATGGCGGGCAAGGTCGAGGACGTCGTGCGCGAGGTGGCACGCCGGGTCGACGGCACGCCTGCCCGGGTCGCTCACGTCGGCGGCGCCTCCTCGCTGCACACCGAGCCGGGCGGGCCGCGGCTCTGGGACGTGACGCACGAGCACATCCCGGCCGACGTCAAGCCCGAGGTCGTGACCGGACTCAACGTGCTCGACGACCTGCGCGCGACGCCCGAGTCGGTCGACTGGTTCTACGTCAGCCCGCCCGAGAAGTTCGGCTCGTGGGAGTCCACGCCCGTCAAGGGCGCGTACCAGCTGGGCGGCGACGTGCTGCTGCGCAACGAGGCGGGGGAGTCGACCATCTCGGCGGCCGACCTCGCGCTGGCGATCCTCGATGAGATCGAGAAGCCGGCGCACCGGCGCAAGCGGTTCACCGCCATTCACTAGCGGCGCGCCAGCACCGCCCGCGCCTGCATGAGCACCGGGCCGTCGACCATCCGACCCTCGAAACGGAACACACCGGGATTCGCCTGGGCCGCGCTGAGCACCCGCTCGGCCCAGGCGATCTCGTCGGCCGTCGGCGCGTAGCCCTGGCGGATCACCGCGACCTGGGTGGGATGGATGCAGGCGGTGGCGGCGAATCCGACCGCCGCGGCGTCCTCCACCTCCGCCGCGAGACCGTCCAGGTCGGCGATGTCGAGGTGGACCGTGTCGATCGCGGCCTTGCCCGCCGCGGCCGCCGCGATCAGCACCCGCGAGCGCGCGTAGCGGGCGACATCGCGATAGGTGCCGTCGGCGTGACGGCTGGAGCGCCCGCCGATGGCGCCCACCAGATCCTCGGCTCCCCACATGAGGGCGATGACGTTCGGAGCCGCGGCGATCGCTGCGGCGTTCTCGACGCCGGCCGGCGTTTCGCACAGGGCGATGACCTCGAAGTCGGTCAACGCATCCAGCTGGCCGCCGCTCTCGGTCTTGGCGAGCATGACGGTGCGGGAGGAGGAGCGGCGCACGGCCTCCAGGTCGAGCTCGAAGTCGGGGGTGCCGGCCGGGTTGACGCGCACGATCGTGCGGGCGGGGGCGAGAGTCGAGGCGACCACCGACTCGCGGGCCGATGCGCGGTTGTCGGGAGCCACGGCATCCTCGAGATCGAGGATCACCGAATCGGCGGCATCGGCCGCCTTGCCGTACCGGTCGGGCCGATCGGCGGGGCAGAACAGCAGCGCGGGGCCGATCATCACTCGCCCGCGGGGCTGTCGGCAGGCGTCATCAGCATCAGTGTGTTCCGCACCGCGACGCACACCACCTCGCCGCGCTGATTGCGCATGGTGTGCTCGAAGGTGGCGATTCCCTGGCTCGGGCGGCTCTTCGATTCCCGCTTCTCGGTGACCACGGTCGAGGCCTCGAGGGTGTCGCCGACGCGGACGGGCAACGGAAAGCGCACCTCCGAGAATCCCAGGTTCGCCACGATGGTGCCCTGCGTGAGCTGCGCCACCGACAGCCCGACCAGGGTCGAGAGCGTGAACATACTGTTGACCAGGCGCTCGCCGAACTCCGTGCCCTCGCTCGAGACGGCGTCCAGGTGCAGCGCCTGCGTGTTCATGGTGAGAGTGGTGAACAGGATGTTGTCGGCCTCCGACACGGTGCGCCGCGGCCGGTGCTCGTAGACGACGCCGGTCTCGAGCTCGTCGAAGTAGAGGCCGCGTTGAACGATCGATCGCGTCATCCGGTCACTCCTTCGTGGGCCCTTCGATGGGCGCTTCGATGCGCGCTTCGACTCTCGCGAGCAGTTGCCCTCGCTCCACATGATCCCCGATCGCCGCGTCGAGGTGGGCGATTCCTGCGCTGGGAGCCGTCAGCACGTGCTCCATCTTCATCGCCTCGACGATGATCAGCGGCTGACCGGCCTCGACCTCATCACCGGATGCCACCAGCACCGCGACCACCGACCCCGGCATCGGCGAGCTGACGGTCGGCACCGCGACGGCGTCGGCGCTCGTCCGGCGCTCGGGCGGGACGTCGCGCAGGCGCCAGGTGACGCCATCGGCCGCGAACTCCACGGTGTTGCTAGAGACGGTGGTGTCTGATGCCCAACTCACGATGGTCCGCCCGACGCCGGCCACCGAGACGAGGGCGCCGCCGTCGACCGCGCCGTCGACCGCCTCGTCGACGCGAACGACGGATGCCGGCACGGTCTCCGCGCCATCCACCGACACGAGTGCCGAAGCCGGCGTCCCCAAGACCTCCACCGTGTGCACGCCCGGGTCGTCGCCGCGCCCCTCCACCGCCAGGCGGTATCGCAGCGGGGCCGGTTCGCCGAGACGCCAGCCGCTCGGCCGGCTCCAGGGCGCGTCGCTCGACGTTGCCCACCGCGCGGCGAACAGAAGCAGCGCCGCCGTCGCGAACACGGTGTCGTCGGCTTCGGCGAATCTCAGCGACCCGAGCTCGCGCCCGATGAGTTCGGTGTCCATCGTGGCGGAGGCGACCTGCGGGAGCTCGAGCAGCAGTTGCAGGAACTCGAGGTTGGTCGTGACGCCGAGCACCGCGGTCTCGGTGAGCGAGCGGCGCAGCAGGGCGATCGCGGCATCCCGGTCTGGCGCCCAGGCGATCACCTTGGCGAGCATCGGGTCGTAGTCGCTCGAGACCCGCAATCCGGGCAGCAGCGCGCTGTCCACCCGCACGCCATCGCCCGACGGCTCGCACAGCACCTGCACGCGGCCGCCGGTCGGCAGGAAGTCGGTCATCGGGTCTTCCGCATAGACGCGCGCCTCGATCGCGTGCCCGGTGAAGGTGACGTCGGCCTGCGAGATCCCGAGCGGCTCACCCGCCGCCACCCGCAGTTGCAGCTCGACCAGGTCGAGCCCGGTGATGGCCTCGGTCACCGGGTGCTCGACCTGCAGGCGCGTGTTCATCTCCATGAAGAAGAACTCGTCGGGCGCATTGTTCGACACGATGAACTCGACGGTGCCCGCGCCCGAGTACGACACCGAACGGGCCGTCTCGCAGGCGGCGACCCCCAGGCGCTCGCGTGTCTCGGGCGAGATGATCGGGCTGGGCGCCTCTTCGATCACCTTCTGGTGGCGGCGCTGCAGCGTGCAGTCGCGCTCGCCGAGATGGATGACGTTCCCGTGCTCATCGGCCATCACCTGCACTTCGATGTGCCGGGGCGAGACGAGGTAGCGCTCGAGCAGCAGCGTGTCGTCACCGAAGCTCGCGGCGGCCTCGCGGCGCGCGGATGCGAGGGCGGCCGGCAACTCAGAGGCGCTCGCGACCACGTGCATGCCCTTGCCGCCGCCTCCGGCCGAGGGCTTGATCAGCAGGGGGAAGCCCACGGCGGCAGCGGCGGCGATCAGCTGCTCATCGGTCATCCCGGGCTCGCCGGCACCCGGCACGGTGGACACGGCGCGGGCGGCGACCGCGGCCTTGGCGGCGATCTTGTCGCCCATGATCCCGATCGCCTCGCTCGACGGGCCGATGAACGTGACGCCCGCCCGCTCGCAGGCGGCGGCGAATGCGGGGTTCTCGGCGAGGAATCCGTAGCCGGGGTGGATCGCGGCGGCGCCGGTCCTCTCCGCGGCCGCGAGCACCTCGTCGATGCTCAGGTAGCTGCTCACCCGCACGGCCTCGTCGGCTAGGCGCACGTGGCGAGCGGCGGCATCCACCTCGGTGCAGATCGCGATCGAGCGGATGCCGAGCCGGCGCAGCGTGCCGATGATGCGGCAGGCGATCTCGCCGCGGTTGGCGATCAGCACGGAAGAGAACGGGGCGTTGGTCATGGCGGAGCCCGCCTACATCCGGAAGACGCCGTAGCCGACGTCCTCCATCGGGGCGCGCATGCAGACGTCGACCGCCAGGCCGAGCACCTCGCGGGTGCGCGCGGGGTCGATCACGCCGTCATCCCAGAGCCTGGCGGTCGAGTAGTAGGGGCTGCCCTGCTCCTCGAACTGCTCGAGCACCGGCGCCTGGAAGGCGGCCTCGTCGTCGGCCGACCAGGTCTCGCCGGCATCCTCGAGCTGCTGGCGCCGGATCGTCGACAGCACGGATGCCGCCTGCTGCCCGCCCATCACCGAGACCCGGGCACCCGGCCAGAGCCACAGGAAGCGCGGCGAGTACGCCCGGCCGCACATCGAATACGTGCCGGCTCCGAACGAGCCGCCGACCACGACCGTGAACTTCGGCACCCGCGCGCAGGCCACCGCGTTGACCATCTTGGCGCCGTGCTTGGCGATGCCGCCGACCTCGTACTCGCGGCCGACCATGAAACCGGCGATGTTCTGCAAGAAGATCAGCGGGATGCCGCGCTGATCGCACAGCTCGATGAAGTGCGCGCCCTTGAGTGCCGACTCCGAGAACAGCACGCCGTTGTTGGCCACGATGCCGACCGGATGCCCGTACAGCCGCGCGAAACCGGTCACCAGGGTCGTGCCGTACTCCTCCTTGAACTCGAGCCACGAGCCGCCGTCGACCACGCGCCGGATGATCTCGTGCGCGTCGTACGGGGTCGACAGGCTGACCGGCACGACGTCCACGAGCTCGTCGGTGGGCCGCTCCGGCGCGACGACGGCGGCGGGCAGATAGGGGAGTGCCGGCGTCGCCGGCAGCGTCGCGACGATGTCGCGCAGGATCTGGAGCGCGTGGTGGTCGTCTTCGGCCAGGTGATCGACGACCCCCGAGAGGCGGGCGTGGGTGACCCCGCCTCCGAGGTCTTCGGCGCTCACCACCTCGCCGGTGGCGGCCTTCACCAGGGGAGGCCCGCCCAGGAAGATGGTGCCCTGGTTGCGCACGATCACGGTCTGGTCGCTCATCGCCGGCACATAGGCGCCGCCCGCCGTGCTCGACCCGAGGACGGCCGACAGCTGCGGGATGCCGGCCCGCGACATCCTGGCCTGGTTGTAGAAGATGCGCCCGAAGTGGTCGCGGTCGGGAAAGACCTCGTCCTGGCGGGGCAGGAACGCGCCGCCCGAGTCGACCAGGTAGAGGCAGGGCAGCCGGTTCTCGAGTGCGATCTCCTGTGCGCGCAGGTGCTTCTTGACGGTCATCGGGTAGTAGGTGCCGCCCTTGACCGTCGCGTCGTTCGCCACCACCATCACGTGCCGGCCGTGCACCACCCCGATCCCGGCGATGACACCGGCCGAGGGGCTCTCGTTGTCGTACAGGTCCCAGGCGGCGAGCGGGGCCACCTCGATGAAGGGGCTGCCGGGGTCGAGCAGGGCGCTCACGCGATCGCGAGCCAGCAGCTTGCCGCGGCTCACGTGCCGTTCGCGGGACTTCTGCGGTCCGCCCAGGGCGACGAGGGCCGTGCGCTCGTGCAACTCGCGCACCAGGTCGCGATAGCTGGTCGTCGCCATGACTCGCCTTCGGTTATCGTCCGCTAACTGAATTCAGGCTAACGGACCCCGGATCACGCTGTCCAGCACCTAAAATGCCGTCCATGCCCAGCACCTGGAGAGCCACGCAGAAGGCGAGCCGCCGATCCGCGTACCTCGCGGCCGCGGCCACTCTGTTCGCGGCGCGCAGTTACGCCGAGGTGACGATCGGCGACCTGGGCGAGGCGGCCGGCGTGAGCGGACCCGCGCTGTACAAGCACTTCGCCAACAAAGAGGCCGTGCTGGTCGAGCTGCTGGTCGCGGTCAGTCAACGGCTGCTCGGGGCCGCGCAGGAGATCGTGGCCGACGACGTCCCGGCTGCCGACAAGTTGGAGCGCCTGGTGGCGTTCCACACCGATTTCGCCCTGCAGGAGAGCGACACCATCCTCATCCAGGGCCGCGATCTCGGCCTTCTGCCCCCGGAGGCCAACCGACGCGTGCGCTCGCTCCAGCGCGCATACCTCGAGCAGTGGCGCGCGGTGCTGACCGAGGTGCGACCCGAGTTGGATCGCGACGAGTGCGAGCTCCGGCTTCAGGGGGTGTTCGGGCTGCTCAACTCGACCGCCTTCAGCGCCGGGCACATCGGCCCTCGACCGCGGAGTGCGCGCATCCTGTCCGGGATGGCGATGGCGTGCCTGCTGGAGGCAGCCGAGCCGGGCTGAGCGAAACACCCGAGTCTTGCCATGGCCGTCGTGGTGCGCCTACAGTGAATCCGGTTAGCAAGCAGTAACCGAAAGCGCATCACGAGTCGAAACGATGGGCACATGAGCAGCGACGCGGCTGTCGATCTTCCGTCCGAATACCAGGACCTCCAGTCCACGGTCCGCGACTTCGCGAACGAGGTCATCGCGCCGGTCTCAGCGCGGCACGACGAGGAGCACTCGTTCCCCTACGAGGTCGTCGCGGGCATGGCCGAGATGGGACTGTTCGGGCTGCCCTTCCCCGAGGAGTACGACGGCATGGGCGCCGACTACTTCGCCCACTGCCTGGTGCTCGAAGAGCTCGCCAAGGTCGATCAGAGCGTCGCCATCACGCTCGAAGCCGGCGTCTCGCTCGGGGCGATGCCGATCTTCCATTTCGGCACCGAGCAGCAGAAGCAGCAGTGGCTGCCCAAGCTGGCGCGCGGCGAGGCGCTCGGCGCCTTCGGCCTCACCGAGCCGGGAGGCGGCAGCGACGCGGGCGGCACCCGCACCCGCGCCGAGCACGACGACGCGGCGGGCGAGTGGGTGATCAACGGGAGCAAGCAGTTCATCACCAACTCGGGCACCGACATCACCGAGCTGATCACGGCGACCGCCGTCACCGGCGAGAAGGATGGCCGTAAAGAGATCAGCAGCTTCGTGATCCCGAGCGGCACACCGGGTCTGACTGTCGAGAAGGCGTACAACAAGGTCGGGTGGAACGCGTCGGACACGCATCCGCTCACCTTCGTCGACGTCCGGGTGCCCGACGAGAACATGCTCGGAGAACGCGGCAGGGGATTCGCCAACTTCCTGCGCATCCTCGACGAGGGCCGGATCGCGATCGCCGCGATGGCGGTGGGGGCCGCGCAGGGCTGCGTCGACGCGAGTGTGCGTTACGCGCAGGAGCGCGAGGCCTTCGGCCGGCCGATCTCGGCCTACCAGGGCATCAGCTTCAAGATTGCCCGGATGGAAGCCAGGGCCCACGTCGCGCGCCTGGCCTACTACCGTGCGGCGCAGCTGCTGATCGCGGGCCGCGCGTTCAAGAAGGAGGCGGCCATCGCCAAGCTCATCGCCGGCGAGGCCGCGATGGACAACGCGCGCGACGCGACGCAGGTCTTCGGCGGCTACGGATTCATGAACGAGTTCGTCGTCGCGCGGCACTACCGCGACTCGAAGATCCTCGAGGTGGGCGAGGGAACCACCGAGGTGCAGCTCATGCTGGTGGCGCGCGAGCTCGGGCTCTAGGCCGCGGGATCCGCCTTCTTCGTCAGCAGGTCGACCAGCACCGCGGCCTCATTCAGCGGAGACTTCGCCCCGTAGAGCAGTGTGGTCTTCGGATGCTGGGCGACAAGCGACCGCAGCTCGGCGAAGGCCGGATTCGTCTCCAGTTCCGCCGCGTAGCGGCGTGTGAACACCGCGAACCGATCGTCGCGGTGGTCGAACCACACCCTGAGTTCCGCGCTCGGCGCGACCTCCTTCAGCCAGAGATCCAGCGCGGCACGCTCGTGCGAGACACCGCGCGGCCACAGGCGGTCGACCAGCACGCGGAAGCCGTCGTCGGGGTCGGCCGGCTCATAGACCCGCTTGGCGACGACGTCCGGCCTCGCGCTCACGCGACTACCAGGCGCCGGCGGGCGCCTTCACGACCTTGACCGGCGTGTAGTGCCAGTGCGCGCCGTTGGCGTAGTGCCCGGTCGCCCAACCCGAGTACCAGATGGCGTACTCGATCTCTGCGGTGGGGGCGTTGGCATCCAACTTGCTGGCGATGCTCGCGAACATCGGTCGCCGCAGGTTCGCCGCGAGGTACTTGGCCGCGATCTGCAGGTTGGCATAGGTGCCGGTTCCGCCGCCGCCGCCCGAGCCGAGGCCGTTGTTGAGCGGGTTGTTGCGGTTCCACCAGTCGTCGGCGCCGTTCTCTTGACGCATCCATCTCGTCATCACGGTGACGTTGGCCTCGGTCATCGGGAAGCCGCCGTCGAGCAGCACGAGCTTGGCCCAGTCGTAGTTGGTGCCCCCGTTGACGAGCGACTGGATGCCAGGGGTCGCCGAGTAGCCATCGCGCGTGGTCGCGACGCCCACCGGCGAGACCTTGGCCTGAGCCGTCGGCGAGACGTCGAGCCGCTGCGCGTGCGCCGCGATGTACCCCTGCAGAACGCTCGGCTGGGTCGGCGGAGCCACCGACAGAATCGCGGTGAGCGAGAAGGCGGTGACGGCGGCGCCGATCACGACGTGAGTGGGATGAAAAGTCATAAGCCAGCGTCCAGGGTACCAAACGACCTCGAAGGAGCCTGAAAAGCGCCTGATCGCGCCCCCACTCCGGGGGGCGACAGGCCGTTTTCAGGCCCATTCGGGACTTTCTGCCTTGTTTCCGATCCTCAGGCAGCGTAGGTTTCCGAGCACGGCACCGCTCCGGGGGGAGGGGCGTCGAGCTGAGCTTGGTCCGGGGGGACTTGACCATGAAACGTACTGTGATTCTGGGCACGGTTTTTGCGACCGTGCTTGTTCTGGCTCTTCCGTTCGTCGGGGGAGGTGGCCCATCGTTCTTGACGCCGGCACAGGCGGCCGAGACCTCGTTCGACGGCACACCCGTCGCGTCGACCTCCGTGGTCGTCGGCGGGGGCATCACCCACGTGGATGCTGCCGCGGCCGTGAGCAGCGTCGCGATCCCGGCATCCACCGTGGTGTCGGTCGTGAAGCCGGCCGCGACACTCACCGCCGACAGCGAGCACGTCGCCCAGAAGCCGGTTCCGAAGCCGATCGTGGTCGCGCCGACAGCATCCGGCCGGGCAAACGCCGGCTCCTCGCGTCGTGCCGCCTTGCAGGCCGCCGGCCTGTCGTGCCCGGGCCAGGGCAGCGGCGGCGGAAGCGCGCCCGGCATCTCGGACCCGCTCGGCCAGGGCATGATCACCGGAACGACGACCAGCGACATCCAGTCCTTCTCGTCGACGTTCAACGCCATCCGTGCTCAGAACTGTCTCGATGCGGTTCCGGCCGGCAACTTCCGCTACGACTCCTGCATGGAGCAGCGCCTGTTCTGGATGGCGGAGGACCCGAGCCTCGACCCGAGCAGCGCCTGGGGTCACATGGGCTCGGTGCGCAGCGATGGAGTCCCGTCCCGCGGCTGCGACGGCAACCTCGCGGGCGGCTCCGGCAACACCGGTGCCACCGTTGCCACCAAGTGGTGGAACTCGATCGAGCACCGCCTCTCGCTCTACCGCCCGAGCTACTCGGGCAGCATGGGCGGCGTCTGCATCTACTTCGCCATGAGTCACGGTGGCATTCCGAACGAGCCCTCGAGCTTCACCCGCGCGGCGGCGCGCTGGGGCGGCTGCTAGACGGCTCCCATGACCCCGACGGGGCGCGCGGTTCTCAGCCCGCGCGCCCCGATCGGCTAACTTGGGCAGCATGACGGACCGACTGCGCTGGGGCATCCTCGGCACCGGGGGCATCGCGACCTCCATGACCTCCGACCTGCTTCTCACCGGGCACACGGTGACCGCCGTGGGATCTCGCACGCAGGCGGCCGCTGACGCCTTCGCGGCGGCGCACGGCATCCCGAACGCGCACGGCAGCTACGAGGCGCTGGTCGCGGATCCCGATGTGGACGTGATCTACGTCAGCACCCCGCATCCTTATCACGCGGCGAACGCCACCCTCGCGCTCGAGGCGGGCAAGCACGTGCTGCTCGAGAAGCCCTTCGCGTTGAACGCGGCGGAGGCGCAGGGGGTCGTCGACCTCGCGGCGGCGAAGAAGCTCGTGGTGCTCGAGGCGATGTGGACCAGATGGATGCCGCACATGATCCGCATCCGCGAGCTGCTGGCCGCGGGTGCCCTGGGTGAGCTGCGGTCGCTGATCGTCGACCACGACCAGAAGCTCCCGACCGATCCGCAGCACCGGATCCAGAACCCGGACCTCGGCGGCGGAGCCCTGCTCGACCTCGGCATCTACCCGGTCTCGTTCGCCTGGGACGTGTTCGGCGAGCCGTCGTCTGTGTACGCGCTGTCGAGTCCGACGCCCACCGGCGTCGACCAGAACGACGCGATCGTGCTCGGCTACCCGAGCGGCGCGAAGGCCATCATGAACACCGTGCTGGATGCCGCCGGTCCGAATACCGCCGTGCTGGTCGGCACGGAGGCCCGGATCGAGATCGATGGGACGTGGTACTTCCCGACCTCGTTCTCGCTGATCGCGCCCGACGGCACCGTCATCGAGCGCTTCGTGCACGAGGTGCCCGGCCGCGGGATGCAGTTCCAGGCGGACGAGTTGGAGCGCCTGGTCGCAGCCGGACAGCTCGCGGGCACGATCCTGCCGCCGGCGGAGACGGTCGCGATCATGGGAACGCTCGATGAGATCCGTCGGCAGATCGGGCTGAGGTACCCGGGCGAGTAGGCCCCGAGCAGTGGGCGGCACGGCCCCTCGGCATACGATGGATCGGTGACCGACCAACAGCCGATGTCTCGTCGTGAGGCTCGGGAGGCCAGCGGAAGCGGTGGAAGCAGCGGCGGGGGCCTTGGCGCCCTCTTCCGCAAGCATCCGCGTGCCTGGCTGTTCGGCGGGATCGGCGCGGTGTTCGCCCTGCTCGGCACCGGCGCGGTGTTCGCGGGCGTCGCCGTGGCGTCGGTTCCCGAGCCGGTCCCGACCACGAAGGCGACGGCCGCCCCCGCGCGTCCGACTCCGTCGGCGCTGCCGACCGCGAGCCGACTGCGCACCTGCAGCATCGCCGGTCCGGCATCCGACCCGCGCTTGATGACGCTGAGCGGCAGCGTGCTGCGGGCCGACACGGGTGAAGTCCTCTGGGATCACGGGGCATCGACGGGCGTCCCGACGGCCAGCACCATGAAGCTGCTGGTCGCCTCGGCCGCGGTCGCCGTGCTGCATCCCGACTTCCAGATCGCCACGGATGTGGTTGACGGCAGCACTCCGGGCACCATCGTGCTCGTCGGCCACGGCGACCCCACGCTGAGCGCGCTCCCGCCCGGGCAGGAGAGCGTGTACGCGGGCGCACCCAAGTTGAGCGACCTGGCCTCGCAGGTGGTCGCGGCGTACGCGACCCGGCATCCCGGCGTCCCGATCTCGCAGGTGGTGCTCGACGCGAGCTACTGGGACCCGAACGACAACTGGCTGCCGAGCGTGAAGCAGTCGGAGCGCACGCAGGGCTACCAGTCGTTGACGACCGCCCTCCAGGTGGACGGCGACCGCGCCAACCCGAAGGCCGAGACCAGCCCGCGGAGCACCAATCCCGTCGGCAACGCGGGAGCCGCCTTCGTCACGGCGCTGAAGAACGCCGATCCCGGGGGAGTGGTCGACAGCACGGTGGCGACCAGTACCGGCAGTGCGCTGGCGACCGCCGCGGGGCTCGGCGAGGTCAGATCGCAACCGCTTCGCACCCTGCTCAGCCAGATGCTGCTTCCGAGCGACAACACGCTCGCCGAGATGCTGGCGCGCATCGTCTCGAAGTCGTCGGGCTTCGACGGCACGTTCGCGTCCCTTCAGCAGGCCATTCCGGGGGCGCTCAACGGGGCGTTCCAGATCCCGGCGCAGGGGCTCAAGATCCTCGACGGCTCCGGCGAGAGCCCCGACAACCAGGTTCCCCCCGCGGCCATGACGAGCCTGCTGCGGGTCATCCAGGCGGGCAGGCTCAACCTCGATGTCGTGCGGGATGCGATGCCCGTCGCCGGAAAGACGGGCTCGCTCGCGAGCAGGTTCACCGGTGCCAACGCCGTGGTGCGCGGCAACGTGACGGCGAAGACCGGGTGGATCGACATCGAGTACTCGCTCGCCGGCTTCATGACCGCGGCGGACGGCACCGTCGAGGTGTTCGCGTTCTATGCGGTCGGCCCCGGGATCAAGAGCAGCGCGACGTCCGCCCTCGACACCCTGACGGTCGCGGCATACACCTGCGGCGACAACCTGTCGAACAACTAGGCCGGCCGTGACCCACCCAGGAGGCGCATCATGACACGGGCCCTGTTCATCATCGACGTGCAGAACGACTTCACCGAAGGCGGAGCGCTCGGCGTCGAGGGGGGTGACGCGGTGGCCGCGGGCATCACGGCGTACCTGCGCGCGCATCCCGACCGCTACGACGTCGTGATCGCGTCACGCGACTGGCACGACGCGCCCGGTCCCGATGGCCGAGGCGACAACGGCGGGCACTTCGCGGTGGATGCGGCTCCCGACTACGTCGACACCTGGCCGGTTCACTGCGTGGCCGGCACGGTCGGCGCGCAATACGACCCCGCGCTCGACGTGGACCTCATCGACGTGCACATCCGCAAGGGCCAGGGCAAGCCGGCGTACTCGATCTTCGAGGGCACGTCGGATGACGGCGACGAGCTGCCGGTCGTGCTCGACAAGCTGGGGGTGGACGACGTCGACGTCGTCGGCATCGCCACCGACTACTGCGTGCGGGCGTCGGCCCTCGACGCCATCGCCTCAGGACGTCACGTGCGCGTGATCGACGACCTGATCGCAGGGGTCGCCCCGGAGTCGAGCGAGGCGGCCCTGCGCGAGGTGGCGGCCGCGGGCGGCGACATCAAAGCATCCACCGGAAAGGACCTCAGCTGATGCTGGCCAGATTGCTTCTCGTGACGTGCGTCCTGATGGCGGTCGCGCTGTTCGTCGGGTTCGTGCTGAAGGTCTTCTTCGGCACGTTCTAGCCGGCCGGCCTCGCCCGCTGGCCCTCGCCCGCCGGAGTCGCACCTCGGCCGCTCTGTGCCCCGCCGGCCGCGTTCCCGTTCTGTCGCCCGTTGTGTCGCACTCCGCGCGCACGGCCGTCGAACGGCGGGACTGCGAGGTAACGGGCGACAGAACGGGAACGCGCGAGGGGGAGCGTCCGGTTCCGACCCGTACGGCAACGCGCGCGGTCGAGGAGGCGATTCGCGGCCTCAGACCAGCAGCTGGTGCTTGGCCAACTCCTTGTAGAGCGGCGTCGACGCCACCAGCTCGGAGTGGGTGCCGACGCCGACGACCTTGCCGTGGTCGAGCACGATGATCCGGTCGGAGTCGACGACGGTCGACAGCCGGTGCGCGATCACCAGCAGTGTGCGGTCCTGCGCGACGGCGTCGATCGCGTCGCGCAGCAGTTGCTCGTTGACACCGTCGAGCGAGGCCGTCGCCTCATCGAGCAGGAGGATCGGCGGCGCGGCGAGTAGGGCACGCGCGATCGCGAGCCGCTGGCGCTCGCCCCCGCTCAGCATGACGCCCGACTCTCCGACGGGAGCGTCGAGACCCAGCTCGTTGCGCTCGAGCACCTCGTCGAGATTCACCGAATGGAGCACGGCGCGGCACTGCTCGTCGGTGGCATCCGGTGCACTCAGGGTGAGGTTGTCGCGCAGCGTGCCGGCCAGGGCAGGAGCATCCTGCTCGACGTAGCCGATCTGGGCGCGCAGCTTCTCGCGCGGGATCCCTCGCACATCGACCCCGCCCAACCGCACGACGCCGGCGGTCGGATCGTAGAAGCGCTCGATCAGCGCGAGGATCGTGCTCTTGCCCGCGCCGCTCGGCCCGACCAGGGCGACCCGCGAACCGCGCGGCACCTCGAACGTCACGCCGTGCAAGACCTCCGTGTCGCGTGGCGGCAGAGCATCCTCTCCGACGGCGGCCGCGATCGCCTTCTCGCGCTCGGTCTTGTGGGCGGTCTCGGGGTAGCTGAAGTGGACGTCGTCAAAGGCGATGGCGGCCTCCGAGGTGGTAGGTGCGGCGGGCTCGAGGGTCGCGTCGTTCTCGTCCTCGCTCGGGATCGCGATGATCTCCTGGATGCGACCCAGCGCGCCGAGCGCCTGGTTCACCGAGGTGAGAGCGCCGAACGCCTGCCCGAGCGGCATGATCATCATGAACAGGAACAGGATGAACGCCACCAGGTTCGCGATCGTGATCGCCCCGCTGGCCACGCGGAATCCACCGACACCGAGCACCACGAGCAGCGACACCTGCAGGGCGATCGCGCTGAGCGGCACGATGAGCGAGCTGATCTTGGCGACTCGCACGCCGGCGTCGTATGCGCCCACGGCATCCTCGACCACGGCGTCCGTCTCGCGAGCCGTTGCGTTCGAGGCGCGCACCGTGCGGATCGCCGTGATCGACCGCTCGACCGACGCCGCGAGATCGCCCACCTTCTCCTGCTGCTGCCGGCTCGCCGTGCGCACGCGCCCCGAGAGGAGCACGACCGCCACCACCGACAAGCCGATCACCAGCACGGTGAGCCCGAGCAGCACCGGATCGATGATCAGCATCGCGATGAGTGCGCCGAGGAAGAGCACGGCTCCGCCGATCGCGTCGACAAGGCCCTGCGTGACGACCGCGTAGAGCAGGGTGGAGTCCGAGCCGACCCGCGAGACGAGATCGCCGGTGCGCCGCTGGTCGAACTCGGCGATCGGGAGCCGCAGCATCCGCTGCACCAGCTGGCGGCGGGCCGAGAGCACGACGCTGGTACCGGTGCGCTGCAGCAGGTAGTGCTGGATGCCACTGATCACCGCGGCGGCGAGCACCAGGCCGACCAGCGCCCAGACGAGCATGCCGAGCCCCTGCCCCTTCTGCACCAGGCCGATCACCTGGCTGACCAGGAGCGGCTGGAGCAGCGAGGCGCCCGCGCCCACCAGGCTGAGCGCGACGACGACGGCGAGCACCCCGCGGTGCTCGGCGAGGTAGGGCAGCAGCTGGCGGAAACTGGCGCGCGGTCCGTCGTCGGCGGCGCGGCGGCCGAGGAGTCCGCGGCGGGGTGCTGACGTGGTGGCGGTGCCGGCGCTGCTCATGGGATCCACGCTACTTGCGGGTTGCTGAGTGGTTGTACTCCGGCGGGAGGGGGTCGAGCGCCCCGCTCGCGGGCGTCGGCCCGGCTCGCGCGCGTCGGGGGTCTCCCCTAGGGTCGAACCCGTGCCATCCGCCGTCATCGAAGCCGTCGACCTCGTCAAGACCTACGCCTCCACCAATGCCGTTGACGGCATCTCGTTCGAGGTGGCTCCCGGCGAGTCGTTCGGCCTGCTCGGTCCGAACGGCGCGGGCAAGTCGACGACGATGCGCATGGTCGGCGCGGTCTCGACGCGCACGAGTGGCAACCTCAGCATCCTCGGCCTCGACCCGAACGAGCACGGGCCCGAGATCCGGTCGCAGCTCGGCGTCGTGCCGCAGCAGGACAATCTCGACACCGAACTCCGCGTTCGCGAGAACCTGCTGGTCTACGGGCGCTACTTCGGCATCCCGCGTGCCGTTGTCGCCAAGCGTGCCGACGAGCTGCTCGAGTTCGCCCAGCTCGCCGATCGGGCCAAGGCGAAGGTCGACGACCTCTCGGGCGGGATGAAGCGCCGGCTCACGATCGCGCGGGCGCTGGTGAACGAGCCCCGCATCCTGCTGCTGGACGAGCCGACGACGGGCCTCGACCCGCAGGCCAGGCACATCCTGTGGGACCGGCTGTTCCGCCTGAAGGAGCAGGGCACGACCCTGCTGCTCACCACCCACTACATGGACGAGGCCGAGCAGCTCTGCGACCGCCTGGTCGTGGTCGACAAGGGCGCGATCATGGCGGAGGGCTCTCCGGCATCCCTGATCAAGGAGTACTCGACGCGCGAGGTCGTCGAGTTGCGCTTCGGCAGCGACAAGAACCAGGATGCCGCAACCACCCTGGCCGGTGTCGGCGAGCGCATCGAGGTGCTGCCCGACCGTGTGCTCATCTACGCGCACGACGGCGAGGCGGCGCTGAATGAAGCGATCCACCGCGGCTTGGAGCCGGTCACCAGCCTGGTGCGTCGCTCGAGCCTCGAAGACGTCTTCCTGCGCCTGACCGGACGGAGCCTGATCGAATGACGGCCGTCGCATCGGGAACGCGGTCCGCCGGTTCCGAGGTCCACTACGACAGGTCGAGGCGCTGGGGGGCGTGGTACGTCGCCGAGCACGAGCTGCGACGCATCCCCGGCTACAAGTGGTCGATGCTCGCCACGGCGGTCGGGTCGCCGCTGCTGTACCTGCTCGCATTCGGCGTGGGGCTCGCCACCCTGATCAAGTCGGGCGGCACCGCGGGCATCGACGGCGTCTCGTACGCCCAGTTCGTGATCCCGGCGTTCCTCTGCGCGGGCGCGGTGCAGACCGCCACCGAGGAGTTCACCTTCGGCGTCCTGCTCGGATTCAAATGGAACGAGACCTACCTCGGCATGAACGCCGGCCCGATCACACCGCGGCAGATCGCGGTCGGCCACATCCTCTTCACCATCATCCGCATGACGTTCACCTCGGGCATCTTCCTGGCCATCGCGATGGCGTTCGGCGCGATCCGCTTTCCGCAGGGGCTGCTCGTGCTGCCGATCGCGGTGCTCGGAGGGCTGGCGTTCGGCATCCCGCTCGCGGCCTATTCCACGACCATCCGCGAGGACCGCGGCCAGTTCGCGGTCATCGGGCGCACGATCGTGCTTCCGATGACGCTGTTCAGCGGCACGGTGTTCCCGATCACCCAGCTGCCGATCTGGCTGCAGTGGATCGGCTGGATCTCGCCGCTGTGGCACAGCACCCAGCTCGCTCGGGTGGCGGCGTACGGGCATGTCGAGCCGGGATGGCTGACCCTGGTGCATGTTGCCGTGCTCGTCGCGCTGATCGTGGTGGCCGCCCTCATCCAGGTGGATCTCACAGTGAAGAGGCTCAACCGATGACCGCGCAGCAGACGACGCCTCGTCTGACGCGCCCCTCGAGAACCGGCGGTGTCGGCGCGCTGTACTCGGGCGAGTTCGGCGCCGTGATCGGGCGCGGCCTGCGCGCCACGAAGAGCTCGAACTACGTCATCGTCGCGTCCGGGTTCTTCGAGCCGGTGTTCTACCTGCTCTCGCTCGGGCTGGGCCTGGGCTCGTACATCGGCGCCGTGCACGACGGTGGGCACCTGATCCCCTACCCGGCGTACATCGCGCCCGGCCTGCTCGCGGTCTCGGCGATGAACGGGGCGATCTACGACTCCACCTGGAACGTCTTCTTCAAGATGCACTTCGGCAAGCTGTATCAGGGCATGCTCGCCACCAGCCTCGGGCCGCTGGATGTCGCCCTCGGCGAGATCGTGCTGGCGCTGCTGCGCGGCGGCCTCTATGCGGTCGCCTTCATGATCGTGATGCAGGCGCTCGGTCTCAACCTCGCGTGGACGGCCCTGCTCGCGCTCCCCGCCGTGCTGCTGATCGCGTTCGGTTTCGCCAGCCTCGGGATGGCGATCACCAGCTACCTGAAGACCTTCCAGCAGATGGACTGGATCAACTTCGCCCTGCTGCCGATGTTCCTGCTCTCGGCGACCTTCTACCCACTCAGCGTGTACCCGGTGCCGATCCAGTGGTTCATCCAGGCGCTGCCGCTGTGGCAGGCGGTCGACATGATCCGCCAGCTGACGACCGGATACATCGAGCCGTCGATGGTGATCCACCTGCTGTACTACGCGGCGCTGATCACCCTGGGGCTGCTGTTCACCACGCGCCGGCTGCGCGCCCTTTTCTTGGACTGAGCCGGCCGCTAGCCGCGGAGCTCGCGCAGGGTGCGCGCCGTGGCCAGGGCCGCCTCGGCGGCCCGTCCGCCGACGTCCTCCTTCGAGTCGGGCAGTCCCGCCCGGTCGAGGCCCTGCTGCTCGTCGTCGACCGTCAGCACGCCGAAGCCGACGGGCTTGCCGGTGTCGAGGGCGACGCGGGTGAGGCCGTCGGTGGCGGCGCTGGCGACGAAGTCGAAGTGCGGCGTCTCTCCGCGCACGATCACGCCCAGGGCGACCACCGCATCCGCGCCCGCCTCGAGAGCGGCCTTCGACACCACCGGCAGTTCGAAGCTGCCGGCGACCTGCACGATCGAGATCTCGGCGCCGCTGGCGTCGAGCACCCGGTGGGCGCCGGCGAGCAGGCCCTCCGAGATCCGGGTGTGCCACAGGCCCGAGACGATGGTGACCTTCAGGCCGGTGCCGTCGGTGTCGAGCGTGGGGAGTCCTTCGCCGCTCATCGTGCGCTCCGTCCCTGAGCCTCGAGCGCATCGTCGATCTGCGCATCCAGCACCTCGTGGGTGGGCAGCTGGTGCCCCATCCGGTCGCGCTTCGCGTCGAGGTAGCCCTCGTTGTACTCGCCCACGCCGACGACGAGCGGAACCAGCTCGGTGACCGTCACGCCGCGCTCGCGCAGCTGCCGCGCCTTCTCGGGGTTGTTGCTGAGCAGGCGAACGCTCGAGATGCCGAGATCCTTGAGAATCCCGAACGCCGCCCCGTAGTCGCGGGCGTCGGCGGGCAGGCCGAGCGCGATGTTCGCATCGAGGGTGTCGAACCCCTCCTCCTGGAGCCGGTAGGCCTTCAGCTTGTTGATCAGGCCGATGCCGCGGCCCTCGTGGCCGCGCAGGTAGATCACGACGCCGCCCTGCTCCTCGATGGTGTCCAGCGCTGCCTGAAGTTGCGGGCCGCACTCGCACTTGAGCGAGCCGAACGCCTCACCGGTCAGGCACTCGGAGTGCACGCGGACGAGCGTGCCGTCTTTCGGCTCGCCCGAGATCCAGGCCACGTGGTCGGCGCCCGTCGAACGGTCGCGGTAGGCGCGCACGCGGAAGACGCCGTGCTGCGTAGGCACGTTGGTCTCGACCTCGAAGTTCACGCGGGACGACTCGGGCACCGCGATGACCGCCTGCGGGTCGCGTTCGCAGCGCTTCTCCTCCATGAACCGCAGCAGCGACTCGATCGTGATGACCGGCACGTTCTCGCGCTCGCCCAGCGCGATCAGCCCGGGCAGCCGCTCCATCTCGCCGTCATCGGCCACGATCTCGGAGATCGCGGCGACCGGCGTCAGACCCGCCAGCTTCAGCAGGTCGACAGCAGCCTCGGTGTGGCCGTCGCGCTCGCGCACGCCGCCATCCACGGCGCGCAGCGGCATGATGTGGCCGGGCCGGGTCAACCGGGTTCCGGTCGCGGTCGGATCCGCGAGCACGCGCAGGGTGTGGGCGCGGTCGCTGGCGCTGATGCCGGTGCTGAGGCGGTCGGCGGCATCCACGCTCACCGTGTATGCGGTGCCGCGCGGATCCTCGTTGTGCTCGACCATGGGCGGTAGGTCGAGCCGGTCGGCGATCTCGTTCGTCATCGGGGCGCAGATGAATCCGGAGGTGTGCTTCACCATCCAGGCGACCCACTCCTGCGAGGCGGACTCGGCGGCGATGATGACGTCGCCCTCGTTCTCACGACCCTCGTCATCGGCGACGATGATCGGCTTGCCGGCCCTGAGTGCTTCGAGGGCGACCGGGATGTTGGCGAGGCTCATGCGTGTGCTCCTTCGGTGCTGCGGGGTGTCACATATTCAGTCGCCCGTTCCACGGCGAGCAGGCGCTCGACGTGCCGGGCCAGGATGTCGGTCTCCAGGTTGACCGAATCGCCCGCGCCCTTGGCGCCCAGCGTGGTGGCCGCCAGCGTCTCGGGGATCAGCGACACCTCGAACCACTGCTGCGGCTCGTCGGCATCGCTGACCGCGCTCACCGTGAGCGAGATGCCGTCGATCGCGATCGATCCCTTGCGGGTGACGAGGGCGCTCAATCCTGCGGGCAGCGCGAGACGCACGACCCGCCAGGCCGAGCCCTGTTCGGTCGAGAGGATGGTCGTCGTGCCGTCGACGTGACCCTGGACGATGTGACCGCCGAGGCGGTCTCCGAGGGATGCCGCGCGCTCGATGTTGACGCGGTCGCCCGCGGTCAGGCTGCCGACAGTGCTGGCCGCGATCGACTCGGCCATGACATCCGCCGTGAACCAGTCGTCGCCCTGAGCCACCACCGTCAGGCAGACGCCGTTGACCGAGATCGAGTCGCCGTGGCGGGCGTCGGATGCCGCGAGCGGCGCACGCACGGTGACGCGCGCCGAGTCGCCGCTGGGCTGCCAGGCCGTGACCTCGCCGAGCTCTTCGATGATGCCGGTGAACATTCAGTTCTCCTTCGGTGGTGCAGGTATGGCGCGAAGGTGCAGGTCGTCTCCGAGCTGCTCGATCGCGGTGAGGCGCAGGCGGATCGCCTGGCCGATGGTCGGGATGCCCAGGTCGCCGACGGCGAGCTTGTCGCCGCCCAACAGGGCCGGGGCGAGGTAGATCGAGAACTCGTCGGCGAAACCGGCGGCGATGACGGCGCTCGCCAGGGTCGGGCCGCCCTCCACGTAGACGCGGCGAAGGCTGCGGCGGTCGAGCTCGGCGAGGATCGCGGCGAGGTCGCGCCCGTCGTCGACCAGTTCGCGCGCCTCGATGAGGCCGGCCGGGTGCCGGCGCAGAGCCGCGTCATCCGGAACCGCCCGCTCGCCGACGACGACCGGGACCGGCTGGTGGGCCAACAGCTCGCCCGCATCGCCGCGCGCGGTCAGACTGGGATCGTCGGCGAGCACGGTGCCGGTGCCGACCAGGATCGCGTCGCTGGCCTCGCGCTCCTCGTGCACGCGCTGACGGGAGGCGGTGCCGGTGATCCACTGGCTGCTGCCGTCGGATGCCGCTGCCCGCCCGTCGAGCGTCGACGCCCACTTCACGACGACCCACGGGCGCCCGCGTGACACCGCGGTGAGCCACTCGTGCAGGAACGCCTCCGCTTCGTCGGCCAGCACTCCGTCGAGCACCTCGACACCGCCGGCACGCAGGTGGGCCGCCCCTCCGCTCGACCGCTGCCCGGGGTCGGGGAGCGCGTAGACGACGCGCGCGACTCCCGCGTTCAGCAGGGCGACGGAGCACGGACCCGTGCGCCCGGTGTGGTTGCACGGCTCGAGGGTGACGACGGCGGTCAGGCCCGCGGCATCCGGTCGTCCGTCTGCGGTCGTCGGCAGCTTGCTCAGGGCGTCGACCTCGGCGTGCGGGGTGCCGGCCCCGTGGTGCCAGCCCTCGGCGACGATGCGCCCCGCCGTGTCGACGAGCACGCAGCCGACCTGCGGATTGCCGCCTGTCACGGGACCCTGCGCGGCGAGCTCGAGCGCACGCCGCATGTAGCGGTCGTACTCGGTGCTGTCGCTCATCCGGTCCTCAGGTCTCGCGCTGGTGATCAGGCGCTTCGAGACGGGTTCCGGGGTGTGCAGAGCGTGCTGCTCGTTTCAGATGTCGGCGACATCCGGAAACGCGTGCATCCTCCCATCCGGACTTTGACCGTCGGTCCCGGAATTCCACCGGATCGGCTCCTCGCAACCATCGAGAGGAGTTCGCGGACTATCACCGCCGGCTCGGATTTTCACCGACCCCGGAGCACGTACTTCGTTACCCAGACTACAACGCGCGTCCGACTCGGGTATTCCCGGGGCGGTACGCGTCATCCCTCGACGGGCCGCGCCACCATGTTCGACGGCCGGGCCACGCTGTGCGGCGATCAGGGGATGGCCCCGAAACTCGCGTCGTTGGCCCCGACCGCATCCAATCCTCCTGATCACCGAACACCACGCCGGCCCCACCGACGTGCCGTCGTGGGACTCGCGCACGCTGGGTCACCGCGATCCTGGCTCGATGGATGACGCCACCACCCATGACCTCCGCGCCGCCGGGTGGACCCGCCGCGGCATCGCTCGAGCGGTGGACGCCGGCGACCTCATCCGGGTGAGACGCGGCCACTACGCGACGGCGCGAACGCCCGAGACCGTGATCCGAGCCATCCGCGTCGGTGGGCGGCTCGGGTGCGTGTCCGAGTTGCGATACCGCGGAGTGTGGGTGCTCGACGACGGCGCCCTGCACGTGCAGGTCGCCGGGCACACCTCCGACCTTCGGCATCCGGATGCCGGCACGGCGCCGATGCCTGCTGACTCAGAGGTTCGACTCCACTGGCACGACGAGGCGGAACCGGGACCGGCCGGCCACGCCTCCGTGGTCGACGCGTTGGCCGACGCATCCCGTTGCCTTGAGCGCCGATCCTGGGTGGCGAGCGTCGACAGCGCACTCCGCCGAGGTGAGCTGTCCCGAGCGACGGTTCACGCACTCCGGCAGAGGGTGAACGCGGCCGCACGCCGCGATCTCGAGGGAGTCGACGCGCGTGCCGAATCCGGGCTGGAGTCGATTGTTCGTGTCTTGGCGACCGACCTCGGCTTGCGAGTGAGGCCGCAGGTCACGTTCCGGGGCGTCGGAAGGGTGGACCTCGTCGTGGAGGACTGGATCGTGGTCGAGGCTGACGGCGCGGCGTTCCACGACGTCAGCATGAGCGCGACCGATCGTCGGCGCGACGCGATGCTCACGGCGATGAATCGCACGGTCCTGCGCCCGGGTTACTCGCTGATCGTGTCCGACGTCGCTGCGGTCGGCCGTC